>Ga0302114_10002700_pt1 | contig 11317 bp, 11 predicted proteins | sample AG5_Surface_MG_FD_203107 | JGI IMG/M metagenome (GOLD analysis project Ga0302114, IMG submission 203107) | Marine microbial communities from Western Arctic Ocean, Canada - AG5_Surface | ecosystem: Environmental > Aquatic > Marine > Oceanic | place: Canada: Western Arctic Ocean | collected...
AGAGAGAGAGAGAGAGAGAGAGAGAGAGAGAGAGGGGCCAAAAAACCCACACTAACCCATTTCCTTCGTATCCTGCAGGATTCGTACATTCTCTCCTCGATGCCCACCGAAGTGTTCAAACGTGATGTTACAGCTGATTTCGAAATTCGCCGAAAAAATACGTCATTTTACGGAACCGGCAAAAACCTTCCCCTCACCGTAGACGAGGGCGAAGTCGCCACCCGTATAAAACAGATATCCAGCTCGGAATCAATCGTTGAGGTGCTGTTTCATATGCAGGTGAGGCGCTCAAAAAAAAAGCTCAACGCCAAATCCTTCAGCATCTCACAAGCAGGAGGGGACATCGTCAACCCATCCAACGTCAACATTTCGAACAAGGAGATGAAAATAATGGAGCGGATGCTTTTGCAAAACAACCATGACGAAGGTGAGCGAGCGAAGCGAGCGAGCCTTGATGAAAACGACGATACTCGCGATGGATCTAGCGAAATGGCTGCAGACGGCTACATCCACTATTTAACCCACTCAATTCGTTTGACTCGCTTCATTCGTTTTACTCTTGCTTCATTAAAAATGCGCCTCGCTTCGCTCGGCGCAGTTCGAACACTATCGAAGCTGCAGAACTGCTTTCAAAACTGGAGGAAGCTGGACGAGTTGTTGGACGTCGATGGGCGAGTGTTTGGAAGAGTTCTAATGCAAAAAACGGGAGTAAGGATCTTCTCCCAGCAGGTGAGAGAGGTGATGGAGGGGATGGAGGGGCCGAGACGCCGCCAAACTCTGAACTAACATTTATTTCGTTTCGTTTGGCTCCGCTCGGCTCGGCGCAGCGCGGCGGCGGCAAAGAGTGGATTAACAAATTCTTTGACGACATTCTAAGCATGAAAGCAGCCAAGGAAGGATACCCCTTCTTTGCCCCCATGATAGAGGAGATCGTAACGGGGGGGAGGTTCCGACCCCAAAATAAACATCGAAATTTGAAGAAACTGGAGCTTGTGAGCGAGGAGGACGGGAGAGTTTTTGGGGTTTCGTTTCTGTCTCTGCTCAAGACGGCCGCAACTGAAGAGGGAGCCTTCAACTCGCTTCTGCTGAAGCACCACCCCCTTCTCGATTTCCGCAATAAACATCCATTTTTCAAGCCATTGATGATGGTTGCTGGCAACTCTCTGAACCACGCCTCCACTTGGAAAAAATTGTTTCTATCGGCTGCTGCTGCAGGTATGAGCATGTTCGATATCGCCACCGACATTTATACAATTCTGTACTACTACGAGTTGGAAAAAGCTAGGACCGCCAACCTGATGCTGGCCTTCGTTTCCCTGAGTATTTTCATGCAGCTTGTTGCTTGTGGTTTGATCCACTACCACGACCCAAAGAGAATGCTGGTCGAGCTGCTGGCCACTTTAACGTTCACGAAGCCGGGATTCAACAAGTTCAGAGTTTTGACGAACAAAAAAATGGTTGGACACGAATTGATGCCACCTGTGAGCGAGTTGTTGGTATTCAAACAAATCGAGGTTTTCGCCGAAAGCATTCCGGTGACGGTACTTCAAGTTTTTAGTCTTCTGGAGAGCGAAAAGATCGATTGGATCGTGATTGGCGCCTTGTTGAGCAGGTAAGCGAGCGGCGAGCGAAGCGAGAAACAACACAAATTTTACACACACAACTAAACCAATCCAAATCGCCAGTCTCATCTTTGTGAGCGAGGCGGTCAGTTATTCAACCTATGTGAAGGACATTAGCGAAATCTCCAGAAAGACGGGGAAAATTTTCTATGGTTTCGTGCCGTTGAGCGGGGCGAGGCTGGTTATCGTGAAATGGAGCATGTACCTGCTGAGCTTCTGCCAGCTGCTTGGTAAGAGCTTACAGATGTCCATACTGTTTCAAGTGGGGGGAGGGAACCTTGTCTTGCTTGTTATGAGCGCAGAAGTGGGGATTTACTTGTCCTACAAGATTGCGAGGAGAGACTTCAGGTATTGGCTTCCAGTAAACAGTTTTCACAGCGTGTGGATGAGCGTGATTTCAAGGATTACAGTGAAGATTATCAGCGACTTCACCGGGTTTTTGCATGCTCGGCATCCCTACGAGATGGGCGGGTTTTACTGGCTGTTCAACATGGTTCTGACGCAGGCGAGCGTATTTGGGAGCATCATGCTGAAGGAGGAGCTCGGGCGGTCGGTGGGTGGGGTGGGAAAGGGAAGCGAACGGGTTTTTATCAAGGGCGAGGATTACATGTCGATTGCGACGGCTCTGTTGGTAGCGTGGTCGGTGGCGATTTTTGGCTTAATCTTGTTTAGCGAGATAGGTGAGCGAGCTCGATTACGTTTGTCACGAAAGTTACCTCTGCGCGAGCATAAATGTTAGTTTAGTGTATGGCCAGCCAAACGACTGTCATGTCCCACAAGTCGCTCGCTCGCTCACCTGTAACATTCTGCCACATCCACCAGAAACTAACATTATTCCACTCAATTCGTTTTCGTATTCGTCTGTATCTGTATTTGTATTCGTTTGACTGGCCGCAGAGTTAAGACAAACTTTTTATAGCTTCACAAAAGCGAGGCAGTACAACAAGAAGATTTTCGATAGCCAAGACGACTCAGTCAAGATCATAATTTTCGAAGATCACCCAAGCTATTATCGTTGGTACGAAGGAGAGATTAAAGAGTGGCTCGAACGGTCCTGGGATAAGGTGAGCGAGCGAAGCGAGCGAGCCTTGATGAAGACAAGAATACTCGCGATGATTCCCGTGAAATGGCTACAGACGGCTATATCCACTTCTAAACTAACCCACTCAATTCGTTTGGCACCTTCTTCGCTCGGCGAAGTGGAACAATACCCAGCCGGATTGGTATACAAATAAGGTTGCGGACAGCATCCCGTTGGATTTGATAATTGGTGGTGGAGTAGAGGGTTGGAAGAGTGAAGCACAGAATACTACAATCCATACTATCAAGGGGAGGACGCTGGACAATAGCAGCAGGCGCTCGAAAATATTGGCAAAGCGCTCCAAAGTATCGAAAAATACCATGCGGAATTCTGTTAGACAGAAATCAGGTGGAAGACGGGGTTCGAATGCGACTCGGGGGTCGGAGAAATACTCAGTCAAGGAGAAGAAGAGAAGGGGGAGCGAGATGGGGTCAGTTTATGAGATGGGCAAGGCGTTGTTTGAATCTTCAAATCGGTAAAAATTTTCATAGGGTAAAATTAAATCTCTTCCCTGTTCCTATGACCAGCTCTCAAATCTATTGACAATCTGCGTTGACCCTCCTCTCTATCTTCAGCAGAAATTGCTTCAGCCGCCGCGTTCGCAACCTCGCTGCCTCCTAATGAATTTCTAACAAATTCACTCATATTCGTGAAGGACCGCCGGCGTTGTCTTCCCCCCCCCGCGTTCAGTAGACGGAGGTCAGTTTCCGGAATAAACTCATCGCCGACTGCGGAAATGAAACTTTTAGTGAACCACGCCGGTTTTATTCGCTCCCACTCCGCCCAGTTGTCGCGCACGTAGGCGATCACCTCGTCCTTGATGCTGTCGGTGAAGCTGTGGTGGTTCTCGAAGATCGTCAGCATCTTCGTTTCGGGGTCGTCGCTCTTGTTGAACGAATCGATGGTGAACTGCCACCCTGTTGCAGTCGACCAAAAGGTGTGCCAGAAATCTTTGTTGGTGACTCTCAGGAATGCGAGCACGCACAGGAACCACGAACTTGCCAATACGATGAACACCGTGTTCAGCATGTCCACGTCTGCTTTGTCCTCAATATCGCTCGTTCTGTAGAAGTGCAGCGAAAAGAAGGGGTAACACTGACTCACAATCGTCTGGAACGAGAACAGAGCCCCGCCAACGAGTTTAGGGCCTCGGAGGTGAACCATGCCTAACACAGGGGAAGTGTTAGAATGTGATGATAGTTGCATTTCTCTGCCCATTACTCTTACCTGTATAATCCACCAGCACCTTTACCATGCTATGAGTAACGAACGCCATCAAATACTTTAGCCCGCCCTCGAGACCAACGATCCAAAGCACGTAGTCCCTCCTCACTATTTTGTAAAGATGGTACAAAACTTGCTCTGCAACTATCACGCCGAAAGTTAGTCTCCCGCTCACGGAGAGGAGCAGAGCGGTTCCAACGGTGCGGCTGAGGTTGTGTAGACTGGCAAGCAGAATCAACAAAACGAAGGTGATTCCACGTTCCAGTTTGCCGTCCTTGATGTAGCCGTAGAACAGCGGCACTTCCTTCCTGTTTGCCACAGAAATGTCCATGTCGTACGAGATCATAGCGCTCGCAAAACCCGTCGTCAAGGTGCTGATCAATATCGAAATCAAGAGGAACATCGTTTTCTCCGGCGAATTGACGAACACGTAGGCCTGTAGAAGACCTCCGGGTATGCTCTCAAACGCGAGTTCTTGCATCTTCCCACACACCAATTCAAGTAGCGGTTTGAAATTTGTATCTTTATCCTCGTGGCCAGTTGCCACCCTGAACGCGTCCACTGCCGGTTTCATAAACGTGACAATGAAACCAAATTCTCGCAGTTTTACCCACATACTTTTTTTTATATTTTGCGCGTACGCAGTCAGAAGCTGTACAGCAATCGACGAACCAATCATGGCGATCAGCGAGTTCGCTCCTGACGTGTTGCCGCTCGCTCGGTAGGTGCTGATGACAGCCGTATCGGAGATCATGTCCATGATTGAGAGCCCCGCCCCAAGCCCGACCCGCCACTTCAGTCCTAGATTACTACTCTGCAAGAGCTGCTTGGCGATTGCGTTGATCATTGGCTCGAACCACGTGTGCTCTGCAAAGAGCGGCGCTAACTCTTTGTTGTCCAATTTCCACGCGTCAACGGCAGCCGCGGGCTCTGTGGTCGTGAGCAGGAGGAGCTTGAACGATCTCCCAATCTTCGTTGCTTCGGCCTCAGTAAGATCGTTTAGAATTTTGACTGCTGAAACTGGTGATCTAAAAACAAGAGTGAGCCGTCTATTTTGAGGCTCAACGCCGACTTTGCTACCACCTCGCGCCTTTTTGTGGAAGAGTTTGTTTTTCAGGAGGGCGAGCATCATGACATCTAATTGGGGGAAGGTTGTGGATTTTAATTGCTGGAGCGCCTCGTTCTTAGACAAGAACGTCTCCAACCGCTTTTCTACGCTTTCCCCCCTCTTCTTAATCATCAGCATTATTCCCATGCTTTTGCCGTCCTCTACGGTTAGTTGGTCGAGGTTTTTCTGATGTTGGAAATGCTCTTGCCACCTCGTGGGCGCGCTCATAAACTTCGGGAGTTCGTGGTTGATTATCCACTGTGGGAGACGTCCTCCGAGCTCAATCTCGGCGTAGAAATCGACTCGGGTAGTGTTATTGGTGATTTTAGTAAGGACATATTTCGAATCTCAGCACGAACTCGATCGGGGTGAACGTTTCTCGCTTTCTCTTCGACGATGCAGGGAACGCAGACAATAATGACCTTTTCTGCTTCAACCTTAGTGACGACGGACTGGAACCATTCCCGGTCATGAACTGGATTGGGGAGTGACATTGCATAGTAGCGGATGGAATGGTGATTATTGTAAGCTTCCTCATTGTTTTCAGTGTACTTGGAGGAGTTGTCTTCTGCTTCAATAAAAGGGTGGAGATCTTGGAGGGTGGAGCGGACGAGGGTGGTGTAGTAGCCGGTGGTGGTACGTTGACCTTTGGCAATGTACTTCTTGCCCTGAGCAAGGGGGGAAGCAGTTGTCAACTTGGTGCAATTGCTAGAATCCACAGCTTTTGCTAGTTTGAGAAGCTGGTCAATTGCTTCACTTTCTATGTTTGAAAAATTATGTGCAGGCACCAAAAGGAACACCATAGCAACTTAAATAGAGTTTGGTGTTTTTTCAACCCCCCAATGTTGAAAAAAAAAAAAAAACAACAAAAGCAAAAATTATTTTATAACAGCCAAACCCACAACCAGTGGCTGGTGTTCTCATACCCCACCACTCCATCACTCACATAAACAACTGAAAGAAAATCCAACTCAAGCTTCTCATTCATTTTCACGTAATTTGATCAACTCCCCCAGACCCCCATTTCTCCGAGCCCAGATGGACGCTCCCCTAACCTCAACAAAAGCTCGAGCTGAGCAAAACCTCCTCAGATCCCTCAGCAAGCCCCGCGTCTCAAAAAACAAAACTGGCTATGGCAACCAATTTTCGAAAACTTCTTCTCTTGCAGAGACAACTTTTTACAGTCATGATGATCAAGACTTTGACGACATGGATCCCCAGTTCTCCTCCTCCACCCCCTCCTCCCCCCAAAACTCCACCTCCGCCGATCCGTTTTCCAAAACCAAGGTCGACCTGAAGATGGCCAAGAAGCAGCGGCGGGCTATGGCCCTTCGCGAGCAGAACATAGAGATCCAAGAGGTGGCCATCCTGGCGTCGGACCCCTCGAAGGAAGCCAAGAAGCACAGCTTCACCAAGATCGAGAACAAGCTCGAGGACAAGAGGATCCGCCACGACCAGGCCTACAAGCAGTACAAGCAGACATTGTCGGAGGTTGCCGACTCGATCGAGGATCACTACGTCAGTGAGGTGAGAGGAGAGCGCAACGCACAACAAACAACAAAAAACACACAACACACAACACACAACACAAAACAAAAGCATTCCAAATCTTATACCCCTAACCCAATCCATTATAACAGGCGGACAGGATCAAGTCAAAATTATCTTCCTACGACTCATCAATTCTAGACCTGTTCAAGGAGCTCAACCAGGACTCCATTCTTGAGACGAAGGACTACTCTTACGTGACGAACATGTGGGAGCAAATAAACGACATTCTCGCTTCTCGAACCAACGAAGTGCTGCATTTTGGGGACCAGTTGGAGGAGTTCGAGCAGAACAGGTCCTCCACAATGGCCAAGCACCTCCGAATGATGGTCGACAAGCAGGTCCAAATTGCCCTCAAGCTCCCTCAGCAGATTGAGCGTACTGCGGAGGCCGAGTCCTACGAGCTCAATTCCGTCATCATAGGAAATCGGCGCGCCCACGCCGAGCTGCTAGCTAGGATGGAGAAAGAGGTGAGTTGAGTCGAGTCGAGTCGAGTCGAGTCAAAATTACAACAATTAAATTTACCACCTATTCTCACACGCAACAAACAACACACACAGGACATCATCGAGAAGGTCGAGGCTAGGAAGAAGTGGGAGGCGAGGCAGTCCGACTGGAGGACGCTTCGCCACAAGCGCGGCATCAGGGAGTTCCACGCCGACATCACTTCCGACAACTTCACCAACCCGCCCGACCGAGTCGAGACGTTCAGGCTGTTCAAGCAGTCCCAGGACTCTCGTCACGAGCACAGGTGCCAATTGCTGAAGCAGCTCGGCTCGCTGGACAACGAGACGTTGAGCAGCGAGCAGGTCGACAACTTGCGGTTCCAGTTCAAGGAGGTGAACAACGCCGAGCTCAAGGGAATAAAGACGCTTTACGACATGATAATTTCGCTGAAGCACGCGAAGCACGACGAGGCCGACGTTCGGCGCGAGAACCTGCGCGCAGAGCTCCACAACTACGGGGCTTTGCACCTCGAGCCGGACCTCGAGACGAACGCGGAGGCGATCGACGAGGAGGTGGCCCAGGCGGCCCTCGAGGAGTTCTTCCGGAAGTCAGGAGGCCTGAAGAGCAGCTTGGTCACGGTGTCGAAGCAGCTCAGGGACCCCAACTTGATATACCAGAAGTACCTCCACGAGGTCAAGAGGGGCATAACGATAATTCTGTGCGGGAAGGACTTGGAGAACGTTCTGGAGAAGCAGGGGAAGGACAGCATGAGGAAGAACATGCAGGACACTTTGGAGCGGCTCAGGAAGGCGACCAAGAGCGAAGTAGTTCCGATCCTGCCCCTCCTGAAGCAGCAGTGCGTGGATCTTGCCGTGGTCAACAAGATCGACCCTCTGTTGAAGCTGGAGCTGAGCACGGCCTCCGACCAGCTCCAGAGTTTGATCGAGTCCGTTGTTGACTCCCACACTTTGAGCAGCGGAAAGTCCCAAACGTCAATGACTGAGTCCAAAGCCGCGTCTCGACGGGATTCCAGGATAGAGGCGGGAGATAATACTATCAATGCCAATAACAGCGCTACTGTTATGGAAAATATCAACACCACAGCTTCTGGGAATAACAACGCCCCGAGCGAGTCGAACAAGTCCCGGCGCTCGTCGACCATCCGCCGAAACACCACAACCGCCGGCAGCACGAGCGCAGGCAAGGGCTGGGACGACGGACCGGAATTAGATATGCTGGCGGTGCGGCAGATTCAGAAGGTGAGCGAGCGGAGCGGGGGGGGGGGGTTGAGGAAGACGAGAATACGAGCCACTACTGAACTAACTTTATATTATTCCACTCATCTCGAATTCGTTTGGCTCGCTTGGTTCGCTCGGCGCAGCACCTCGGTCTGCTCATGGCCGTCTGCGAGCTCAACCCCTCGTTCGTCGACTGCCTGAAAGCTATTTTCACCGGCTTGGACTCGAAGGAAATCTGCAACACCTGCATCGACCTGGCGACAAGCGCGGAGTGCACCGCACCTATAAAGGCGCGGAGTCTCGAGCAGGACTCGCTTATCGACTGGGTCGAACAGTCTCTTTCCGCCCAGTCTGTGACGCTACACTCCGGGGCGGAGCGCCTCTGCAGCTTCTACCATGCGATTGCGGGGTTAGTTGAGCGGCACAGGGTTAGGGAGGTGAACATAGACGAGGACGAAGCCGACGCGATGTTCGAGCTCAAGGAGGATTTCCGAATGGCCGACGAGGACAGGGAGGGGAGCGTGTCCCACGCGCTCGACAGGCTCCGCCACGCGGCGGACGAGAAGGAGCTTGAGAGTAGCTTCGACTACGCGCTTAGTATGCTCAAGGTCATCGAGAGCGAGTACAGGGTTTATCACGAGAAGGCGGTGAAGAGCGCGGCGAAGCACCCAAAGCACGTTGACGAGGAGCATAGGAAGTTCTGCTTCGTTACTTGTGATAGGTTTGGACTGGTGCCACCCAAGCATATGTTTGTTCCGGAGGATGGCGGGGGTGAGGGTGGGGAGGCGACTGCTGCTGCTGCTGCTGCCGAGCCTGTTGTTGAGGCTGCTGCCTTTGCCGAGCCTGCTGCTGAGACTGATGGACTCGGTGGTGAGACAAATTCAAATTCACATTCTGGGGAACCATCAACATCATCAAGTGCGGAAGAAAAGGGAGGAGAAAAGGGAGGAGAAAAAGGAGAAGGGGAGGAGGAGAAAAAGCTCGAAGACGCGGAAACGATTGCGCAAAATTTCCACGGTAATGGCGACCCGTTCACCTTGGAGGAGGAAGCTGCCCACCGGGAAGCCGCCAAGCTTGAAGCTGCCAAGCTGAAGGCCGAGGAGGAGCGCCTCGCCGCCGAGGAGGAGCTCAAGGCGCTCAGCGAGAGGAAAACCGCCGAAGACACCCTCTGGACTGTCGACATTTCGGCCCGAGAGGGGTTCAGCTCCACCGCGGCCCGGTACTCGTACGGGGTGAAGGTCCCGACTGAGGAGATGGTGAAAGAGCTCCTCAGTCCGCCGGAGGAGGGGGAGGCGGGGGAGGAGGACGACGTTCCGAAGGAGTTTCCTGTTTATGGGAGGGAGGCCCGTGTTGGGCATGTGGCGGGGGGGGAGGGGGAGGAGGAGGAGGAGGAGACGAGCAAGGGGGGTGGTGGGGGCGGGGACAACGACGATGAGTCAGACTCGGGTGGTGGGGCGATAGTATTCTTCCCTCCGTCTTTCTCCCTAATTACCGACGTCGCGTTCCTCGAGATGAACGAGCACGAGCGGGAGTCGTACGTGACTGAGCACGACAGGCTGTTCATTCCGCTCGGGCAGGAGGAGGTTAATTGCCTGCCGGACGAGGATACGTTTGGGAGGTATAGTAAGTGCCTTAGGGAGACCAATGAGAGGAGGAAGGAGAAGGTGAGTGCGGGTGTGGTGGGTTGTGGTTTATTTATTTAAATTGCTGAACTAAACAATTCCATATCATGCGCACAACTCTCGCTTCGCTCGGCCAATCACAACCACAACCACAACCACAACCACAAACACAACCACAACCACAACCACAACCACAACCACAGGCTGGAATAATACTCGAAGCCAAGGCAAAGCGAGACTCAACCCCCGTAGACAAGGACTCGAACACATGCATCTCAATAACCCTCCTCCCTCCCGCCCTCACAACGTCCTACATTTCCTCCCTGAAGGACTCCCTCCTAAGCAACATGGAGGTGGACTCCGCGGCAAGGAAGAAGAAGATGGACGATTTGAACGACGAAAGGGCGGAGGATTTGACCGAGGAGCTCGAGGAGCGACTTAGGTTACACTGGCCAAGGAAGGGTAGGACTGAGGTCAAGTCCCGCCAACCTCGCGAGGGGGAGCTCGTGTCTCACCGGCAGAAAAGCGCGAGGTTTTTGCGGCAGTTCTACCAGAGGCTGGGGGAGCAGGAGGAGGAGTTCGGGAGGCTCGTTGGAAGAGTTGAGGGGCACAGCGACGAGTTTTCTACCGCGGTTAGGGCGCTCGGGGAGACGCTGAAGGAGATGGGGAGTTTGGCGGCGTTGCAGGGGCAGGAGATGAAGTGCAAGGTGAGGTTAATTTTACATCTGACGAGGACGAACCACGAGGACGAGGACGAGGACGAGTGACCGGGGCCATTAGGATCAGAATCAGAATCAGAATCAAAATCAGAACCGGGACTGCCTTTTATGATTCCAAAACTAACCAACATCAATACCAACATCAATACCAACATCAATCAATACCAACATCAATACAATACCAACATCAATACAATACCAGAACCTCCTCGCAACATTTTTCCCCGAATGCGAAGACCTCCGCGACACATTGTCAACTTTCCTCCACACCAAACCCCAGAAGCTCTCGTCGACAATAACCGAGCTAATCCGCCTAACGAAGACGTTCAACGACGGGGGGGACTACGACGTGTTGGAGGTTACGGACCTGAAGGCGCTATTGATCGAGCCGGGGAATAAGCTCGGTAGGGCCGTGGCGGATCGAAGCGGCAAAGTTGACGGTTTGGAATCGTACCAGGCAGCCGCAGTTGAGTGCACGAAGGCCTTCAAGGTCGAATACGAGCGGTGCCTGCTGGAGCTGAGTCTGAGGCTCGGGCTGGGGAAGAAGTTCGGGGCGCCGAGGAGGAACGCGCAGGAAAGGCTTCGGACGGAGGTTACGAGGGACGAATATTCTGCGCAGAACGTTGATAAGTTGCTCGGGGAGCTTGAGGAGATGTGCGAGGGGGCGAGGAGGATGTACAAGGGGAGCAGTACTAAGAGCGTTAGGGG
>Ga0302114_10002702_pt1 | contig 11315 bp, 15 predicted proteins | sample AG5_Surface_MG_FD_203107 | JGI IMG/M metagenome (GOLD analysis project Ga0302114, IMG submission 203107) | Marine microbial communities from Western Arctic Ocean, Canada - AG5_Surface | ecosystem: Environmental > Aquatic > Marine > Oceanic | place: Canada: Western Arctic Ocean | collected...
CAAGTACCATGCCATAGTCCATATAGGCGTCCATCCAACGAAGAACACCATCACGTTTCTTTTGTGCTTTAGGACAGTTAGGATCTTTCCAATCACCTTCCCAAACACCCTTACCAATCTGGAAGCCACCGCTATCGCCTAGTAACCAAGTGTTTTCTCTATCTCTATTCCTTACCATGTCTTCTTTAGGGCTAAACTTGTTAACATCTAAATCAGCATGTCCTGCAGAGTAGAGCGTCCACTTGTACTGGAACGCTCCTTCTGTTTTATTAAGATAGTTAAGACTTTCTACACCATTCTGGAAGTTAGCTGGGATACGAGCATCTTCAATGTAAGGACCTTTGACAGGATCAGGATGACGCTGCTTGCCTACATAAGTTGCATAGAAGCCACTAAGTGCGGGCAAGAAATGTGCGTAATCGTTTTGTGCTGTGGTTAGGTCTTTGTTCATGCCTACTTACTCTGCGCCGGAAGGATGTAGTCGTACTTGACCATGCCGCTATCTACAGTAATCATCATTGCACCTTGATCACTAATGCTCATTGTTGCATCACCGTCAAGACTTAAAATGCTTTGCACTTGCGCTACAGGCCAACTCCATGTATGCTGTAGTGTACCTTCAACTCCATGCTGGAATACAAACTCGCCTGCGTGTGTACTTGCATCACCAAAGCTGAATACTAAGTTACCGTTGTCTGTCTTTACATTAAACGTAGGCTCTTCGTTGTGTGCTGCACTCATTAACTTCATACGTGCAATACTAGCCATACTTGGGTTAAGTGTAACATTCCATGATGCACCTTTAAACGTAACAGTCTTAAGTTTTTCTTCAATGATTGCTTTGTTCATAAAGCGATAATCATTTTCAAAGTCACCTGCCGCATTTTCAAAGTGAATATGTGTAGGAATAACTTCGCCGTTGCGTTCTGCTTGGATAACATCAATCTTTGCATCTTTCTGATACTCAGGATTTTTTAAATGCAAACTTAGTTTATCTAAGTTGGGCATACCAAATGTACCTGTAAACTCTGCAACAGGATTATTTGTCGATGCTGTTAAAATAACAGATCTATCTTCAGCCATGCTTTCGACTAAAGTCTTTTCGTCACTAGTTACTTTCACTATACTTAAAAAGCCTAGTGCGTGTGTGTGGGCTACAATGTCTTGTAAAATATCTTTCATAGGGGTTCTCCGTTTGTAATGTTTATTATATTGCCTTTATCTTCTTTTGTCAAGAAGTTTTCTATAAAGTATTTAGGTTTCCAGCCTAAGTCCTTAATTTTTTTTGTATTAGCACATGTAAATGTCCTTTCTCCCGGTGTATTTAGGCGAACTGGCACATTAGGTGCTAAGTCTTGAATACGCACAGGTGCGCCTGTGCCTATATCAATTGTTCCATTTACGTGTGTTGCTTTAATTAAAATTTCAATAGCATCAAGAACATCTTGTAAATGTACAAAGTCTCTATGGTGCGTAGTTACATATTCTAATCTGCCTTCGCGTAACTTTTTAAAGAACATATTTTCTCGCGGACAGTTATCACTATACACAGTATGAAAACGCATACCTAATGTATCTGAATAACGTTCGGCAAGTTCTTCTAGTACGTACTTAGACGCCGCATAAGGGTTCAAATCGGGCTCGTAAGCACTTGAACTACTTGCGTACAGTATACGTGTATCCGCATACTTTTCAAACAGTCTACGACTTGCTTCGATATTGTTCATCCAATATCCTGCGGGGTCTGTTAAACTTTCACGTACTCCGCTTTTGCCTGCTAAATGAATAACTAACTCAATGTCCGCAGGCCACTTATCATAATACAATAAATCTTGATCTATTGAATCAGCAATATCTATTGTATGGACTTTATGATTTAATCGTGCAAGGCGTGTTAATAACGCACTTCCAATAAACCCTTTATGTCCTGTTAATAAAATGTTCATTTGTTTTTCACTACACTTTCACGTAAATGGGATGATGAAAATCTGTGATCTCTGTTGTTAAAGAATAATTCAATATCACGTTTACGGCAAATATCTTTACCAGTAAACTCTTTATCTCTATATTCTTCACCTAGTATACGCACATTAATAGTATACAGTTCTAAAATATCTTCTAGATCCTGTTCTGTACCGTACGGAATAATTTCATCTACGTAACTTACAGCCTTTAATTGTGTGTATCGTTCTACAACAGTTTGGATAGGTGCATTCTTTTCAGGTCTATCTGAACTTGGGTCAACTTGTAACCCGCATATAAGATAATCACATTGTTCTTTTGCTTCACGTAACATTTGTACGTGTCCTGCGTGTAACAAGTCAAATGCACTACATGTAAATCCTACCTTCATAGTCTACTCTTCCCATTCATGATTTTCTGCTATTGTCTTTAGCATTGCAATTAATTCTTCAATAGTAGTTAGATCCTGTTCACTTTCTGTATCTACTTCTACTTGTATATTAATTTTCATATTATTCTCCGAAATCAAACAAACTTGTAAACGTATTATGTCGCTTAGTATCTTCTAATGGATAGTTTAGCACACCAATTAAGTTGTCTAGTTTGTTATCAATAATAGTCTCCGCCATTGCTGCATCATCAAACGGAAGTTCTTTAAACCATTCTGGAATACGTAACTCGTCAGTTGGATATGCAACACTAGTATAACCTAGCGGATTCTGTTTTAATTTACAAACAATAACTTTCATACCGTCAACGATCTCTTGCGAATATTTGTCGCCGTTCATACGTTTTAATGTATTCCAGTTAATGCTTGCCCGTACATGCCCAGGCATATTTGCCTTGCCTTGTTTTTCTTCTAAGCGTCGATAGTGTCCAACTTTGTTTGCACGTTTTGGACTACCTTTCTCCCAACCAGGTCGATTACTAAACTCCTGACGGAATTGTGTAATACGCTCTAGCACATCTTCTTGCGGCTTATCTGTAAGCACCATAAGTAATAGTTCACTTAAAAACTCTTGCATAAACACAGGTGTATCTGATCTACGCAAGTCTAAGCCCATTGCTTTTACCTTACCAGCCTTACCATCAACGTCTGTTCTAAACCCCTCGTTGTCAATGACTAGTGCCGCATAACGCTTCTTAGTAATAAACAACCCCGACTGTGCAATAATTTCACGTCCTGCAGCAATAACATCACTACGAGTTGTTGGACAATGAAATGCGTCTGCCATAAACTTTGGAAACGTTGTGTTTGCTTGTTCGCATACTTGATCCATAAGTGCAATACACTTTTCTTTAGACCATTCAAGTTTACCACTATCGACATCATCTTTTAACATAGGCCAAGCACTAAAGTAACATGAGTCAGTATCGCCATATACCATAGCCTTGCCAACATGATCATACTCGCCTGTAATACAGTTGTTTACTTCAGCACTCATGTGTTTAACAATAAGTCGGCCAGTAAGTGTAGTTGATTGACCAATACGTTTATCAAAGAATCTACAACCAGGATTAAGAATAGCACCATACAAACTGTTCAAGTTAATCTTCTTAACTAACTGTCGCTTGTCCCAGTACTCGATCTCAACAGCATTACCTGCATCTTTTGCTTTCTTTAACATCTTCTGCATATCTTTACGTTCAGCATACCAACGTTTTAGTAGTCCAGGAATAACACCTTCAAACTCTGTAGTAAAGATTGTACCGTTACTACTAAGCATCCACGGATTATGATTATCAAATACTAATTTGTATATCTCTGCTCCGCTCATTACTTCTGTTTGGCCATTTTCAAAGTCTACAGTAAGTGCAATGTCTTTGCGTTGTTCCATAACAGCTTCGTATTCTTCTGTACTAAAGCGACCTTCCCAACTACCAGCAAAACTCTTCTTCTTTAAGAACATGTCTTCATGTACACGAGCATCACTAATCTCTGGACGTATCTGTCCAACAATAGTTTCAGGCGCCATATTTAATGCACGAATCACTGAAGGATACAGTGAGTTCAAATCCATTGACGCAACCCATTTGTGCAAACCCTTTTTAGGAAAAGCAACATATGCGCCAGCTGCTTGTGTAGCTTCGTCGTCACGCTTTTGTCTATTAGGAACTTGTAAGCCCCTGTTGTGTGCTTCGTTAACAATGCCTTGTTCAGTAACAGCAACAGCCCCCATAGTAGTCTGTAGTAACACAGTGTTTTCGTGTGCAACAGTGTTACTTAGATCAATAAAGCGTAGCTTCTTGTCTAGTTTGTCTAGTAGTGCGGTATCTTGTATGTTATATTCAATAAACTTACGAAAGTCATTGTTGTATAACTGATCAAGTGTGCCTTCGTATGCAACTTTCTTTTCACCTACTTCGATTTCACCAATAGCATCTAATCGATATGTGTGACGTTCTTCATATGTGTACTTACGATATAAGTTCAAGCTATCTAAGTGTACACGCCCAACTAGATCAAATGTTTGACTTAGTTTGCCATACTTTTCGTACTCACGCTTCTTAGGAAGTTGTCCCCACAAGCAGAATCTACGTGTGTCATCTTTGCTTAGTACGCGACTAGTTCTGTTTACAGTATAAGGAATATCATAACCCTCACTGTTCCAGCCACTAAGTACATCAGCGTCTTCGATTAGTGTTAAGAAAGTGTCGATCATGTCGCCTTCTTTCTCAAACAACATTACATTGTCAATGCCTTCAAGTTCTGCTCTTGCTTGCTCCATAGTAAGTGTCTTAGGAGGAACAGCAATACACACCATTGTGTCAAGCCATTGCAAATATACACTTATAGAAGTAATAGGCATAAACGGATCACTAGGATCAGCAAAGCCTCGCTCTGGATCGAAGTCAGTCTCGATATCAAAAAAGGCAATGTTCATCTTAGGACCATCTTGGTTAAGATAGTTTTCACTTAAACATTGGAAGATTGGATTGATGTCGCTTTCGAATAGTTGCTTATCTCTGTTAATAGCAACTTCCTTGCGAAAGTCTTTTGTGTTTTTACAAACAATACGACTCAGTGGGTCGCCGTATACACTTTTATACTTGCCGCGTTGGTCTTTATAGTAAAAAGTATACTTTGCTTGATATTCACGGTATTCTCTTTTACCGTCTTTGCGTTCTACAACTCTGATGATGTCAGAGTCGCGATCAAATAGTGCGTCTACGTAGCTCAATTATTTCTCCTTCGTTGCTTATGGCCAACTTAACCATCTACATGCCTAGCTATTGCTATTGGCGTTATATAATATATAGTCTACTAAGAGCTATGATGTTCATCATAATGAACCAACCTGTAAGTATTAATACCCAAGGTAGGCCACGTCTATATGCTCCAAAGAAACTTGCACAACTTCCTACAAAGTAGAACGGTATGAAGATATCTGGTCTTGGAGTAAGTACTGTCCATGTTAATATAGAGCTACCTATAATAACAGCAACAGCACCTAACATCTCTGCGTAGTGTGCGACTGGATCAGATGCAAGACTATTATTCCAAAAGTCTTTAATAGCTTGCAAACTATTTGTCCTTGCCGACAGTTACGACTAATGTTTCAAGATCGTCGAACTCATCGGAAACTCTTTCCCAATCACCTTTTTGTGCAATTTTAATTGCTTTGTTAATTAAACTTGGTTTAATATCAAGCTCTTCTGCTACAGCCTTAACTGTATCTTTTAGACCTGCTGTAAGGTCTTCTACTTCCTGATAGACTGTTACGCCTTCATTTACTAGTCTTTCTAATTTTGCCTTTTCATCGGCACCGAATACACGACTTCCCATATAGGATTCTCCTTTAGTAGTTTATATACTATTATACGGTCTTATGAAGGGTTTGTCAAGAACTTTTTTCGTTTAATTTACGATAAAGCATTTCTTTGATAGATTCCTGAGTAGGATCTTGCTTGTACTTTTGCTTACGAGGTAAAACTTTTGTTTTATCTGTATGCGAACCGCCTGCGCCACTAGTACGTAGTGCTTCTAGATCTTTGTATCCTGTATTGCGCGGCTTTGGTTTTTGTGGTCTTCTGTTCTTTTGTGCCTCGGAATTATACATCTTCTTGCTATTTGCCTTTTTAATGAGTATTAATAGTTCTTTTTTTAGTGCAGGGTCGTTAAGTATGTTCTGTATAGAACTTGAATACTTATCAGCTACACTAGTTGTGCCTGTAGTTGGTTTATCTTTACCTTTACCGCCAAATGTCTTATCTGCCTTTTTTGCTAGGTCATCTTTGCCTAGACCAACAGTGCCAAAATTGTTGTAATTCTTATATCCCTTTTTAAAGGAATCATATGCACTATCAGGAGCTTCATCTGTTTTTTCACCAACTAGTTTTCCTCTAGCAGGATGCGGCGTTTCGTTCCCGCCCGGCTTGCTCTTTTTGTTAAAAGCATCTTTGCCTTTAAGTTGTCCCGGACTTCCAGTCTTATAACCTTCAGTTAGTGTAACACCTGCTAGTTTAGCAAAGTCGTTTACACTGTAATCTCTGTCCATTTGCAATGAACCTTCTGCGACTTGCGCACTTTCATACATAGTGTTACTAACAGTTTCAACTGGTGCTTGTTGCGCATGACCAAGATCAGCCATTAGCTTTGCTTTGTCCTGTGCAGGGTCAGTTGGTTCTATTTGAAACAGTTTCTTTTGAAGTGCGTGAAAATCCATGTTATGCCTTTACACAATTGTCGACAGTCTTGCCGCCTTTTTGTTTAGTGCCCATACGCTTGTAGCCTTTCCAGCATACTTTGCCGTCAACACCTTTTTGCTTTTCTTCTGGAAGTGTTTTGTAACTTGTGTTACCACAGTCTGAACACTTAGCAACAGCTTCTGATAATTTGTCAGCTAACGATTCTTTATACTTTTTGTTTTTCTTAGCACGTGAACCACGTTCCGGAAGTGCTCGCTTACCTTCTTCTACTTCTGCTTTACCGCTTGAAATACCATCTAGTGCATCAGGAGCCATTGCTCCGTCATCAGCTTCTTGATAATCCAAGTGATGATAAACAGAACTTAAATAGTCTGAAGCTTTGGTAATCTTTGCTTGTACCCAACCTTCTAAGCCTTCTGATTCACTTACGCCTTTAAGCATCTCGTGTAACTTGATTGAATACTTAGCGGCCTTGTATAACTCGGCACGTGCCATTTGTACTTCGTGGTCTTGCTCAGCTTTATCAGCTAATTCGCCTAAACCTTCTGTTAAATCTTTTTCTCTCATCAGTAACTCCTACTAATATATATTTATCTTTTTGCGACCTTGCCGCCAATTAAATTGTTTTTTATATCTAAAGCGTTTTTAGCTGTTCCGTCTGGATTAGTTGCTTGTGGCGCCTTAGGTAAACCATTCTTGCCTTTTTTCTTTCCTTTAGCATATGCATATGTAGGGTTTACTACACTAGCAACACTACCTGAGCTAGTAGCGCCTGCGCTTGCTGATTCTGCAACACTAGGATCATTACAGTTGCAATGTTCACAATCTGCTGAGCATTTACAATCTTCTCTTTTAGTATCAGCACCACAGCACTTGTCTGAACAGTGTGTGTCTTTTTGTGATTCAGTTGCAAGTTTTGGTTGCTCTTTGCTAGACTTAGACAAATAGTCCCAAACCTTTTTGCCACCGTATAGTATAGCAACAGCAGCTAATACGGGTATTCCGTACTTAGTGGTAAATTTTGCAACTTTAGCAAAACCTGCACTACCGAGTGCAGCCATTAGTTCGTCTTTTACAGCATCAATACCTTCACCGGCTCTTTTTATTAGTTCGTCAATACCATCACCAGTTTTCTTAGCAACGTATGCGCCACCGCCTATTGTAGTAGTTGCTATTGGACGTTTAAGAAGTGTGTTAGCTGCACCTTTGGCAACAGTACCTGTGCCTTTAGCAACAACTTCTGCACCTTTCTTGGCTACATTAGCAGCAACGCTTCTTTTTGCAATTATCCTTGCACCTTGTTTTATAGCCCACGGAGCAGCTATCCTTACACCAGCTATTAGTGCTGGTATTAAAAGTGGAAATGCTTCGTTAACTTGTGTTGAATTACGAACTGATGTTACTTCATTTATTTTCATGTCTATCTTCCAAAATGGTTTTCATTACGTTTGTTGCGGTGTGTACAAATAAACTAGGCGCAACACCATGTATTACTAGCGCCGGGATAACTAACTGCAATTGGATCGCTGCCTTTAAAGCACCCTTCATATGCTGAAACTTAGTTTCGCCAACTTCTTCTAAATGTGTTTTGCATTGTTTACTAAACATTACTTCTTGCCACCTTTCATGTTTGCACACCAGTGATACATTCTTGCTTTTTCACCTGATGCTTTCTTAGCACGTTTACGTAGTGCTGTAACACTTCCGTTACAACTAGCGCCGGACTTCTTCACTCGTCCTGGTCTGCTTTTACCCTTTTTTTTACCGTCTGCAAAGTTTTCTGCAATTACTTCTTCTAATGAAGTATCAATCATTCTAACAGTTGCAAATTCTTCACCCATAAGTCTTAGTGCATCAAACCTATGATGTCCGTTTACTATACGTCCTTTAGGATCAATAGTTAAAGGACTATAGTTACCGTCTTTTACTTTAGTTAATTGCTTTTCGAGTTTGCGAAAGTTTCTATTCTTTTGTACACTACGTAACTTATTTAATTTAATTTTACCTAGTTTACCTTGATCTTTAATTTGCGGAGGTGCTTCACCACCAGTCGGAGTGTCATCGTAGTGTGCATCTTGATAACCCGATGCATCTTGTGTGTCATAACCAATACGGTTAAGTTGTTTCATAAGATACTTCATTTCTTTTTGCCCAGCGTATGGAGCAATCATAATATCAGGTTCATCAACGTTAGAATTGTCAGGCACACTTTTTAAGTTAGCTAAGTTAGTTCCAATCTTTAAAAAATCATATGCTGTATCAGACTTTGTTAAAAAAGTATTCTTAGGATTAGCAATCATCTTGCCTTCACTGTACTGAGCTTTACGTTTAGCAATAGTTTTTTTACGTTTGAATTGCGGTGTCTCTAATGCAGCCATTACTTCGTTGTAGCCTCTAAGCATACTCATAAATGCATCATATCCGGTACCACTTAACACTTTCTCAACACCGTCTGCATTGTAGTCCATGTTATCTTTAAAGCCTTCTAATCTTGTTTTTAATCTATTTTTTAAGCCGTCAAGTGTATATACGCCTACGCCTTTAACCCATATTTCTAAATTCTTTGGATCAAAGTCTTTTACATCATGTATGTCTGCATACTTGCCTTCTGAAAGGCCCAAGTTAAACAATACGTTAGTACTCTTACCTTTTACTTTTTTGCTTAGTGTTGGCGGAACTCCGTCTTTGTCTACAGTGTTGCCAAACTTTGATGCTTCTTTAGGAATCTGATTAGTATCAACATCAACTGTAGTGTTAACGCCTTTTACGATTCTTCCGTCTTCTGATATCTCTTGGAACTTCATTTCTTTTTACGGCCCCTAAATTGTGTAGCACCTGTCATATAAGGTTTGCTGAACCAAAGTTTAAACCACTCTTGGTCTCCTGGCTTTAGTCCCATCTTCTTTTCTTTTTTCTTTAGCGCCGCAGCTGTTTCGCTAGGATTTTCATCAATCTTATATTCAGAATATCCTCTAAATTCACCGACGCCTGCTAGACGTTTTATGTCCTGTAGCTCATCCATCAGCGCGATCTTTAATGCCCATGCCGTTACGTACAGCATCGTACATTGCTTGTGCTAGTTTAGTATTTGGAACGCCTTGTGCAAATGCCTTTAAGTTGCCCTGTACAGCAGCCTGACGCATCTTACTTGCGCTCATACCTTCTGCACCATCTGCATCAGGATCACGTTCGCCTGCACTTACAACTTTTAATGTGTTAAACTTAAATGGTATCTTTCCTGTTTTATCAGGTTGGCCATTGTATGTATCAAACAGCTTTTGAAAGCCATCTACTCTGTCGCTGCCTGCAACAAAGATTAAATCTGTATATCCTAAACTTTGTAACTTTTCTAATGCTTGTACAGGTGTACGTACACTTTGATGACCGATGTTAATGCCTGGAAAGAATTGCTTTGCAAACTTTAATTTAGTTGCAAAGTCTAATGGATCTGTTTTAGGCTTTTGTGTTTGACTAAGAAACAAGTAATGATCGCCTTCATGTTTCTTTATTTGATCAACTAACTTACTATGACCAATAGTTGGAGGATTTAACCTACCAAAAGCAAGAACTGCTTTCTTTGATGGTGCTTCAAACAGCTCTTTGAGAAACATTTAGTATTCCCCTTCTTCAATATTTTTTACTTCGTCTTCTTTGATAGCTTCAATAATGTTCAGTTCGTCTTCTTCTGTAAAAACACCTTGTGAACCACCTAGTCCGTACTCTTCACAATACTGTTCCATTGCACGTTGAACCATTGGCTTTAAAGTTTCTGCAAAATCTACAGCCTGCCCTTTTCTAAACTTATCAGACATACTTGCCATAACAGGGAAGTACTCTTTCCTATAAAACATAGGATTGTTTTTCATATACGTATGACAATCATTTGCCACATTGTATGGCATATCAAAGTCGTCTTTGTTTGCTAATTCAAATAGTTTCATACTAGCTCTCTTTGCTTACGAAATCTTCATACTTAGTTCCGTATGGATTAGATGCTATTAAGATGCTGTCATTTTCTGGCTGATAATCATCTGATTCTGTGTTATCTAATCCGTTTATCTTAGCTAAACGATTGCCTAAATCTCTTATTTGTTCTGCTTCTGACTTTTTTACCATTTTCTACAACTCCAATATCTTGCTTTTGTGCGTGGACCCGGGTTATCACAATTATGTCTTGCTCTAAACGAACGTCTCGCTGCGGGGTTATTCTTCTTAATACTCATTGCTTTACCTTTAACACTGCTACCGCCGTGTCCAAAGTTTACTTTTTTAGTATTGCCTGTCTTAGGATCTTTAACATAAACTTTAAATTTCTTAGTATCGCCTTGCATAGGCTTGCCAAGTTTAACTTTACGACCTTGGTACTCTGCTTCGTCTACTTCTTCATCTTCGTTGTACCACATTTCGCCATACTGTTCGTAAAACTCGTCATCGTCATCATATGTTTCTTCAACAACAGGACTGTCATCTTCTGTTGACACTTCGATGTCAAAGTCTTCATACCCTTCACTAAATAAAAAGTTTGCAAGTTTGTCTGCATACTCGTCTGATTCTTCTTCGCTTAATAATCTTGGTAGCGGTATATGATAGGCAGAACCACCTTGTTCTGTTTCTAATAATTCTGCACCTGGAAAAATACTTTCATCTAAACTTTCGTTTAAATTATTGTTCTTTTCCATTACTACTCTTACAAAGTGTTCCAT
>Ga0302114_10002704_pt1 | contig 11312 bp, 6 predicted proteins | sample AG5_Surface_MG_FD_203107 | JGI IMG/M metagenome (GOLD analysis project Ga0302114, IMG submission 203107) | Marine microbial communities from Western Arctic Ocean, Canada - AG5_Surface | ecosystem: Environmental > Aquatic > Marine > Oceanic | place: Canada: Western Arctic Ocean | collected...
CTGCGCAGTGAAGTACGTGGTTCACGGCCTGGAAAACTTACCTAACAAGCCAGCCATTATTTTGGCTAATCATCAAAGTAGTTGGGAGACGATTCTTTTCTATAAACTCATCTTCCCTGTTTCCCCGATATTAAAAAAAGAGTTAACTCGTATACCTTTTTGGGGATGGTCTATGCGCCTACTAAAACCTATAGCTATTGATAGAAGCAAACCACGAGAGGCTGGTCGTTCATTGCTAGTACAGGGTGTCGATCGAATTCAGAATGGTAACTCGGTTATAATTTTCCCTGAGGGTAGCCGTTCCAAGTACGGCAGCGTGAAAAGATTCTCTCGTGGCGGTGCAAAGCTTGCCATCGCGGCAAACACAGACATAATCCCTATAGCTCACAATGCCGGATACTGTTGGCCAGCTCGTGAATTTACCAAAAGGCCTGGCCTAGTAACTGTTGTTATTGGAGAGAGAATAGAACTGGGTGAACGAGACGCCAGCGAACTTACCGCCGATGTCGAAGACTGGATACGCAAAAAAGTAAACGAACTTGGCTAACACTCACTCTGGTACTAGCTAAGTTTGTTTATGTGCATTTTCCTAGTTATAAGACTCTAAATATCCAAATTTTCCGCAGCTAACGCATTATCTTCGATAAATTCGCGCCGTGGCTCTACTTGATCGCCCATTAAAGTATTGAATAGTTGGTCGGCTCCTATCGCATCTTCGATAGTTACCTGCAGCATTCTTCTAGTTTCTGGGTTCATCGTGGTATCCCAGAGTTGATCTGGGTTCATTTCTCCTAAACCCTTATAGCGCTGTAAATAATGGCCCTTCATAGCATCATTGGTGAGCCATTCTATAGCTTCGGCGAATGAGGAGATTTGTTCTATCTTCTCACCGCGCTTAACGTAGGCCCCCGTTTCGATAAGGCCTTCCAGAGTTTGCCCGAGATCAATAAGCGCACGGTATTCACCAGAATGAAAAAAGTCGCGACTAAACCCGAAGGACTTCTCCAAGCCATGCAGATTTAGTTTAGCTTCAGGCAGAAACAGTTGTCTCTCCTCGTCTTTTTTAGCGTTGATCGTATAGTTAGTACTCACTTTCGGGTGGATTTTGGAGAATTTTGCGCACAATTCTTCGATCCATTCCCCCACTTCTGCCTCGGATTTCAGCTCATCCTCGGCTAAGTTTCTAGTGAAAATCATCGCCTCCAGAATCTCAGTAGGATAAAGCCTCGCCAGCCGGCTAATAATTGCATAGCTGTTGTTGTACTTCTTTACCAATGATTCAAGCGCATCATCTGCAATTCCTGGCGCATCAGGATTCACATGTAAACTCGCCCCATCGAGAGCAATTTGTGTTTGGTATTCGGCTAACTCAATATCATCTTTTAGATATTGTTCTTGTTTGCCTTTCCGAATTTTATAAAGTGGCGGTTGCGCGATGAAGATATGACCGCGCTCAACCAACTCTCGCATCTGCCGGAAAAAGAACGTTAATAACAGAGTTCGAATGTGTGATCCATCAACGTCTGCATCCGTCATAATGATAATACTGTGATAACGCAGATTTCCCGGTGCGAATTCTTCGTTGCCTATTCCACAACCTAGCGCCTTAATTAGTGTCCCGATTTCGACGGAGCTGAGCATCTTGTCGAAGCGTGCCTTCTCTACGTTTAAGATCTTGCCCTTTAATGGCAAAATAGCCTGATTTTTACGGTTCCTTCCTTGTTTTGCTGAACCACCGGCCGAGTCACCCTCCACTATATAAATTTCAGAAAGTGCAGGGTCTTTTTCTTGGCAATCGGCCAGTTTGCCCGGCAAACCGGCTATATCCAATGCGCCTTTTCGTCGCGTCATTTCCCTGGCCTTGCGCGCCGCTTCCCGCGCACGTGCCGCATCTAGCATCTTGCCAACAATAAGCTTTGCGTCTTGAGGATTCTCTAAGAGATAGTCACTAAAGTGTGATGCCATTTCCTGTTCAACGACGGTTTTCACCTCGGAAGACACCAACTTATCCTTCGTCTGCGAAGAAAATTTTGGATCCGGCACCTTCACCGAAATAACGGCTGTTAAACCTTCTCGTGCATCGTCTCCAGATGTGACAACTTCCTTTCCCTTTCTGCTTGCCAGCTCCTTGTCAATATACCCTTTCAGCACTCGTGTTAGTGCCCCCCTAAAGCCGGCGAGGTGGGTTCCTCCGTCTCTTTGGGGAATATTATTTGTATAAGGGAATATGTTTTCCTGATAGGAGTCGTTCCACTGCAGGGCAACCTCGACCGTAATACCGTCTTCTTTTCGCTCAGAACTAAAGTAAAATGCCTTGTTTACAGCAAGCTTATTCTTGTTCAGATAATCAACGAAAGCCCTAAGACCGCCCTCGTATTTGTACAAATCTTGTTTGCCTGTGCGTTCGTCCGTAAGCCGAATAGCTACGCCGGCGTTAAGGAACGCTAACTCACGTAGCTTCTTAGCCAAAATGTCATAGTGAAATTCAACATTAGAGAACGTATCGGTAGAGGGTTTAAAATGACACTCTGTGCCGGTGGCGCTAGTTTCGCCGACCACGGCAAGCGGAGCAAGCGGAACGCCGTGCGCATAATCTTGCTCATGGACCTTTCCATCACGCCGGATGGTCAATTTCAATTCTTCAGACAACGCATTTACTACCGAGACTCCCACGCCATGGAGCCCTCCGGAAACCTTGTAACTGCTGTCGTCAAATTTTCCGCCTGCGTGTAGAACAGTCATGATCACTTCTGCCGCAGAGACTCCTTCGGCATGCATTTCCGTTGGTATTCCACGGCCATTATCAGACACAGTGACCGTTTCACCGATGTGAATGATCACCTGGACTTCGTCGCAGTGACCTGCCAGCGCCTCATCCACAGAGTTATCAACTAACTCGAATACCATATGGTGCAAGCCGGTTCCGTCATCGGTATCCCCGATATACATTCCAGGCCTTTTTCGAACAGCATCCAGTCCTTTTAAGACTTTGATACTATCTGAATTATATTCGCTGCTGGGCTCTTCACTCATACTTCTACTCCAGGGCGTTGTTAGCAGGCACTATGGCTGCCTTCCCCTTGATATCGGATAATTTGACTAAAAATCAAGCTGTTATTGTACCACGTTCCACGTGGAACGTTGCCAGTTTGGGCTGGCCAGAGAGGCTATCTAAGATGCCGGCAATCTCAACACAGGTAACGAAAATCTGCCCCCCCATACTAACTAGCTGCGAAAGGATGGCAACTCTGTTGTCACGATCAAGTTCAGAAGGAAGATCGTCCACTAGAAAAATGCAATTTCTGCCGAGCGCCTGGCTCAGTAACAAGCCCTGCGCGATCTTCATAGTGCTAACCAGAACTTTTTGTTGGCCTCTAGACAATATATCAACTGCCTTATTGCGACCGAGCCTAAAAGTAAGGTCCGCCCTATGTGGCCCGCTTTGTGTCGTTCCGTACCGGGCATCAATAGCCCGGTTCTCTACCAAGATATCTTCAAGCTCTCTACCAGCGACCCAGCCACTCTCATACTGAATCTGGAGCGAATCAACGTCACCACCATTGATCCTTTGATAAAGCTCCAGAAACAAGGGAAGAAACTCTTGAAAATACTGCTCCCTAGCTCTGTGTACTTCCCTCGCCGCCAAACAGAGCTCAAAGTCCCAAGCGGCAATTTGACTAAGGTCTGGAGAGCGCTGCTTTAATAGAAGGTTTCTATTGGCGATAGATTTTTTAGTGCGTCGCCAATTCTCAACAAACCCATGTTCCACGTGGAACACACCCCAGTCGAGAAACTGCCTTCTCGATTTAGGCCCTCCTTCCAATAAAAGGAAAGAATTCGAGTCAAGTGTTTGACAAGGCAACTCCCGGGCAACGTTTTCCCAGTTACTTTGACTTTCCGAGTGAAGCCTTAAACGGTGTTTTCGCCTACGAGACTTACTAAGGCCTATCTCTTTCCCGTCGGCGAGCCTCGCGAAAACGACAGCTTCATCTTGGTCGCTATTAATTAGCGGCTCAAGCTTACTGGTGCGGAAGGACCTGCCGCTGGAGAGCAAATGAATAGACTCCAGGATGCTAGTCTTTCCCGACCCATTCTCTCCGTGAATAATATTGACAGTGGGAACCGGACTAATTTCCAAGCTGTGGATGTTGCGAACCGCCGAAACCGAGAGTTTTTCTATAACACTCATAAGCAAGCAAGCAGAAGTTGACCCGTCACTGCGCTATAGGTCTCTATAGCCGCATCGGCATTACAACGTACAACGCATCACTGCCCTCTTCGGCTTCAAGCAATGCGCTGCTGTTAGGGTCTGAAAGCGTAATTCGTGCTCGGTGGCTATTCAAAGTAGAGAGAACATCGATCAAGTAACTAACATTGAAGCCAATCTCTACGGAGTCGCCTTCATAGTCGACAGAAACAATCTCTTCGGCTTCCTCCTGCTCCGGGTTATTAGCGAGAATTTTCAATTCACCATTAGATAACAAAACCCGCACACCGCGATACTTTTCATTAGATAGTATCGACGCCCGAGAAAAGGCCTGACGTAGCTCCTGACAGTTTCCAAGAAGAACCTTATTCCCACCTTTGGGTAGAACTCGGTTGTAGTCGGGGAATTTCCCGTCCACTAATTTCGAAGTGAAGGTAAATGCCGGCACACTAGCACGGATATGATTCTGACCAAAAGTAAGGGAGATTTCTCCAGCGTCATCTGTCAACAGACGCGCCATTTCCATGATTCCCTTACGAGGCAATATGAGTTGCTGTGGTTCCAAGATGGGATTGCTCATAGAAAGCGTTTCCATTGCCAAACGGTGGCCATCGGTGGCGACAACGCGTAAATAGTCAGCGGCCACTTCAAACAACATACCATTTAAGTAATAACGCACGTCTTGCTGGGCCATCGCGAAACTTGTGCTGTCTAGCAATTCCCGCAATTTACCCTGCTGCATAGTAATAGAAAATGTATCAGGCTCCTCATCTACTCCGGGAAACTCTGAGGCTGGCAGGGTAGTGAGTGTAAACCTACTGCGCCCAGACTTAAGGGTCACCTTATTCTCAGCAAGCAATAGCTCGATGATGGCGTCGTCAGAAAGAGATTTGCAAATATCCAAAAGCTTACGCGCCGGGACCGTAACAGCGCCTGATGTATGCATCTGATCGACAGTCACTCGGCCAACCAGTTCGACCTCGAGATCGGTACCCGTGAGTGATAGCTCGCTCTGTTTTAAATCCAAAAGGACATTGGAGAGAACTGGCAGTGTTTGTCGTCTTTCAACAACACCACTAACTAATTGCAGAGGCTTCAAAAAAGCCTCTCGTGAAATAACAAAATGCATTTCTTTGCTTTCCTTATCTATCTAAGCTGAGATCTTCTAAACTCAGAAACTACCGCTCGAGTACTAACTCGATAGTGATCTGAGCAAATTATTATAGTCTTCTTGTATGTCTATAGAGCTACCACGAAGTTTCTTAACCTGCTTACAGGCATGCATCACCGTTGTATGGTCCCTGCCACCAAACGCATCACCGATTTCCGGCAAGCTGTGGTTGGTTAATTCTTTAGAAAGGCACATAGCAACTTGACGTGGCCTTGCTACTGATCGATTACGTCGCTTCGAGAGCATATCTGCCATCTTAATCTTGTAGTACTCAGCAACGGAACGCTGAATATTATCTATCGTCACTAACTTATCCTGCAATGCAAAAAGGTCCCGGAGTGCTTCTTTTATAAGGTCTAAATCAATTTTCTGACCGGTGAAGTTGGAATGCGCTATCACGCGCTTCAATGCCCCCTCTAACTCTCGAACATTGGATCGAAGACGCTGTGCTATAAACATGGCAACATCATTCGGCAATTCGATATTAGACAGTGCCGCCTTGTTCATAAGGATTGCCGCTCTAGTTTCCAACTCTGGCGGCTCGACAGCAACCGTGAGCCCCCAGCCAAACCTAGACTTCAACCGTTCTTCCAGGCCGTTAATCTCTTTGTGATAGCGATCGCAGGTCAATATGATCTGCTGCCCACCTTCGAGCAAGGCATTGAAGGTATGAAAGAATTCTTCTTGAGATCGTTCTTTGCCCGCGAAAAACTGAATATCATCGATCAACAGGGCATCTACAGAGCGATAGAAGCGCTTGAATTCATTAATAGCATTCAATTGCAGTGCCGTTACCATGGTGGCCACGAATGTCTCAGAGTGTAGATAGACAACCTTAGCGCTGGGCTTTTTAGCCACTAAATAATTACCGATCGCGTGCATTAAGTGAGTCTTACCTAACCCCACACCCCCGTAAATAAATAGGGGGTTATAAGCATAACCGGGATTTTCCGCAACCTGTATCGCGGCGGCTCTAGCGAGCTGGTTGGACTTGCCTTCAACAAAATTATCAAACGTGTTTTCAACATTAAGAGCACCCCTATGCCTGAGGTTACCCTCGATAACGATGTCGACATTACGTCTTGCCGATACCCCCGGCCTACTCGAATTTAGAGCTATCGCTGGCGCTGCGTTCGCTTGTGTCTTTAGCTGATCATTGGTATTAGCCGTTGCTCTGGGCTCACTAGGCTTTGCTGACTGCGGCGCAGCCAGTGCAACTCGCTGAGATGCATCACCACTAAACACTTCCAGTCGGATCTCCAGTGAAGCCTCGCCCGAATCTGTTAAAATTTCTGCAATTCGCGGCAAAAACTTTCCTTTTACCCAATCTAGAATAAATCGATTAGGCGCAAAGATGCGCAGAACTGACGAATCTAGCTCTACGTGCAGAGGTCTTATCCACGTATTGAATTGTTGAGAGGGTAGTTCTGCTTTCAAGCAGTCGATACATTCTTGCCAGATCGTTACAGCCACGTTTTTTCTTGCCCACATAAATTATATTTTTCAAAACAAGCAACAATTCTATCGACTCAAACACGAGTTATCCACTGCCATTCAAACTAAATACAAACCTTGTCTTTTCAATATTAATTCTTATTTATCAATATGTTAACTAAAAGATATCGATAAAAACAGAGCCAAAAATCACTTTTATTCACAGCAATCCCTGCAAGCTGTTGATAACAAAGCTGTGGATAAGCTGTTATTAAATTCTGGATGAAGTTGTACACAGCCGTTTTAGTGAATATTCTGTGTGCTAGACTTCTTTTTTTCTCCTCGCTCGTCTTTGTCGATCCTTTATTCATGCTGGTATTACGTTGCATGTTGGCATTAAAACCTCTAGAATTCGCGGTCCTATTTTCGAACCATTTCGTACGGTTTGTTATTGCAGAATCGGATAAATTACTATGAAAAGAACATTCCAACCAAGTGTATTAAAGCGAGCTCGAACTCACGGTTTTAGAGCGCGTATGGCAACCAAAGGCGGCCGTCTTGTTATTAAAAGACGTCGTTCTAAAGGACGCGCCAAACTATCAGCATAAGTTCTTTTTTCTCTGCTGTTCGATGATTAACTAATCAAATGAGAAGAGAGAAAGATGCGTGGCTGAGTTCGGCTTTCCTAAAACTTCTCGGCTATTAAACGCTGCAGACTATAAAGCTGTATTCAGTAACGCTCAGCTTAAAGTCTCCTGCCGCCATTTTTTGGTGCTAGCTAATCGCAATACTAGATCCCGCGCCAGATTGGGTTTAGTTATCGCTAAGAAGAACGTTGCATTAGCTGTACAGCGAAATCGGATAAAGCGCCAACTACGCAACACGTTTCGGCACAAAGCAGAGCTATTAGACAAGCTAGACTTAGTTGTGTTGGCTCGAAAAGGTGCTGATACGCTGGATAATAAAGAGTTGAAAGGTGCGATTGATTCTTTATGGCAGGACCTGCACGCGAAGATGAAAAGAGCTGCAGCGAAAAGCCAGGACGACAGGTAAAAAGCTATCATGTTGGACAAACTACTAATTCGACTTATCAACGCTTACCAGTCTAGTTTGAGTTTGCTTATTGGCAATCAATGTCGCTTTTACCCTACCTGTTCCCAGTACACCAAAGAAGCAATTGAAATTCACGGCTCATTGCGAGGTACCGCGCTCGGTATTCGTCGCATCTGCAGCTGCCACCCTTTTCACGAAGGGGGTCATGACCCCGTTCCCGAGAGTTCGGACCGCAGGGTCAATGAACTGAGTAAGTAGACACCATGGATTTAACTAAATACGGCCTCTATACGGCTTTGGCCATTGTCACCTATTTAATGTTGTTGCAGTGGCAGGAAGACTATCCTCCTACTATTGATGACGGCAGTTCGTCTCGCGTTGAAATTCCACAGATACCCAACGCACAAAACGGTTCTCAGGCAAGTAACGATCTGCCTAGCGATATTCCGTCGGTTGTGCCTGAGGTAATTACAAGTAATACCTCTGATACGCCTACGGTCGCCGCTATTAGCAACCCTAGTGCTGCCGGCACAACCAGCACCGCAGACCTAATCTCTATTCGCACCGACACTTTTGATATTCGCATTGACCCCGTCGGTGGAGACATCGCCTATCTCGCGTTACCCCTTTATCGAAAACAAATAGATGTTGCAGATGACCCCTTTGTTCTCTTGGACAACCAGATAGGCCGCGAATATATAGCACAAAGCGGACTCATTGGAGCGAATGGCATCGACAACGATGGCCGTGCCATCTACAGCGCATCGTCTACCAGCTATAGCATGAACGAGTCTGCTGATAGCCTAAGTGTAGATCTAACAACCACGACTGCCGATGGAATCGAAGTAATAAAGCGCTATGGTTTTAATCGCGAGAGTTACCTTATTGATATCAGCTTCATCGTGAACAACCGCTCGACTGAAAACTGGCAGGCCAACGCCTTTGGCCAAATCAAACGCGATGCCTTCGATGACCCAAGTGATGCCGGTGGTTTCGGTAGAACCTATCTTGGTTTCGTAACGACCATGAGTGATGACCCCTATATTGAAATCGAGTTCGACGATATCGATGACAATGGTAGCGACACAATAGAGACAACGGGCGGCTGGGTGGCATTTAGCCAGCACTACTTTATCTCCGCATGGGTGCCCGGTGCAGAATCGCTAAACCGTGTTACCACGAGAAAGAGCAGTAGCAATCAGTATTACGGGGAATTCACCAGCAGCGCATTTCAGGTAGCAGCAGGCGAGAACGGCACTCACACGATTCAATATTACGCTGGGCCGAAAGACCAATACGTTCTGAGAGATATCTCTCCTGGGCTCGATAAGACTATCGACTATAGCTTCCTCTGGTTCATTGCTAGCCCCATCTACTGGCTGCTCTCTAGAATCAATTCAGTGATTGGTAACTACGGTATCTCGATTATCCTGTTAACCCTGGTGGTTAAGTCAGCCTTCTATAAGTTGTCTGAGACACAGTACCGCTCTATGGCTGGAATGCGCAGACTGATGCCTAAGATGCAGCAACTCAAAGAGAGCTACGGCGACGACAAGATGAAGTTGCAGAAGGCTACCATGGACCTCTATAAGAAGGAGAAGATAAATCCCTTCGGCGGCTGTTTGCCAATGCTTGTACAAATGCCCGTGTTTATTTCTCTTTACTGGGTACTTCTCGAGAGTGTAGAGCTGCGGCATGCTCCCTTCATGCTTTGGTTGACCGACCTTTCTGTACGTGACCCATTCTTTGTCCTGCCTCTGCTGATGGGCGCGACAATGTATTTCCAGACCACTCTTAGCCCTACGCCCGCCGATCCTATGCAGGCCAAGGTGATGAAGCTGATGCCCGTAATGATGACCTTATTGTTTCTCTGGTTCCCGGCTGGGTTAGTGCTGTATTGGTTAACAAACGGTGGATTAGGCATACTGCAACAGTGGTACATCACGAGAAAGATCGACGCGGCTTACGCGGCGAAAAAAGCCTAATTCGTCTACTGCGGTTGCTACAAAGGTTGAAGCAATCGATGGCAGGTCCTCCTAATTTGTAGAAACGCTGCTATGAAAAAGTTTGCCGATAACCATGCCTCTTGTAGAAACATCTCAAGTAGAAACTGATACTGTCTGTGCTATCGCGACTGCCCCCGGGCGGTCTGGCGTCGGTATCGTCAGAATATCTGGCCCTCTTTCTCTTTCCATAAGTAAAAAAATCCTCGGCTTTTCCCCTACTCCAAGACACGCCCATTTTTGCAACTTCCTCGATGCAACCCAGATGAATATTGATCAGGGTATTGCTCTTTTCTTCAGCGCTCCAAATTCCTTCACTGGAGAAGATGTGTTGGAGCTGCAAGGCCATGGAGGCACCTACGTACTAAGACAGCTACTCGATCGCGCCGTACAACTGGGTGCACGACTGGCCAATCCCGGTGAGTTCTCGGAACGCGCTTTTCTGAACAACAAAATAGACTTACTCCAGGCTGAGGCTATTGCCGACTTAATTGAGTCCAATTCAAAACAAGCTGCAAAGTCCGCGCTTCGAACTTTGCAGGGAGAGTTTTCCAACAAGATACGAAACTTGGTGCGACTATTAATAGACGCAAGAGTACACATCGAGGCCACGATTGATTTCTCAGACGAAGACATCGATTTCGTCAGCGACAATAAAGTTGGCGATTCGCTAAGCGCTATTCTTGAGTCGATAACAGCAACCTTAGCCCAGGCCAAGCAAGGCGCACTATTAAAAGAAGGGATTAATGTCGTTATTGCGGGTAAGCCAAACGCGGGTAAGTCTAGCCTTTTAAACGCACTCTCAGGCATGGATAGTGCGATAGTCACCGATATCCCAGGAACCACGAGAGACCTGTTGTCAGAAGAGATTAATATAGACGGTCTGCCAGTACACATCATAGATACTGCCGGCATACGCATTAGTGACGATGTTGTCGAACAAGAAGGCTTGAGACGCGCCCAACTAGCTATGGAACGAGCAGACCAGTTACTACTAATAGTGGATAAGTCCGAGTTCGAACAAGATGTGGAAAAGCTGTTAGCACCCCTTGTATTATTAACTGGTAAGTCTATTAGAGAATTAGAATACCTGCAGAACACCACGGTTATCTATAACAAGATTGACTTACTAAACAGTGAAGTACCAAGTCTATCAACAATCAACTATCTAGATTATTCCCTGCCGACCATAAGTCTTTCAGCTAAAGAATGTGTCGGCATCGATTTACTTAGAGGCTACATCAAAGAGGCTATTGGTTTTAACGCGACTGAGGAAGGGGTTTTCATAGCCCGCGAGAGACACCTAACCGCGTTAAACAATGCAAAACAGCTCGTGGAATCTGCCCGGGCTTTATTAGCAACGCAATCTTCGTTGGAGCTAATAGCTGAAGACTTACGCTTTGCTCAAGCGCAGCTTGGGGCAATAACGGGGGAATTCACCAGC
>Ga0302114_10002709_pt1 | contig 11305 bp, 10 predicted proteins | sample AG5_Surface_MG_FD_203107 | JGI IMG/M metagenome (GOLD analysis project Ga0302114, IMG submission 203107) | Marine microbial communities from Western Arctic Ocean, Canada - AG5_Surface | ecosystem: Environmental > Aquatic > Marine > Oceanic | place: Canada: Western Arctic Ocean | collected...
ATTAGCGACGCGGTCAGCCAGGGTGAGGTAATGTGACCAAGACCGCGCACGTCATTAAGTGTGCTGGCATTGTGGTAATGCAGTATGGCACCGGCAATCATGAACAGTGCGGCCTGCATGATGGCGTCATTTATCAGGTAGAACATGCCACCGGCAAAACCTGTGTCGTTGCCTAGACTCACGCCAATGAGAATCAAACCAATGTGGCTAACTCCTCCGTACGCAAACATTCGTTTCAAGTCAGTTTGAATTAGCGCCAGCGCACCCCCTACAAGTGCCGCGATGACACCCAACTCCTCCAGCAACACCAGCACAGGCACGGCGCTGACCTCAACAGTTGGTGTAATAAGTGAATACTCTATGCGAACCCATGCGACTAAAGCGACTTTGGTTACAGTAGATGCAAGGAACGGCGTCACTGAGGACGGCGCATTAGCATAGGCATCAGGTAGCCAACTATGCAGTGGTATCAAAGCCATTTTGATTGAGAGACCAAGGAAAATGTAGATAAGACCAGCAGCGACTGCCGTTGACGTCATCAACTCGGGAAGTCGATCTGACAGGTCCGCCATATTCAGAGTGCCAGTGGCAACATAGAGATGGCTCAGGCCGAGCAGGTAAAGCGTTGCCCCAAAAGAGCCTAGCAGTAGATATCGAAACGCATAAACCAAAGCTTTTCCGCCACTAGCAGCAACTAAGGCATAGCCTGTTAAGGCAGCTACTTCGAGAAACACGAAGACATTGAATAGATCGGCGGCAAATATAAGACCAACGAGGCCTGACATCATTATCAGAATCAAAGTGTAATAAGGAACACTCTTTTCCAGCCCTGTTGTAACAACCACACGTCCATAAACGATTGTAATCAGCGAGACCACACTGATAGTCAAAGCAATAAGGGCAGCAATTGAATCATTCAGCCAAGCAATACCCAGCGGAGCAGTCCACCCGCCAAGAGCGTATTCTATTGGCCCCTGGGTAAGAACAAAACGCAGGTTTAGTATCGCCACTATAACCATCACGATAACTGTGCCCAAAGTTATATCTGGGCATAGTTCGCGCCGCTTGGCTGTAAGAATGGGCATCGATACACCCATAAAGAACGGCACAAGAAAAAGCAGAATAGGCAGGTGGCTGCTCATTTCAACTTCTCCATCAATTCATCTTCATCCAGCGTACCAAACTTGCGATAAATCGCAGAAACTAGCGCCAGTGAAACACCTAGGGTTGCAACCTGAACAACAATCGCAGTTACGGTGAGCACATGCGGCAGTGGGTTTGCATAGATAGCAGGATCCACAGCGGCTGCACCTTCAAGAATTATCGGAACGGTGGCACCGTCTTTGGCGCTGAATGCCACCAGAAAGTAGATCGCGCTGGTCTGCACAATATACAAGCCAATGAGTTTTTTGACTAAGTTTGGGTGGACAGCCATTATGTAGATGCCCCACAAAAACAGAATTACAAAAACGACAAAGTTCGGCCGCTGAAGCAATGTTTGAAATAGCTCACCCATCAGTCAGTAACCTCGTCTTGTGAAATTTCATCTTCTTCAAATGACAAACTGATGGCAATGGACACGCCTGTGACCGCAACATCCACCGCAACACCCACCTGGGTTAGTAATATTCCAACTTGGTGTCGCGAAGTTTCGTCAAGACCTGGGATAGACAAATGGCTGTAATTCAAGAATTCGCCACCACCGATCAAACATAGGCCACCAACGCCACCGAAGATCAGCAGTCCCACGCCATCGCCGTGCAGAATTTTTCGGGCAAGCACACTGTCCTCAGACTCAATGCCGAATATCAAAATCGCCATTATCATGCTGCCCGCAATAACCACGCCGCCAACAAAACCGCCTCCCGGACCGTATTGACCGAACACCAACACGTAGACCCCAAACAGTTGTGCAATTGGAATAACAATGTGGCCAAAAGTGCGCACGATGACACTGTCGTGTGGTTGGATCATTTGTCGCCCTTCCTCATTATTAGTGCGCAGGCGATACCGGCGGTGAAAATCACAATGGTTTCGATAAAAGTATCGAATGAGCGATAATCCATGAGCACTGCCGTGACGACATTCGGCGTCCCTGTCTGTCTAACACTATTCTCAAGATATAATGGCGAGATTACCGTACTAGCTGGTGAAGTCGGATCGCCAAATACCGGAAGATCGCCCGCACCATATAAAAGTAACAAGCCCAATAGTGGCAACCCTATTATCGCGGACCAAGGCACAGGGGGCCGGCGTATCACTCTGTCTTTTTCTGTCGTGCGAAATAAAGTCAGTAGGAAAAATACTGTCGCCAGCCCTGCTCCTACAACTGCCTCCACAAACGCGACATCAACCGCGCCTAACAGAGCCCACACCAAAGCCAAGGCAAAGCTGTAGGAACCCAGTATGAACACGGCGGAAATAAGATCCTTTACCAGGATGGCTCCGGCAGCCGTCATGATCAGTAAAATCAGCAAGGGAATTTCAATAGTCATTTATCTTTCTCGCCAGTGGGTCGAAGACCTGATCGGTAGGCCGCCCTTAATGTTGCATGTGAAATGACTGGGTTCATCAAATAGATGAGCAGCAACACAACGAAAATACGAAGAAAATTGAAGGTGAAGCCTTCATAGACGGCAAGCCCCGCTAACACGAAGACAGCGCCCAACGAGTCAGTGAGCGAAAGTGCATGCGCGCGGGAGAAGACATCCGGAAACCGCAAGATGCCAATTGAGCCGACAACAAGAAAGAACAGCCCAACAACGATCAAAAAGATTGCTAACCAAGTCATTTCTCTTGTGCTCCCTGTTCTTCGAGAAATTTGGCGATCGCCAGTGCTCCAACAAGGTTTAAAAGTGCATACCCAGTTGAAATATCAACAAACATATCTACACGCTCGAACATGGTACCGATTACCAGCAATACAACGATTGCTTTGGTTGATATTCCATTCAAGCCCAGTACCCGGTCATAAATACTTGGCCCACGTACCACCCGATACAAATAGACGAGCATCAATGCGATTAAAGTAGTAAGAACAAAGAAAAAGAACGAATTCACTTGTCACCCTCCTTCATTGGGAATAGTCGACCAACCTTATCGTCCAACACACCGCTCACCAGATCTTTCTGCGAAGGTGCATCTATGGCATGCACGATGAGTTCGCCAGGTGCCACTTCTACAGTGATGGTGCCGGGCGTCAAGGTGATTGAATTACCCAGCACAACGAGTTCTCCATCACTGCGCAAATTGGTTTTATAGTGAAGTAGCTCAGGTTTGATAGGCAGCGCCGGATCAAGGATAAGCTTGCTTACATGAAAGCCACTTTTAAGAACCCTTCCGAAGAGCCACGGCATGTAGCCAATTGCAGAGAGCCAGGAAAATTTGCGAGTGCTCGGAGCAGCCGTGGGATTTATCCACACGACAATGGCCGCTGTAACGAGCCCCATTACTACATGTATCAAGTCATAGGATGCAGACAACACCAACCACAAAACAAATAACGCAATGACGGGGAATATTTTCATAGTTCAACAGGCTCCCAAGTCGCGTCTGTGTTGAAGCGGTGATAGTCGGTAGTATTCGGATCGATTGCAATAAGATTCAACCAGCCATTGTAAAAAAACTGTTGTAAAACTTCATGCCTGCTGATGATGTCAGCAACTATTTCCTTGTCCGCTTCAATAAGTATGAGCAAGCGCATTGGCTCGTGAAAATGAACATCTCCATCATTGACTGTCTGTAGAGGCAGCCCAGTTGCTAGATCGCTTTGTGCGCCATACATGACACCAACCCCACCGACCACATTATGAATGACTTTACTGCCACTGCCGTACTTCCAAGGATCTGTTGCAGAGGTGTAGTACTGCATATTGATCCACTCAGTCACTACCAGCGGGGCTGTCATGATTTTTTCTAGCAAGGCGCCCTCCAGATCAGAAAGCGCGTTGTAAGAATGCATAAAACAACGACCTCCCAAATTCATACCTTTAGTCATAGCGCGTCGACCAACAATGAATGCAGCATTACCCGACAGCCCCCATTCCGGACGCGAGTTGGCCCAGTCAAAACTCCTTGACTCGACATGGGCGAAAGCCTGTTTCGCTGTCATGTTTTTGGGCGTGCCTGGTATTCGTTTGCAGCGGTCAAGCGCTTGCTGCTCACCGCCTTCGATACATGCCAGTTTAAATTTTAGCAGATCATCTCGATGGCTTTCCGGCACGTCCACTTCGTCATAGAAACTGACCTTGTCTGCTGTCGTATCGTGCTTGGCAGGTAGAAACCAGGTGTCTTGTGGAACATCAATACCGCGCTGTAAAAGCTCAGTACGCACCAGAGGATTGTTCGCCATCGCGGCAAAAGTACGGGCGTTTGGATCTCCATGACGCCCACCGCAGGCTCCGCAATCCAGGGCTGCAGAATAAGGGTTATTATCTGTGGTACTTCCGTGACTACAGAGCACAACAAAGCGGCCGAAGTTCTCAGTAAGCCCTATCATGCGCAGGCCACCTTCAATAAAGTCTGCCTGTTGCTGTATTGAATATCCGCGAGCTAACTCTTCAGGTACGCCGCGGACATGAGGTCGTTCACCAGCTTCATCTCCAGGGCGAATTTCAGTCTCGAATGGATGACGAAAAAAAGCGTCGACCGCCTTCATCACCCAGTGAAAAGGACGTCGAAACAAAGTTTTGCCTAACAGTGCTGCGCTGAAGAATAGCCCGAGCACGTCCACCAACAAGAATGAGGCAATGGGACTGTGCTTCATGTCGTGAAACAGTTTTTCACCCAACTGCATCCAACGCGAACCTGAAGCATACTTCGACAGCGCTTCTTGCTGGCCAGCACGAGGTAATTCATAGACCACACTACCTGGGCTCAGCAACACTGGGCACAAGGGAAAGGACTCTTCTGCATCATAACTTCGATGACTAATTGGAATACCGAAAAACCCTGCATAGCCGAAGGTTTCAATTGCACCCGCTGCTTCAAGATGACGACGGAAAGGTTCAGAACGGACATCGATGCAAAATGCCGCTTGAGCTAAAGGCCGTTCCTTAAGTGTCGGTACAGTACCTTGATGCGCCTTAATATTTGACAACAGATCAGTGCGGAACGATTCTTCATAAGCCTCGAGCCACACTGGTAACTGCTGCTCTACCGAAAAATCATCGAGCCATCCGAGCATAGTACCTGCCTGCTCACTGGTAATTTCACTAAGGGAGTTGGCGTCAATACCCAGCAGCTGTAAAAGGTGAAACAGTCGCCACGCATCACGACTTAACGCTAGCTTATGAGGGCTAACAGTTGCATCTGGCGCCTTGCCGTGATCATTTAAGTAATTGACAACCTCTGTTAAATTACCTTCAACACCCCATTTCCGGCGAGCTTGCAATGCAACCAGTTCCTGCTCATAAAATAGTCGAACTGCTAAGTATTGCACCACATCAATTGGCGCTGCTTGCTGAATCGGATCGTCCTGATTCAGCCCGCGCCAACGTATCAGCCCCGTCCAACCTGGTAGCTGTGCAAGCACGCGAGTTATATAGTCCGGCCAACGTACCTCTGGAATTTGAAGAACTGTCAGCGAATGCTGAATCGCACTTTCAGGATCTTCCGGTAGAGCTGCAATTTTTTTAGCAAAATCAGAAATACCTAGGAGACGCCCACTCATATCGTGTTGCGCAAGTTCGCGCCAAGCCGCATAGAATCCAGGCCGTCTGCCGGGCATAGACCATCCGGCCATTCCCTCATCAACGAATGACGCAGTCCACTTGATCAATTGCTGATCGATGGTGGAAACGATAGAAGATTCTGTTAACTGGTCGAGCCAGTCGCTAAGCGTATGACGAAACGGTAGTTCGAGTTCCTCGTCAGCACTTATCGCTTCTGCCGTTTGCTGACTATTCGCTGCATGATTTGAAAGACTGAGTGTGGATAATACTTGTTGCCACAGCTTTTCGAGATCGAGGTTTGCGCTAGCACCGGGTTGCGGTTTTTCTAATGCACCCGCACTAGTTAGGTGCCAATCAAATAATGCTGGTTCAAGTGCATCAATACCATAAATCAAATGGAGTCTATTTACTTCCTGTGCCGTGATGGTCCGCGATGCCACAGCAATGGACTCGTCGCTTTTGGGACCCACACGGGCCATGGCGCACTCTACGCTTTCCGCTTTTATACGGTCAGTCTCAAACAGGCTACGGAATTCCCCTACTGGCAAATACCCCTCAGCACCAAACAAGCCCTTTGCTTGCTTGAACGCCTCATCAAACGACAGGTGCTCAAGACCTTGGAGCGGGTTATGCGAGACATACCCCTTCATGGGCCAGAACTGGGAAACCGGTTCGGCAGCCTCTTCAATGAGGGTGTGTAGCTTGCTAGTTGCGTTCATTAGTTAGATTTCTTTCGCGCCGCCAGCGGATGTTCGGATAATTGGCTATGCCCATCGAGGCCGGTAACTGATAGTTCGCGATCGCTCTCAGCAAATTCTCTTTCCAAGGCTTCAAGGTTGGCCATCACGGTGTGATCCACAAGTTTTGTGCCTGACAAATCAACAACAACTTTCTTCGTGTTAGGTCTGCCGATTCGATTCTTCAGTGCTATCCAAGTACTAAAAATGGCAGAGTTATCGACCTTGACCGTCGCCGAGTCATCGCCTTCGTTTTCAACCCTCATGCTGGGCTTGAACAAGGAGACTATAGGAGCACCATTGATAACATGAATGATGGCCTTCACCAGAATTCCAATACCGATACCCACAAGCAGGTCGGTAGCGAGTACACCAATAACGGTTGAGACAAAAACGATGAACTGCTCGCGACCAATTTGGTACATATGCACAAATTCTTTCGGCGAAGCCAGTCGAAAACCTGTGAACACCAGCATTGCTGCCAGCGCCGTGAGAGGTATGCGATCAATCAATGCCGGCACCAATGCTACAAAGGCAAGCAGAAACAGGCCGTGAAACATGTTGGCAAAACGGGTACGTGCGCCGTTGTCGATGTTGGCCTTACTACGCACTATCTCAGAAATCATCGGCAAGCCACCGACGAACGCAGCGGCGGTGTTGCCGATTCCAACCGCGAGAAGGTCCTTGTCCATGTTTGTCTTGCGGCGCCAAGGATCGATTTGATCGACGGCTTTTGCACTCAATAAAGATTCCACACTACCAATCAGAGAGAACATGATGATGTAAGTGAAGCCAGTGGAAGTCATCACCCCAGAAAAATCCGGAAAGGTGAGCGCGGTAAACATATTATCTGGCACATCGACAAGATAGTGTGGCCCCAGCGCAGCATCTTGCCCTGCGAAAGCTACAATTTGCTCGGTACCAATATCGAAATACATGCCAAGAGGAACAGCAACCAGAAGCACCATCATAGGTGCCGGGATCATTTTCAGAATCGGGTTCTTAATGAACGGGAAGCCGAACATGATGGCAAGACTGATGCCGCCAATCAGCGCAATAACTGGATTCATTGCCATAAAATAACTTGGGATAGCAAGCAGCTTTTCAATGGGCCCACCAGTGGACTCAACGCCTAGCACAATCGGTAACTGCGAAGAGACGACGATGATACCGATCGAGGCGAGCAAGCCGTGAACCGCTGCCGTGGGAAAGAATTCGCCGAGTATTCCTGAGCGAAACAACCCAAAAAGGATTTGAACTGCGCCTGCAGCAACTCCGACACCCAGCGCTAAACGATACGCCTGATAGTCTGCAGCGGGGTCAACTCCTCCTGTATACCCAAATTCGGTAACACAGCCTAGCGCGATCACAATTAGTCCCGCAGCGGGCCCCTTGATCGTCAATTCCGAGTTACTTATAAAAGCAGATAGAATGCCGCCGATAATCGCCGTGAATACTCCAGCGATCGCTGGGTAGCCGCAGGCGAGAGAAATCGCAAGACACAGAGGCAAGGCAATGAGGAAGACCAGAAAGCCCGATATCATATCGGCTTTCCAGTTGCGCTTAAGCCCTTCTAGGGTTCCCTTCGGAATGTCGGAAGTTGTAGTATTCATATCATTCTTCTTCTATTTTTAGTTTGTTCAATTGGCTAATTGTAAAGCTTTCCATTCGATCAACAAAATTTACAGCGCATAGGTATTAGGAGAGACAGTACCATCCTTGCTACACCTTTTATCTTTGACTTGTGGATACAGGCCACCTATACAGAATCTAGAAGTAAGCCAGCTGATTTAGAGCCACGGCAAACATGCAGAGTTTAACTTAGCCGGGTAGGGTAATGATTATTTATCGATAAATATATACAATTCGTGATAGGAAAAGCCTTTCACTAATAAATCGAGTTTAACGGCTTCTCAGCACAGAGACAGACAGCGGATAAACCAGATAGTTCTATCCCAGAATTGGAGTATAAGCGTCTTGAATATCACACTAAAACAATTGCGCTACTTCCTGGTTGCAGCCAAGTATGTAAGCTTGCGGCAGGCAGCTCGGGAATTGAAAATCAGCCAACCCTCTCTGAGTGCACAAATACAAAAATTAGAGGAAGCGTTGGGCCTAGAATTGTTCGAGCGCAGCAAGGGGGGAGTCACACTCACCCCTCTAGGACGAGATTTACTGAAACACGCGCAGGAAGCAGTAAGTGCGGCGGAAGTAATCGTCGATGCTGCCAACTTCGCTACCAAGGGCCCTTCCGGTACGTTCAGGCTAGGTGCCAGCCCTACATTGGGCCCTTATGCCCTCCCGTGGATATTACCGGAAGTTCACAAAAAGTATGGCGGGGTGAAAATTTTTGTCCGGGAAGAAGTGCCAGATGCGTTGGCACAAGGGCTGTACGATGGCCGTTATGACTTGATACTGACCACTTTGCCATTGAAAGAAAACGGCATTACCGTCATGCCGCTGTTCCGTGAATCTCTCTACCTGGTCATGAACAGAGAGCATCCGCTGGCAAAGAACAAATCAATAAGAGGAGATCAACTGGCTGGCTTGGAAATTCTGACAATCGAAGAGCACCATTTACTCTTTAAACAGGTAGAGGATTTATGCAAGCAGTTCAATGCAGAAATCCTGCGGGATTATGAGGGCACCAGTCTCGACTCGATTCGGCAAATGGTCCATATGGAAATGGGCGTGACCTTCTTACCAGCTCTGTATATACGCTCGGAAATCATTGATCGTGATGAGCTGAGCGTTTTAACCGTAAAAGGTGAATCTATTAATCGCATTCATGCCCTGGCCTGGCGTGACACTTCACCACTACGAAATTTTTATCGAGAATTGGGCGAACTGTTTCGTGAAGTGGCAAAGGTTCAATTTCGGGATGCTGTTGAGGTGCTGGAATAGACAATTGGGAAATTTTTGGAACAAAACAGGGGAATAACTCCCCCGCCGTATTCTTTGTTAAAAACCCCAAACCAAACTTGTTTTTAGCAACATTATTGGAAGCCCCTTACCAACAATTCTTCTTAGCACGCAGTCTGAGCTAACTTACTGCCCCGCAGCTGCTTGTTCTTCGACTAATTTGGCTTCGGCCGCGACTAACAACTCATCTAGCCAGGCAGTATAGCCTCCTGGGTCGATAAAGGGATGCGGCTGGCCTTCTTGGCGCTCCTTTAATAACTCGTAACGCGCAAAAACATCTCCGGAGGCTGGATGATTGGGAATATTGACTTCGATATCGTTCATCTGCTGCAGGCGCTTCACACTCGCGATGTACATCTGTGTGCGCTCTACGCCTTCGAAATTGAGGCCCACGCCGCCGAACATAAAGGCCTGAAAGGGAAAGCCATCGTCATACACGGTGAAACGCGTTGAGGCGACGCCGACAGTATGGCCCGGTGTCTTGACGAAGCGCAGTCCAGTGCGCCCGAGGTTCACGGTGCCGTTGTCGGTCACCATTAGATGGCGCATAGGTTTGGGGTATGCCTGATAGACGGGTTCTTCATCTACCATAGCCCAGTCTTCCTCCGTCATTAACACCACCGCTCCAAACTCATCCTGCATGCGCTTGGCTCCACCGATATGATCGTAATGGGCATGAGTCACCACCACATAGCGAATATCGTTAGGGTCGAAACCAAGCTCACGAATGCCATCGACTACGAGGTCCGTTAGCTCGCCATACAGCGTGTCGAACAGGATCAGCCCTTGATCGGTTTCTAGTAACCAAGCAGAGACCCATTTGGCGCCAACATAGTAGAGATTGTCGAACACCTGAAACGGTGCAACTCGCTGGAATTCTGGATCGTCGTTCTGACTAAGCTCTTGAGCGGACACGCTGTTTAGGCACAGACTAAGAAGAAGGCCTATTGCGAGCAGTAGTCCGTGATTTTTTGTTCTTTTTATTGCAGATCTCATGGGTAATCCTGTGGAGTGTATGCGCTTCAATGAGGGTGTTTTATAGTCGATATTCTTGGTATTTGAAACTGCTTTTCGTTTAACTGAGCATCCATGCGGCAGGCCTTCTCAAAAGAAGCCGGGATACTGAACCGGGCCGAAGCCCAACCACATTGGCCGCGCAAATCGCCGCTTGAATCAATAGGAGCGCGGCAAACCTAACACATGTTCTGAGACAAAATTTAGAATCATTTCTTGAGAGATAGGCGCGAGCTTCATTAGCCTTGCCTCACGCCAGTAACGCTCGACATGGTATTCCCTCGCGTAACCGAAACCACCGTGGGTCTGTATTGCCGCATCGGCTGCGAAGAATCCAGCTTCGGCCGCTAGCCACTTCGCCATGTTTGCTTCTGCTCCACAGCGTTGCCCGTTATCTATCAACCAGGCGGCCTTCTTAGTCATCAAATCAGCGGCATCTAGTTTCATGCGCGCCTCTGCCAGAGGGAATGCTATGCCTTGGTTCTTGCCGATAGGACGGTCGAAAACGACGCGCTCGTTCGCGTATTGTACGGCGCGGCGTAGTGCTGCCCTGCCTATGCCAATGGATTCGGCGGCGATAAGAATGCGTTCTGCGTTCAAGCCATCGAGTAGATAGCGAAAGCCCTCGCCTTCTTCACCTACTCTATCCTCGATTGAAACCTTTAGATCGTCATAGACTACTTCGCAGGTTCGAACCGCGTTGCGACCGAGTTTTTCAATAGCCGAGATGTGAACTTCTGGCTTTTGCAGCTCAGCCAATAACAGTGTCATACCATCGGTCTTGCGCTTCACTTTGTCTTTCGGTGTCGTGCGTACCAACAGCAGCACTCGTTTAGATTCAAACGCCTTAGTCGTCCAGACTTTTCGTCCTCGGACTACATAGTGATCATCTTGCAGCTTCGCAAATGTTTCGATGGAGGTTGTATCGCTGCCGGCATTCGGTTCGGTAACGCCGAAAGC
>Ga0302114_10002712_pt1 | contig 11301 bp, 7 predicted proteins | sample AG5_Surface_MG_FD_203107 | JGI IMG/M metagenome (GOLD analysis project Ga0302114, IMG submission 203107) | Marine microbial communities from Western Arctic Ocean, Canada - AG5_Surface | ecosystem: Environmental > Aquatic > Marine > Oceanic | place: Canada: Western Arctic Ocean | collected...
TAAGTTTTGATCTAAGTCATCCCCCAGAAAAAATCTCACAATAAAGCGTGGTCCAGATGTTCCATAAACTTCTTTCCGCTTAAACGCTCCAAAGATTGAACTTCTAGAATTCTCTTCTGCCCAAGCCACTGCCAAACCACCGGGATTAAATTCAATATCGTCTGGCAACCCATCAGGGATTGAAGATCGAAAAGATTTACCAGCACCTCCGTGACCCTGAAAAGAATCTTCATCGACCGCGCCAGGTGTTCCAAGGTGAGTATCCGTGCTCGCAATCAGTCCAAACTTTAAAGGATTAATAGATAGCTCTTCTTGGAACTGCAAACCGTTGCCCAAAGCCTCTCTTACAAAGCTAGAATCAGGCGATGAGGAAAGATCTTTTTGAAACTTAGAGCGGAAATCTTTGTACGGAAGCTGCTCAAAGTTGCACAAGGGATCATTTGAGTTAATGTTGCATTCTGAGCTTCCTTTGTGTTGAAAAATTTCTACCAGCGGCTCTCGTATACTTTGAATAAGCAACTCGTCTTGATCTGGTTTTTCAAACATGTAGCCATTGCTAAGATTTGAATTATGCGGAATCACAACGTAGTCACAATTCTCATGGCAAGTTTCATCAAGCAAGCTCCAAAGCTTCTTTCTTGTTGGGGCTTCATAAAAACTGATGGGTTCCATTGGCACGTTTGAATTATCAAAAATAATATTGCGATGCAGATTGTTTCCTGAATAAGCAGCCCCAGTCCATTCATAACCAACAAAAGAAGTAAATTTACAATCACTGCTCCTATCGTAATGATCTTCAGCTGCCTGAATGGTCTCTTGCCATGGCTCTTGCGCAGCATCCAAACAAAATTCTCGTGAGTCACCACAGAAACCTAAGGGTTTTCTCATGCTGGCCTTTGCATTCATGTAAAAATACGAAAGCTTTGGGAAATTCCGGTAGGCAATGCACTGCAAGCTGCTGTACTTTGATGAGCCAACGTCGGAGCACATCCTTACCTCGCCAAGAAGCTCGGCATGATCTGTCACTGCGGCAAAGTCTAAAGGCTGATTAAGCTGAGATTTTCGCACACCAGTTCCATCTGCTTTATATGGTTGAAGGTACAAAGATTGCCCCTTAGCGTATCTGTAAGCATCATCTGGTGTATTTAAGGTGCCTTGAGTGTTTGCATCCAAAGACAAGGCAGTATGAACGTGCAAATCTCCAAAAAGAGGCATTCTGTCTTTAACAAAGACTTCGCATGGCATTCTATTTTCAGTCGCGTAAGGCTCTCTCTCTTCAGCATTTACAGGCTGAAAAGAAATAAAAATTGTCAGCAAAAAAAATATTTGTTTCATAAAATAATTGTCTAAAAAAAACGGCAACCTAAGTTGCCGTTTTAACATAAGTCTTATTAGACCAATCTATTAAAAGTTATAGACGATCTGAGCTCCCATTTGTCTGCCCATGTTTGTGTTACCTGCGTAAAACTTAGAAGCTAAACCGCTTCCACCGGGTAGAGCGTAATCAGAGTAGTAACCTTGAATGTTTGATAACGCAACGTCGTCTGTAATATTTTTTACAAAGAAACTTGCATCCCACACTTGATCAGCAGATCTCCATCCAACAATAATGTTAGCTAAGTACAAAGCCTTAATCTTGATGTCTGGATTAATAGCGCTTGTTCTCTCGTCTCTCCAGCTAACATTGTACCGAGTGTATCTTTCGCCACCCCAGTATGATGCAGTAGTAGAATCTAAGTAGAAATTCAATGAGGACTCGGCAGCGTCGCTAACCGGTGTCCCGCTCACGTCCTGAGTTGCAACTGCAAAACCAGCGTACGCAGGATTATTTGCGTAACCTATAGATCCAGCAGCATATTCACTGTCAGTGGCTGTGTAACTTCCGCCTAAAACTAAGCCTTCATTTACAACGTAAGCATACTCAAGGTCTATTCCTGAGAGGGTTGCATCATTATTTGTAAAGATACCGCCTTGAACTTGAGTCACGTTGCCTGGGCCTGCTGCTGTGTATTCTCTAGCAGAAACGTTGTCCCATTTGGATTGGAAATTATCGATTGTGTAATCGTAATATGCAGCATTGAATCTTAGTCTGCCATCCATGAAGGTGCCTTTCATACCAATTTCTGTCATGTCACTTTCTTCTTCAACAAATGTTAAGACAGATGGATTAACAGCGATTGGAGAAATCGTAATACCAGGCCTTCTAAATCCACTTTCAGTAGAGACATAAAGCAACATATCCTCGTTGATGTAATGGCCAATTTTAAAACTTCCTGTAGTCGAATCGACATTAGAATTTTGATCCGCGGCAGCTATTCTTGGAATAGTCATCCCGCCACCTGAAGCTTGGGTTAGGAGAGCTGTCAATGGAAGATATAGATTTTGAGCCATATAACCAACGATTTCTTGTTCTCTAAAACCAAATTGGACAAAAGTTTTATCGGATAAGTTGTACTTAAAGTTAGCAAAATAAGCTTCCGTTTTATTGTCCACTGGAATACCCATGCATGTTAAAACAATACTAGTGGCAGCAAATTTACCTGGATTTGCGCGAGCATCGTTACAAGCATTGTTGGGAGTGTTATGAGTAAATCCAACAGCAGGCTTGTATAAATGAGGCGCAACCTCTGTGATAGAGAATGAGCGATCTAAATCAGCTGTTGTGAATGTCTGAGAATCTCTTGAAAAGAAACCGAGAGTATATTCAAGCTTATCGCTGTCTTGATTTGAAATTCTGGCTTCAAAAGTTTGAATACCTGAATTGGTTCTAACCTCTTGAGGGTAACCGTAAACATAAGCTCCCGCATAATCTCTATCAATAAGACCCATGGCATCGTTTTGAGAATCTGAGAATCTCAAAGCAAGCGCATGACTTCCCATGTCGTAATCAATCATGAGGTTGTGCAATGTAGCAGAGTTATTTTGTCTTGGATCTTGGAAATGCAAAGCCACTCCGTCTTCAGGCTTAAGTCCGCCTGCAGGAATATCGCCATATGTTGGTCTGTTCAAGTATGCAAGCTGAGCCGCTGAACCGGCTGGTGCAAAGCCGAGAGATTCAAACAAAGCTATTCCAGCAACATAACCATTTACTACTTGCTCGTATGAAGGAGTGCCATTGGAACCTGCAACTGGTTGTGGGTAAATTTGGTTGTTTTCTGTATTTTGATACTTAAATCTTACGCTTAGGTCATCGTTAGGCTGCCACGAAAGACTGATTCGACCTGATTCCAGGTTATGAGATTCGTTAACGTGCGTTCTGATGTTTCTTATTTCGTTTCCGTCGTTAGAATTCTTAACACCAGCAAACCTTAAAGAAAGAGTGTCTGAGATATGAAGATCGGAAGCAGCTTCAATAATTGAAGTCATGTTATCGGCCCAAGTTGTTTTGATGTAGCCATTGCTCTCGTCGCCACCTATTTGTGCATCACGAGTATAAATTTGCACCGCACCAGCAGAACTAACAACACCTTGAAGAGTTCCCTGAGAACCTTTAAGAATTTCTACACGCTCTGTATCGTACATTTGGTAAAACAAGTCTTGCGCTCTAACAGGCATCTCATCAATGTATCCCTGAATTGGCTGATCGTTTCCACCATCTGGATCAAGTCTTTGCCCACGCATAATAATGGTAGACCTTCTAGGATCAATTTGAGTAAATTCTACTCCTGAAACAAGCTGAGCCAATTCACTCAAATCTCTTATTTGATAATCGTCTAGTGTGCTGCCGCTAAGTGCGTTAACAGTTTGAGCAATGTCCTGAACATTCTCTTCTTTCTTAGTGGCTGTAACTACAACCTCTTCCAAAACTAAGTTTGAATCTTGTGCAAAAGAAACGTTAGGTATCGCAACAAAAGTTACAATGGTTAATAAGCTTAATAATCTCTTCATGGTTCCCCCCCCATAATTGAAGAATGGTTTTATGAAAATATACCTGTTTTTTAACGAAACCCCAAGCTTTTCAATCGAAAGTAAACTTAATTAAATTGCGTAGGTTCGAGATTAATGGTTGAGATTTTTAATTGAAGCTCTTGCATAAGCTCGTTGTTTTGTTTTCTGTAAGAATCAAAAGCTTGAACAGTTTCTTCAAGAAGCAAAAGGTTTTTATTCAGCTCATTAATTTTTGCCTCTGTCATGCTGTTGCTTTTATTTAACTGAGCAAGACTTTTGGCAGCTATGCCTAATTTTTTTAGCTGAGAATCAATTGATTTAATATTTTTCTGATCGTTGGTTTGAGTCGCCGCAATATCTTTCAGTAATTTTGATTGCTTGCTCGCATCCAAGGTTAGCTTGGAAATGTTTGCTTTGTTTCTTTTATTGCTGAGATCCCATAACTTTCTAATCTCTTTGTCTAAAAATTGTAATTGCGTATTGATGTCTGTTAAAAACTCAGTTGAAGTTGAATCGGCAAGTTGCAATTGCTCCTCAAGAATAGAAAGTCGAGATTCAACAAGCTCATTTATTTTATTGGATGAGCGAGACATTTCGCTGACCCACAGAGATAAAGCTAAAATGCCGCAAAGCAACAAAACAAAAACCACACCAAGAAACAACCCACTGGAATTTTTGTTTTCCATTCCTTTTTCTTCTTTGGATGCTGAAATTTTAATTGCCATAATGATCGGAGATTACTAGGTTAAATTGTATTTAATAATATGTTTTAATATGTCTTAAATTATAAGATGTAACTTTAAACTATTTAAAACTATTATGAATTTAGATTTCTCAGACGATCAAAAATACCTTCAAGAAGAAGCAAGAAAGTTCTTTGATAAAGAAGGTGGGCTTGGAAATGCTCGCAAAGTAATGGATGAGTCTCAAGATGCAGATCATGAGCTGTGGAATAAGATTGTTGAACTCGGATGGACCGCTATTAGAGTGCCCGAAGCTTACGATGGGCTTGGACTTGGTCACCTTGAGTTGTGTGTTGTGGCCGAGGAGCTTGGAAGATCTCTGGCACCAGTGCCCTTTTCATCCTCTGTATATTTTTTCACTGAAGCTTTAATTAAATACGGCAGCGAAGACATAAAAACAGAACTGCTTCCAAAATTAGTTTCTGGTGAAGTGGTAGGAACCTACGGAATTGCAGAAGACTCTCATCAGGCAACAGAAGCTAACCTGCAAGTCATCGCGTCCGGGGATAAATTAAATGGAACAAAAATTGCTGTTCCCGATGCTGGCATGGCAACCCATATGATTGTTGTCACTAAATCGAATTCAGGAACAGAATTAAGGCTTGTAAACCTAACAGATCCATCGGTCACCATCACGCCTCAAAAAAACATAGATACTTCTAGGGCATTTTTTAAGGTTGATTTTAAAGATACGCCTTCAAACTTACTCGGCCAATCGGGTCAGGGCTGGGGCTACATTCAACATCTACTAGATCAAGCTGCAGTGTTGTTTGCATTTGAACAAGTTGGTGGCTCTCAGGCTGCATTGGACATGGCAAAAGTCTACTCACTTGAAAGATTTGCTTTTGGTCGACAGATTGGATCTTATCAAGCAATAAAACATAAGCTTGCTGATATGTACATTGCAATTACGCTTGCAAAATCAAATTGCTACTTCGGCGCTTGGGCACTTTCCTCTGAATCTGCTGAACTCCCTTTAGCTTCTGCAACAGCAAGAGTCAGCGCAACTAAAGCCTTCCAATTATGCTCCAAAGAAAATATTCAAACGCATGGTGGTAATGGCTTTACTTGGGAATATGACTGCCATCTCTTCTACAAACGTTCAAAAGTTTTATCAGTGCTACTTGGCTCTGAAGCGACGTGGAAAGAGAAGCTTGTTACCAGTTTAGAAAAAACAAACACCCTAACTTAAGGAGTAATTTATGGATTTTAACGATACCCCAGAACAAGCAAAATTTAGAGCTGGATGCAGAGAATGGCTAGAGATTAATGCGGAACTAAAGGCAGATAAAAAAAATGTTAATGCGGAATCATCTCTTGAGAGTCATCTAAAAATAGCTAAGGAATGGCAACAAAAAAAATATGGTGCAGGTTGGGCTATGTTGCATTGGCCAAAAGAGTACGGTGGTGTTGAGGCCTCGCCAATTGAAAGAATTATTTGGGGTCAAGAAGAAGCAAAGTTTAATGTGCCCGGTGGAATTTTTGAGATTGGTCTAGGTATGTGCGGTCCTGTAATGATGCAATATGCCTCTGAGGAACAAAAAAATAGATACCTTGCACCCATGGCAGAAGGAAAAGAAATTTGGTGTCAACTTTTCTCCGAACCTGCCGCTGGATCGGATGTTGCCGGACTAAGAAGTAAAGCAGAAAAAGATGGGGACGATTGGATCATCAATGGCCAAAAGGTTTGGACCTCTGGAGCTCATTATTCAGATTTTGGGATCTTGGTTGTAAGACACGATCCAGATTTAGCTAAGCATAAGGGCTTAACTTTCTTTTTTGTAGACATGAAAACACCGGGAATTAGCGTCAAACCGATCAAACAAATTACAGGTCAAGCTGGCAGTGGTTCAGGTTTTAATGAGGTTTATTTTGACGATGTTCGCATTCCAGATTCTCAAAGGCTTGGCGAAATTGGGGACGGATGGAAAGTTGCAATTACAACTCTGATGAACGAAAGATTGGCAGTAGGCGATGCGCGTGGCTCTGACATAGAAGAAGCCCTAACTCTTTCAAAAACAAAAGATGATGCAGGCGAAGCTTTAATTAAAAATGATGCTGTTAGAGAAAGATTGGCAGACTGGTTCTGCGAAGCTAACGGATTAAAATATACTAAATTTAGAACTATTTCTGCTCTATCAAAAGGAGAGGCTCCCGGTCCAGAAGCATCAATTACTAAGATTGTCAGTGCAAATAAACTTCAATCCATTGGAAATTTTGGGATTGATTCAGGGGATATGGCTGGTATGTTAATCGACGATGATAATGGGATGAGTTCTTTTCAGGGAGCTTGGTTGGGAGCACCTGGACTTAGAATTGCTGGTGGAACAGACGAGATTCTTCGCAACGTTATTGCGGAGAGAGTTTTAGGACTTCCTCAAGACCCAAGAGCCGACAAAGGAATAGCGTTTAAAGACATCCCGACTAAGGCCTAAAATTAGTAAGAAATTTTAGAAATTCTACTTTTTTTTCAACTTGGATTTCTTGACCTGTAATCGCTGTAATAGGATTTTTTATTCCAGCCAATACTGCTTTCAACACTTCCTCTGAAGTGTTGACTGTAAAATCGCAAGAGCTGGGCGTGTAATCTATAATTTGCGCGATCTGATTTCTAATAATAATTGTTCTTATCTCCCCAGATGAAAATATAAAACACGCAGCAGTTAAATCAGATTCCTTTACCTTGTTAGGGTTTAAAGTAACGCTCAAAACATCAAAGAATAAATCAATTGGAATCTCGTTTAGCATCACCGTCTCTGGCTTAGCAATATTTCGATAATTTTTTTTACCAGCTAGATTTTGGGCTTCGGTTAAAAAGAAATTTCTTTTATTAGGATTGGCAGACATTTCGCCTAAAAAATATGCAGCCTTGGATCTTAAGGCGGTGACCTCCTCTGATTTATGGTTCATCTCTAGCAATAGGTCTGAAAGCTCTAGAGCCCATTGCATTTCTTCTTTGTTAACGGCTATTTTAAGTTGCTGAAAAAGATTTTCCAAGCCGCCGATCATCTCCGACATAAGTTCAGCTTTTTTGTATGTAGGGGTTGGATCAAGATCCGAAATATTTCCAGAGAACCAACCCAAATAACCATTAAAAATACTTCTGACCGACCACCTAACAGTTCCATAAAATTCATTAAAAAATGGGGATTCTGAAATAGCCTTAGGAAGCTGAATCTGATCAATGATCTCATCAGGGTAAAGTCCTTGGTTCATAAGGCGAATAGTTTGATCATGGACAAACTGAATACCGTCTCTGTATAAAGTTAAGGTCTCTAAAACTGCTGCCCCTGAGATCGGGAGCGTATGACTTGGATATAAGTGCTTGGGCTGAAATGAAATCATGTGGTCTAAACTGTCGACCCATGCCTTAACATCCCTATGCGAGGTTCCCCTGATGGTATAAAGATTTGGAAAAGTTTTGTATATGTTGTCACCGGGGAAAAGGGCTTCATATGCAGGTAGCCAGACAAACAACTGATCATTTGTTTCGCCAGGAGCATGGTAGAACTCAAAGGAAATACCACCAAGGGTAATTTTTAATTCCTTTTCAAAAGTAAGAGTTGGCTTTACGTAGCCTGGTGAACTTTTGCCAACACTTAAAAATGGGCCAATGCCAACATTGACAACTTCTGATTCTGGAAGCTCTGTTCCGAACATTTTTGCTGATCTAATGGAGATGATCGGATTTAAAATACCAACAATTTTTTCAACAGCTTCAGCGGTAGTTGAATGCGCAATTACTAAAGGTGGCTCTGATTGCTGATCTACAAAGTATCTCGCACCAAATGTGTGATCTCCATGATTGTGTGTGTATATGATTGCAGAGATTGGATTATCATTGATTGCCTGAAATTTTGAATAAACTTTTTTAGCTTGGTACACGCTGTCTGTTGCATCAATAATAATATTTGTGCCCTCACCCTCGATCAAGAAAGAATTTGCGATTCCAAACCCCACGGCTGAGTGAATACCATTTTTATGTGAGTAAACATTTTGAGTAAATTCCTTGGAATGTTTATATAAATTTTCAACGGAAGCGCTGCGATTCAGATCAGAGGTAACTATTGGGTCACTTTTTGAGCATGAGAGAATAAGACCACATATAATTAATGAATAAAAAATATTTAAATACAATTTCATGAGCCGCTCCTAAATGTCAATTCATCATAGCGTTTTTAAAAATCCATTTGAAGTTAAAACTCAAGATGTTAATTGGGTTGGTGGAATGCCCTGCTCGATTGATTACGACGATCGATTTTTTCAAGCAGATGCTATTAACGAAATACATGATGTTTTTATAGAGCCCAATAATCTTGAGAATCGATTGCAAGAAGCTCATCAATTTACTATTGGCGAACTTGGCTTTGGATTTGGTATGAACTTCTTGGTTACCGCCCTTCTTTGGAATAGCAGCAAGCATAAATCTGAAATGGAAACATTAGATTACGTTTCCATAGAAGAGGCATTGCCAACTAAGGATCAAATTTTGAAAGTAATTAAAAGTTTTCCAGAATTAGAAGAAATTGGAGGTTATTTTTTAAGCAGCTACTCGCCAATGCACAATGATATGCAAAGAATAGATTTACCCGAGCTAAATATTCGCCTGACAATAATTCAAAATAATGCAGAATCTGCCCTGCAAAATCTACTTGGCTTCTCAAATAATTTAATTGACGCATGGTATTTAGATGGCTTTGACCCTGCAAAGAACAAAAACATGTGGAGTAGCTCGATCTGTCAGTTAATTTCACTCTTATCCTCCAACGAGGCTACTTTCGGCACCTTTACCTCTGCCGGTTTTGTAAAAAGAAATTTAACAAAATTTGGTTTTGAAGTAAGCAAAGTTAGTGGCTTTGGAAAGAAAAGGCATAAGTTGATTGGCAAAATAATTCCCCGCAAGCATTTCGAGAACCCTTCTCATATACGCTCTCCTAAAATAGCAATAATTGGCTCTGGCATTGCAGGAAGCTGTGCTGCTTATGCTGCTGCAAATCATGGCATGCAAGTTGATGTCTTTGAGTATGGCCAGGAAGCTGGCTGTGGAACCTCCAGCAACCCAATTGCCGCTATGTATCCAAGATTTTCTGCAAGCAACAGCCCTTACGCTCACTTAATCGCACAAAGTTATTTTTTTGCTGATCGTATTTATTCTCAATTTCCAGATGAGTATAAAAGAACTGGATTGCTCTTTACTCACTTCAATAAATATCAAACAGAATGGTTGGAAGACATGATGAGTTTAAAGAGAGAGGATATTTTTCAATTACTTCAGAAAGTTGACATGAAAAATACATATGGACTCGATTCTAAGGGGTTAAAAGTTTTGCAAGGAGGGTATCTTTTTCCTCAAGAACTATGCAAGCGTTTGCTAGAAAATAAAAATATAGAAATTTATACAGACCATTGCTTTGAAAGTTCAGCTGAAAAAGATACAAAGCTGAGTCTTCATTTTTCTAATCAGGTTAATAAAAGCCAATACGATGCTTTGGTAATTGCAAATGGTGCAGGGTTGTTAAACAGCGTTCATGGATTAAAAATTTCAAAAGGTCAGCTGATAGGTCTAAATGGTAAACAGGATATTACCTCCAAACTTCCAATAAATTCTGAAGGTTACATTTTGCCTCCGGTGGATGGAGTTACTTGGATTGGCTCGACTCATCAAAAAGAGTTTGATGATCTCCAGCCTTCGGATGAGGTAAATCAAGAGTTGCTCAAAAGAACAGAGAATAATTTCAAAATTAAATTACATGCAGAGGGCGATTTATTAACTGAAGCGCGAGCAAGAGTTGGCAGCAAGGATAGGCTCCCGATTGCTGGAAGAGTATCAAGCGACCAAAATATCTATGCTTTGGGGGCTTTGGGTAGCAGAGGCTTTAGTTTGGCGCCGTTAATGGGTGAATACATCGCTTCTCAAATCAGCAACTCTCCGAATCCAATATCAACCGGCATAGCCCTATCCGTTAACCCGATGAGATTTAAAGATTAACCAGTAAGTTCTCTACCAATAATTCTGCTGAAGACATATCAGATGGGGAATAGCTTGAGCCTTTTCTCCATTTTGTTAAACCCGTCCATAACGTCTGATCTTTAACAGTGTCTCTAATAGAAATTCTTAAATAAAACTCTGGGACAGTATTAATGCGATCTGTGTCATATAAAAATGCTCTATGCATTGGATAGCCATAATAACGAAAATCATCAACTTTAATTTTGTCTTTGCTCGCAACGTTGACCTCGATAACTATTGAGGCATCGGAAGAGAATAGATGTCCAGTTCCTTCAAGGTAATTTTTAGCAGCGTCCCCTAGATTTTCAATTAAAATAGGGTCCATCTCCACAGGCAGATTGTCTTTATTTAAAGAAATTGAGAATGGGGTTGATGGCTCGAGCTGGAAATTATCCCTGCTATTCAATTCTAAAAATGGCGAGGATGCACAGGCAGAAAAGAAAAATAATATGCCAGCAATAAATGGATACTTTTTATATGTCATTGGTAATAGTAATCTGTCGTTAATATGACTAATATAATGCATTTACTTTCCATGAAAAGCTATGTTTGAACTAAAAGAATCAAAAGCAATCGAATTACTAAATGTTAATGCTCAGATCTATCAACATTCTAAGTTTGATACACAACACATTCATTTAGACTCTCCCAATGATGAGA
>Ga0302114_10002714_pt1 | contig 11288 bp, 3 predicted proteins | sample AG5_Surface_MG_FD_203107 | JGI IMG/M metagenome (GOLD analysis project Ga0302114, IMG submission 203107) | Marine microbial communities from Western Arctic Ocean, Canada - AG5_Surface | ecosystem: Environmental > Aquatic > Marine > Oceanic | place: Canada: Western Arctic Ocean | collected...
TCTCGTAAAACATCCACGATGTTTTTCAAAGCGCGAACGTCGATGATATCGTCCGCGGTTCCCGAAAACGAACGCTCGTCCGGGCATGTGAGCAAGGCTATTTTTGTTCTCGTCCTCTCGGCGCTTTCGCCGTCGTTTGCCATCTGGTTCAAGCGGTTGAACAACGCCGCCTCGGCGCCGACGACGGCCCGGCCTACCGATAACGGTTTCTTATTTGTGCTATTTTTACGTGTTTTCGTATTCGAATAAGTAGTGTACGCCTCGTTCCCTACGTATTGCACGGCAAAGCGAGCGCTATTACCGAAACCGTTTTCATCCGCGTCCGTATCGTCGGCGTAGGAGGAAACGAACGACGTGACTACGAACGCCTTTCGCAGCGGCGATGTTTGACGACGCATCATCCTTCCTTCATCATCGTCGTCTGGAAAGAGACTTTTTAAAACTGTTTCCGCCCATCTCGTCGCATTTTCCACGGGAACGTCGTATGTACACTTCACGAGAGCGATCTTCGTTTCTTCCTGGTAATACACATCGCACGTTCTCGTTGTCTCGTTTGTGTTCTCGTCGTCAAAATCATCATCATCAAAATCGTCGCTCAAACAGTCGTTCCGTTCGCTCACGCCTGATAATTTCACGTGGCCAATCTTCTCAAACTTTTTGTTTTTCTTCTTAAACAAGGATAAAATCTCCTCGCACATCGTCAGAGGCACTCGGCTGTTCGAGAAGAACGCGATCGTTTTGATATTTTTTTCTTCGGTTTTTCCTAACGACGACGACGACGATTTGGGTGAGAGAAAAGCAAACGCCACTTTTGCCGCAGAAGACGACGATGATTCTTCCAATAATAATCGTCTCCTCGCTCGTTCTTTTTCGCACAATTTCTCCTCGTCTTCGTTTTCGTTGGTTCGTTCGAACACGTCCTCCTCGATCGGGTTCGTCAACAACATTGTATAAGTAGTCCCTTCTGTGAATGGAGAGTTTTTTGTGTCTTGTTTTTTGTGAATAAAATGAATTGGCTTCTTTGTATGTTTTATATATATAGTAATGTAAACCCTAATGGAGAATTAATGTCGTTCGATTAGCTTAGTGGTTAGAGCATCTCGTTTACACCGAGAAGGTCACGCGTTCAACTCGCGTATTGAACAACTTCTTTTTTTTGCATCATTTTTAATATAGTAGTATTATTATAGTATTATATTAAGCTATGAAATCGTTGAATGGATCGTACGTGGAACTCCCGTCCTCGTCCAACAAGTTTAACTGCCTCAAGCGTCGCTCTTGGTAATACTCTAAGCGATCGACAGAGGCGCGAACGGTTTCGAAATATCGCAGCGTGTTTCTGAGCGCTTTTTTTTCGCCCAACAAGACGCGAATGGAGAGGAGCTTTTCGTCGGAAATGTCCTGGATCGATAACATGTCCTCGTCTTGTTCGATGCTCGTTTCGTATTGCAACAGAGCGTCTTTGCATCCCGCAATCATCGTTTCGCAGGCTTGCGTTTCGTTCTCTTTCGAGACGGGTTCGGAAATCAACTCCCACGCGTTGTTTCGAAACAAAGCTTCCAACAAGAACGCGTCCGAGCCTTGGATGTTCAACAATCTGCTGAAAACGCGCAAGTTTGGATCTGGATCTTCGTACGCTTTTAAATAAAAGGTTGGATCGTCGCCGCCGCCTATGATTTGTTGACTCATGTCGCAAATGTCGATTTTATCGTCTCTGTTTGGGTCGTTTTCTGGAATGCCTATTCGTAACTCGTAGCCACCGTTTCGTTCCACGGGATCGACGAAGCCGTAATCGACGCAGGTTTTCCCATCCAAAGGTCGCTCGTCGAAGTTAATGGAGACGTAGTAATCCATAAAAATTTCCTCGCCCGGTTGAATGGTATCTTGTTGCGATCGAAACGAGGCGAATTTGGTGTTGTTATTCTCGCTTTTTGCGCCGCTACTCTTACCGCTACCGCTGCTCCCCCTGGCGTCCTCCTTCTTCCCACCACCACCGCCGAATAAGTTTGTAATCGCCGCCATTGGTGAACCCATCGCGCCGTCGTCCATACCTGCCTCGTAGACTTGCCAATCTGGCTTTTTCTTCTTCCCGCCAACAAAATCGTTCTCCAAATATCTCGCCTTGTGGTTTAACATGTCCAACCCGGGAACTAAGGTAACTTCCGACCCGTCTCGCATGGGTTGTTGCGCTCGAGACCGTAAAATTCCAAACGCCCACAAGAACATATCCTCCGGTACACCGTCGTTGCTTAAATTCAACGACTCGTACGTCCCTCGAACGTACGAATCGTACCCAGCCGCGTCGTCGAGGAGTTGCGACCCGGCGATTGCGTTCACGTCCTCCGTCGACCAAAATAGCGGCGACTCTAACATCGTCGCTTCGCGTAAATAACTCAAATACGGCGCGTAAAACGAACTTTCGCCTTTCTCGAGTTCGCACACCAAATACACGGAAAGTTCCACCCACGCCGGCGCGGCTTCGCCTTGCGCCGCCAGACGCTTTAAAATCTTCCCGCACTTCCCGTCCGCATCTTCTCTCGCTTTCTCCGCAGTCATCCACACCGAATCGCCAACTTTTAAGATCGACTCGTTCTTTTTAATAATCGTGTTATCATCGCTGCTGATGTTACTCCTACTACTACTTGTACTACTACTCCTACTACCACGATTGAAAATACCGCACGTGTTTTTACGAATCATCAAAGTGTTATCTTCTTCCATCATAGAGCTAAACCCAAACTCGCACTTTTCGTTCATCTCCGACCCGTTCTCTCGAAGCCATCGCTCTAAATTCGACAATAAAACTTTCACTTTCGCTTTCTCGATGTATTTAGAATTGTTGTTAATGTTGTTAATGTCGTCGTTACTCCTCGTCGCTCGTGTTGCAATCGTTGAAGATTGATTCTGATTTTTTCCTCCTCTTCCTCGCGATAAAGTTGAAAACGATTTGGAGGAAAAAGAACGAGAAGAAGAACGACAGTTGTTGTGAGAGACACACAGAGAGGAGGACGACGAGAGAAGAGGGAAGAGCGTCATCGTTTCACTTTTCTTTGTTGATGATGATGATGAAAAAATGACGAACTTTTCCCGCCATTTTCTCCATAATAATACTAATAAGTATCTCTTGTTGTTGAGAAGAAGAAGAAGACAAAGAAGAAGACAAAAGAGAAGAAGTAGACAAATGTCTTCTTCGGCGTATTTCTTGGAAAAGAAGACGACAAAGAAAACGACAGAGGAGGAGTTTGAAGAGGAGGAACACAACGACGGGAAAAACAGATTTTATGACTCGCGGACGAGGAGGACGAGAGAAACGTCTTCTTCTTTGAATTCGTCTTCTTCTGAAAACGGGGCGGATTTCCCTCGCGTGAGAGAGATTTTGTGGGACGCGGAGACGACGACGGAGGAGAAGGAAACGACGACAACAGTGGTTTGGTCCAGCGACGTCGGGCCGACGATATTTCAGTTCGTGGACGACGACTTTGACTCGTTGGCGGGAAAGATACTCGAGAAATTAAAATCAAAATCGGTTTCGCATCATCATCTCTACGCGAGATGCGATTTTAGCAGCAGCGAGGGCAACAACAACACGATTTATAGCCGTAACAGTAATAGCAACGATAGCTTTGGGATAGTGACGATTAGCAGCAGTAGTGGCGTCAAAAGCAACAAAACAGGCGAAAGAAACAAACGCGGATTTAGTCATTGTAGTAGCGAGAGACGCGTACCGCTGGACGTCTCGTTCCGCCGCGGCGAAGGAAGTCAAGAAGGGAAAAAGCGATGCGAGAGAATGGCATCGCGATTGGCGTGGGGGGAGAGTTTTACGAGCGTGAGAGAGTCGTTTTACGCGACGTGCGATGCGATGCCTTTAACGACGATGAAGAGTATCGTCGTCGACGCCGAGGAGAAGGAGGAGGAAGAAGAAGAAGAAGAGATGGACAAAGATAAAGATGAAGACGAGCCGTTGACGCCTCTGGACATGTGGCCGATGCGAATAGGAGCCGTCGTTGAACGGTGCGACGGTGTGAAAACGAAGCGAAACTCGCCGCCTGCGTGGAAAGTACATCTCACCGTAGCCTTGGAGATGCCTTCATGCGCTTTCCGGTTTGCACCGATTCGGCCGTTGAGGGTCTCCAGAGAATTTTCATCATCCTCTCCAGTTATTTCCGCGTTATTCGATGACGACCACTTTTTGAATGGTTACAACGGTAGAATGACGAGGGAAAGTTCTCTTTCTTCATCTTCGACGACGAGGACGAAAATGACGACAGGATTTCTCACGCTCGATCGAGCTCGCCGGTTGTGCTTTCTCAAAACAAACTCATCGAGAGTGCATAATTCTGAAACGCCTTTGGTTGGTGTTTGGATACATCGTCTCGATGATGATGCTCGCGATAGTCACGCATTTTTACAATCGAGCGAAGTGTGGGCGGCGTGTTTGCGCTACGCCTCGAATTCTGTTTTGAGGAAAGTATCTCAAAACGGCAGTTTTCTAGTCTGCGTTGTGAACGGCAAAAGAAAAGATGACGACGGAGATTATGACAAAAAGAATGCCTCCGCGTCGATGCTGCGGCTCGAGTGTTACGATTGCGTCGCCACGCAAGGAAAAGAACCTTTCGTGCCGCATCAAGTTGACGTCACTTTAAATACAAATGCCGACGATTCCAACGATTCAGCGGATGCGTTTGTTCTCGGCGCGGTGAAAGAAATCAATCGCGCCTCGATCGCCTTTAATTTTGATCGCAACAACAACGGCATTGGCAAAGAGAACAGAGGAAAGGGGGAGAACGATGAAGGCGACGACGACGACGACGACGACGAAAACCACGAAATCGATGATATTATTGGGTACAAGAATTTCGGCAGCGCAACTTTCCCGCGTCCAAAATCTGAGGATACAAAAAATATGTCAGAAGCAGAAAGAGAAGTTGTAGCTTTAGAAAAGATGCTTCAAAATCGACATCGTCGCGATGAGGAATTCAATAATAAGAGCTCTCCAGTGAGAGGTACCTCCGTATCGACTGGAAATCTCTCGCCTCGCTCCTTGGCGGCTGATTTGGTGAAACGCGCCGAGCGTTCGTTTGCGAATAACCGAAGAAGAGTTAATAAACAAACGTCGATGCAAAAGGATGGAAGAAAAGATGGCCACAAGCCGTCGAGCGTATTTGTCGATAAAGTCTTGCGTGAACGTCTTCGCCTCGTTCGTTTCGTCGTCGAAGATCAACTCGAAGAAAGCTTCGTCGAGGAAGAAGACCGCGGACGAGGAAGAGGAGTTGATGCCTACTCAGAGGAGGAGGAGATGGCAACTGGAATCATCAATACTACTATTTTTAGAAGTAACGATCACCATCAAAGAGAAAACAAGAGCGGCCCCGGCGATGATGGTGAGTATAACGACTCTCATAACGACGATTCAGACGACGCCGACGCGCACATTCTTCGCAAATACACTTCTTCTTAGACTTTCTTCAATAATTATTTAGGGACTCATTTCAAAAAATTTTATGGCCAGAAAAGGCCAGAATCGAACAGTCGTTTTGAAGCAATTCGCCCTCAAAACTCTCACACGCCCATCAAAGCTTAAGCTTTCTTGCGCTTTATAACGTAACAAAAGTAAACTACTATAATAGTTTACGCGTAGTACTTTAACGTAGCTACCGTTGCTCACCGTTAATTAGGACGCGTCTCTCTGTTTTCTTCCGAAAAAAAAGAACGCGCGCGACGTAGGATTTGAACCACACCGAAAGAGAAATCGAAGGCGTGTTCAAACACAGTAGAAAACGACGCAGATCTCCTCCTCTCTCTTTACGAGGACGACGATAAGGGAGTGAAAACAAAAAGCTTTTCACTTTCCCTTCTCTTCTCTAGGAGATCTGATCGTCTTTTGGATCGGTAGTAGATAGAAATATACCAGAGCGGGCACAAGGTACGTAATCTCATCGTCAAAGTCAGCCGCGATCGTGGTTGATGATTTCCGTCTCAAACGTCTCTCTATAATCCAAATTTATCTTTTTAGCGCGTTTTGAATGCGCTTTCCTTTTCTGTAGTTTTAAATCACTCACAACTCCTCCCTCGTTTATATTACAATAGATCAGATCAGATCGTCTTCGCTCTCGTAGAAGTAGTGGTAGTAGTGTGTATATACACACACACGTAATAGAAGAAGAACTCTTTCCGACGACGACGACGTATACAAAACGACGATAAGAGGAAGATGAGTTTTTTTAGCAAAAAATTTAGCAGCAAAAAGAAGGCGACGACAAAATTCTTCGTCTTCTTCGCGCTCGTCGCCTTGTGCTCGTCCGTTGCATTCGGAGTGAGCGGCGCGCCATCACAGAAGGCGCACCGCTACGGTTCGGATGATTTGACTCGCGAAGGCTTTTCGGACGCGACGAGAGCTGACAATCGTGAGTCGCTCAGCTCTGACCTGCCTCGCGTCGAAGATTTCGGCGGAGAGGATTCCTCCTCCTCCTCCTCGGCGGCGACGACTGATGGCGACGTGCACGTCGTCTCTTCGGACGATGTCAAGGTTGTGAGAAGAGGTGCTGGGTCGAGAACGCTTAATGAATTCACGGAAGACGGTCACTTCATCAGTCCGTTGTCTCCCGAAGTCATTGGTTGGGAAGAGGATGCCGTCGACGAAGCGTTGGCGTTTTATTCTCCTCAATTTTACGAGGCGTTTTATTCGTTTTACGACTTTTACTCGTTCTACGACTTTTATGATTTCTACGATCAAAAAGTCGACGCTGAGTTTAAGGAGTTTACTGGTCCAGACGGAGGCATCTTGCAGCTTTGCGAAATTGCGGTTTCTCCTGCGATTGGTTCAGATAAGGGAGGCACGAAAGTCTCCGTTATGTTGTCCGGTCACGTCGCGCGGGACCACAACTCGTTTTACTGTAAGTTTGGCGAACAACCAGTCGAAGCCATGAGCGCTCAGATCATGGAGGAATCAGGTGTCCTTGTTATTGTTTGCGAAGCACCGCCTATGGAGGACGACGAGGACGTCACCTTGCGCATTTCGTTGGATGGATCTTTGTATTCCGTCAACGGCGCGCAGTTTCATTACCACTCAAAGATGAGCGTCGCGGATGTCAAACCATCCGCGCCGAAAGTTTCCGCCGAGGGCGGAACTGCCATTCGTTTCACTTTGGGCGACTACATGTTTGGTCCAGGTTTTGATCCCAGCTCTGTCACGGTGCCGTCGGCGTGCTACTTTGGTTCCATGAGAGTGGATGGCGAGTTTGACGCCATGAAGTCCCAACTGACTTGCCTCGCGCCGTCTTTGAAACAAATTACAAAGACGTCGTCGAGTGCGAACGTGGAGCTTCGAATATCCTTGGATGGGCAAATCTTTTCGGATGAGACAGTCATGGTCCGTTACGGCTCTGGAAAATCGTCTTTGAGTACGATCACGGCGCCGAAGCAATTCAATAATTGGTTCGATATCATGCAATTCGACTACCTTCCGTTTCACCCGGAATATTGCGTGTTCTTTGAAAACGGCGATTTTGCCTCCTTGGCTGGTATTGCGGTTACTCCTGGCGTTATCGAACCTCCGTTTTACTCCGGAACGTTCGAATACTTTGTCTTGTTGACCGTAGATGACTTACCAGACATGAGAGTCGCGTTGACTCCAGTCGCCACACAACCGGACGCGACCATTCGCATCGGTGGATTATACGGGAAGCAAGTTAGATCTGGCGATACTTTTCGAATTGGCGTTAGACTCGGCGAGAACAAAGCGTTGATTGTAGTTACCTCTCCAAACGGATTGTCCACCCGCACTTACATTGTTACGATGTATGTGTTGATGGACGAAGAGGAGGGCGCTTCGCTCGGCGATATTCAACTCGATCGTGGCGAGCTCGAACCCTCGTTCATGCCGGATGTCTTCAAATATTCGACGTTCTTGGATTCTACGAATCATAGAATTGGTATTACTCCGCACTCGCTCTCTGGAAACGACGTCAAGATTTGCAGAATCACGACTGGTTCCTCAGAGGAGATGAAAAGAATGTGGGCGAGAAAACGCATCCGCAAAAATTTTTACGATAACGCCTTCGCTTGTGAAACTGTAAACTCTGGAGAAAAAGGTTACATGCGACTCGAAGATGGATTCAACTTGATTCAAATTCGTGCTAAGGATGGCCGAAACACCGCGGTCTACGAACTCCTTGCTTACAAAGAGCCAGGATTTGACGACGGTTTCTCTTGCGACGGATTCGCCGAAGCTGGTCTCGTCGATACCATCACTCATTCTTTGAATGTCGATATTGATTACTCGTTATTCAGCGACCCCACGACGCAATTTTACTCAAATTTCTTGGCAGATTTGATCGACGTGTTGACGTGTAACGCGCAGTTGTACCTCGGCGATGCGTCCGTTACTTCGGCATCCTTCACGATTAATTCCGTGACGGCTGATCGTAGCGGATACACCGATATTTCGGTTACGTTCTCTGCTCCCATCGGAGCTTTGACTTCGTCCTACAGGAGTCAAGCGCGCGAAAATTTGCAGGTATTCTTTTCCAATTGCGCTTCAGTTTCCGTCATGAATCTTCAAGCGTACGACTGGTCGACGAATTCCATTTCTATTTCTTGCGAGGAAGGAACGGTTATTATTCCTCTCGATCCGTACAACGCGTTTGCGCTACCGGATATTCAGGTCAAGGAGGGTTCGCTCGGATATGCCACGGCAGATACCCGAGAAAGCACGGCTGGTCGCTGTCAAGGCGGTCCAGAACGCTTCGGAGTCATCCTCAATCGCACGTCTGGAACGACGGGTTGCGGGATGTGGGAGCGACCGGTGGGGACGATTTTGAACAAGCCAATTTCGAGCACTGGTTTCGCTGAATTTTACATGGGAGGTTCGGACGCGTGTTCCGGCGAAGTCGGCTTTGACTTCGCGACGCCAATTTACAAAGCAATTGCGAATCCGGCGGCTTCGATCGAAACGTTGATGAAGAACCCGTCGCTTTACAAATCAGGGCCGGGGGCCACTGTTTGGTACAGACTTTCAGACGCCGATGGTCGAAGCCAAGTCCAACTCAGTGGCTTAACTGTTTCTATGACTTTGAACTTAAACGGCGCGACGACGAAGGGCGAATGTGAAACTCCAAGCTCCGTAACCGGTGCCGGCGTATGTAGAGTGGAAGCGGTTTCAGAATGGTTTTCCACTACTAACGAGCAAGTTGGACAAGCGACAATTTCCTATCAATACGATTCGGTCACTTACGGAACGAGTCTTACCCAGCAGTTCACTTTGAAGAAATACTATGAACACGATGCGGTTTCTGAACCTACTATTATTTTGGAAGCACCAAAATATCCTGTTTTTGAAGGAGAAGAAAGTGTCGTTGAAGTCTTTGTCAACACTGGAGATTACGGCTTATACGCTGGAGATTTCGAAATCTTGATCAGCGACGCTGGAAACGGAGAGCAATGGGATTCAACGTTTGAATACGTTGGGTTCACGTCGAGCGGTATTTGGCAAGCGAAGGCTAGCGAAGCCATTCCAGGTTATCTCATCTCGGTTGTCTTTTTATCTCCTTCGACAAATGTTCTCGAAGAAGAGACGAAAGGTACGAAGTTAAAGATCGGAGAGATAACGCTCAGGCAAAAGATCACGTCGTACACGAGCTCATTCGGTACGTACGCGTGTGTTGCTGGAAGCTCCTGGTTTGACTGTGACCAAGGATTGTTATCAGCCACCGTTAGGCAAATGGCAAACTGGGGCTTGCGCACTTACGTTCCAACGGGAACTGCGAGCGTCGTAAATTCGTACTCTCGCAGTGCCCCTTCGGGTGGCTTAGAACCCGGATTGGTGAGTTCTTCGAAGCGAGTGAAGATGTATTCAGCGATCGGTCAAACTGACTTGGTCAATGCGTACCCCATCACTTCGGAAGGTACGTCCACGAGCATCGTGACTTACGTTGTTTGGTCTTCGCCGAGCACTTCGGATGCCGTCCTTAAACCAAGTTCGTGCTCGAGCAGCACCGGCTCCTCAACTGCATTCACCTTGGCTGTCAGCTCGACGGGTTGCGACATTACCGTCGACGAAACTCATACCGGACACGGCAACTTTTCGATCACCACAACGAGTGGAAGTTTGAGTTCTTCTACCTCGCTCAACGTGTACTACCCGCTTGAGTCTGAAATTGTCGTCACCGATGCTGTCTTGAACCCGATCAATTTACCATCAATCACAAATACGATTGCAACTTACAACGAAACGTCGAACACGACGTCTTATGAAACTTCAATTACTTATCCGTCGTGCTCGGAGAAACTTTGGCAGTATGCAGATATTAAGGCGTACGTGACATTTGGCGGTGATAACTTAGAATCAATTTACAACAACGACGTCACCTGTTACACCTCTTTTCAAGTGGAAGATTCCGTAGATGGAGTAGACTTAGTTTCCCTCTCAAAGACGCGAATTACAGTGAACGAAGCGTATGCGTCGACGATCGAAAAAGTTACGGAAATGGTGGAAGTTTATGACGAATTGACGAATACGACATCTAACGAAACTATCACCGCGTACCCAGAAGTTGGGGATGTTATTGTTTCGTTTGCGAGCCCGGCCATTTCAAGCATTTTGAACGCGACGGCAATCGTGACCGTGAGCGCCGTGGACGATTACGTCAACGTCACCCAGTTGCTAGGGGCTGTCGTCACTGGTACAGAACTTTTGAGCACTCCTGCTGGGGTTGCCATTGGTGCTGATTCGGAAGTGGCCGTGAGCGTCGAGCTCAAGCACGACTTCAAAAATGAATTAGATCAAGGTCAGATATGGGTTTGGGCGCACTTCACGGACGGGTCGACGAGGTACATCAGAAAATCCGATGGTTTGGACATCTCTGTCGCGGTAAATTCAACGAATGACTTGTCAGTCGCGGAGAATGTCAACGGTACATCTGACTTTCAATTAACAATTCCAGTGAGGGCAACTTCTGTTGATTCGCTCGTTGATGGTTCGTTATTGAAACCAATTTGGACGGTCTGCGAGACCCCGTACAACATCTCTGGAATTATTCCGACTTTGGTTGACCTCGCGGTTCCTATTTCTGTCGAGTTTTCCGCAAACACGAACAGAATCACGCGACGAGGAGACGGTGCGAGTGAACAACCTATCGCAATTCCTGTTGAGGCTGTACTGACGTACACTATCAACTACGACGACGGATCCTCCAAGAATTTTATTCTCGATGATCGTGCGAATTTCACTATTTCGACGGGTGAAGATTTGGCGGATGTGATCAATGGCGTCGTCGTTCCTAAAACCGATT
>Ga0302114_10002716_pt1 | contig 11282 bp, 20 predicted proteins | sample AG5_Surface_MG_FD_203107 | JGI IMG/M metagenome (GOLD analysis project Ga0302114, IMG submission 203107) | Marine microbial communities from Western Arctic Ocean, Canada - AG5_Surface | ecosystem: Environmental > Aquatic > Marine > Oceanic | place: Canada: Western Arctic Ocean | collected...
TCCCTTGGTGGATTTCACCGTCACGATCAAGTTGCTTGGCTGGCGATAGTTATTTCATCTTCAAAGCAGCTTCAAATGTCTACTGAAATTCGTAACTGGGACGTCGTCGCCAAAGCAATGGAAGCTGGTCTTGATAGAGATGGCTTTTTGCAATAGAGTAAGCAGCTAGCTGTAGTCGTTGTTGATATTGATGGCATTGCGGATTATTTACTTATCCCACTTAAGCGTGGTCGCAATGAGGGGCGCAAGATCAGCATAATCAATCACTTCGTGAAATCTCAATGATGCAACTGATTGCGCTATTAGTGATATTAGCTATAAATCTTTTTTTTGGTCGTTTGTATGTCATGCATCCATATTTAGCATTTACTAACCTATCCTATTGATTCAGGGATATGGAGTCTTGAGTTGCTATGGTTGAGAGTCGTGATGTTATGGTTTATGTACAACGTCAATAGGTCTATTGACAAACTACCTTTGTTTTATATAGGTGGCGAATGGGTGGCTTCAAGCAGTAACGATCGGCTCTCTTTAATTAATCCTGCAACCGAAGAAAGTATTGGCCAAATTTCTCTAGCTGATGAAGTTGATGTTGAACTAGCTGTGGCTGCAGCCACTACTGCATTCAAGAGTTTTTGCCAGTCTTCCTTGAAAGGACGTATCGACTTGTTGCAAACTATACTTACGATTTATGAGCGGCGAGTTGATGAGTTTGCCGCAGCAATATCAATCGAAATGGGTGCACCAATTGATTTTGCTAGAAGCGCACAAGCGCAGGCAGGAATTGATCATCTTTCGGCCTTGATTGAAGATGTAAAAGCATATAAATTTGAACGAAAACTTAAGAATGGAGATACACTCCTTATGGAGCCGATTGGCGTTTGTGGACTCATAACACCATGGAATTGGCCGATCAACCAAATTGTTCTAAAGGTCGCTCCAGCTTTAGCTGCTGGTTGTACGATGGTTTTAAAACCATCAGAATTAACTCCACTTTCTGCAATTCTGTTTGCTGAAGTAATACACGAAGCTGGCGTACCAAATGGTGTTTTTAATATGATTCATGGCCTAGGACAGGTTGCGGGTTCGGCACTTTCAAAAAATCCACATGTTGCGATGATCTCTTTCACAGGATCCACAGGAGCAGGGCGAAGCATAATTCACAATTCTGCCGAACGTATTGCTAAAACCACGCTGGAGCTGGGAGGTAAATCTCCAAATCTAGTTTTTGCTGACTGTGAATTATCTACAGCTATAGATCAAGGAATTGGTGCATGTTTTATAAATTCAGGACAGAGCTGTGATGCAGCTACAAGAATGCTTATCGAACGTTCAGTTTACGAAAAATCAATTGAGTTAGCTCATGATAAGTGTGAACGTATTTCAGTTGGTGATCCTACCAAGTCAGGAAATCATTTAGGCCCATTAGTTAGTCAAATTCAGTTTGACCGAGTCCAATCACTTATCACTTCTGGTTTTGAAGAAGGAGCACGTTGTATCTCAGGCGGGCTTGGAAAACCTGAGGAATTTCAAGTCGGATATTACGCACGGCCAACAATATTTGCAGACGTAAGCAATACTATGAAGATTGCCAGAGAAGAGATCTTCGGACCAGTTCTATGTATGATGCCTTTTGATTCAGAACAAGAAGCAATTGAATTGGCTAACGATAATGCTTATGGATTAGCAGCATATATTCAAACTTCAAATTGTAATCGTGCACAAAGAGTCGCACGATTACTGCGTAGCGGTTCTGTGAATATAAATAATGCGTTCATTGCTCCTGGCTCACCATTTGGAGGTTATAAGTTGTCTGGTAAAGGTAGAGAAGGTGGTGCCGAGGGAGTCAATGAATACCTCGAAGTTAAAGTTATTGCATCATGATAGCGAATGTATATGTATTGTGCTGCTGGAATTGAGTTATCCAGCACTAGCGACTATGCTTTTATGATTCTAGCCTATACTTTTTTGATAGTAGGTAGGGTGGCAAGTCCTTCAATTCCTGTGGATCTAGCAAAAAGTCATAGAGTGGTTTAGAACTTGTTGTCCAAAGGCAAATCTTTCAATTTGCGTTATTGATTTTTGCTGTAATCTTGTAATCTTGTAATATTGTTAATGTTGTCATTCTAATTTCTTGCTCTAAACCCCTCAATACCTGCAGTGAATTTCTGAATGATTTTGACATGCCTGCGGGTGTTGTATCCAATCTGATTGCTGCAAAAAAAACCTTCAACTAGGCGTTACTTATGCAAAAGTAGCTCAGGTGATCATTGATTTCGAGCTCGAGTCATGAGCACCTGCCGGAGTAAGGACGGGCGGATCTTGTATCCGTTGACGATGCAAGATGCTGCCGAATTGTGGAACACATACTTCAGCCAACCATCTGGATGGAGTATGTTAAACCAACGGAAAGAGTAATAGCGCTAGTAAATCTGCATTCAGGATGTCGATGATCTTGCATGAAGATGCACGCTGGCTAGATAGATCCAAGAAATCTAATGTTGATGATCTCTACGAGCAATGGCGTATCAAAATGTTTGGTGCATTGGCTTACATCGAGAAACAAGGTGTTGAGGAAGTCAATAAAATCCTTGGCAAGCATTACAACATCAAGCTGACGTTCTGGGGGTTCACAGAACCTGATCTGAGCCATCTCCATGAGATGACCTGCCTTGCTCTGGGCATCGATCCAGACAGGACTCTGAAGGCTGATGAAGAGCGCCGCAAACGCAAGGCTAAATTGCTGAAAGAGTTCGCAAATGACCTCAAGTCATTTGCGAAGCGTGCTGCCTATTTATCGGCAGCGATAAGGATTCCAACCGCCGATTAGAACATGCCCTTGAAGTAGCTCGCACTGCAATCGGACAAGCAACAGAAGACCTGCAATGGATGGAACGCTGATGCCTGAACCAACCGATCAGGAATTAGCTGTCATGTTCAGGTGGACGCTCCACATCAAATGGGGGTTCGGTGGATTCATCTCTTTATGTTCAGTTTCACTTTTTGGCATGACAAGATAACCTAGATGGATGTATCGTATTGTCCTGGGCAAAATGGACAGTAGTAAAGATAATAATCTTCAATGCATTCAAATGATGAATTTTCATCCAAGAGACCACTCTTCTTGAGCAAATCAATATCATCGCAATTTATTAAACTTGCGTGATAGTCATCTGAATGTATTTCATGATCGGAGTCGTGGTCGTCATCCACAAAATTTCCAATCAACCCTGATATCAATAGCTTTCTATCCGAATCTGAAAGTGGGAGACAATCGCTTTCAGTCAAAACACAACTCGAGCATAGCTTTTTGAACCAGGTAGGTTAAAAGTTTATTTATCCTACACCGAATTTAGAGTATTGACTAATCAGAAAAGTATCAAAAGCTTGATTCCATGTACAAAGTTTCTGTGCGCTGTCGATCTCCCTGCTGAATATTGACTAGCGATAAGCTAAATGTGTGCATAAAGAGAAGGCTAAGTAGATCCGTTTGCAAATAGCTCATGGATTTAACGTAGAAATTCACATTGACCCGATGATCTACTTGATACAAAAGTTTTTTGCTTCGTCAATGCTTTTGTGGTTGTCCATCTCTTTCACTACGCAGTTACAGGTTTCGTTCTTCTTGCTCAAGAGCAGCTGTTTACCTGCCTTCACATATTCCTTATTCATGGCTTCAGCGCACTTTCCGAAAATAATGTTATCCACCCACTTACTTGCTTGCGCAGGCACAACAGAGATGGAAGCAACAGCCGCAAAAGCAATCACAAAAGTTAGTCGTGACATTTATAAAATTAGCCATTGATTACAAAAACTCTACACCACCGCGACTGATCGATACTCATTGGGTCATCCCAAGCTTCTTCAAACGGGATGAGAGTGACTTTTTTCGGTAGCTAATCAAATGCACGATCAGTCGAATGTTCAATCAATTTCCCAACCAAATACTTAATAGCCCCGCCACGAGCGGGGTTTTTGTTGCTTGCAACACAAAACAAAGCTACAACTGGCTACTGCAGCATGCAACAGCAGTACAAGCTAATAAGATAATTATTATTTATCAACTTAATGCAGCGTTATCCGGTATTTTTCTTGTACCTGAAAATGATTACATTAGTAAAATAATCAAAACCCTGCCAAGAAAGTCGGCTTAAATCGAGCTTCCTTGGGAAAAGATCTGAAGCAATCTTTATCGAGCTTACATAGCATCTTTCACGAAAACCGCTCTTCTTAAAAACTTACAAAAGCAAGCATTTAAAATGGAATTGATTTTAAGAATCCTAATTAACATTGGTATTGGTGCAGTATGTACTTTTTTAATATGGACTTTATCTGTCAAAATCTTACCAAGACTGACTCGCCATTCATCAACTGGTTTTGACGAGTTTTTGTTGAAGAGCGTTGCAGGCTTAGCCGTTCCGCTTGGCATGATTGTGACGCTCATCTTGATTCACAACGAGTTACCACCGAATCCGAGCCTGAATACTTTTTATGAAGGCTTCCTCCGGCTTTTAGTTCTTGTAGTTGCTGTGCGATTTTTTAATCGTTTTTCCACTCGCTTTATACAGGGAGTAGTTCGTCGCGTTTCTGACGACGAACTTCAAGTAATGTTCCTATCTCTGCAGCCTTTTATCAACGCATTGGTTTGGATCGTTGGTTCCTTGGTCTACCTGCAGAGCCTTGGAATGAAGATGGCTGCAATATGGGCTTTACTCAGCGCGGGTGGTATTGGGGTTGGGCTGGCTCTAAAAGATCCAGCCATGGAGCTATTTGCATATCTGATGATCTTGCTGGATAAACCTTTCCGCGTTGGTCAATTCATCAATATTGGTGATACGTGGGCAACTATTGAAAGAATTGGCGTCAGGTCTACTCGCTTGCGTAATGTGCGAGGAGAGCTTGTTGTAATGAACAATTCTTCCTTAACGAATGGAGTGATTTCCAACTTCGCCGATATGCCGACGCGAAGGCTTCTTTATCGCATAGGCGTAACCTACGACACCAGCCTAGAATTAATGGAAAAAGTTCCAGCTATAATTTCATCAGTTGTTAACAGCACTGAGCACGCAACATTCAATCGTTGTCACTTTGTTGAATTTGCTGATTCAAGTCTAAACTTTGAACTTGTATATTATATCGATACTAGAGATTACATGGTTGCGATGGATGCCCAGCAATATATCAACCTTGGCATTATGAAATTGTTTGATCAAAATGGAATTGAGTTTGCTTTCCCTACCCAAACAATTTTAGTAGAGGGATCTGCTTCCTAGAGCTTTGTCTGTATTGCTATATATCTCGGCATATTGCATATTGCATATTGCATATTGCATATTGTCTATTGCCAATTTCGCTTTCTAACAGGTCTTGCGTATTTGATTTGCATCAGGCAAAATGAATTTGCAAATTATTCGTTTACCATGAAAATCAACGATCCTCGACTCTCAAAGACATTGATGCAGATTACTTGGATCATTGGTGGTATCGGTTTTTGGAATGGCTTTAATGCTCTTGGTGCTGGAAATGTGGAATCAGCCACCCAATGGATTGCTGCATGGGCGGTCGGCGGCGTAGGCATTTTGTCATTTGTGCGCCATGCCGTATTTCACAGAAGTGATGCGTTGCGTATGGGATGGGACCTTGGGGCGCGCAATGACTTTCAGCTTGAAGTTGGTTTCGCAAATCTCGCTTGGGGTGTTGTCGCAATCGTCGGCGTACTACAAGGCTGGGGAACAGAAGCTCTTGGTGCATTAGTGCTTCTTGTCGGGATTTATATGTTGCAAGCAGCTGTATTACATTTACTCGAATTAAAGGAGGCCAAGCAGCCTAGATACGCTAGTAAGTTTGCAAATTCGGCCTATGCCATCTGCATGCTTTGGTTTGGCATCTACGCTTTCTCTTCTTGAATATACCTGATGCATGAATTTTGCACATTTACTTTTACCTCCGCTGATGCTTTCAACTTTTGTTGGCAACTATTAGGCAAAACGAAGCTTTGCTGGTTTACGTATTCATCCATCTAGTTCGATCGCCTCTTAATCACTGACTTTTATCTCCCAACCTGAAATGGCACTTGGTTCATTGCCAGGAACATTGGACATGACGTATGACCACTTACTTCCATCAGGACTGATGTAAGCAGTAAAAGATTGTCCATTTGAATAAATAGCTTTTTTAGTACAATCTGCTCCGACTTTATAAGTAGCTGTCAACCTTCCAGATTTACCGTCTGATCCTTGGAAGTCAGTTACTACTCTACCAATCCCGTCATACACTTCTCGACCCACTTGAGCGTATGGAGCTCCATTTTTGATTCCGGTTTCTCGATAGATATAAGTCCCCTTTAAGGTTGCATTGGTGCATTTAATGCTTGCTGCATTGATTTCACTTGAAATCAATAACGGAGATGCTGAGGCGGATGTTGTTGAGATGAGAAGTGTTAATAACGCCAAGGTTTGAGTCGCTATTTTCCTTTTCATGTTGAGTAAACTTTTTTTTAATATAGCAAGCCTCGGGCTTTCTGCCAGTAGACAGTCTCGGCTTTGTTATGTGTAAATAGATACTTAAAAGTTCCGCTCGTGGCGGGGCTAATCAATACGTTAAGAAAGGGGACGGAGTTCTAACACTCCGTCTATCAGGCGTGATCAACAGAGCTTAGTGGTGACGCCTCATTTATCAAAAGCCCGCGAATGGGGTGGAAGAGTGATGCACCACGATGCGCAGAGTTCCATCGTCATCCCTCATATAACCGAAGGTTTTTTCCACCTTGCTCTTCGTGCCGTCGGCCGCTTCCACATGCACCCATCCCATCGCATTAGCAGTCTTACCAAACTGCTGAATCACAAAGATTTCTGGAACGCACTTCACCCAAGGGCTGCGATTTATCCCAGGTGAGCCAATCGCATAGCCTTGATCGGCGTAGGCGGGATCATCACCCACGAAATACGACACCGCACCCTCGCGGGTCTCGCGGAAGGTGGTGTCGCCCTTGGCCCAAGTTGGCTTGAAAGCCACAGGACCAAATTGATAGCCGTAGGCCGCATCGATCACATCACCAGCCAGGGATTTGGATTTGGCAATGCCGCCCTGGTCGTGGGCTTTGCTAATCGAGACAAGGGCATCACACCAAGCTTCTTGGGCTCCCTTCACTTCGCTAACGCTGATGGTTTCCGCCATCACTGCTGGTTGTGCTTGAGCGGAAGTACCTTCGATCCCCACAGCCGCTAGGGATGCTGCACCAGCAAGACCAAGGCAAATGAACGATTTGAACATCTCAGAAAAACAGACCATTCACAGAACGCTAACGTCCTGAGGATTCGGCAACGTTTGTGCTGAAAACTTCTTATTGGTAATTCTAGATTCATAACGTCCTTGTAACTAACTACGGCGCTTGCTTAGTTGTAACTTAGCAACACGTATGGCCCCGTGATTGATGACGAACTTAGATGTTGAGCTTTGCGGTCAGACATCCTTTCAAAGGTGATTCTTTGCTCAGGATGTATCTCCCATAGCTGATTGGCACGGCTTATTTATCAACACGATCTAGCTTCTCCCTTACTGCTGCCCTAATAAATGCAGCGAACTCTTTACCTAACGGGCGCAACTAATCGTCGTCTGCTTGATAGAGCCTTACTGATATGGGCTTCTTTGATAGTGGCTCTTCACCTAATGCCTGAAAGCCATAGTCCTTTAGCTGTTCTGGCAGCCTTGCGGGGTCACGTTCAGTAGCCATATCTAAGGCGTGTACACAGGCACATTATGGGTTGTGATTCTTCTGTGCTTTCGCCCAGCCGTAAATCCATCCGCCAATCATGCAGACGCCTAGGCAAACAAAGAAGGCGGGTCCTAATCCAAGCCCAGACTTGCTAAGCACCAAATAAGTGAGGGCACTAACAATGCCGCCAACGAAAAAAGCCGGCCAAAGTCCAGCGAGATAGGCAACCAGCCCTCCAATAGCAGCGAAAATCTTTCCATCATTTCAAATTCAGATGTGGATTAAGGCTCTGGTGTGTACAACTTTGCGATGCTATCGCTCACCCGATCAGCAGGGTTTACCCGTCCCAAAACTGTTCATATCGCTTCGCTCTTACCGGTACCAATCCAGGTTCCACAACACCATACACGTCTGAACGATTAATCCATTCCGTCATCGGATAACTGCCGTATCTGGTCCGCACAACACCATCGCGCTGGATACGGATCAGGTTGCTGCCACCCTCCAACACCCTTGCTTGTATGCGATGCAGTTAACCATCGTGGTCCTACGTTTGCAACCCTTCACGTTGGAAGCCTGCATTCTCCTTAAGTTCGATGAAATCACCTTCGTTCAATTCCATCAATCCTCAAACCTGCATCGGTCTTTCATGTATCCAGACCGAATTGGATACGTCTTGCCTTTCCAGTATCTTGCACCTTGGTAATACAGATTTTTTACCTTGCAAACTTTAGTTCCCAAAGGACTGGACTTTCTGTGGTAAGCCTTTTTTACACCTATAGGTATTTTCATTCAGGCGGAGAGTAGGTCCACCAGTGAGTGAAGTTAAATCCCTGGGTTGCTCGCAGTCCTGAGCTTCTAAATACTCGACCTTGACGTCTTTGGTGTAGTCCCCTTTTGACATGTACGCAAGGAGCTTCCTTGCGTTGAAGCAAGTTCAGGCTATGCCGACAACAGAAGCGCAACAGCAGCGGCAATCCTTCTCATCATTATTTGATCTCTCTCGTCATTGTGGAACTCTTCGCCCACAAAGCGCATCCCCCATGTGGTCAATTCTTCCATCAGTAGAGCCTCGGGCCTTTGCCAGTCAGCCACTTTGCTCGATACCAACCAACCTCATATCTCACAGCATCCAAACTGTTATTAGCGCAGCCGTCACCGATTCGTTCTATATCACGGGGATGGTGGGGCAGGGTTGGCCATGTCGCCATTAAGCCAGCGCAACTCAATGAGTTATGCCTCTTGCGTAGCCCATGAGTCACGAAACTGGCCCTTCGATGGCCCACTGCGATGGTGCTTCATCTCTGTCAGCAGTGGCAGCAGCATCTCGCCAAGCCTTCCACTTGTTATCAACAGGCCATCGATCTTATTGATGGTGTAACTCGTGAAAGTGAAATCTGCTGGAATCAGCTTTTAGGCGAGAAGTGAAGGGATTCAGTGGTGCTTGTTAGACCCCTGGCGGATCTCTTTGTGTTTTATTGTTCAGGGATTGAAAGCCCTAACTAGTGTTTAGGAAAGCCATATACGTATTACGTGACCTTAGCTAATAAGCCCGTTCCCGGTTACCTCAACCCCACTGAATTCGAGCAGGCCACAGTTCACGTCATCTACGAGCCGCCCATCTTTCCCGGTATCACCATCCGGGTTAAACGGTTCGATACCAGCGCTTGCACCGCGGCTGGCGATGAGACCGTAATGATCAAAGGCCTCGCCTCTGATTGGCGTGAACGTCACGATGGCTCCAGCGAGGAATTGCCCTACGCCTACGGCCTGTGGGACATCCACGAAGAGCCACATATCAGTGACATCAGTCAACTCTTGGAGCACTGTGATCGTGAGGGGATCGCCGATCCCGTGGCCTATCTCCAGACCGATTCCGGCAAGAATTGGCTGACCGGTGGGCACCGCATTGGTGATCTCCGCAAGTTCTGTCTGGACCGGGGCGCATTTCGCTCTGCCTTGATTGGTGGAATCTTGGTTCCAGTGGTTTACGAGACCATCCGCACTCAGACCATGCCTGTGTTGGGGTGGAGTCTTGAATCAGCAGCGCAGACCAGCTTCAAGGGCTCCTCACAATTTCGTGGCCATCGCGGCAAGGCCCGCCACAAGTTCGGCCGGCTCATGCCAGAGAGCCCTGATGTGGAGCGTCGCCGGTGGACACCCACTCTTGATGTGCAGGTATTGGCTCAGCTCGATCGAATTTCGGCCGAGACCGGTGAGCACCGCAACGAGATTGTGGAGCGGCTGATCTTGGATCAAAAGATGCCTCGAGGTGGCTTCAACCGGGCTGTGAATCCGGAGGAGCTCTCCGAGGTGGTGCTGCGGCTATGCAAACAACACGGTCGTGCCTGGCCATGGGGGATGGCCGGTGCTTTGGCTCAAACGGCCGGAATCACGGCTCAAGCTGTCGCGGGCCGCAAACGCAGCGTGCTCAAACAGCTCGAGATGGAGGGCGGCAAGCTGAAAACGTGATTCTGATGACCGAGAACGCTGCCCACCTGCGCCAAGAGCTGATTGAGCGTGCGCTGAACTGAAACTCAATCGGCGGGGAACCAACCGGGATAGTTCTGGATCGTCCGCCCAACCGCTTTGGACCATCTGTATTGGGTGTAAATGAAATCGTCTGCGCCAGAGGGGGTGCTTCGAATTGGCATCCATGAGCGGGATGCACCTCCAACCAATTCATTGGTGCACTCGATGACGAAGCGCCAGGCTTCGTGTGGATGGACTTCATCCATTGGCCACTCGTGCTGTGCCCATTCGAAGTTTTCGCGGTATCACGGATCGTCTTCGCTGAGTAATGCCGACTCGATGTCAGCAGGCATCCAATTTGTAGACATAAGAAAAGAGCTCTGCTGTGCAGGGGAGAAATTGTTGATTCAAGGGCGGTGATATTGCGGTATGGCCGTGCTGGTTTGCGATGCTGCGTTTAGGCGATGCTGGCGAAAAATTAGCACAAAATCGTCTAGAAGGCTTGGTGCTACTGGCTTACTTATGTACGTACGTACATAAGCGGCTGGTATCTTTGACGCAGTGACAGTCCGACGAGGCCCACTCTGCTAATACAGACGAACTACACAGCAACTTGTTGTCAATCGACCATTCGCCACCGTTTCCGATCAAGCAAGGCGATCCACTTTTCCTATCAGTAATGGCAGGGATGACAGTGATCGTTCAGCACCTTCCCGCGGTGGGCCAACAATCAATCGAAGCCAAGTGGTGGATGGCCAATGTGATCCACGTTGATGGTGGCGCTAGGAACCCTCGGATTCCAACGATGTTCCAGGTGGCAGATGTAGATGACGGAGCCATCCGCTGGGTCAATGCCGACTTGGTGACCCACATCGTACCGAGCGACTAGGGATCGGAGCTCGCCAATCCTGAAATTGCAGGAATGCCAGGTTGACCCGGTTCGAGCCGGGTGGGGTATCGCGAAACGAGTCGTTTCGCGTGTTCGGTCCCTTGGTGGATTTCACCGTCACGATCAAGTTGCTTGGCTGGCGATAGTTATTTCATCTTCAAAGCAGCTTCAAATGTCTACTGAAATTCGTAACTGGGACGTCGTCGC
>Ga0302114_10002721_pt1 | contig 11270 bp, 7 predicted proteins | sample AG5_Surface_MG_FD_203107 | JGI IMG/M metagenome (GOLD analysis project Ga0302114, IMG submission 203107) | Marine microbial communities from Western Arctic Ocean, Canada - AG5_Surface | ecosystem: Environmental > Aquatic > Marine > Oceanic | place: Canada: Western Arctic Ocean | collected...
ATAACCGCCGACATCGGGACGCTTCAGAGGCTGCCGACGCTCGTGGGCCACGGCGTGGCGACGGAGATGGCGCTCACCGCACGGGTCGTCGGCGCGGAGGAGGCCAAGGCGATCGGGCTGGTCACGGAGGTGGCGCCCGACGCGGCGGCGCTGGAGGCGGCGGTGGCGGAGAGCGCGGCGGCGTTGGCGGCCAAGTCGCCGCTCGCCGTGCAAGGGACGAAGCAGGCGATGCTTCACGCCCGGGATCACAGCGTCGGGGATGGGCTCGAGTTCGTCGCGATGATGAACTCGGCGAGGTTGACGTCGGAGGACCTGAGCGAGGCGATGGGGGCGAAGTTCGCCAGGCGGGCGCCGACGTTTTCCAAGTTGTAAAGTCGTGGTGCCAGCCCCGAGTGTGTCTAAGGTGTTTGCGTCGATTACATTACCCCCCACTCCGTGTGGGGTGCGTCGAACGTTCGTGCTATGCGTGCTAAGTTGTGGTCGCTATGTCTCGTCAGTCTAAGGTTTCCGTCAGTACGGCGCTGCGATGATCTTCGGCTTGGATCGGGTCCGAGGAGACGTGACCACGGGTCCGAGCTTGGGGTCCATCCGCATCTGCTGCACGATGTCCCAGTGGTACTTCAAACTCGTCGTCGCCGGGTTGGGCACCACCTTGTTCCACCGCCTGGGACCGCCGTACCAGAACCTCTGCCACAGCGTCCTGTCCCTGTCGCCGTCGTTCCCCTCGCGCCCGCGCTCCCGCACCGGGCTCCCCTTCACCCGCCGCCCACCCTTCGTGTGTTCCTTCGGAACCTCCAGGACGGGTACCACGCCCGGGCCGCTCGTGTGCACGTTCGTCTCGCCGTTCCGCTCGCACGCGACGACCGTGGGAAGGAGGTTCGTCTCTAAACCCGGTGCTCCGGCCATTCCCCCCGTGCGCATCGCCGGCAACGCGGGAGCCGTCGCCTTGATGATCTGCTTGCCGTTGCATTGCGCCACGAAGGAATCGTGGGCCGCCTTGATGTCGATCTGCTTCTTGAGCCCCTCGAACTTGCGCTGCACCGGCCGGAGGTACGCACCGTCCGTGGACGGATCGGACACAAAGTCGAACGTGATGAGCTCAAAGTCTTCCTCGATGTAGATGAACCCATCCTTCTCCTTGAGCGTGGCCCAGCCGCGCGAGGACATTCCCAGCCTGTTGCCCGCGACGTACAGGTCCCTCAGCATCGCGCCCGCCTGCGTGGGGAGCACCTCGACGTAGCCCATGAGGTCGTCGCCCTGCCAGTGGTAGTCGAGCACCTGGTGACTCACGTTGGCGAGGTTGAGCGAGCGAAAGGTCGCGGAGGTTGGCGGGGGATGGTCGAGCTCGCCCAGCGCGCGGCACATGCGGACGTGCGCGCTGTAGAACACCGACGCCTCTCGCTGCAGAAGGTGCTTGGGGTACACCCTGCCGTTCCTGTTCTTCGAGTTGGCCCGTCCGAGGATGCCTGGTGAGGGGGAATCGGGGAGGTCAGCGCTCGCGACGGGAATTCTTGGGGGCGCGTCACCGGGCACGGTTTCGCTTGGCAAGCTGATCGCGGGCGATTATGTCGGGGCCGCGGGGCGCGCGCGATGGGTAGGGAACTCACCGTACACGATCAACCTTCCGTCGTTGAGCGCGAGTGACCTCGCGCAAAGATCTACTCGTTTCGCCTGATCAGCCTGGGAGAAGCCGTCGCCGGACACCTCCCGCGGCGCCGAGCAGCACCCCCCCATCTCTCTCAGAAATCGACCGACCCTGAATTTCCGTCCCAAGGGCCGCCGGCACTGGCCTGCGGAGATTCACTCCGCGCCTCGCGATTGACCCGCGCGCTGTCTCGCGTGGATCGTCTGAGCCGTACGACTCTCCGTCGGGCGTCGACGCGAACGTGCGCCGGCCTCAACTGTCGCCCCACCCGGTCGTCAGCCGTACCTTATTTAGGCTCCCGGTTTTTCGTGCCGCGAGCAGACGACGGATTTTCTCCAAAGAAATGCGATTGCTCAAAGTCTTCTCGTGCTATCCCGCTATCTACCCAAGCTGCCCCTCGTCCGTTTCATCCCCTGCTTGCTCTCCTTCCCTTCGTCGTTGGGCCACATGCAAAACACCCCTCGGGTCTCGCGGCCACCACTGAACTGCGTCCAGTCACCCGCCAGCATAGTCGCGCTCGCGAACCCGGCGAGCCTCAGTCGCGCCTGTCCGTGCCGCGCCGACCCGAACACCGCGCCGGGAAGACCGCCGCAGTCGGTGTACATCCCGTCCAGCACCACCTCTTGATCCTCGGAGTGCACTTTCACGACGCCTCTGAGGGTCAGGTTACCGACGGTGTCCTTGATCCACCCACTCACCTTGCCCTCCGGTGTGACCGTCAACGTGGCCCGAAAGACGCTGTCGACGCTGAAGGATGAATAAGTGACGTCAACTTCCTCGGTGTTGAGACTCAGACGAGCTCCAAACCATGATCCGGACATGGACGTGGCCGTGGAAGGCTCGCCGATCCTCTCCATTCGAAGACGTTGGCCGTGAGGCGGTCGCCCGCCGCGAGGCCACGGCCCGCGGCCCGGAACGTTCGGAACGATCGGCACGCGGTCATCCCCGTCGCTGGGCACGGGGTCGTTTGGACTCAGATACGGATGGGAGTTTAGGGGGAAACCCCACCTCGATTCCCGTCCAGGCTCGCCGAGCAGCGCCAGCGGCGCCAGGTAGAGCGCCAGGGCGATGCTCGGAGGGACACTTTCCCATTTTGCAAACGGAACACCCGCGTTGTCCGGCGTTTGCGGCAAACCTCCGAGTGCCGCCGCCAACGCGTCGTCGCTGGTCTCCCTCTCGAAAGTGGGAAAATCCCACGCCCAGCCGATGACGGGATACTCAGCCTCTTCATGCTCCACGGTAACAGCATGATCCAAAAGTATGGCTGAGCGCGAGTCTTTGAGCAGCAGGTCCGCGCGCACACCTTTGCTCCTGACGATGAGTGCACTCAGCAGCGCACTCACCGCGTACGTCGCCCCGCGACACGCTTTCCTCTCCAGTTCGATGCCTTTGTCCTCGTCAGAGTCGGTCGGTCTTTCCTCCATGGACGGTCCGTTGAAACCTGCGTCCTCGCGTTTGTCCTGATTCTTCCGAGTGCTCATGTAGGCGATGTTGAGCGCGTACACCGCTTTCATGCGCAGACCGTTCACCCGAATGGTCTCCTCGGTCTTCGTAAGGTCTTTCGACGCATTGACAGCGCCCGCGAGCACTTTGCAGCAGCTGGCCAAGTCCTCCAACCTCGCCGTTTCAAACCGTCGATGAATCCGTTTCAAACCGTCGATGAATTCGAGTGCACGATGTCTGGCCGTGTATAGCTCCCTGTACGACTCCACCGGCCACACGGGATCGTCCCAACTCCGCTGAAACAGCTCCCTCCAAAGCGGCTCGTCCACCGCCTGGTGCATCTGCTTGGATGTTGTCGAGAAACGTAAGATCTCGGCGGGGCTGAGGTGAGCGAGCACGTTCCCGAGCGTGGGTGCGTCCAGAGCATCTATAGTCGCACCCGATATCCCGGCTTCGGCATCGTATGACCCTGGAGCCATGTTCACTCGACCCACCGCGCGCACTTCGAGTGAGGACCTTCGAGGAAGATTTGCGAATGTGACTTGCTGCCAAAAACTGTACAGTAGACTATGAACAGTCGACTCCATTAAAACGTTTTGGTGCGTACTCGTAGATCCTAATCATCTCCCCCGACGCTGTCCGCCGGCGTGCCCGCCCCCGTCCCCGTCATCGGCGTGTCCGCCCCCGAGTCCTCCCCAGTCCTCGGCCGCTTCGTCGCGCTCGGCTCCGTCTCCGCGTCCATCGTATCCGTCCCAGCCTCGCTATCCTCGCCCATGTCCCTCGCCGGCCTCTTGTTCCTCGCCGGTAACACGCGCGTCGCGACTGGCGTGCCCAGCGCGGCCGGTACCGGGTTTCCGCCGAGGTACGCCTGCTTGAGCTGATCGAGCATCGGCCCGTCCACGTCTCCGTACCTCACGCTCTTCCACCCGTCATCCGCCTTCTTCCCCGGGTTGGCGATTCGCTTGCAGAAGATGGCCCACGCGCTCGGGGAGTTGTAGTCCTTGCCCTCGAACCTGATCACGCCCTCGGAGTCGAGGGACGCGGACCAGGTCTTGTTGAGGTAGGAGATCCAGAGCGCCTCCGGGCCCGCTTGCATGTGTCCGGACTCGACGAGCATCTTGAGCGACACGGCGGAGCGGCCGGGTCGGTTGGGGAGGCCCGATACGATCTTCCCGCCGGACGCGCGGGTCTTTTCACCCTTACCCGTGTTGCCCCTGCCTGTGCCGAGGGATTTAGCGGTGGGAACGTCGCTGCGCTTCGCGCCCCGCCTCGCCTCGTGCCTCTGCGCCCAGAGGATCTTTGACTTGAGGAGCCACTGCTCGGGTTCCTCCTTCCACAGGCGGGCCATCTCGGTGGCGATCTCGCGGCGCTCCTCGCGAATCCTGTGCACCTCGGTTTCCTGGATCGGCGACGCGGAGGGGGGATGGGATGGTGAGTCGTCGTTTGCGGTGGTGGGTGGGGGCGATCTGAGGGAACATCCATTCGGGGCGAGGGCTTTCGCTTTCGCGCGGGGCGGGAGTTTTTGGGATGGTGAGATCGGGGCGGTCGTTGCGTCGATTCGCGGGTATCGGGCGCTCACCAGCTCCTGCGGGGTCTTGTGCACCTCTGCCGCCGCGCCGTGGTCTTCATCGTCGCTCTCCTCGGGCTCCTCGGGAGGCACAGGGAGGGCGCCGATCCAGTACCCTTTGCACTCCCCGATGCCGCTGATGGCCAGGAAAGGCTGCGCGGTGGTCGGGGTGAGGGCGCCGTAGAAGGTTATGTCCTTGAGGGGCGGCGGGAGGAGAATTTCCTCCGCCTTCCCCTCCACCTTCACGGGACTGGGTTGGACCATCGCCGCCGTCGTGCCCGCGCGCGCTGTCTATGACCCCGCCGAGGCGAGGCGATCTCTCACAAACAACACGACGATCTCAATCTCAAGCTCTCTGACTTGTGTGGAGGCTAATTTTGACCCGTGAGTCGTCACAGTCACCGCGCGCCGGCATGGGACCCTCGGGTGACTGGCGCGGGAGCCCCGCCGGAACCACCGGGCGGAGCCCCCCTTCGTCACCGACGCGCTCCACCGCGGGCCTGGCCAAGCCGGCCGAGTCGCTTCAGAGCATCAAGGAGCACGTCAAGGGGCGAATCGCGGGCGGGAACCCGTGCTCGCTGGAGGAGTGCAAACGCCTCCTCCGCGACGTGGTCGCCGCGAGCGAGGCCCAGGCGTCCGAGGACTTCCACCTGATCACGTCCCTCGCCGAGCAGGTCGCACTGGTGGGCCAGGAGGACACCCTCGTGGGACTCACGCGCGGCGCACCGGACTTCGCCACGGAGACGCGCGAGCTCATCGACTCGATCCTCTTCGCGCAGGAACGCGACGCGGGAGGCGCCAGGCACGTCGCGGTGGCTGACTCCCACGCGGGGAACACGGGCGTGGCGGCGGAACGGGTCCGGGCGAAGGTTAACCAGCGGCTGGTGGACCTCATCGACATCGTGTCCGTGTGCAGGGCGGAACGGGTGAAGCTGTTGGCGGAGCTCGTCACCGCGTCGAGGAACAGAGCGCCACCCGCGTCGGCGGCGTTCACGCGGCTCTCACCGTCGGAGACCAAGAAGGTCCCGATATAAAGTAAGAGTCTTAGTCCACGTAGCTAGAGTCAGTGTGTGTACCAATATCAACTCGCTTATTTCAACGCGCAATACACTGTTAACGCCTATACCTCGGGTCCTCGTCGGGCGGCCTTCTCGGCGGGTTCGCCAGCGCCGCGAAGCTGTTACCCTGAGGCGGGGGTGGCCCGCGTCCTCCGCCCCTGCCTCCGCCCCTGCCTCCGTGCGGCGGGCCCGGGTATCCCCGTCCGCCATTGTGTCCGCCCGGGGGTTGGGGGTAGCCGCCCATCGGCGGCCCGGGATAGCCTCCGGGCATTCCCGCCGGCGGCCCGGGGGGATAGTTCCCGTAGTTTTGCGGCTGCTGGTAGTAGTTACCCTGCGGGGGACCGTGGCCCGGGGGACCGTGGCCGTACTGCATCACGTTACCGCCCGTGCCCGCGTGTACGCTCGCCTGCAGCAGCCTGTGCGCCCCCGCGCTGAGCCCGGGACCGCTGTGCCCGCTATGACCGCCGCCCCGCCCGCCGCCGCCGTTCTGGTAGCCGCCGAGGCCCATCGGACCGGGTCCCCTGCGCGACGGGTGATTAAACTCCTGAGCGCCGTAAGGACCGCGCGGCTGGTCCACGTGCCACAGCTTGGGCGCCGGCGGCATGTCCTGTGGGTTCACGATCGGGTCCGGGAGCCGTACCCCGGGCATGAGCACCGGCGGGACGAACCGCTCGGTCGGGCCGGGGAGCTTGAGGCAAACCGCGAGAACCTGGTTATTGGTGATGTCGTCGCGCGACTTCATCGGCGAGGGCATGGATGTCGGGCACGTGTCGCCGTTGACCAGGATCATCTCGCCGTTCATGTTGCCACTCGCCGCGGGGTTCATGTGCTTCGTTTTCTTGACGTCGCGGCCGGGGTTCTCGTCCTCGAGCTCGTAAATGTCTCGCGCCAGCGGGTGGCTCGCGTGGCACAGGAGCGTCTCGAGGTTGATCGTGTTCCGCCTCTTCTCCTCGTTGGTCAGCGTACAGTCCAGCGACCGGGTCTCCGCGAGCAGCCGCTTCTCGTTGATCCACGGCAGCAGCGCCACGGCCTGCCACGTGAACCGCTTACCGTTCATGTCCAGGTCGAACTTCTCGGGGTAAAAGTCGATGATGGGCGAATCCGGATCTTTCATCAACGGGTGAAACGCGGGTGGCAGCGCGTGCGACGACGCCGCGGGTAAGACCCCCATGAGCTGCTCGAACGGCCTGAACGGCTCGCCCTCCTCGAAGTCCACGGATATCTCGTGCAGGTTGACGAGGTCCGTGGCGAACGGCGCGTAGTGGTAGGGGTAATACCAGTTCCACGAGCAGCACCCCTCGTAGTAGTACCTGCACACCCAGTACAAGCCCCTGACGTATTCGGTGACCATGCCCCTGATGATGCCGTCGGCGGTTTCGTCGTCGGCGCTCATCTTTGTCTGATAGTACCGGCCCTTCCAGCCGGCTTCGCCGAGCCGGACCGCATCATTCTCCATATCGTCCAGCTTGTCGCCCTTCTCCTTCATGACCGCCTCGAGCTGCTTGTTGAACGAATCCGCGTCGATGTCCTTCAGCTCGACGTCGTCCTTCTTCTCGGGCGCCGGCGTCTCCGCCAGCTTCTTCCAGTACTCAGCCTCGTCCTCCTTCTTACGATCGGCGACGTCCTTGGCGCCGTCATCCTTGGCGCGCTTGGCGCCGTCGCCGTCCTGTGTCTTCGCCTCCGAATCCGGCGCCGGTCTCTTCTGCGACGGGGCGTTTTTCCCGAGGAGCTTCGCGCGGAGCAACTCGGCGGCGCTCTTGTTCGCCGCGCCCGTCGCCGGCACCGCGGGCTTGGGCGGCGCGGGCGGCGGCGCAGGCGGCGGGGGCGCGCCGCGTCCCACGGCGGTGAAGGTCTGCCCGGCCATCGCGCCCGCCTGGATGTGACGGTCGGAGGCGTTGATGGACCCTGCGAATCGTTTCCCGGCTTGGTCCTCGTGCTTGTACATGCACGAGTCGCCCCTGGTGCACTGCCCGCGGAGGAACTGACGGCACACCTCGTTCTGCCCGCGCGCCTTCCGTTCCTTCTGCTGCTTCTGCCGCTGCCTCATGCGCTGCTCGGTCCGCGCGCGCTTCTGGAAGATGGCCTCCTCGTGCGTCCCGACGATCTGCACGAATTGCTCGACTCTTCGCAGATCCGGCTTGCCGTCGCAGCACAGGTACCCGCCCAAGGCGGGCAGCTGCTGCCGGTACACCGTCATGATCAGGTCGATCGCGCCCTCCCTGATCTCCAGCGTGGGCGAGTGCGGCAAGAAATCGTTACCCACGAAGAAGCACATAAAGACAAAGTCGTCAAACACGCGCTCCTCGTCGTAAGTGAACGGCAAATCAGCCCGGTGTCCACCCGCGGATGTCGGGTGCAGGTCCATGGCGAGGTACTCGCGCAGCACCGCGACGGACAGGAGCTGATAGGGCTTCCGTGCGATGGACGGCTTGGCTTTGGGGACCTGGCCCAGAAGCCTGTCGCGATCGGACGGGAGATCGGGCTCTGGCGCGTTCTTCTGAAAGACGACCTCGCGCAAGATCCAAAAGTTTGGCTCGTGCGTCGCGAGCGCGAGCATGATGAGATCCGCGTCGAGACCGTACACCACGTGCTTGGTGTTCGGGTCGAACCCCTTGAGACCCCTCTGTTGCCTGATGTAGTGCATGGCCTTGTGCTCGCCCTCGCCCGGGACGGACGCGTCGGACATGATCACCTTGACGCCTCGCCACGCGGGATCCGTGTTCATCCTCTGATGGACGTAGTACTGAAGCGCGGCGCTGAGCCGGCCCATGAACGGGGTACCGGGCGTGATGACGTTGCTGTCGACGACGTTGGACTTTTGCCTCGGCGGGACGTTGACCCCTTCCCGTCGCAGCTTCGCGCGGAGCTTCTCGTCTTCTTCCTCCTTCTCCTTGGCCTCTTGCGCGGCTCGGAATCGACGCGAGCGTTGCTGGTTCATCTTCGCCCTCGGCGCGACGCCGTCGATGGCCATGTACAGCAGCTTGCGGGGGCGGACCATGGCGAAGAGCCTGTCGATGTAGTCGAAGATGCACTCGAACACTTCTTCCTCGGTGGTGGGCGCCGGGCGGTCCTCGGGGTGGAAGCACGGGTGGATGATGCCGTTCATGTCGAGGTAGAGGTTATCGAACTCGGTGCCGTTGGGGTTGGGCCCGGTGCAGTCCACCGGGATGACGTTGCCGTTATGGTCCCACGGCTCGTCCTCGACGACATCCTTGATGATCAGCGGGTACTTCTCGCTGAGCCAGCGGTAGAAGGCGGGAACTCCCATGTCGACAACCTAGGAAAGATCGTCCCCGCCGCCGCAGAAAGTGCCGAACCTTTGATCCTCCTCACGCCTCACGAAGCGGGTCGCCGAGGGAGGGTGGGGAGTATCGCGCGCGCCACGTTCTTACCACAGTGTGACCGCGTGGACCCTGCGATATCGTTCGATGCTCCGCGGGCGTGTACACGCGCGCTTCGCACTGTGAGGAGGCGCGTAATCGGCGCCTGCATTATTTTCTCGGAAGCGCGCGACATTTTTTTTGGCGATCGATCGTCTCAGCAGTCGACGACCCGACCGTTCACACAGTGAATAGGCACTCGGTCTCGATGGTTGCGAGTGTCGAGGTTGTCAAGCCCCGCGGGCAATACGACGAGGTGGTGGTGCATCCGTTGGTGCTCCTCTCGGTGGTGGACCATTTCCGTCGCGTGGAGGAGGTGCGCGCGCGCCCCGGTCGTGCCGATCTCAACCGCGTCCCCTCAACCACGTCGGCTAACCTTTTCCCTCCCCTTCTCGCGACCAGGATGACTCCGAGGACAAGCGCGTGGTTGGCGTGCTGCTCGGCGAGTACCGCAAGGGGCGGCTCGACGTGACCAGCTCGTTCGCGGGTGAGTGTTTGACGCCGTCTGGCCCGTGAATGTGTCCCTTGGATGCCCGCCGGGGACGACCCGCGAGTCACCCGCATCGCCCAGATCTGGGAACGCACCCCCTGAGAAAAAACACGAGACTGACCGGCGCGCTGACCCCTCGATCCCGCCCCACGAACCCACCAGTGCCCTTCGAGGAGGACGAGAACGACGCGAGCATCTGGTTCCTCGATCACAGCTACCTGGAGAAGATGTCCGGCATGTTCCGCAGGATCAACGGTGCGTATCCCACCCACCCGGGCGCCCAGATCGTCACCCTTTTCAAACCTACCCACCCCGCCAACTCTTCTGCCGAGACGCATCATCTTTTCTGACCCCGACCCCGACCCCTCATCAAACGCGCAGCCAAGGAGAAGGTCGTGGGCTGGTACAGCACGGGCCCCAAGATCCGGACGAACGACGTGGACATCCACGAGCTCTTCACCGACTACCACCCCAACCCCGCCTTTGTCATCGTGGACGTGTCGCCGGACAACGTGGGCATCCCGACGAGTGCGTACCGGCTGGAGAATGAGATTCGCGACGACGGAACGCAAAAGGAGGAGAAGACCTTCGTGCACGTGCCCTCGTCCATCGAGGCGTTCGAGGCGGAGGAGATCGGCGTCGAGCACCTGCTTCGCGACGTCAAGGACAACACCGTGAGCACCCTCGCCACGCAGGTTGCCGAGAAGATCACGTCGCTGCAAGGACTGGAGAAGCGCCTGGTGGAGATCAAAAAGTACATGGACCTCGTGGTGGACGGGACGCTACCCGTGAACCACGAGATCATGGGACTGCTCCAGGACTCGTTCAACCTCCTGCCAAACCTCAACCTCGAGGATTACGTCAAGGCGTTCGCGGTGAAGACGAACGACATGATGCTGGTGGTGTACCTGAGCTCGTTGATCAGGTCCGTCGTCGCGCTGCACGATCTCATCAACAATAAACGGCAAATGAAGGAAGCGGAGCAAGCCGCGGATGCCGCGGCGGCTGCCAAGGCTAACCCTAAGAAGGAGAAGGAGGGCCCGGAGACTGGCAAGGAGGACGACAAGGAGAACGCCAAGAAGTAGGTTACCGAGTGTTGGGGTGTCTGTGATGTAGCGATTGAGAAGTAACCGAGGTGAGATGAAACTTTAAATCCGTCGCGACAAAAGAGTTACGCCCAGAGCCTAAAGGTGGCGTCCGAGCCGCACGAGATGACGTACTTTCCGAACGGGTCGAAGAGCACCCCTTGCACGGCATCCTCGTGCCCCCTCAGCTCCGCCACCATGTCCCCGTCCGCCGCGTTGAAGCACTTCACCGTCCCGTCGTCGCTCGCCACGGCCACCGTCTCGGACGCCCTGTCAAACGCAACCTTATTCGCGGGATGCGGGCCGCAATCCACCGACAAAATCTCCGCAACCATGCGAACGTCCCAGAGCTTCACCATGCCGTCGGCGTCGCACGACACGATGACGTCGCCGTCGGTGCTGAAGCTCAGGTGGTTCACGCTGTTCAAGTGTCCGTACAGCGTCTGCGCGCACAGCCCCGTGCGCATGTCCCAGAGGGAAACCGTCTTGTCCGAGGAGCCGGTGGCGAAGTTGTTCGTCCCCGGCTGCCAGCACACCTCGTTGACGCTGTCCACGTGCCCGCGGAACGCCAGCCTGCACTTGGCGGACGTCAGGTCCCACAG
>Ga0302114_10002722_pt1 | contig 11270 bp, 11 predicted proteins | sample AG5_Surface_MG_FD_203107 | JGI IMG/M metagenome (GOLD analysis project Ga0302114, IMG submission 203107) | Marine microbial communities from Western Arctic Ocean, Canada - AG5_Surface | ecosystem: Environmental > Aquatic > Marine > Oceanic | place: Canada: Western Arctic Ocean | collected...
TAACTCTTGCAGCTGACGCGAATTCAACGATGAGGGTTTCTTTTGGAGAAGTTGGAGGATTTTCTCCAAAAGATGGAGCTACCTATAATCACAGAACAACAACAGATGGCATTTTAGATAAATATATTCCAGGAGATTATGAGTTTGATTTACCTCAAGAATTTAGATCAAAACTAGAATCTCAGGATTTTGGAAAATATGCTGATTTGGATGGAAAACTTCCTGTTTGTATTCTGTCCGCAAACCATACTTCGGGCGGGAATTCTGGTAGCCCCGCTCTAAACTCTGATGGCCATCTTATAGGATTGAATTTCGATAGAGTTTGGGAAGGTACAATGAGTGATTTTTATTTCACACCGGAGAGGTGCCGAAATATAATGGTAGATGTGAGGTACATTATGTGGGTGGTAGATAAATACGCAGGAGCAAGCCACTTAATCGAAGAGATGAAATTTACTAATTAATTTAAAAATTTGGATCATAGGGTCCTACTTTTGCATTTTAAAATAAATCCCAATATAAAGATAACATATGAGTGTACTGGTAGATAAGAATTCCAAAGTCATCGTTCAAGGTTTTACCGGTAAAGAAGGTACATTTCATGCCGAACAGATGATTTCTTTCGGAACGAATGTTGTAGGTGGAGTAACACCAGGGAAAGGTGGTCAGAACCACCTAGGCAAGCCTGTATTTAATACTGTAAAAGAAGCAGTAACTACCACAGGGGCAAATGTTTCTATTTTATTCGTTCCACCAGCATTTGCAGCAGATTCAATAATGGAAGCCGCAGATTCAGGCATCGAAGTAATTGTTTGTATAACGGAAGGTATACCTGTTTTTGACATGATTAAGGCAAAACCATACGTGGAGAGCAGAGGCTCCATACTGATAGGTCCTAATTGCCCCGGTGTCATAACTGCAGGAGAAGCAAAAGTTGGTATCATGCCTGGTTTTGTTTTTAAAAAGGGAAAAATCGGTATTGTTTCTAAGTCAGGAACCTTAACATATGAAGCTGCAGATCAAGTTGTTAAGTCAGGAATGGGCATTTCGACTGCTATAGGAATAGGAGGGGATCCTATAATTGGAACAACGACTAAAGACGCTATAGCTCTTTTGATGAATGATGATCAAACTGATGGAATTGTTATGATAGGAGAAATTGGCGGGCAGCTGGAAGCTGAGGCAGGTGAGTGGATTAGGAACAACGGCACAAAGCCCGTTGTAGGCTTTATAGCTGGAGAGACTGCGCCAGCAGGAAGGACAATGGGTCATGCTGGAGCTATCGTTGGTGGAGCAGAAGATACTGCCCAGGCTAAAAAAGCAATTCTTAGAGAGTGCGGTGTGCATATAGTTGATTCTCCAGCAGATATTGGGTCCAAAATGGCAGAGATAATATCGAAACTAGTGTGATTTCAAATTTTATCTGGCATAACGGTAATCTGTTAAATGAAGACGAAGGGCTCTCATTTAATCGTAGATCTCACCTATATGGTGATGGATTGTTTGAGACACTAAGAATTCACAAGGGGAAAATATGTTTTTGGGAAAGTCATTATTTTCGCCTTATGTCCTCAATGAGAATACTGCGTATGGATATTCCTTTGGACTGGTCTCCTGATAAATTAGCATCTGAAATTCTAACTTTCAAGCCGGAATCTTCTACTTCCGACTACAGAGTTAGGCTGAGCATATGGAGGGATGGAGAGTTAGGCTACAAGCCAACTACAAACTCTATTGATTGGTGTATGCATATTACAGGGATTAATGGATTTGGATATCCAAATCCTGTTCGGTTACAAAAATTAGCTCTTTTTCAGGAGCATAAAAAATCAAAAGGTTTATTGTCGACTCTAAAAATGAGTCAAAGTGCTTTGTACATTTTGACAGCAAATTTTGCTCAGGAGCAAAATGTTGATGATGCGGTTCTTCTATCTCATGACAATCATGTTTTAGAAACAAGCAGAGGAAATATTTTTATATTAAAAGAAGGTTCCTTGGTCACTCCTTCGCTAGAAGATGGGGCTTTAAGAGGCGTAATGCGAGAGCAGGTTTTAAAATTATCCAAGAATATTGGGTTGATTGCTACTGAAAAAAAAATTAGTCCATTTGATTTGTTAAAAGCTGACGAAATCTGGATAACTAATGCCATCCAAGGAATTATGGCAGTTTCTGAATATCGAAAGTCCACTTATGTTTCGGTTTTAGCCAATAAGATGCAAGATGAAGTAAATAAAAAGTGTCTAGAGTTTTAGTTTAACTCTATTTCATCCGGAGTGTTATTCCATATTCTAAATGATTCCGGCAAATAAGATTTTAACTTATCATAAATCCCCATTTCGAAGTTAATATTATGCGATTGAAATTCCTTAATTAGGGCCCATGATTCCTCATTAATCTCTTCTTTAATTTGATCTAAAGACCAGCCTGAATAGCCAATAAAAAAGGTTATTTCTTTTGATTTTATCTGTTTTTTCAATAGTAAATCTTTCATGATTTCAAAATCCCCACACCAATAGATGTTATTTATTATGTGTTCTGAATCTGGAATTAAATGAGAACAGGTATGAATAAAGAATAATGAGTCTTGCTCTACGGGCCCCCCGATTAAAATAGGGAACTCTGGCCAATCGTCTCCCAAGGCATCTTTAAGCGTGAAGGAAGATATTTTATTTAGCATAAATCCTGTTACACTATGGTTTTGATTATCCGCAATTAGTATTACGCTTTTTTTAAAATCATCATCAGAAATTAAGGGATGTGCTAATAAAATATCTCCTCTTTTGATTTCATGGATTGAAGACGAACTCATATCGTCTAAATTAGCACATTCAATGAGCTTACAAGACGACAGGAAAGAATATTTAAATGGGGAGCTAAATGATGATATCCTCTCAGCGAATCCAAGAGAAATGTTTTTGGCTTGGTTAGAGGAATATAGGCTTTTAGGTAATCCGGATTCCACAGCCTTTTCTTTGAGTACAGTGGGTAAAGATGGATTTCCTGATTCAAGGATTGTTCTTCTTAAGGAAATTCGTCATGATGGATTTGTCTTTTACACAAACTATAATTCAAAAAAGGGTCAAGACATTGCCGTTAGTCCAAACGTCCATGCCTTGTTTTTTTGGCCAGAAATGGAGCGTCAAATCCGGATAAAGGGACATGTAAAAAAAATATCGAGAGCTGACAGTGAAAAATATTTTTTATCGCGGCCTAAATTATCTCAACTCGGAGCATTATCATCTAATCAGTCGGAAAAAATTAACTCTCGATCAGATTTAGAATTAAAATTTAATTCATTTAAATCCAAGTCATTGGATGAATATAACTGTCCTGATGATTGGGGTGGTTATTGTTTGTCGTTTGAGAAAATAGAATTTTGGCAGGGTAGAAGGAGCAGAATGCACGATAGAATAGTTTTTGAGATAAAATCAAATTTAGAATGGGATTCGTTCCGGGTTCAACCATAAATTATTATGAAAAAAGAAATTAGGTTTGTCGTTATTGGTTGTGGTAGAATTGGCAAGCGTCATATAGAAATGATTGGTGCTATTGAAGGAGCTACGTTAATTGCTACATGTGACTTAAAAAATCTCAGAGAACTGGGAATTTCTGATCACTATGATCATTATACAGATTCAAAATCTCTTTTTAATGAGGTCAAAGACATAGACGTTGTTGCAATTGCCACTCCTAACGGACTTCATGCTGAACACGCGCTTCAATGTATCAAATATGGAGCCCACCCCATAATAGAGAAACCAATGTCATTGAGGAGTGTAGATGCAGAAAAAGTTTTACATGAGGCTCTGCAAAAAGGTCGATACGTTTTTGGAGTCATGCAAAACAGGTATTCTCCGCCCTCTAAGTGGTTAAAAGAAATAATCTCTTCTGAGAAGCTAGGAGAAATTTATATGGTTCATGTAGATTGTTTCTGGAATCGTGATGACAGATATTACAAGTCTGGTGACTGGCATGGTTCGAAAAATCTTGACGGAGGGACATTATTCACTCAGTTTTCTCATTTTATAGATATTCTATACTGGGTATTCGGAGATGTATATCCCACCCATGTGGATGTCCATAATTTTAATCACAAAGAATCCATTGACTTTGAGGACTCGGGTATGGTTCATTTTAATCTAGCGAGTGGAGGGAAGGGATCCCTAAATTACTCTACAAGCGTATGGGGCAGCAATCTGGAGAGTTCTTTGACTGTAATTGGGGAGAATGGCTCAATAAAAATTGCCGGTCAGTACATGAATGAAGTTATGCACTGTAATATTAAAAATTACACTATGCCTAAATTAGAGGCGAGTAATCCCCCCAATAATTATGGGGAATATAAAGGGTCTGCAGCGAATCATATATATGTCTATGAAAATGTAATGTCAGTTTTAGCAGGTGATTCTTCTATTACAACAAACGCTTTGGAAGGCTTGAAAGTTGTTGATATTATCGAAAGAATTTATCAAATGTCTAAAAAATAGAATTGCTAATAATCTTTTAAATTTAATTTCTAAAAGTTTCAAGCATAAAAAAGTCGCTTCTTTCGAAGCGACTTTACTGTTTAGGTGATATTTGCTAATTAAAGCTTTCCGCTTAATTCAGCTCCAGCTTTAAATTTAGCTACGTTTTTAGCAGCAATCTGAATAGTCTTTCCAGTTTGAGGATTACGTCCTTCACGAGCGTTTCTTCGAGAAACGCTAAATGTTCCGAATCCTACTAAAGAAACCTTGTCTCCTCCAGCCAAAGCCTTTCCTACAGAGTTAGTAAAAGAGTCTAGAGCAGCTTTCGCTTGAGACTTAGAGATACCAGCGTCAGATGCTAGTGCGTCGATTAGTTGTGCCTTGTTCATTGTTAAATGATTTAAGATTAATTGTTTTGGTCAGTAACAAATATACACGAATACCTAACGTACACAAGGGTTTACGTCATTTTCTTACCATTAATTTTAAAAATCCCCCTTTCCCGGAATCCTTTTAGAAATTCAAAAGTGTCTATTCGACGCTTTCCTGGCCATTGGACAGAACCAATATTAATGGCATTATGACCTTGATTTATCATGATTTCTTTGTCTGAAATAATTAGTTTAATTTGATTATTATAATCTGTTGATTCATAGTTATTTATAATTACAGAATCAAAGAATTTAATTCTTCCATTATTACCATTTATCATCGGGATACTAGCTCCTGGATATGCATCACAAGACCGAATTCTATTATGGATATCATTTAAGCTATCTAGTGATTCAAGATGACCAAATTGAGAAAATATTTTAGGTGCTTTTTTTTCAATTTTATCCAGTTTTTGATGAATTCCGAGTGTTTTCTCTTCAGAAATAGCAAAAATCGTGTCCAATGCAAGTGATGCTCCAGCTATTTTTAGTCGATCATAAAGTGACGAAATATTTTCATTGGCGCCAATTTTAATCTCGAGCTGTAATAATACGTTACCAGAGTCAATAACCTCGTTAATAAAGAAGGATGTTACACCGGTTAATGTTTCTCCATTTGCAATAGCCCATTGAATTGGTGCAGCACCTCTGTATGCCGGAAGGAGAGATGCGTGAATATTAAAAGTTCCCAATTCTGGAAGAGACCAAACATTTTTTGGGAGTTTCCTAAATGCAACAACTACGAATACTTTGGCATTCCATGCTTTTAAAACTTCAATAAAATCATCGCTTTGAAGATCAGTAGGCTGAGATAGAGGTATATTATGTCCCAAGGCAAAAGTAGTGACTTCTGATTGTTTTGTTTGTAATCCCCTTCCTGACTCACGATCAGGCGCGCTCACAACTCCTTTAATGTCGATCCTAGATTCATCGTATAGACGAGATAGACTTTCCTTTGCGAACTCAGGAGTTCCAAAAAAGACAATTGATGTTTTCATAATAAATAGTATTCTCCTTTATCCGTATTTAGCCACAAATTACGTTCAACACCAGAAACCAGTGCTTTATCGATTAAATCATTTGGCATGTTTAAGGCTCTTGATATCTCCTGGACATTTAAAGCCTTATCACTAATCAAAATAAAAATACTTTTTTGAATATTTCTTTCAGATGATGCATCTCCATGAGTACATGTTGAGCAATTATTGCATTTAAAATTATCTATTTCTTCTCCAAAATATAGTAGTATATCTGAAAAAAGACAATTTCGAGATGATACTAAATCCACAATAGAAGATGTTTTATTCCTATTTGATGAATTTTGATTTTCAATCTTGGACATAGGTATGGATAGATAACCCTCAGACTCCCTTGGGTGCAGCCATTCTAAAACGACTTTTGAGTCTATTTCAATCCAATCTAAAATCCCATACTCCGAGAGCATATTTAGCCCTTGGTAAGTTTCCGCAAGTGATGTTTTTGACCAATGGGAAAGAGATTTCAATGAAAATTGAGCCCACTGATTATTTGCTTTTGGTATATTTCTAGATAAAGAATAGGCTATGCTTGCATAGGATCTCATATTCCCTAATTTCTCTACTAATAAAGACCCGCTGTAGTTTAACCTTACTTCTGGCTTTGATCTATAATTGTCATGAAGAAGAAACAAACCTTCTCTAACAAGAATTCTAATCGCATTATCAACTTTTTGTTTGCTTTGACCTAATTTTCGAGATAAATCCAATAGATTGATTGCTTGCCTCACGTTTTGGCCATCGCCAACCGCAATTTGTCCTACACTACCTATTTTATGGTATACCTCACGCAAATCTGACCATGAGATTTCATTTTCTCGGGCTCTTTTTTCATAGGCTTTAATATTTTTTGACTCGATTAGGAGGTATGAAGATGCTTTTTTTCCATCTCTTCCTGCCCTCCCAATTTCTTGATAGTAAGACTCAATGCTATCAGGTATTTCAACATGAAATACCTGCCTAACATTAGGCTCATCAACCCCCATACCAAAGGCAGTTGTTGCAACCATACACCCCGAAATCCCAGCGGACCACTCTAAATAATTTTTTGATCTTATATCAGCTGCCAGTCCTCCGTGATATGGAAGCGATTTAATGCCAATTTCTTTTAACTTATTAACCCACGATGTGGTTTGCATCCTTGTTCTGCAGTAAATAATTTGCTTTCCAATATCAGGTTTTATTATTTTTTTTAATACTGTTTCCTTTGATCCAACTTTAAAAATATTAGCCGATATATTTGAACGATAAAAGCTTGCTTTGAAAATGTTAGCATTCTTAAGGCCTAAGATTGTTTTTAAATCTAATAATACATCAGGAGTGGCAGAAGCGGTTAAGGCAATAATTGGAACTTCTGGCAATAGCTTTTTTAAAATGCCAAGTTTTGAGTAGCTAGGTCTAAAGTCATGCCCCCACTGACTAGAGCAGTGTGCCTCATCAATAGCTAAAACACTAGTGGGCAGATATTTTAGTCTGCTTAAAAACTTTTGACTGATCGCTCTCTCAGGTGAGATATAAATAAAGTGATACTCTCCATTAATTGCGTTATCTAAAATCCTATCCCATGATTTTAAATCATAATCCCCAGCAAGAGAAATCGCTGAAAGACCAATTTTATTTAAACGATCTACTTGATCGGTTATGAGAGATATGAGCGGAGACACAACGATAGTCAGTCCATTTAAGGAAAGTCCAGGAATTTGATAACATAAAGACTTCCCACCTCCTGTAGGCAATAGTGCTATCGTATCATTTCTTTCAAGGATGCTATTAATTACAACCTCTTGATTTGGAAGAAAATCATCATAGCCCCAAACTTCTTTTAAAATACTTCGAGCATTACCTAATTCCACCTATTTCTCTAATAATGAAATTAACCCTTTCTTCAATTGTCTCCTTTGGCACCTCTATTAAATGATAACCATACCTCTTATATGTTTCCCGTACTGATTTGTCAACCAATTCACAGGTGTCAAACGCTTCCCATCTTCCATCATCTTGTTTGTATATCTCTTCCCATGGAGGAAATATAAAAACCTTATTGTATTTATATGCTGAAGGGTTCATTGTTTCTTCTGCTTCTTTATTCCCTGCGTCTATATATGCAAGTACATCAATCACTGATCTGTCATAAAAAACAGGACCATTTATTGATTTTGCCTCGGTATATTGTTGGGCTCTGAGCCCCCATATCGCTTTAGAAAATGTTATCAAATTCCGCCAGGGATCTTTTCCTCCAGCACCATAACCTGTTTTATCCCAATATTCTCTTGAGACTTCTTTCATAACGGGATAACCAGCTTTCTCCAGAGCATTTACCGTCGAACTTTTGCCAGTTCCTGGTGCTCCTGTTAGAACTATTCGACTCAAGTCAGTTATATCTTTGTTTAATAAGGAGCTTGTCATGAAAAAATCAAATTTTAAAAAACTTTTAGATGATAATTATAGCTGGCCATGTATTTATATGTTCAAATTTATTTGTCCTGCAAAAAACGAGAATATTGCTCATTTAGAGAGTCTATTTAATTCTGATTCATCTGAGGTTATCATAAGACAGTCAGCTAAAGGTAATTTTGTAAGTGTTACGGCCAAAGAAATAATGTTGTCTCCTGAAAAAGTAATGGAACGATACAAGGAAGTAGAAGAAATTCCAGGTTTACTTTCCCTGTAAGTCTTCAGTCTTTGGTTCCTTCTGTTTAACAATTTTCAAAATTAATTTCTTCGAGTCTTTTTTAGCATCGAACTTAATCGTATCACCAGCACATGCCTTTCCAGCAACGATCTCCTCAGCAAGGGGGTCTTCAACAAACTTTTGAATTGACCGTGCTAAAGGTCTTGCACCATATTTTGGGTCATAGCCTTTAGACCCGATAAAGGCAATCGCTTTTTCGCTAATGTTAACCTCAAAACCAATCGTCTGCATTCTATCGACTAAAGCCTTTGATTCAATTTTAACAATCTCATCAATATTTTCTTTTGAAAGAGTATTAAAAATGACTACATCATCAATTCGATTTAAAAATTCAGGAGCAAACGCTTTATTTAGAGCACTTTCTAATACTCCCTTTGATAGCTCATCCTTTTTATCTTCTGACAGCTTTGTTCCAAAACCGACTCCTGTACCAAAGTCTTTCAGCCTCCGTGAACCTATATTAGATGTCATAATAATAAGTGTATTTCTAAAATCCACTTTCCTGCCTAAGCTGTCGGTCATATGTCCATCATCAAGGGCTTGAAGCAACAAGTTAAAGACATCAGGATGAGCTTTTTCTACTTCATCTAATAAAATGACTGAATATGGCTTTCGTCTAACCTTTTCTGTTAGTTGACCACCTTCCTCGTATCCTACATATCCCGGAGGCGCACCTACAAGTCTAGAAATCGCAAATTTCTCCATGTATTCACTCATATCCATCCTGATTAATGAATCTTCAGAATCGAATAGCTGCACAGCTATTTCCTTAGCAAGTTGAGTTTTGCCAACCCCTGTAGGGCCCAGGAAGATAAATGAGCCTATTGGCTTATTCGGATCTTTTAATCCAGCTCTATTTCTTTGAATTGCCCGGACAACTTTTTTAACGGCTTCATCTTGACCAATGATTTTGGTCTTGATATCGCTCTGCATTGTTCCTAGTTTCTCTAGTTCTTGTTTCGCGACCTTTTGAACCGGTATCCCTGTCATCATGGCAACAACTTCGGAAATGTGATCTTCCGTTACAGGTTGACGATTTTCACGGACAGATTCTTCCCAAGAGGCCTGGGCTTCTTTAAGATTATTTTCTATAGTTTTTTCGTCATCTCGAAGTTGGGCAGCTTCCTCATATCGTTGTTTTTTAACAACTTCCATTTTCTTCTGCCTTATTTCTTCAAGTTCATCCTCGAGTTTGGTGACTTCATTAGGTACAATTATGCCAGTAATGTGAACCCTGCTTCCAGCTTCATCCAATGCATCAATAGCCTTATCAGGTAAATGCCGATCTGAGACATACCTAATGGTAAGGTTAACACAAGCCTCTAAAGCTTCTTGAGTATAGGTTACGTTGTGATGACTCTCGTAATGAGATTTTAGATTTTCTAAAATTTCTAAAGTTTCCTCTGCTGTTGGTGGATCAACGATAACTTTTTGAAATCTTCGCTCTAAAGCACCATCCTTCTCAATGTATTGACGATACTCATCAAGAGTAGTTGCTCCGATACATTGAATTTCTCCCCTTGCAAGGGCTGGCTTAAACATATTGCTGGCGTCGAGCGATCCTGTCGCACCTCCAGCACCGACAATAGTATGAAGCTCGTCGATAAAAAGAATTATTTCATCATTTTTTTCTAGTTCATTCATTAAAGCTTTCATTCGCTCTTCGAATTGACCTCGGTATTTAGTTCCGGCAACTAAAGATGCTAGATCAAGAGTTACGACGCGTTTCCCAAAGAGAGCTCTACTTACTTTCTTATTGACAATTCTTAGAGCTAATCCCTCAGCTATGGCTGATTTTCCAACCCCTGGTTCACCAATAAGTAGGGGGTTGTTTTTCTTTCTTCTTGACAGTACTTGACTCACACGTTCAATTTCTTTTTCTCTTCCAACAACAGGATCTAGTTTACCTTCGGTAGCCAGCTTGGTTAGGTCTCTCCCAAAATTGTCTAGTACTGGACTTTTAGACTTAGAATCTGAAGACTTTGGGTTTGAAGATTGCTTCTTTGATTTAAAATCATTTTCAGCATCCTCTAAGTCATCATCAAAGCCCGATTTCGGAAGGGTTGATGTGTCTGTGGTGTCTTGATCTAAATATCTTTCCTGATATTCGGATTTAACTCCTTCATAATCTACACCAAGATTTCTAAAAACTCCAGTAACAGGATCATTATCATTTCTTAAAACGCACAGCAAAAGGTGTGCGGTTCGGATTATTGGGCTTGAGTATAATTTTGCCTCTAAAAAGGTTGTTTTTAATGCTTTTTCAGCTTGTCTAGTTAAAGGAATATTCTTTTTCGGATTAATATCTTTATCTCCGATTTCATTCAATCCTTCAATTTTCTGCCTTAAAATTGAAAGGTCTATGCCTAGCGTTTGCATAATTTCAATTGCTGAGCCGTCGCCATCTCTAATAATACCTAGTATTAAATGTTCCGAGCCAATACTGTCATGGCATAGTCTCAACGCCTCTTCTTTACTATATCCGATCACGTCCTTAACACGCGGTGAAAAATTCTCATCCATACCTGCAAAGTAACCAATACAATGCCAAGTCAAATAAGGTTGTTTAAAAGAACATTTATAAACACTAAAATGTGTATAAAAAGGTCATTTAATCCCACTATAGTCGTGTGTTTCGGGTGATTGA
>Ga0302114_10002723_pt1 | contig 11270 bp, 10 predicted proteins | sample AG5_Surface_MG_FD_203107 | JGI IMG/M metagenome (GOLD analysis project Ga0302114, IMG submission 203107) | Marine microbial communities from Western Arctic Ocean, Canada - AG5_Surface | ecosystem: Environmental > Aquatic > Marine > Oceanic | place: Canada: Western Arctic Ocean | collected...
TCCTTCAAATCCAGGTACTTGTACTACTGAAGGATCAGGTGGTGGAATAGTTCCATCTAATTCTGGTACGTCATAAGTAAGTCTATCTATTTTATTATTAAACATTGCATGACCAGGAGATACATCAGTTAGCTCAGGCATTATATTTGAAGTAGTACTAGTGTTATCATTATATACAACAGGTATAGTTCTTGCACCATCCCAATTAGGCTGACCAGCTGCAGCAAATACTTTATCAGGATACTCAAAAGTTTCAGTAGTTAAACCTGCATTAGTAATAGCATCTGGTCTTCCAATATTATCTACATAATTTCTCATTCTACCAGGACCAGCATTAAAAGATTGTAGTACTTGTGCTTGTGTAAAATCAGGATTATATTTTTGAATACCTTTTAAGTATTCATAGCTAGCTTTACGCTGAGCTGCTTCATCAGTTACATCAAAAGGTTGTACTTCATATCCAGGCTTAGCAGCTGAAGAAGGTTTCCATTGGTATTTACCAATAGCACCTGATCCTAAATTCTCTATTAAGTTACCCTCACTATCAGTATGTCTTCCACCTGATTCTGTGATAGCTAATCCATCTAATACATTTTCAGTAATCCAATCATAAGGACCTGGTATTTTATTATCTACTTCTGCTCCACCTGCTAAATGAGATATTTGATTATCAGCAAGATACTTTTTATTAAATTCTGCTTGCTCTAAATATTTTGCCATGTTCTCATTACTATTTAATTCATCTGAGATAGATCCCATTGCATGATATTGTGGAACTTCTTTACCACTGGATGCGTAGTCTGGGATAGGTCCTCCTTGTTGTGCTTGTATAGCACGACCTACATTATTCATTTGATCTAGCATAGGTTGGTATAATCTAGATGCCTCCGCATTGACAACGTTCTCTCCAGGAGTTAACCATGTAGGTACTGTATCAGTTCCCTTTGGACCTCCGGGAAATGATGTTTCTGGCTTTGGTATTTCATTCATAGGAGGTACTTCAAACTCAAAAGATATCATGTTACCATGCTTATCTTTTTGTGTCATTTTTTTCATTATTAAACCATTCATTTGGTTACCTCTATTTGTTACGCTTCTTTCGTTATTAATATAGCCACCATCAGACTCACCATCACTTTGAACTGGTGTACTGTGGTCTTGATTAAACCAATGCCAATCGCCACTCTCATTATCATACCTTCCATTCTTATTAGGACCTTCTGCTATCCGTGTATTAGTTACAATATTTGTGCTTTCGTGCCCTTCTCCACCTGAATCAGTCATTCCATACCCATACTTACCACCTAATCCATCTCCTAGTACTGGCGGTGTAGGTTCTGCTGGTGGTACATAAGGATCAGGTGGTATATATTTATAATCACCTTCTGGATTAGATAATATTTGGCCATAGCCAGCTCCTAAAATTGAGGAACTTGTACTACTTGTAGAAGGTAAAGTTAATGAAGGAATGACCTGTTGTGGTATTGGAGGTAAAGCTTGTGGTGTAGGAACAATGCTATCAACTTTTCTAAATCCTGCCATATTAATATCTCCTATCTCATATTCTTTTTCATCATGTCGTGATACATACTAAGAGCGCCCATACCAAGTGGGCCACCACTCATTTTATATTCAGGAGTAATTGGACCACCATCTGATTTCATATTCTTTTTCATCATGTCGTGATACATACTAAGAGCACCCATGCCTAAAGGACCACCACTCATTCTATATTGAGGAGGAGACTGATTACGCCCAGCAACCCCACCAGCATTATCATACTCAGCATCCCAGCCACGATATTCAGATAACCATGTATATTTATTATCACTTGAATCTAGGCCAAGATCTTGTTTTACTTGTTCCCAGCTTGCATCAGGCATATACTCATCCATTCTTTGAATATCTTTGGAGGTATATCCTCCGCCTGCTTTATACTGAGGATTAAGAGGACCAACTTGACCACCTTCATTAAAAAATCCTAAAGCTTTTCCAGCAAGCAATGCTGCACCAACATAAGGAACTGCCGTACCTAAAGCTGCCATACCTGCACCTGCTCCAGCTGTTGCTGCTGCACTTGTACCTGCTGTTGTTGCTAATCCAGCACCGGTAGTACCTGCTAATCCTGCGCTTGTCATACCTGCTGCTTCAGCAACTAATGGAGCGGCTGAACTACTACTACCTAATACAGCTTGTGCTGCACCTGGAGATAGACCAGCTCCACTTGTTCCAGCTAAACTCTCTAAGCCTGCCATTTGTGTAGCGCTTGGTGTAGCTAATGTAGTTGCTGGTGTAAAGGCTTCAACAAGTTTTTCTTCACCAGCATCTAAGCCTTTTTCCATAGCCCTATTTTTAATTTTATCACTAGCTTGTTTAGAGAAACTAGGTTGTTGAGGACCTAATGGACCATGCTGTGGTGCTGCTTGTTGTTGTCTCATTATATCGTTTTGATTCTTACCACCTCTTGGTGATGCTGACATAAAATCCATAGCCATTATTTTCCGCCTCCGCCGCCAGTTGTTTCTGTTTTACTTTGTTGAGGTGCACCACTAAGATATCCAAAATATCTTTGTGCACTAGTGTGCGGTGCGTCTAATCTTTCTTGTTGATATTGTTGTAGTGTAGTTCCAGCTTTACCTAAATCACCTACACCTTCTTCCATTATTGCACTTGTTTCTTTTTGCATTTCAAGAGACTTGTTTAATATAGCCGCATCTTCAGATGCTTGTTGTCTAGCTGAACCTAGCGTTCCGTAGTTACTACCTTTACCAGTAGCATCAAATCTCTGATTACCTAGTCTGTTACGAAGTTCTGCCATATGTGCAGCACCTCTATCATAAGAACCTGTACCAGACATTTTCTGATAAGCAACATTCTTCTGAGCTTGTAGAGCAGCTGTTTGTTCAGGTGTCATCTTAGCTACAATAGCGTCAGGACCAGTAGCTACGTCAGCTTCATATCTATCGGTTACATTTGACAACGCTCTCTCAAGGTAAGGTTTGAACTCAGGATCAATACCTGAAGTTGTAGTTTGAGTTTGTCCACCACCCCCACCTCCTTTAAAACAGATATGATTATTTATGCGCAGTGCAAGCGCATTAGGCATACCGGTTGTATCTTGTCTCATATCATACTCGCCGTTCTCTGGTAAGCAATCCTTAAAACCATCAAATAGTTTCATCTTTATTCTCCTGTATATTGCCTCTTACAGAGACATGTACTTCTGCATTATATCTTTTTTGTAAGAAGCGACCATAATCTATAGCTGCTTTTTCATTGCGAACAGAGTCTGCTCTCCAACTTTTTCCACCTTGTTGTTTTATATGTTTCATCATGTAATCAAATAATCTATACACAACAAAACCATTATTATAATTGTGATCAACTATACAATCTTTAACATCCATAACCCATTGGTTATTATAATAATTATTATAAGTTGACGCTGAAAGAAATCCTCTTAGCTTATCATTATCATAGTCACCTATTACTAATGAATGAGGATCTCCTTCATTTTGTTTCTTTACTAAACCTAAAAAGAATGCTATCCAAACTGCTTCATTTCTGTCGTAGCCTTTATACTCATTTACCTTAGTAGATTTATTCATAAGAGATATTGCTTCAAAAACTTTATTATCTTCTATTAGTTTTATCATCGTTGATCTATCCTTACTTTTAAGTCTGCGAAGTCAGTAGCTAATCTTATGTCTTCATATAACTTTAGTTGTCTTTGCTCTAATAAATTAATCTCTTTTATCATTTCTAATAACGACATATTTAATGTTGAATTATCAGTTAATGGAGGATTATTGATAGCCATTATCTAACTCCTCCTTTACTAATTACAAGCTGCAAACCTGAAACATTCCAAGCTTTATTATTAGCAGCAGTATACCCCGATTCAGTACTTGCTGTAGCATCATCAACTCTATAATTCATAAGCCTACCTTGAATTCTAGTATCTACTTTATAAGCAGAAGCTATTACAAAATCATTTACAACTAGTTTATTTCTTTTAGCGTTAGTTTGATTATTATCTTCAGCTACTGTGAGATAAGGATTTTCTCCAGGATAGTTAGTTCCTCTAGTTCTTACTTGTAAAGTAGCTCTTTGAGGTTCACCTCCAACTGTTTCTATAGATCCACCATCTGCCCATAAGGCTATAGTATCAATAGTCTCTGTATCAAAGTTAGGTGTGATAGACATTTGTTGTTTCTCAAAGTAAGAAATATAGTTAGTACCTCCAAAGGTATAACCAAGATCTGCTGCTCTAATACGATTAAATAATGTACCACTATTAAAGCCACTCTCAGCAAGTATAGGAAAAGATTTATTTGGATTAACATTAGAACTATTCCAAGGCCTAACAATATCAAAGGTCTCACTGATAGTTGTACCAGTAGTACTTTGTGTAGGACTACCTGCAGCTACTGTAGTTCCTTCAGCTGCATTAATAAGTGCAGTTGTTGTAGGTGCTACACTCGATACTACAACTTGAGTTGCTGGACTAAAAGCAGTTACATAGTTAGCACTAGAACTAAATTGACTAGGACTAATCTGTATGCTTGTAGGACTACTCGTACTATTAGGTGTTACTAATATTAACTGATTAGTACTAATAGTTGAGAGCGCTAATTGCATTGCTGTTAAAGTATTACTCACAGTACCGTTAGGTTTAGCTAGCTCTGTACTACTTTGAGTCTTATCAGGATCATAGTATATATTTAAATAAGCCGCATCATTAGCCACACCTGAATCACCATAAGGTAGATCATTTGCTGCTGGAGTAAAATTAGGATCTAATAACCTTCCTGGACCTTCACCATAGTGTCTATCAAAAATAACTTCACTACCTGCAGTAGAGTTAAGAGTAATAGTAACACGAGTCATCTTAGCATAGATAGCAGTGATACCAGCTGTTACAGATATATCTCCACCTACTGAATTAGTTATCAAAGGAGATACCAAAGTACCAGTTCTAGAAGTTCCAGGTACTACACTATAAGAAAAATCTCCAGTCACATTTGTTCTAAGAACACTTGTAAAAGTGAGTACTGCTCCAGCTCTAGCTACTGTGAAATGAGTGGTATCTGTCCATGCTGCCTCTATAGCAGTTGCTATTTCCGTGGCAGTAATAGTTTCAACGTTAGTTGGAGAACTACCCGAATCAGGATCAAATGCTGTAGTACCGTTAAAGTTAGCAGTTATTGGATTACCTAGAGGTGGTGTAAGTGTGATAGTATCTGTTGTACTATGTGCTGCTCTTCCTGCTCTTGTCTCTGCACCAGTGAATGTGCCATTAACAAACCCACTTGGTAGAGTACCTATACTAGTAAGAGCCACTCCAAAGTTATTAGTTTGTACACCTATTGCTCCAGCTGTTGCTGTGACAATACCTGTACCTGTAACTCCTGTCCAATTACTATCTGCATCTATTAGTGTATCTAGTTCTGTAACAATGTTAGCACGACTAAGTGTTCCTTCTAGTATTTTTATTGAAGTGTTTCCTGCTGGAAAGGTAAGAGTCATTGTTACTGGAGGTACACTTCTATTAACTCCAGTTGTAGTAACATTAACTGTACTACTCACATCACCACCAAAAGTAGTCTCTGTATAATCAGTTCCACCATAAGCAGTCTTGAATGTAATAGTTAGAGCACTATGATCTCCACCTAGCCTTGATACAAACTTAAGTACATTACCTACATTTGTAACACTATAGATAGAACTAGCACCACCGTTAAATACAGTCTTTGCCTGTAGCTTAGTTAAAGCATCTGCCGAAAGTAAGGCTTGACTATTCTTTCCAGTGCTAAATGTTATTGTTTCATCAATAGCTGCTTGAAGACCACCTACTGCAGGTGCTGTTATACGCATACTAATAGCTGGACTAAGGGCCGCAGTTATTCCGTATATACCAATACCAGTTTGTATAGAAGCAACAACAATACTAGTTGTTGAACCACCACCGATTGCCAAAGAACTAGTGCTAAAAGCTCTAGGTCCAGGTACATCTGAAGTTAGTGTTAAAACATTTGTAGTTGCAGTTGCTGTCCAATCCGCTAAAGCATTATTAGCATTAACATAATCTTTAACTGCAGCAACAAGTATTGTCATTGTTATAGTTGCACCGTTAGCTTGGCTAGTTCCTAGTAATGAGCTTGCAGGTAGATTAACTGTACCTATACTAGCATCTCCAGTTATAACAACACTAGCTCCACCATCAAGATAAGTTGTTTTATCTCTGTCATATACAAAAGTTGCACTTGAAGAAAAAGTGAGTGTACTTATTGGTACAACCGTATTAGGTCCACTATCTCCTGTGAGTGTGAGGTCTATTCTTTCTAATGTATCTGTAGTGAAAGTCGTGAATGTACCTACTGCTACTGTTTTAATAGCCTTAGTACCAGTTGTTTTCTTTGGTGTGCCACCGTTAATAGTGACTGCTTGTATTTCTTTCTTCCCTCTATTAGTGTAACCAGCATTTCCTGAATTACCTGTAAGGGCTATTGTAGCGGCTGGTATACCTCCACCTTTAACTGGGCCAATATCCCCAGCTGTTACACTATCAAGATCTCTTAATGTCCAAGCATTATCTCTATAGTTCCAGATAAGAGCTTCATCACATTCACCAGCAAGAGATGCTAGAGTAGGATAACAAATCCATATTTCATTTTCTAAATGATTAAGTAGTGTAAACATTTGTTCTTCATAAACAGGATTAAAGTTATCATAAAAATATTCTCTAATTCTACTATCTGATAATGATTGTATATCTCCTGGATTTCCAGCAAACATATAAATATCATCACCTCCAATAACAAAATGTTTACCATCATATTCTATAACAGCACTAGAAGACAATGCACCATACTCATCTGTAACAGGACTAAATGATACAGGGGCATTAATATTACCTGTAAGTCTCATTGCATGTATACTGTCTGTACTATATATGTACATATTACTTTGTAAAGACTTCATAGCAGTTATAACATTAGTTTCTGATAAAGTAAATTCATCAGCGGTGCTAACACCAGTATTAAAAGGATTCCAGTTATTTGGAACAGCTCCAGGAATTGCAACATCAGATGTTCTCACGACTCCTGATAATCTTCTTACTATAGTAGTATTATCTTTTTCTGTAAGATCACCTGCAACTAGTAGATTACCAAATGATTCAATAACACCTGCAGTTACTATTACAGGATTTCTAGATTTAACATGTACTGAAACAAGATTACCATCTGTTATACCACCAATATAAGCTACTGTGGTGTTAGTTGCTGTATCTGTGTATATTTGAAATTTACTTGTAGAAACTGCAGGTAGCGAAGCATATGCTGGTAAAATTCCTGGAACAAAGTTAGCAGTATTTACTGTACCAGTTCCTGCAGGAGTTCCTGCTTCAGCCGTTCGCGCTGCACCTGCAACTGTTACTGTTATTTCATATACGCTAAAATTTACTTTTTGACCAATATCAAAAGTTATAAGTGAACCTGTAGACCAAGTATCATTAAGTACGTCTTGATCAATATTATAACTATCCCATCCAGGAAGTTCAGCAAGCACTAAATTAGCTATGTCTGTATTACCAGGAGTATCAAGTATATAGTGTGGTTTATCTAATCCGTTATTTATAATAAAAGCAAAACCACCACTGAATAAAGTATGCTGCCACTTACTTGGTGTGTAAGTAAAGCCATTACCACTATTAAGGCCAGCTGGAGTTATATCTCTCTTTGTTCCTAGATGATCTTGTATATAAATTTTCTGGCCAACAGTAACATTATTAACTACATAATCTACTACAAATATATAGTAGCAAGCAAAAGGTGTTCTATTAGGATTTTGCCATACAGCTAAATATCTTACTTTACCAAATGCTTCTCCACTACCAACTAGATCACTTGTTATATTATTTAATAATAATTCTCCAGTCATTTTTTTTATAGCACCGTCTTTAAATCTAACATTACGAACATCAGTAAAAATATTTGGTGCAAGAGCTATAGGAGGAGTATCTATAACAACACCTTTAGATGCTACATCAGTAACATTAATTATATTTTCTTCGGCCATTTACTCCTCCATTATTTTTATTAAGCTAGCCACATTCTTTCTGCCCTGTTTGAGGATCAATAAAGCATGCCTCCGCTTTGATCTCCTCTGAAGAATCTTCAGACGAGCTCGAATCTTTCTCTTCCGTTTCCACGGTTTCTTTACTAGAGGTATTGAGAATACCGAATCGTTTTCCTGATAATCTAAATGTGGTGCATCCCTTTGCCCCACCTTTCCATGCGTCAATGTATACTTGCTTAAAGCTTTCATAGTCAACCTCATCTCCTACATTACATGTCTTTGAACATGCGCTGTCAATATAGTGTTGAGCTAATAATAAAACTGCTAAGTGTTCTTGTACAGTAATTGTATTAGCATCTCTGCCTTCTACTCCACGTGCATAAGCATAATCTTTTACTTGTTCTACTCTAGGTCCATCAAAAGTTTGAATTGTTCTATCATATGAATGACTAAATACAGGCTCTATACCACTACTAATATTATCAGCAACTAAACTAATAGTTCCTGTAGGTGCAATAGAAGTTAAATGACTATTACGTATTCCATGTTCTCTTATTAATTTCTTAACAGATGATGGTAGTGTGCGTATAAAATTTGATTTTAAATATTCTTCTCTGTATAAAGGAAATGGTCCTTTCTCTTTTGCTAATAATGCAGATGCTTTATATGTATGATCTCTTAAGCATGCAAAGATTTTTTCTGACCATATCATAAAGTTAGCATCACCATATTTATAGCCAAGCATCTCACCGGCATTTGCTAAAGCAGTTACACCTAAACCCATTCTACGTTTGTTTTTAGCTTCGTCAGACTGTTGTTTTAAAGGATATATAGTTCTATCTATCACATTATCCATAGCCTTTACAACGGGCTCTATGTCTTTTTTAAATTGTTCAAAATCAAATACATATGATTTTTCTTTTAAGCCTTCTTTTAAATATTGTGTAAGATTAAATGAACCTAATAAACATGCACCATATGCTGGCAGTGGCTGTTCACCACAAGGATTAGTAGCTTCAATATCTTCACAGTAATGTAGGTTATTCATTTCACTTATGCGATCAATAAATAAAACACCAGGTTCTGCCCAGTCCCATGTAGAATTCATAATCTCATTCCACAATTCATTAGCAGAAATGGTTGTATAAGTTTGATGTTCAAAAACTAAATCAAATGAATCATCTTCTTTGTTTAATAAAGCTTCCATAAACTTATCTGTAATAGCAACACTAATATTAAAACCAGTTAACTTATCTGAATTTCTTTTAGCTCTAATGAAATCAAATATATCAGGATGATCTACTCTTAGAACACCCATCTGTGCTCCACGTCTATGCCCTGAGGATGCGATAGTTTGACAAACGGCATCAAATATACCCATAAAAGAAACAGGTCCTGAGGCTTGCGATTGGAGTGATTTAATTATATTCCCTTTAGGTCTTATCCTAGAGAAATCATAACCAATTCCACCACCTCTTCTCATAGTCTCTGCAGCTTCACCAGCCTTTGCCATGATATCATTCATATTATCTTTGATTGTACCTGATACAAAACAGTTAAAAGAAGTAACTACTCTGTTAGCACCCATTGATGCTTGTACTCTACCAGCTGGTAGAAATCTCATGTGACCTAAAATATCTTCAAGTTCCCATTGATGATTAATATCATCTGACATTGACCTAGCTAATCTTTTTATTTTATCATCAAAGCTTTCATCTTTTTGTCTATATTTCATTGCATCTAATTCTTCAGCTAACGCTGTACTTGGTCCGTCATATGGTATACTATTGCGCATTATTATTCATCCTATCTAAAAATTGTTCCCTATGTTATAGGGGACATTTAACTTACTTAGTTAGGCCTTTTTGTTTTTCATATGTACGTAAACCACCTAGTCCAAGCATACCCATAAGAACAGTCATAAGACTACCCATATCAAATGTCGGTAGTTCTGGTATAGCTACTGCTAGATATGCACATACAAACACGGTGACAGGCGCAAGCACAAAATGCCAACACAATGCTATACCACATGTCCACCCAATGAAGGGTCTCCAACCAGCTACAAAGATACTCTTGTGAGTTGCTTCTGCCTTGTTAATATCTATCTGTCCTTTGGCTAGCTCTTGTGCATGTGATTCTGCCATTGTTGCTACTTCATGCGCTAGCTTATTCTTCATGTCTTTATCTTCTATAAACTTACCAAGAAGATTACTAACTGGTCCTATTAAAGCTGTAAGCATTTATATCTCCGATAGTGGGTGATCGTTATGACATACAGTCACACTTGCAGTTTTTGCAGCAACCATATCGCATGAACTTATAAACATTAATGACGTACTTAATAGGCTTAAAGCCCAATATTTTCTTAACCATATCATACTCCTGTACTGATCCTCTTTTTTAATTTTATATTCAAATCTACATTCTTAGAGTGCTTTATGAATAGAGAGATTGCTAGATGAGAGTCTCCAAAAAATGATAGCTGTTCTTTATAATACAACTTACCTTTCTTGTCAATGACTAATAGATAGTCTCCATCTGCATACTCACTCATTTATTCATCCACATCCAACTAGCAATTCCTATTGTTCCAAACACTAGTGATACTAGTATAAACATAGCTATGCCATCTGTTATCATTTGTTTTAGTTTTTCTTGTTTATAGACCTGTTCTTGTCTTTGTTTTCTTATCTGACCTTCCATAGCCAATAGCTCATCGTAAGCCTGTGGTCCATGTGTCATGTTCAGAAACATCTTGAGTTCATACCTTTGTTCCTCAAGTTTCTTCTTGGCTGAATAAGCTTGGAGTGCAACTGTTTCAATACTTCCAGAACCAAACACTTTGTCAAAGATTCCTGGATTCTTGGCTTGTTTCTCTGCATTGTCAACATCACTCACTGCTCCCATCCATCGTCCTATGTCTCCAGACATTTGTTCTAAATCTCTACCAACCGCAAAGCCGGCCTTTATGGCAGAGAAAGCTTTACTTGCTGCTCCTACTGCCAATGATATTGTAATTGGATCTATCATTAGTACACCTTTTCTCTCTCTGTATTTATTTTCCTTGGTTCACATACAGCAGTATATTTCCTCGGTGTACCCTGTTGTATGGTCGGTATTGTTACGTTACTGTTAACTCTGGTTGCGTAGTATAGACAGTTATCTATGCTCTTGAAGTAAGATTG
>Ga0302114_10002725_pt1 | contig 11268 bp, 7 predicted proteins | sample AG5_Surface_MG_FD_203107 | JGI IMG/M metagenome (GOLD analysis project Ga0302114, IMG submission 203107) | Marine microbial communities from Western Arctic Ocean, Canada - AG5_Surface | ecosystem: Environmental > Aquatic > Marine > Oceanic | place: Canada: Western Arctic Ocean | collected...
CCTCCCCGCCACGCCCAAGGAGGGCGACGGGACCGATCCGGCAAAAGGGTTCTTGTCTCCCGAAAACGCTCCGGGAACGCAGAAAGTCACACCCCTGGACAGGCTCATTACCCTCCCGTCGACGAGTAACGGGGACGAATCTGAATCTTTCGGGGACGAGTCTTTTGTCTCCGCGGAACACGACGGGTTCGAACCCGACAACATCGTTTCATCCGTCGCGGCGAGACCCAGAACCACTGGCCCTCGATCGGGACCCGCGGATCATCGATTCACGGGATCTTCCGGTAACTTGTCATCCCTGGGGTCACCTAGATCAGCGCTCCTTTTGTCCCCGTCCGGGAAAAGGGTGGGGAATACTTCGGGGTGGCAAAGCATGTCCGGGGTCCAAACGGACTCGCCGCGACCGAACGGTTTGGGTTTGCGCGGGTCCATCGGTTCCATACACAGCCGCCGAGGGTCGGGGTTCGATTTTTCGCAACTCCAGCGGGACCGCGCGAAGTGCGCGACGTTCTCCAGTTTATGCAGCAGACGAACCTCCGCGGCGGTTTCGCTGCGAACGGCCGCATCGCTCGTTACGTGCGATGTCAGGTACGTATTGGGCCTTTCCCAAATCCCACCTCACTGTTTGCCCATACACGACTGACACTTTGTTTTACCTATCGTAAGCGGGAAGTGCGCGTCCAAGTTCGCGAACCGGAGAGAGTTGTGCGTCTCGCTGCGAACGGCGCTGGTGGCGCAAAACGAGTTTGGGACGGACCGCGACCGCGAAAACGAAAACGAAAAGTGGGATTCGGAACCCGACCGAAACGAGTTACGTAGCGCCGCCGCGTCCTTGCTCACCGCTCTTGTGAAACGAGGCGAAAGGGACAAAGTCATCGGCGGCGTGTTTTTTCCCGAAATGGACGGCGGCAACGGCAACGGCCCTTTGTCGGGCAAAGGATCGCGGGACGACGCCGCGTTGGAGCCCGATAGCGCAATCAGCCTGGCGAAAACCGCGCACCTCGTTTTCGACGCCATTCTCGCCGTCGCCGTCGGCGCCGCGGCTTCGAATTCTGTATGCGCAAACAGAGTTGGCTCGTGTTGGAATTCGTATTCCCCGTTCGACGAAAGGCAAGGTAATATCAAACACGCCGTTGACGCCACGTCTGCGTTCGCGTCAATCGCGCCGCATTCCAAAATCGCAACGTCGATCACGACGCACGAGTTCGTCATTCCGCGTTTGCTAGCGCTCACCGCGCCGCCGCACGATTCGCGAATCGCGAAACACGCGGCAAACGCGCTTTCGTCGGTACTGCTAACCTGCACGCCAGCCAGCGGGTCGGACGCCGCGGAGACGGTGTGGTCCGTGGACGCGATTGCCGTGCTAGTAGCCGCTATGCGCCGAGCGCTGGATGGTAGTGAAGATGGCGATGGCGATTATTCACGGACTAAATACGCACTGCACGACGACGATACCGACGCGCTTTTGGCGTCGGCGTCCAGCGCGCGTTTGTTCGCCATCACGGCGGCAACCGCGGAGGACGACGCGAGCCGCGACGACATCGCAGGTGAGCCCGGCGTGTTACTCACGATCGACGCGCTTTTGAACTGGAGAGTCGATAAACGGGCCGGTAATGACACACGCCGTCAAAGTGGTTTGAATCAGTTGAAAGATGGAAATAGTAGGGTCGATACTGACGCTGTCAAAGCTGGAAATCGCGTCACATCCGCCGCGTGTTTCGTCGTCGCGGAACTGGCGCGCACGCCGAGTCTCCTCGGTGTGGTGCGAGACGAACTTTCGGTGCCAAAAGGTCGCGGCGGAACTAACATAATCTCTGGTTTACTCAACGCGCTTGACGAGTGGTTCGAACGCGACGGAACCGAAACACGCGAGTTATCTGCTGTATCTACTGACGTAACTGCTGACGTAACAAGTGACGTAACTGTTGACGTAACAAGTGACGTAACTGTTGACGTAACAAGTGACGTAACTACTGACGTAACTGCTGACGCAACTACCGACGTGTCCGTTGACCTCAACATGGGCGGCTCCACCGATTCCGGGGTTTGCGCGATGTGCGCGCTTTCGCGGTTCGCGGGCGCGGATCGCGAAGTCGCGGAAAGGCTGTTCAACAACAAACGGTTTGTGGGTTTCGTGGAACGCGCAATCACCGGCGCCGCGCGGGCGTTGTCGAAACCGAACGGCGACAGCAAAACCGGGGGCGGACACGGACACGTGTTAAACAGCAATAACGCCAACCACAACCAAAGCGACGGCAACGCACACAAGTTTCTCGTGGCAGCGCACGCCGCGAGGGCGCTGCGGGCGTGGGTACGGACACGCGCGACGGCGACGATTTCGTTAAAGGGAGCTCAGGTGGAACTTTCCGTAAAGGGAGCTCAGGTGGACCTTTCCTTGAAAAGCGTCGCCGAAGTGTTCACTTCACGCCTGCGCGGCGACATCACTTTGCTCGTGGCCGGGGGGGTTTCGGTGCCGGAAAATACCCACGATTGGGACGATTCTGTCGGTACCCAGGGTGTTCAACAAGAAAGTGACAAACGTTTGGGTACTTCGCGTGCCGCGCCACAACCTTGGGTACCGTTACTCAGTGCGAAACAGTCTCCAACAAATGCGACGCGTACGCACATCGCCGGGGACGACGCGTTGTCGGAATCGCTCCGCGAGCGTCGCGGCGCCAAGACCCTGCGCGCGCTCGCGGTGGACGCGTTTGCGTTTGGCGGTGAGGGGTTGGTGGTTGGTGCCCCTATACCCGACCAGAAACTTCTGTGTTCCGACAATAACAGTCGTTCCCGAAAAACGGACGACGACGCCGCCGCGATTCTCGTCGCGCGTCTCGGCGCCGCGCACGTGCTGAGGGAGTTGTTTTCGTTTTCGGCACCCGGTGCCAAAGAAATCGACGAAAAAGAAAACGAACGGTCGGACCCCGGATTCCAATCCACGGTTCGTGCGTTTTTGGAACTCGTGCGGTGCGGTGACCGACTCGAATTTAGTGAACAACACGTTGGCGCTTCAAAGCAAGTCTCAGGCAAACAGTCTCGGTCTGCGCAGCACGCCGTTGGGGCGCTTTGTTCCGCTTTGCGTCGTCTCGGGGGCGAGTTTCTCCGAGACTGTTTGCGCGTACCGAAGTTTTCGCAAGCGGTGAGCGAAATCGTCGCCGAGGGCGGAATTGGCGCCGCGACCGCGTTGGCGAACGCGATTCGTTTGCTAACCCCGCGAAGTGAAACACCTGGCGGTACACATCGCAAAAGTTTGGGCGGGTCAGGCCAGCAGACGGTTTCGTCGCCGAGACCGGGAGGACCGGTATCGGTCAATCGCGACGAACGCGGTTTTCCTTCGTTTTCGAAAAGTTCAAAAAAGCACGCCGCGCCGTCAAAACACGACGTCCTCGCCGCGACCGCTTCGTTGGCAATCCTGGCGGACGTTTCCCGAAACCACCCGCGGTTCGTGGTGCAAGTAGCCATGATGGCTGGTGTAGGAACGGATTTTTTTCTACGCGGTTTTCTGGATCGAAAAACGTTCCAGGCGGGGTGTGACACTGTGGGGATGACGTTGACGGTTACGGGGGACGAGTTGAAATCGTCCCACTCCGCCGAACTCGATGCGTTTTTCCAGCTCGTGCTGGCTCCTTCCCGAGATTTGGAAACGAACCAAGAACAACACGGTGACAAACCAGACGCAGAAAAACAAGTGAGTGACTCAAGAACGCACCCTCAAAAGTCCTACGACAAAAAAACGTCAATCACGCGTGGCGGCGTCGGCAACGCTCGCGCCGTGGCGGCGGAGATCTTCGCCGCGATCGCCGCCGTCGGCGGGTCGGGTTTCGTTTTAGGGATTGATTTGAGAGTAACAGAAAGCCTCGCCGAGGTTGTGGGTGCCGGAACTCCGGCCGTTGGTTCTCACTACCCGTTTGTCCACAGAACCGCCGCGGCCCGGGCACTGTGGAGCCTAGCACTAGCCGAAGGGGACGGCGCGTGTTTGGTGGACAGCACACCGGGTGTCGTCGCCTCGCTCGCGTCGTTGGTCGCGGGAAGAAACGAAAGGTTCGAGAAGACGCACTGTGACGTCGCGGATGAGACAAACGAGAAGTCTGACTTTTTCTCCGCTCGAGCCGCGGGCGCGGGTGCGCTTGGTGCGGTGTTCGCCGGCGCCGCGGCTTCCAGCGACCGAAACCGAGGGGTGAGGTAAGGGCCTTTCCCACTGAACACGTTCCGCCTCTGCGATTGCCCATACTCGTACCAGAAGGGACTATTACGACCAGAAGGGACTATTACCGAAGCTGGTGACTGTTGTCCATACATCGCGATATACTCGTACCAGAAGGGACTATTACCTCTGCCGATTGTCCACAGTAATTACTCATACAAAGCACGAGAGACTGACACTTTTCTTTTGTTCCAATCAGGTGCGTCGCTGACGCGTTCGGCGTGCCCGGCCTCGCGCGCGGTTTGGCGGAAATCGTTTCCGGGTTTGATACAAACGGAACCTTAGCCGCAACCGCGGCGACCGCGGCGGCGACGCGAGTACCTCGTGGCGCCGGTTTCGTCGCCGGAAGCGACACCCTTGTGAAAGCGCTGACTGTTTGCCTGTGTACCTGCGTTTCTTTCCAGGACGCCGGCGATGACAAAAGCGCGGTGGCAAAAAGAGACACTCACGCGCACGCCCTGGACGCGCTCGCGAACCTCGCCGCGCACGAAGAATCCGTGACGGTGATGACACGGCCCGGTCGTGACTGTTCTTTGAATGATTCTGTTTCGATAGGTACGTATGTATTTCCCAAATCCCACCCACACTGTTTGCCCATACAAGACTGACACTTTTCTTTTGCAATCACAGCGCCAAAAACGTCCCAAGCGCGAGTCTGGGTCGCCGCCGTCGCGAACCTCGTGGCGTCAAACCGAACCTCGTCACGCACAACTGTCACCGCCCTGAACGCGCTGCGCACGTTCCAGCAAACCGCCTTGGCCGTGTCAGGCGACACTTTGCGGTTCGTAAACGGAATCGTGCTGGAAACAGTGACGATAGAAACGCTGGCGGAGGTTCTCGCGGGCGGTACAACACGAGGTGCTCAGGGTGAAGGAAATAATTCTCAAGGTGATGAGGGAGGTGCTCGGTGTGAAGGAAATGCCTTCAGAAATACCGGTGTCAAGAAAGAAGGTACACCTGGAGGTGATCAGTCTGAAGAACAAGGAAATACACAACCTCTTGCCGCGCGCGTCGCCGCCGCCGGGGTTTTGTCGTTTCTGACGCGCGACGCCGCGAGCTGTTTTTCTTGGAAAGCAAGCGACCGCGATGCGCGTGTTCTCAACGAACTCGACGCAATCGCGGTGGCGCTTCGCGGCGCGTTTCAGTTCGTGGTGAACCACGCGCCGCCTCCCGTGTCACTCCTTGAGAAACAAAACCTCCTGGTACTGAACCGCGTTTGCTCGACGACTTTGAGAAACGTGGCTTGCGCTTTGCGTTTGGGTGGTGGGAAGGAAGATGTCGAGTCTTGGTCTAATCCTGAGTCGTTAAAAGCACTCGGTCAAGAAACAGAGAAAGAAACACTTTCACGTCACACAAGTGCTACAAGCGCACGTGTCCTCGTTACCCTAGCAAGCGCCGTGACCGCCGCGGCGCAGGCATGGCGCTCTGGAAAAAACACAGACTCGTTCGCCGTGGCGAACGTCACGGAAGCCCTGGCGCTGGTTGCGCGAAGCGTCGGCGCAATTTTTGGAGACGCAAAAGAGTCTGACTCTTTAGAAAAACTGAAACTCGCCCTGCGTGAAGCCGCAACGGCGGCGGCGCCCGCTTTGGTGGTCGCAGTGTGCGAGCGCGAAACGAGCGGTGCGGATCGGTCCCAAACCCCGAGCCCGGGGCGGCAGTTGAACGTCGAGACCGCTGGGTTTATTTCGAATAAAAAATCGACTCTGGCCCACGGCGCCAGTTCCGCAATCGCCGCGCTCGCGGACGCCGGTTCCGTGTGCGTCGCGCCGTTTCTTGACGACGCGACGCGACGCGACGAACTACTCGACGCGCTCGCGTCGGGAGTTGGTGTGGGTAAACAGTCTGACGACGAAGACGACGACGACGCAACAAATTCGACTGGCACTTCCACCGCTAATGCGTTTGTCTCCACGCTCCACGCGCTCTCTGGAACGTCGAAACAGTGGGCGGTTTGTGTTACCAAGCACGCGTTCGACGTGTTGCTCGACACCGTGCGGCGGGCGAACAAGCGCGAATTTGGCGCGAAGGAAGAACCGAGTTTGGATGCGAGTTCGTCCATCGTCGCCCCCGACGACGTCGACGTTTTGTTTTCCGCAAACCACAAAACGCACCAAACAAAGTGGCACTCCACCGGCGCGGTGGCATCGAGTGCGTTACGCCGGTTGTTGGATTTTGGCGTGCTTGACGAATCGCAAACGTTGGCGTTGTTGTCGCCGAGTTTCGGGGTGTTGGACGGGGTGGGTGACTTTTTGGAGGACGTCGTCGGTTTTTCGGAAACGAAAAATGGAGCGCTTGCTCGACGGTTTGTTACTCAAGAAAAGAGCACTCAAAAGTCACGAAACTGCAAAACGCCGGCGCGCGTCGCGAGGTTCATTTTGGATGGAAAAATGAGTTGCGTGAATGATGTGTGTGATGTGAATGAAACGCAAACGACGCGGTCTGGTATCACTACACCCCTGACTAACTACGCATACGTGATGCGTACGCTTTTGGCGTTGGCGTCGGCGTCCCCGACGGCGGCGCGAATAGTCGGCGTGACATTTTTTTCGTCCAAGGATGGAAAAAAATCAATTCTCCAATCCAGATCAGGCGGGCTTACCGCCACCGCTTTTTCGGTAACAGAAGCCGAGGTTTTTGGACTCGTAGCGCGCGCCAGTAAATCCGCGCGTCGCGAACTTTTGTCTGAAAAATACGGCGTCGTCGAGGGATTGCGGTTGATGCGGCAAAAAAGCGCGTCGGACGCGGAAGCCGGAAAGGCGGCGGAAAGAGCGTTGGTGGGATTGGGAGTGGAGGGATGAAAAGGTATATATAGTGGTTAGTAGTGCTTCTTTGGATAAAGAAAAGTCTTTGTCTGAGGTCTTTGTCTCACGTCTTTGTCTCACGTTTACTCGTCAAACCCGAAGTAGCCGTGGATGGTGAACGGCTCTTGCTTGATCTCGGGCTCGAGCTTGATCTCTGGCTTGATCTCGGGCCAACCCGCGCGAGCTGACTTGCACGCTGCGCAGGTGTATTTCAGGCTGCCATGCGGATAGGGGTAGCACCTCGCACAGCTGCTCCTCCGATTACCGTGAGGGCAAGGGGTGCACTTCGCGCAGCTGTTTTTCAGCTTGCCGTGAGGGCAGGGGTTGCACTGTGCGCACTTGCTTTTCACCTTGCCGTGAGGGCAAGGGGTGCACTTCACGTAGCTGTGTTTCACCTTGCCGTGAGGGCAGGGGTTGCACTGTGCGCAGTCGTGTTTCACCTTTCCGTGGGGGCAGGGGGTGCACACCGTGCAGTTTTGTTTCCGCTTGCCGTGAGGGCAGGGGTGGCACACCGCGCAAGTGCTTTTCAGCTTCCCGTGAGGGCAGGGGTTGCAGTCCGCGCAGCTGCCTTTCACCTTGCCGTGAGGGCAGGGGTTGCACGCCGTGCAGTTGCATTTCCGCTTGCCGTGAGGGCAGGGGTTGCACACCGAGCACCTGCTTTTCACCTTCCCGTGGGGGCAGCCGCTGCAGTCCGCGCAGTTGCCTTTCAGCTTACCGTGGGGGCAGCCGACGCACTCCACGCAGCGGTGTTTCTCCATCCCGTGCGAGCACCTCTTTCGTGCCATCACTCTCGATCGGATCTCTCGTCACCGCACGCCTCCGCGCGCCAAGAAGTGCGACCCACACGCGACGCGACCCAGGAGGTTGAAAAGTCGTTGCTTTTTTTTTGGCTTTCGTGGGAGTTGACGATTCTGCCCACAACCTTTTCGAATAGCAGTTGTTCAAAAACGAGTTTCAAACTTGCCTCGGACGAAGCGACAGCCACTTCGATCGCGCGTCCCTCGAGTCGCGCGCGTGCCCCCGCTGGAGACCGGTGTTGCGGTGTCGCGCCCTTCACAATGGCCGATGACGGGGACTTCGACATGGACGACCTCATCGAGGAGGATGACGGGGACTTCGGCGCGGATGCGGACGAGGAGGACATGATGCAGATGATGGAGGAGCAGGCGGTTGGGCCTGGAAGGGCATCAGGGGGTGCGGGGAAAACTGTTACCGCGACCACCACCCCGACCGCCCAAACAACCACAGGCGCGGACGACGACGACCTGGAGTGGCTCGCACAAGCCGGAGGGACGCAGGTTGCGGGCGGCGGGGCGGGTGACCCGGCCGATGACCCCACCTCGGGCGACGGCGAAGATGCCGACGATTCCGAGGAGGAGGATGAGCTCGCGCTTTTTGCGAGTTTCAAACCGCCGCCGTTGTCGTCCAACGCGCGGTGCGATTCACCCAGGGTTTCCGCGTTGGCGATCGAGGGCGAAGCGGTGGTGGTGACCGGTTCGGATGGCAAACGCGCGTTCGTCAAGGCGGAACCCAAAACCGCGGCGCAAGCGACGTTCGGGTTTGGCAAGCACGACGTGAAAACATCCGGGGCGGCGTCGTTTCTGCTGGGCGAACCCATCGAGACTTTGCTGGACCGGCTTGAGAACACGCGGAGGGAGGCAGCGTTGGCGAAACGCAAGCTCTTAGAGGAGCAAAGCGGGGGTGGCAACAAAACCGCGGATCCCGCCAAGGACCGACGACGTTCGTCACTCGGGGCGAAGAAAAACGATGGCGAAACCGAAACCTCGTCTGGGCAAACAGGCTTGTGGGTCGACGCGCACGCCCCGAAGAACTTCACCGAGCTTCTGTCCGCGGAAAACGTCAACCGGGAGGTGCTTCACTGGCTCAAGGCGTGGGATGGGGTGGTGTTTAAAAGGGCGCCCCCTAAACCGGCGCGTGACGTGCGGTTCGGAGGACGGGGAGGCGGACGGGACGGCGGCAGAGGAAGGGCGGGCGGACGAAGCGGTGGAGGCGGCGGCGTCTTCGGCGGCGGCAGCAACTTCGTTCCCGGACCGTCACACGCTCGCGGTGTTAAAGACGGCGCGCACAACACGCACGTCCCTCTTGACAGCGACGGAAGGCCCACCACGAAGGTTTTGCTGCTATCAGGCCCGCCCGGGGTGGGTAAAACGACCTTAGCGCACGTCGCCGCTAAGCACGCGGGGTACCGCGTGGTGGAGGTAAACGCAAGCGACGACAGGGGCGCAGAGGCGTTGCACAAGCGGGTTTGCGACGCGACGCAGATGCGAAGCGTGTTGATGGGGGATACGCGCCCGAACTGTGTGGTGATTGACGAAATAGACGGCGCGCTTGGTGGGGCGGACGGCAAGGGGGCGATTCACGCGTTGCTCACGATTGTGAACGGCAGCCGGGGACCGAAATCAGTGGCGCAAACGGAACGCGACGCGCGGTTGGAAAGCGAGAGCGCGGAGGATGGCGTTTTGCGCACCACCAAACACGCGCCCGGCCACAACTCCAAAAATCAAGGGAAACGCAAAGGCAACGGCCCGCTAATGCGGCCTATTATTTGCATCTGCAACGACCCGTACGCCCCGGCGTTGCGTCCTTTGCGGGAAATCGCGAAGGTGTTCAAGCTCGCGCCGCCCTCGAGCGCGCGTTTGAACGGGCGTTTACGGGAGGTGTGCAGGTACGTGTTGAGCCTCTCCAAATCCCGCCTCCACGTTTGTCCATACACGACTGACACTTTCTTTTATTTACCTCAGTAAAAGATACATGGCCGCGGATACGCGCGCGCTCGGTTTCCTGGCGGAGCGCTCGGAAGGTACGGCCTTGGTCCTTTCCCAAATCCTATCACTGTTTTATCTCTCAGCTGGTGACTGTTTGTCCATACATCGCCCAATACATGACTGACACTTTTCGTTCACACTCAAAAGGGGACATCCGGGCGTGTCTCAACGCGCTCCAGATGATCAACCAGGAGGGTAAGGGGTTGACGTTGCTTGATGTTGACAACGGCTCTGGCGGAGGCGGCGGGGGTGGCGACGCCGCGACGGTCGCCGCGATCGGCGCGGCGTGCGGGGAGAAGGACCTGACCGTCCAGGCGCGGTCGCTGTGGCAGACGTTACTGTCCGGCCACATCGCGAACAAACGCACGCGGAAAGCGTCCCGGGACAAGCACCAAAAAAACCTCGCGAACCAGTGCGCGTCCTTTGGGGATGACCAACTCCTCATCGACGGCTTGTTCGAAAACGTGCACAGCGCGAAATTCCAAGACGCGAGCATGGGCAAGTGCGCGGCGGCGCTTGACGCGCTTTGTGTGGGCGACTACTTCACCACCGCGGCGAGAACGAAACAGCAGGTACGTATTTGATTTCCAAAATCCTGACACTGTTTTCCGATTGTCCGCCCGTAATTACTCATACGCATTACGAAAGACTGACCCTTTCCCTTTATTTCTCGTAAGTGGCACCTGCTGCCGCACGTAACCGCCTCCGTGATGCGCATGCACGCCACTTTGAACAACGCGCCCGCGGTGAGTGCCTTTTTGGAGTGGCCGCAAGGCGGCAAGGTGTTCCGGGAGAAACAAAAACGGCGGGACACTTTAAGGAACTGGTCAGCGCACGCCAAGCCCCTGAACGGCCACGCCTTGGCGGTGATTTCGAACCAAACCCTGGCGTGCGAAATCGCGCCGTTCGTGTTGACCACAATCGCGCCTGAAATCCGGCCGGTTTCCTCCAACTTCATGAAACCGCACGAACTTGTTCTTTTGAGGTCAACCGTGAGCACCATGGCTTGTTTGGGGCTGACTTACGCCGCGCCGATTGAGGATTCGCGGCAAACACACAACGCGTTCAGAGGCGCGCCGGCGACGCTACACCTGGACCCGCCGATTGACGATTTGGTTTTGTTCGGCCAAGGCGTGCCACAAGTCAATTTAGAGCCCGGGAGCAGTAAGTTTGGCGGTTCCGGTGGCTGGAAAGGCGGCGGCGGCTGGAAAGGTAGCGGGTACGGCGACCAATCGTCGCACACGCATCTGGACAAGAAACAAGACGCGAGTCTCTCCTTCGTTTCCCGGCGGTATTTACCAATAGGCACGAAGCAGATGCTGACGCACGAAGTGAAGCTGGAGCAGATTCGCCGCGCGTCATTGTCCATGCACGGCCCGGGGACGCCCCCTTTGCGAGCGAGCGACCAGGTCACGAAACAGGCTTCCGTGGAGGAGAACAAAACAATAGCGCAGAAACGGTTAGCCACGGCGATGGG
>Ga0302114_10002726_pt1 | contig 11268 bp, 8 predicted proteins | sample AG5_Surface_MG_FD_203107 | JGI IMG/M metagenome (GOLD analysis project Ga0302114, IMG submission 203107) | Marine microbial communities from Western Arctic Ocean, Canada - AG5_Surface | ecosystem: Environmental > Aquatic > Marine > Oceanic | place: Canada: Western Arctic Ocean | collected...
AATTAGTTGTATCGTATTACAAGTATTCTAAACACTAAATAACTGAGGCATATCCTCAGCATCTAACTGCTTAACCTCTAAGCCTCTGAGATAAGTCAACGATACTTGTAGAGAACTATGTCCCATTACTTGCTGAAGCTTCGTTAGAGAGCCTGTCTTCTCATATACCTGAATAGCTCCTGTGTGTCTAAATGAATATAAGGTTTGGTCTTTCTCGATAAGCTTAGACTTCCTTTTATATCTAGTCCATAGGGTCTTGAAATAGTCGGGATTATAGGGCTCTTTCTTTCCTGTAAACACATTATCCTCATTTGTAGACAAAGGGCTCTTAAAAGCCTTTAAAAAGGGCTTTATATACTCTCCAACAGGTACTATTCTATTGCGTTTGCCTTTGTTTTGATTCCCAGCCAATGATATTTGACTAAAGTCCTCTGATATATCACCCCAAGTAAGAAGTCTAATCTCTCTATGGGGCCTTAGTAAACATCCATATGATAGTAAACAGCAAAGGTGCAACGCTCTATTGTATCCTTGAACACTAGCAAGAACAGCTTGAACATCACGAAATGGTTTGTGAAGCTTAGCCGGACATCTTCTATTCGAAGTAAATGATTTTATGCTTCCCTTGTAACCGTATAGACAAAGAGTTTTCTCAAGAGCTATATAATGCCTTCTAAAGTTGTTTTTGGTAGCTAAACTCCAATGGCTGTTGTCCAGGATATCTGCAACTCTTTTTGCTGTTGGCACTGTGCCTTTGAGCTCTCTTTTTAAAATAGATACAATCCATTTGAGTTGTTTATTGTAATGCCTAGAGTATCCTAGACTTAGTTTTTGCTGAACAGCATCTTCAAGCATTGATCTTGACGGTTTGATTTCTTTTGGTGTTTCCTCAGTCCAATAATCTGAGGGTGTCCATCCCTTATCAATAGCTATTTTATATTCAACAGCTAGATATTCGAATCCAATTGCGCGTTCAGCAGGAGGGAGGGCTTGTGGTTTTGAAACAGATGCGATGGGATTTCCATTATAAAAACGAAAACGACTGTTATTCCAAATAAGCGAAAGACAATATCTTTCTTCGGATACTTTGACAACTTTAATAGATTGAAATGATAACATAGCGACTCAATTTGCGACTCACTTTCACAATTTTACTCTGTTAAAATTTCCTAAACGCAGAATGGCTCCGTAGCTCAGCTGAATAGAGCATCTGACTTCGGATCAGACGGTCATAGGTTTGAATCCTATCGGAGTCACTAAAAGCCTCGTAGCAATACGGGGCTTTTTTCTATACTGAAATTGGGTTTCAGCGTTTCAAATGTGATTACAGTCTTTAAGGGGTTCTCACTGCGGATAAAGTAAATATCAATGTAGTCACATTGCCCAAAGGTATTTATACTTTTTCCTTAATGGATGATACGAAAACCGTCCTAAAATTCATTAAGAAATAATCACTTCGTTCCTGTAAAAGACATAGTGACAATATCATCATTGTAGCATACTATATGGGTTTGAATGAGCTGAAGCTGATTCAAATTCTATTTACTCTAGGAATTCCTTGCTTTTCTTGCTGCCCTAAAACTTCGAATAAAACTTACCATTGCCCAAACAGTCGAAGCCATCATTAATCCAACTCTCAAAGTTGCCATTAAATCTTCTCTTCCTAGAGATGCAATAAAAGGTTTTATAAGACCTATAAGAATAAGAAATGTAAGTAAAACAGCTATGTGTGCTGCTATTTTATTTTCTTTTTTAACACCAGGGTTAAAAACTACTAGAATTATTCCCACAAAAACAGGAATCAGAGCGGTAAAGGCTTCTCCACCGGAGTCAATATAACCCCAAGAACCTAACCCAATTAACAATGCCGCATTTATTAAACTTATAATATTTGGTTTCACTTTTTTACTTTTTTATTAAATTAAAAATCCTCTTAAGTCAAATTCCAGTTATAAAAAACCTTTAAAATATGAACTATGAAATGCATTTCAAAGATACCATATCCTCTTCTCTCAACTATTATAAATGAAATCAGTTCCAATGTTATTTTTAGTTCATGACTTTACAAAATCATTTATGATTTTTTTAACACTTTTGTTTTTATCCGATGAGTCTAAAAAAAACAGGTACATGAATAGTCTTTTGTCATCTACCGTGAGATGTAATTCAAGGTCTTTGTTTCTATTGTAAACTTTATCCCAGTTTTTTCGAACGAGCTTCCAAAGATCTTTATTTTCTATCCACCAATCTTTTGCGGCTTTGCATCTTAAAGAATCTACTCTTTTATAATGATTAAACCCTTTTTCTTGCGCTAAGTAAGGTTAAATCTTTGATATCCTTTTGTCTTATTACTTTATCATTATCTTGGTCATGAATCTACTCCCAAGAAATAGGAAGTAAAGAGGCAGAGTTATTGGACATTCTATCAAAGCCAATAAATTGGTTAGGATAATGAGCGAGAAATCTAGTATTTAATAATTACTTTTCAAAAAAGTTTAACCCTAACCTTACAGATAATTAAAATTTGAAATATCTGGAAAAAATCTGATAATTTAGTTGCGCTTAGTAATAGATCCGCCTATGGATCCGGGAGATTAGATGGAAGTGAGTCGACGCTTTACTTTATATATTTAACGTTCACAAGAAGAAATTATGAAAAATATAATCTTTGTTTTTTTAGTCTTATTTTCATTTCCTATGCAGTCTCAGAATCTTGAAATCATAAATACGAAAAATGCCAAAGGAGTTAATAATTGGAGGATTATTAATGATAACGTGATGGGGGGTATATCAAATTCCAAAATATTTCAAAAATCTTCAGGTGAGTTAGTTTTTAAAGGGAGCGTATCACTAGAAAACAATGGCGGCTTTGCATCATGCAGATTGGATATTAGTAATGTTGATTTAGTAGGAGTAACTTCATTTCATTTGAGGGTAAAAGGTGACGGGAAGATTTATCAATTTAGAGTTGGAACGATAAATAATTATGCTAATTATTGTTTTGATTTTGAAACCCAAAAAGACAAATGGATAAATATAAATATCCCCATAGATATATTGACGCCGAGAATAATGGGCAGGTATTCGCCGCAATCTCCTGAATTTAAAATTGAGATGACTAGGAGGATTGGATTTTTAATTTCAAATAAGCAGCAAGGTGAATTTAATCTAGAAATAATGTCTGTAAAGGGAAGTAAAACAGATATTAATTTATAAACATACCCCCTGTGTAAAAACTCAAAATATTAATCAATAACACTTATTTCTTGGATATTTATCAAATCTCATTTCTAATTTCCACTATTTGGGTTGGTCCTTTTTGGATTGCTATGTTAGTAAACCCTGAAAAAGAGAAAACTAAAAAACTACTCAGAGAACCCTTATTTTTTATAGGTCCGATAATTGTTTGGTTTATTCTTATGTTTTTGAATCCTCAAGGATTATTGGATTTTTTTAAATCACCGTCTGATACTGCTGGATTTTTAGGTAGTCTTGGGGCTCTACTATCAACGAAGGCTGGGGTTTCTGCAACTTGGGCCCATATGGTTGTAGGAGATATTTTTGTCACTAGATGGATTTGGACTAAATGCCTTGAGATTAAATGTAATCCATGGGTAATGAGGGTATCAATATTTTTTGGTGTCGTTTTGATGCCCCTTGGACTGGCAATATTTACAATTGCTAATCTTTTGAAAAAATCAGATAAGGATTAAATATGCCCTTACGCAAGACCTCAAGAAGTTGCTGATAATAATATAATCACTAAATATAATGGGATTTAATATAGTATTAATTGAGCCTGAAATCCCTATGAACACTGGAAATATAGGGCGTTTAAGTCTAGCTTCAGGGTCAGTTTTACATTTAGTAAAACCCTTTGGCTTTGAGTTAAGCGATTCAAGATTAAAGCGCGCTGGGCTGGATTATTGGCAGCATATTTCTTTGAAAACTTATGAGAGCATAGAGGAGTTTTTATCAATTAATAGGGGTCAAAAGATGGTTTATCTTACGAGTCATGCAGAAAGGGATCATTATTCTATTGATTACAGTGACAATATGTTTTTTATTTTTGGAAAGGAGTCCGTGGGTTTGCCTAAAGATATAATCTCAGTCAATAAAGATCAATCTTTTAAAATACCAATATACAGTGACCATATTAGAAGTTTGAATCTTGCAAACGCTGTAAGTATAGTTGTATATGAAGGATTAAGGCATTTATGAAATATTCACTTGGAAACAAGTCACAGTCGAAAATATTCTTAAAGAAATTGAAAAAAGGAGTTAATGAGTTTGAAGAACTATATTTTCAAAAATCGTTAATATTCTCTTCATACTGAATAAACAAATTAATCCATATTGATCGTGACAATCTAAATAAATATGGACTCAAGCAAATTAAAGAGAGTAGGCCTGTAATTAAGTAAAATTCTAATGAAAATTCAGGATAAAAAATCACGAGAGAAAAATAGACAACTGTTAGCCAGGCTATGGATGTTGCATATGATACATACATAGCCCCATAATAGAATCCCGGTTCTAAACTTAATCCTTGTTGACATTTGGGACAAGATTCTGGCATATCAAAGTATCCAGCGACTTTATATATTCTTTTTTCAATAAATAAGTCTGAATCATGACATTTTGGACATTTCAAAAAAAGTATGCTGTAAAGTTTATAACCTTTATTAAACATATCAGGTATTAATTTTTTTTCTAAAGTAATGCACATAAAAAGGCCACCCAGTTAGGGTGGCCTTTAAAATAAATAAATTTTAAGGTTTCAGAAATTAATTAATTTCTTACCAGTTTAGAGGTTTTAACTCCTTTGTCTGTTTCAATTCTAACGATGTAAGTTCCTCTAGCCCAAGATGCTGTTGGAATCTCTGTTTGAGAACTTTGAATATTTTCCAAAGCGTAAACAGGACGTCCTAATACATCATAAACGCTTACTGAACGTATGGTAGCTCCTTGACTTGAGATTAAAGAACTGTAGGTCGATGGGTTTGGACTAACTGAGATGTTAAAGTCAGGAAGTTCATCGGCGCCAACAGAGTATCCTACAGCGTTCATAGCCTTTCCTACTCTTGGAAGGGTATAAGCCATAATCGTGTCGATATAAGCCATTGATTGAGCTTTGATATTTGGGTTGGTCTCATTAACCGTCAAAGGATCGTTTCCATCCCACCAATCCCATGGATTTGAATTAACTCTGAAAGGCATAGCTGGATTTGGAGGAACCATATTGAAAGTGTAAATATTTTCCTCATTTCCAATATTGTAAGAATTTGAGCGAGCCAGTATTGAATGTGGGTCCATCATCATTGATGATCCTAAAACAGTATTGTTTCCTAAAGTATTGGCAACTTTGGCAGCAGTATGGCTTCCAGCTACTTCTACAACAGGAAAAAATGCTCCAGCTATTGGAACATTGACCATCCCGCGATAATATGGAGCATAGAAGTCATAGCGGCTATGGAATGAAACCGATGGCGCATCTCCTGCTGAGGTCCATGCAGAATCTGCTAATGCCCCGCCGAGGTTTATTGTAAGATTTACATTGTCAGGTGCTCCTACAGCATTGGCAATATTTCTTCCAGGTTGTGTAAGGTCAATTATTGGTAATCCAGTTGTTGAATCTGATCCGATAATGGTTGCATATCCTCCAATACCATTCCAATCTCCTACAATTGCAGTATCGATATATGGGTCACCAGCACTAACGGTACCCCCATAAATTCCTGGACCTGCTGCTGTGTATTGAAATTTTGTTGGGCTTGCTACTTCAGCATAATTATCAAGAGTGCTATAAGCTAATGCTATATAACCTCCAGAACCAGACCCGAGAAGGGAAATGAAGTTCGGATCCATTCGCCATGCGTTATTTCCATAGGCTCTTCCACGCAATGAACGTACACATGCTTTAGTGTCTTGGATCGCCCCATATACTGCAGCTAAGTTAGTTCCACGTCTAAGGTCAAGATTAGTAGAATTGGCTAGCCAACCCACACGATATGACGCAGCAATTGCGACAAATCCTCTCTTAGCAAATCGCATTGCTATTTCAACCATTACAGAATCTGTTCTTTCTCCAAGTGGAGATGCTAATCCTTTTGGTAGAAAAGATCCAGTGTGCAGAAGTACCACAACAGGCCTTGCAGTTACTGCATCTATGCTTGTATCCGGCATGTATACGTCATGAAACTGTGGGATTACTTGAGGCCCTCCAAAGGCTGCTGGGACATACTGACTGAAGTTAATGCCATATATGACATCTGAAAGTACCGTTATTTCGGAATCTGTAAATACCTCGTCAACATATCGCTCCTGCGCAGTTGCATTTAAATTGATCAGACAAAAAAGAATGATCAAGTTTTTTAATGAGTATAAGTTTTTCATATTATTTTTTTAATGAATAAGTATCGAAATTACTCTTTTAATTTTTAATTCTCTTAGAATTATTCTAAACTACAAGTAAGAGCTAAATAAGTGAGCCTTCCAATTGCTGGTCCTCCGTAAACCTGCACGACTTTTTGATTAAAGATATTACTACTTCCAATTTTTACAATCCACTTCTTTTCTTTTGAAGTCCAAGATAACTGAGCATCGGTTAAGCGATAGCTAGGAATTCTCCCAGTAAATTGAGGGGAGCCCTCAAATAAAAATCCCTGGACATATTTATGGGTAATCATATATCCTATTTTCCCATTTTTTATTTTCCAGTCAAGATCTCTAGCTGAAAAGGACAAATTATACTTGTTCTCTGGAGTATTATAAGCAGGTATAATAGGATCATTTACTGCTGAGTTTAATACGTTCCAGGTATAGTTTCCTGCAATTGTATAATTGGAAAAATAATAGTTTGTTCCTACACTAAAGCCTTGAGTCGTCACCTGCTGCTGGGCATTAGAAGAAATTCTATATGCCTTAACATCTTTTAATCGATTCGCAGCGCTCCCTCCTGGATCATCTTCTATCTTTAAAGCAAAATGGTAACCAATAAAATCCTTGTACCAACTGTAGTAGTATGTTGCGTCTACATAAAAGCTTTTCCACCATGTACTTCTATACCCAACTTCAATATTTTTTACTTTCTCTGGCAGAACTCCGCTCATATTGTAATAATTCCAATCCCATGCTGCTCTTTCTTGGACTCCTGACTCTAAAAAATCTCCTACCTCTGAAATGGTAATCAGGGAGTCATAACCATTTAAATTTCCCACAAGAGTTGCTCTTCCTACATTGTAAAATAGATATTGATCCTGTAAAGTAGGATTTCTAATTGCAGAAGACGCTCCGGCTCTCCATACGGTCTTTTTATTTGGACGGTATACCATTGACATTGCGGGGGAAGCAAGCCATGAAAAATTCTGATTTTTATCCAATCTCAAGGTTATGTTCATCGAAAGTTTTTCTGTTTCTTTCGAATAGCCAGAAAAGAACCCTAACTCTGAAACTTGAAGTTTTCTGCCATTGGTATCGCTGAATATTGTTCCTCTTGAATTGGGGTTGTAGCTCCGGTAGTTGCCACCAATAGAAATATTTCCATATTCGGAGTAATCAAATTTTCTTTGAAACTGAATATGTGACAAGGCTGATCGATCATAGAATCTTGAACCACCCAAATGAAAAGGGGTAGAAATGATGGATTGTTTCAAAGCGTTAAATGCCTGTGATCCAGGAATGAGAGAGCTGTCAGGGTCATATGCACCGCTCATCATAGCTCTATTTTCTGCGTGATAAGCAGCAAACTCATCGGGATATTTATCTCTGAGTAAAGACATTTGTTGCTCAAAATCTTCGTTGGATAAATTATCTGCTGGATATCCAGGAAGGTTTTTGATTTTTGATTTCTGAAAAATATTCCAAAATGAACGGTACTGCTGCGCCCAGAACCCCTCATCAAGAATGGACTCTTGCATTTTTAGTGCCGTAAAATATGCATCATAAGTTTTCCCTGCATCTTCATTCGTGCTGTAAGCTCGGATAAACCATTTGTCTTTTTTTCTTAGCTCAAATCTATTTTGAAGAAATAAGATGTCTTTGAGGCTTAGCCTATTGTCTCCTTGATAAACGGTGGTTCCAGAACCAAAATTCATACTATAAATTGCCTCTAACCCAGTTCTTGTTTTGTAATGTATTGCGGTTGCTATTTTTAAATTTTCAGTATTGTAGTCTACAAGTTCTGACTCCTGAATTCCTCTACGATGATATGTTCCAATACCTGCATAGGTCTTTACATCACCTCCATTATCATAAACGATCTCATCTCCGTATCTATTCACGGCATCATAACCTCCTGGATTGTTAATTTGAGATGTGGATTGATATGTTGGGTCCATATTGGTTGCTTCCCAATCATTGGCCCTGAGTCCAAAAACATTGAGCTTAAAGCCCCAGCTGTCTGTGCCGTCACTCCGGGTAAGAGAATTGGCATATCTAAGAGAAGCTTCTGTTAATGCACGTTCACCAATTTTTAGTTGAAATGATGTTCCTTGAGTTTTATATGGGTCTTTTGTGACCATGGATATAACTCCATTGAATGCAGAGGGTCCATACATTGCTCCTACAGCTCCAGAAATGATATCAACTTTTTGAATATCTAGTTCACTCGCACCCAAAAAGTTTCCTAAAGAAAAATTGAGCCCTGGAGCTTGGTTGTCAACTCCATCAATTATCTGCAGACTTCGAACAGGGCTGGTGCTATTGAACCCTCTTGTATTTATAATTTTAAAACCAATGCTAGCTGATGTTAGATCGACACCTTTCATATTTCCGAGAGCTTCATAAAAATTCAGAGCTGGTGCTTCTTTAATACTAATGAGGTCTAGTGCCTCCACAGTCAATGGAGCTTGTTTTTGTCTTTCGGTAATTCGGGATGCAACGATCTCGGCTTCCGCAAGTATTATTTGATCGGCTTTGAGTTTAACCGTTAAGGATTTCTCATTTTGAACAATATTTATATCTCGAGAATTATATCCGAAAGTTGTAAAAGTTAAAACCACCGGGAGTTTTTCTACATCAATATTAAATTCGCCATCGAGGTTGCCGATGACAGTGGTATTTGCGCTTTTGATTACAACATTTTCTAAAGGCTTGTTTGTTTTTTCATCAACAATTTTACCAAAAAGATTGATTGACTGGGCCTCCAAAAAGTATCCTGAAAAGCAGAGAAAAAGGAGAATTAGTTTTTTATTTCCGATCCTCATCCTGGGTTTTTTTTTGATAATTTATGGAATGACTTTTTAAGTCTGCCAAAGATGGTTAATTTCTTTCTTTCAAACTGTATTTCAATTCTTAAATTTTCTTTGAGTATTAGTTTTAGCAAATAAATCGAATCTCAAAAGAAATTCTATTTAATTATGAGAGCTGTGGCATGAATGACATCGTTTTCAAAGATTTGAATTTGATATTTACCTTTTGGCACATTAGATAAGTCAAACTTCTGTTTATTTTTAATTATCATCGTATTTCGAACTATTCGTCCAGCATTGTCAATAATTTGAACCGGGTTCCCAATTAAATGCTCTGCAGTTGATAAGATGAAAATCCCGGAATTGGGATTTGGTAATATGATATTTGATGATTCATTCTCTTCAATGCTAATATTATCAATAACCGTAAGTATTGCAGAGTTGGAAGTGTCATCACAGGTGGCATCTATGGTACATCGATATTGATAGCCATCCATGTTAGTCGTAATTCCTGAAATTATTAATGAGTCGCTATTTGTCCCAGAATATTTGGCTCCGTTAATTATATCAACCCATCCAGAACTAGGAGAGCTATTTACTTGCCATTGGAAAGAGGCATTATTGTCTGTGTGAGATGTGGTAAAATATGCACCTCCTGGTGAAGTGTAGAAAGTTGATGATATTGGCTGTTTACTGATAGTGTCTTGACAAATAACATTTAATATCGCTGGGTCTGAAATCACGCAAGCGGAGTCTATTGAGCATCTATAGAAGTAACCGTTCATATTTAATGAAACTCCTGAGATCACGAGCGAATCTGTCGCTGTTCCAGAGTACATTCCGCTATCACTGAGGTCAGACCAAGATGTGCCATTATTCTCTTGCCATCGATAGCTTGCAGAAGAAGAGGCATAAGAAACTTTAAAAAATGCATTTCCTTGATTTGGAACAGTAGATGCAATAGGCTGCTGAACTGGTCGTGGTAAAACATCAATTCTTAGGGTGATGATTTTAGATGCGGGAGCAGGGCATGCATCATCTAATACTTTCAGAGGAAAGTAATAGCTATGACTTCCGCTACCGCAAGAATTTTGACCGGTAGTATGATTACAAGCGATTTGCCAAGAAAAATCTATGTTTAGTGAAGCAGGATTCGTAAATGAGGTCGCAGGAGAAACGGGTGTAACAAATGCACAAGGTGGTTCAGCGCAAGAGCCCGAGATTGTCGAATTATGAATTTGAGCATTGTTTGCTGAAAAAACTACATTTTGGACATTAAAAGATGGCGTCAGCTGACCATCTGTTGCCGTTAGTCTGAATTCAACTATATCACCGGGATAAACCGTAGCTTGGTAAAGCGTATCTATGCCAAAGCCCGAGTATTGTTTTGTAGGAACAATAACTTGACCAATAGATCCAGGGATAGAATCAACCGTCAAAAACGGAGGTAAATTTTGAGTGCTCGTACCTGTTAATTCACAACCTGTTTTGATCACCATGGGTATATCTCTGAAGATCTCAGAAATTTTTTGACCACATCGATAAGATTCTACTTTAATACATGACATGAAATTACCACCAACAGTAGGCTCAATAGTTATTAAACCAGTAGATGGAGTCAAGCCAACAGGGTTTCCTTGATTCGGAAAGGGACTGGTTACCGAGTAAGGAGAAGAGTATGTTGTAATGGTTGTAGCGTTTGACATTGGGTCCGTAAAAGAATAATAAACAGAATCAAACTCTGGTTCATGAGCATTTTGAGAGAAAGTGTAGGGGTAACCCGTACAAATAATAGATTTAGGCTTTTCGGCAAACTGTGGTGAGCTGTCATAGCAGGTGTTCATTGTGATAGGGTTTCCCGCTCCCGTAGGAGCATATGGATACATAACCGCACGAAGCCAAATTCCAGAACCAGAGCCATAATTTGTCAAAGAACCAGTTGGCCTACAGCATGTACCCCATGAAAAAACCCACCCTGCTGGGGGAGGAGTTCCATTTAAACTAATCCAACCTGATTCAAAAACATGCTCTTCCATTCGCCCTTCTCCCGAGGGAGTTGAACATGCAAGCTGACCGC
>Ga0302114_10002727_pt1 | contig 11255 bp, 10 predicted proteins | sample AG5_Surface_MG_FD_203107 | JGI IMG/M metagenome (GOLD analysis project Ga0302114, IMG submission 203107) | Marine microbial communities from Western Arctic Ocean, Canada - AG5_Surface | ecosystem: Environmental > Aquatic > Marine > Oceanic | place: Canada: Western Arctic Ocean | collected...
AGCCTCAGCGCATTTTTTTGCTTCCTTGGCTTTAATTGGTCTTGAAGCACCTGAAATAACTGTATCACCCCGACAAAATTTCTTGAATCCACCACCAGTGCCTGAAACACCTACGGTTACCTTAATGCCTGTTGCTATTTGAAACTCTTCTGCAACAGCTTCTGTGATTGGATACACCGTACTTGATCCATCAATTTTGATAATATCTACAGCAGCGGTAGCTGAGTTTGAGAAAGCGAATGTACCTGCTACAACTGCAGCAACACTAAGCTTGCCTAGGTTTAACTCTTTCATTATGGGGTGACTCCTTAAGTTTTTAGTGATTAAAATTTTTTGTTACAAACGATATCTTATGGGTAAATTATGACAGTTTAATGACACATATATCATTAAAATATTTGGGTATAATACGATCATACGTACTTCATAAAAAAATTTAAAAAGGCTGAGTCTGGATGGAGAATGAAGAGATTATAGAGTTAAGAAATTTAATTTCCGCAGTCAACGAAAAATTTAATACCCTGCGGGGGTTTCTTTGACCTAGAGGAAAAAAAGCGCACTATTAAGTTATTAAGTATTCAGCAAGAAGATCCCAAAACATGGTCTGATAGGGCGTTGAGCCAGAAAATTGGCAAAGAAAAGAAGGTGCTTGAAGATATCGTTCATCAAGCCGATAGCCTGATCAGTGATTTAGCTGATAATCAAGAACTGTTTGATATGGCTGTGGAGGAGAATGACTTAAATACCTTAACGACTATTAAGAGTGATACAGAAAAGCTGGAAAAGTCTGTCGATGATATCGAGTTTAAGCGCATGTTTTCTCACCCAATGGATCCAAACAATTGTTTTGTTGACTTTCAGTCAGGGAGTGGCGGAACGGAGGCGCAAGATTGGGCTAACATGCTCTTTCGAATGTATACCCGATACGCGGAAAGAAAAAATTTTAAGATCGAAGTATTAGAATATACAGAAGGGGAGGTGGCGGGTATCAAAGGAGCTACCTTAAAAATTATTGGTGATTACGCCTTTGGTTTCTTGAGAACTGAGTCTGGGATTCATCGACTGGTCAGGAAATCCCCTTTTGACTCGGGAAGTCGACGACATACGTCTTTTGCCGGCGTGAATGTTTATCCGGAGATTGATGAGTCAATTGATATCGACATCAATCCATCTGATTTAAGGATAGATACATACAGAGCATCAGGGGCAGGAGGGCAGCATATCAATAAAACGGATTCTGCTGTTAGAATTACGCATGTACCCACCAATACAGTGGTGCAATGTCAAAATGACCGATCACAGCATCGCAATAAAGCACAAGCGATGAATATGTTGAAAGCACAGTTGTACGCTATTGAGCTTAGCAAACGAAACGAAGAAAAGCAGGCTATGGAAGATGCTAAAACAGATATTGGATGGGGTCATCAAATTAGGAGTTATGTGCTAGATCAATCACGCATTAAAGATCTTAGAACAAACCTAGAAGTGGGCAATACACAGGGCGTATTAGATGGTGATCTGGATATGTTTATTAGTGAAAGTTTAAAGCAAGGGGTATAAGTTGAGCGAAAAAAAAGAACCAGAGATTCAAGACGAAAATGCCATTATTATGGAGCGAAGGTCAAAGCTCCAAGAGATTAGAGCTAGAGGCGTTGCCTTTCCTAATCATTTTAGACCGGCGGATTATTCTCAAGACCTGCATGACTTATATGATAACGAGATCAAAGAGGACTTAGAAAAAAAAGGCGTCATTGCATCTATTGCAGGTCGAATGATGTTAAAACGCGTGATGGGTAAAGCCAGTTTTGCAACTATTCAGGACAAACAAGGAAAAATACAGCTTTACGTCGCTCGGGATTTAATCAACTCAGAAACCAACCCTGAGCTATATTCGCATTTTAAAAAGTGGGATCTTGGTGATATTTTGGGAGCAAAAGGTAGGGTTTTTAAAACGAATACCAACGAGCTCACTATAGAAGTCACAGAGATTATTTTGCTTACTAAATCCATTAGACCCTTACCTGAAAAATTTCACGGATTATCGGATCAGGAAACGAAATACCGACAGCGCTATGTCGATCTTATCGTGAATGAGGATACACGCGACACTTTCTTAAAGCGCAGTAAAATTATGTCAGGTATTCGTACGTTTATGCAGGAGCATGAGTTTTTAGAGGTCGAAACGCCTATGTTGCACCCCATACCCGGAGGGGCAACAGCTCGGCCTTTTAAGACGCACCATAATGCTTTAGATATGGAAATGTACCTGAGGATTGCACCCGAACTCTACCTTAAAAGACTGGTGGTTGGGGGTTTTGATAGGGTATTTGAAATTAACCGTAATTTCAGAAATGAGGGTTTAAGTGTAAGGCATAACCCTGAATTTACCATGATGGAATTTTATGCTGCTTATACCGAATACAACTGGCTCATGGAATTTACTGAATCGTGTATAAGGTATGTTGCTGAACTAGTTGTTGGGTCAACAAAAGTTAACTACCAAGGAAAAGAGATCGATTTTGGAAAATCCTTTGATCGACTCACTATGGTTGAGGCGATACTAAAGTATTCGGATAAATACAATGAGATAGATTTATTAGACCTTGATTTTGTCAAGAATGCCCTCGACAAAAAAGGACACACGCTTCCTGGTAAAGCAGGACTTGGCGCTTATCAGCTCGCCCTTTTTGAAGAGGAGGCCGAGGAGCACTTATGGGACCCAACTTATATCATTGACTATCCTATTGAAGTGTCGCCACTTGCTCGTGCGTCCGATACCAACCCTGATATTACTGAGCGCTTTGAATTATTTATTGCCGGGCGTGAGATAGCAAATGGATTTTCTGAGTTAAACGATGCCGAGGATCAAGCGGTGCGATTCAAAGCACAAGTCGAGGCAAAAGAATCGGGTGATGAGGAGGCGATGTATTATGATGCCGATTTTATTAGGGCATTAGAGTACGGCTTACCTCCAACGGGTGGATGTGGCATAGGCATTGATAGACTAGTCATGCTAGTAACGGATAGCCCTAGTATTCGAGACGTTTTATTATTCCCTCATATGAGAGCCGAGTAATTATATACAGGCATCCTGAACTTGATAGAAATAACATAAATTCAAAACAGCCATTGAGTGAGCTAATGGAGGGTATAAGCCTTTGAGTAACGACGTATAGCGACAGCACAATCCACTAAGTGTCCGTCTTGAGTGCAAAGATAAATCGATCACCCACACCACGATAAATAAATACATTGAATGAGAAGAGGAGGGATATAGTCTTGTTGCTGGACATAGGCGATTTAATATTAACGATACATTAATCTAACACCTCCAGAGTTCCTTCGTCACACGTCCCCAAAAAAGATTTATTTCTCGCAGTCAACATAATTCATTTTCTGTCATTAATTTGTCATATTTCAGATAGACAATACTCTCCATGGATAAAAACTAATTGATTGCATCATTAGAGTTTATTTTTTTAATTTAAGGAGAATGTAAATGCCTAATAAAATTTTAGTTGCTGCTGTGGCATCAGCTACTCTAGCATTATCAGCAAATGTCTATGCGGATTCAACACAAGACCTCATTGATGCATTAATTACCAAAGGGGTGCTAACTGAAGATGAGGGCGCATTGCTTGCTAAGGGAAGAAAAGCCGAGAAGAAAGCTATGGATAAGAAAGTAGGTACAAGCCTGCCAATAAAGCTTAGTCATGGAAAAAAAGGTTTCCGTTTTGAAACAGAAGACGGGAAATTTCAAACAAACCTCGCATGGAGAGCACAGTTACGCTTCACTACGCCAGATAAGGGTGACCCAAAGACGCTCAGTAATTTCCGTGATCAATCCCAAAACACAATCGAGGCTAGACGTTTACGTATGAAGATAGGTGGCCACGCCTACGAGCCATGGTTAAAGTATTACTTCGAGGTTGATCTACAACCTACTAGAAAAATTGCTGACAGCAGTTCCAATGCAAGCGCTCGAGTAATTGACTGGCGTATCGACGTAGCAAAATATAAAGAAGCTACGTTACGTGTAGGGCAATGGAAAATTAACTACAACCGTGAACGAGTAGACTCATCTGGAAAGCAACAGTTTGTTGAGCGTTCAATTGCTAATGAGATATTTACGATTGACCGTCAAGTTGGCGCACAACTTACAGGCCGTTTATTCAAAGAAACACCTATGGATATGAACTATTGGGCCGGGGTTTATACGGGTGAGGGTCGTGGCGTAGCAAATCCTGATAATAATATGATGACTATGGCGAGGGTACAATGGAATCCAAACGGTCGTTACCTTAAATGGCAGCAGACCGATGTCGATTTCACGGAAAAACCTACCAGCAGCATCTCATTCGCTATGGCATCAAATACCGGTGCATGTACTAAATGGTCATCCAGTGGTTGTGGAAACCTTGGTGGTTTTACCAAACCAAATGCTGCTGCACCTGGAACATACAAAGTTAATCAGTGGACACAGGGCTCGGCATTTAAGTACAGAGGTTTTTCTTGGCAGCAGGAGTATCATGATAAAGAGGTTACCGACGAAGCTACTGGCATAACGTATGATTTTGATGGTGGCTATGCCCAAGCCGGGTATTTCTTTCACAACCTCATGCCGGCAGTGCCTAAGGAGCTTGAACTGGCAGCTCGTTATGCTCGGGTCAACGAACCAAATCCGGGTGCTATAACTTTTGAAAATGAACGTGAGGAGTTTACGATGGGAGCAAACTGGTTCTTATTCGGCGCAGGACATAACAATAAAATCACTACGGATGTGACGCGCCTAACGCTTGATGATAGCTCAGGTGAAAGCGCTGATGAAACCAGATTCCGAGTGCAATGGGATGTCACTTTTTAGTCAACTGTAACTAGTTGATAGGCATTATATCTGCAGGCCCTTTCTTAACCGAAAGGGTTTTTGCATTTATCATGTAAAAAATCAACTTATCATTATTGATAATTTCACTCATGACTCACCTGACAATCTAATTTCACAGTTGTTAGATCATGGCAAATATCCATTACAGGACAATGTATAATCGATGGTTGTTAACAAAGCCGGCAGGCAATTTTTAAGGCAGTTTCATGTAAATTTTAGGGAACAATTCCCTAATCAATTACTCTACAATTTCACTAAATCTTTCGGGAGTAACAACACAATTGTTTAAAAATTTAAAATCAGATTTTTCATCGAGTATTGTGGTTTTTTTTGTGGCATTGCCTTTATGTTTAGGCATAGCGCTGGCATCGAACGCTCCACTAATGTCAGGTTTGTTGGCTGGAATTATCGGCGGTATTTTTGTGGGTTTTTTAAGTGGATCTCAATTAGGGGTGAGCGGTCCTGCAGCGGGACTTACCGTCATTGTTTCTTCGTCAATTTTAATCCTGGGATCATGGGAAAATTTTTTATCGGCGGTTATTTTAGCCGGAATTATTCAATTTGCGTTTGGGCATTTTAAGTTAGGTTTTTTAGCATACTTTTTCCCCTTATCAGTCATTTATGGCATGTTATCGGGTATTGGTATTTTAATAATCTTAAAACAAATCCCCCATGCTATTGGGTATGATACTTCAGCTTTTGGTGAAATGGATTTCACCCAACTCAATAATGAAAATACCTTTTCATCACTGATTAATGCGGTTAATAATTTCGATACTTTTCCCATATTAATTTTTATTGTATCCATCGCAATCCTTATCTTTTGGGAAAAGAAACTTATCAACAAACGAGATATTTTTAAGATTTTACAAGGCCCAATTGTTGTCGTTTTTCTTGGCGCACTCATTGCTTATTTGAGTCAAAAGGGTTTACTTAACTTTTATCTATCCCCAGATCACCTTGTCAGCATTAATGGTGGCAAAGCATTTAGTGACTATCAGCTTTTTCTCTTGCCGTCCCTAGAAAACTTCATTAATGTTGAAACATATAAAATAGCTTTGTTGATTGCCGTCGTTGCTAGTCTTGAGACTCTTCTTTGCCTTGAGGCAACCGATAAACTTGATCCAGAAAAAAGAATAAGTCCGCCCAATCAAGAGCTAAAAGCGCAAGGATTAGGTAATATTTTATGCGGCTTTGTCGGTGCCTTGCCAGTAACGCAAGTTATAGTGAGAAGTTCTGCTAACATTAATTTTGGTGCCAAGACGAAAAATTCAGCAATCTTGCATGGGTTTTGGATTTTAATTGCCATCCTGTTTTTAATACCATTAATGTCACTGATCCCTTTGGCATCACTTTCCGCTGTATTGATAGTTGTTGGCTATAAGTTAGCCAAACCAAGTATATTTAAAGATATGTTTCGTTCAGGTATGGAGCAGTTCATTCCATTTGTGATAACGATAGGCGGTATTATTTTAATCAATTTATTAAGTGGCATCATCTATGGCTTGATAGCCGGGCTACTTTTCTCTCTTTATAGAAGCTATAAAAATTCATATGAGTTAGTTGATGTTGTGAGCACTAAAAATGGGCTTGATCGTCACCACTTGGTTCTTGCTGAGGAAGTCTCGTTTTTTGGCAAAGCCACTATCATGGAAAAATTAAATTCTCTACCGACAAACTCAGAGGTTGTGATTGATTTTAAAAATAACAAATATATAGCAATGGATATAAAAATTGCTTTAATAGATTTTAAAACGAATGCATCATTTCGAAATATAAAAGTAGATTTTATTAATAATAAAGATAAGGAGCTTTAATGTACAAACACCCCCTGATCGATAGAGACAAAATGGAGCCTTCAGAGGCATTGAAAATTCTTAAAGAAGGAAATCATCGATTTATTAACAACTTAAGAATGAACAATGATTACCCGGCATTATTAGAAAATACAAAGAACCAACAACATCCTTTTGCTTCAATTCTCAGCTGCAGTGATTCAAGGGCTCCAGTTGAATTAATATTCGATCAAGCTATAGGAGATATCTTTAGTGTTAGGTTAGCAGGAAACATTGCATCTACAGATGCCATCGGTAGTTTAGAATTTGGACTTAAATACTTAAAAAGTAAGCTTTTAGTCGTGCTTGGTCATACTTCTTGTGGGGCCGTTAAGGCTTGTTGCGATAATTTTGAAGATGCTAGCATCACCGATGTTGTTGCAAAAATAACTCCATGCCTTGATCTAGAAAAAACAACAAAGGACCAAAGAAGCTCAACAAATATTGAGTTTGTTCAAAAGGTTAGTGACTTAAATGTTAAATATCAAATGAAGGAGATTTTAGAAAAGAGCGAAATCATTTCTAATTTATATGAAAAAAATCAGATATCTATCATTGGCGGTATGTATAACCTCGAAAGTGGAGAAGTAAATTTTTTTGAAGCGTAATTTTTTTTAAAAAATAAAGTATATTATAAAATTAGTTTTATTCACTTATCAAAAAAAGTTGAATGTATTTACTTTTTTTATCCTTCCTTAGCTAAATTAATGGTGTATTTAGGTATCTCAACGGTGAGGTCATGATCACTAACTATAGCCTGGCAGGACAGACGTGACTGGGGTGATAGGCCCCAAGCTTTATCAAGCATGTCATCTTCATTCTCATCAGAGGGATTTAGTGATTGAAGGCCCTCTCTTATAATGACATGACAGGTGGTGCATGCACAGACTTGATCGCATGCGTGCTCAATATGTATATTATTAGAAAGCAGTGCATCACATACTGATGTTCCTTTCTTAGCTTCGATGATGTCACCCTCTGGGCATAAATCATGATGGGGTAAAATAATAATCTTTGGCATTAAAACTCCAGTGTGTTGATGGTTTTTCCGGTAAGCGCTTTACTAATTGAGTTATCCATTCTTCTAGCAGCAAAGGTAGCTGTTGCTTCGTTTAGCAACTTTGTTTTTTCTTCGATCAGTGCTCTATCAGAAGCTGCTAATGCTTTTGTAAGTTCATGCACCATAGCATAAATATGATTAACTTCATCTTGATTGAGGAGGTTCTTGTCTTGCTCTAAAGCACTTTCTATCATAGCGATAATCTGTTTACCATCTACTCTAATTTCAGCAAGTGCTCGACTTTCTTTATCCTCTTCTGCTGAAGAAAAAGAGGACTCTAACATTTGCTGAATGTGCTTGTCGTCAAGTCCATAAGAGGGCTTAACCTCAATGGAAGACTCTATCCCTGTTGATAATTCTTTTGCCTTAACCGACAATAATCCATCCGTGTCTACTTGAAAGGTAACTCGTATTTTTGCGGCGCCAGCTACCATTGGAGGAATGCCTTTGAGGGTAAACTTCCCAAGCGACCTACAGTCTTTAACTAGGTCTCGCTCACCCTGAACTACATGAATAACCATGCCTGTTTGTCCATCTTGATAGGTGGTAAATTCTTGCCCCATAGCAACAGGCAGTGTGGAGTTTCTAGGTATGATTCGCTCTACTATATCCCCCATGGTTTCAATACCCAGAGATAATGGAATCACATCAAGCAGCAAAAGCTCGTCATTAGTGTTACCCGCTAAAATATTGGCCTGTTCAGCTGCACCCAGCGCCACCACCTCATCAGGATTAATGTTGTTAAGTAAAGGCATACCAATGAATTTTTCAACCGCAAGCTGAATGGTCGGCATACGCGTTGATCCACCAACCATCACCACACCAGTAATGTCCTTCGTGGTAAGGTTGGCATCATGAAGCGCCTGTTTGATACAGGCAATCGTTTTGTTGGTTAAACCGGCAGATAAGGATGCAAACTTTTCGCGGCTAAGGGTTTTTTTTATAGCACCTAAACCAGCAAAAGTCTCGTCAACACTAATCTCATCTTTTTCAGTCAATCCTTCTTTGATTTTCCGCGATAAATTTTTGATGAGTTGTTTGGTTTTTATATCCGGTATCTCTGCATTTAAATCTTCCGTCAACCACTGCTCAACAATATGATCAAAGTCATCCCCCCCAAGAGCACTATCACCATGAGTGGCCAATACCTCAAAAAGTCCCTTTTCTAAACGTAAAATAGAAATGTCAAAAGTGCCTCCGCCAAGGTCATAAATAACAAAATTACCCTCAACTTTTTTGTCTAGACCATAAGCAACAGCAGCAGCTGTCGGCTCGTTAATTAGCCTCAACACATTAATCCCTGCTATTTTTGCAGCATCTTTTGTAGCTTGTCTTTGCGCATCATCAAAGTAGGCTGGGACGGTAATCACTGCACCTATAATCTCACCACCTAATCTTTTTTCACTTAGTTCTTTTAAATTTTTTAATATTAAAGCAGAGGTTTCTACGGGATTTTTTATCCCTTGCTGAGTATGAATACTGATGGTGCCATCACCACCTCCTAGCTGAACAGTGAAGTCATTAGGATTGATATCTTTTATATCTTTACCCATTAATCTTTTTACTGACGCCACCGTATTTTTTGGGTCTAGAAGCTGCATTTTCTCTGCTTCATGACCTACCAAAATACCTTGTTCTCCGTAATGAACAATAGATGGCATGATAGGAGTTTGACTGGTATCTTCTAATATTGTCGCTTTGCCACTAATAACCGAGGCAATAAGTGAATTGGTTGTCCCAAGATCAATTCCAACAGATAGTCGATGTTCGTGAGGAAGTGTTCCCTTTCCTGGTTCTGAAATTTGTAATAAAGCCATTTAGGAGTTATCCATTAAAAAGATTTTCTGTTGAATCTTAACCGAAAGGCTCGTCAAAAATTTTAATTTTCCTAACATGCCAAGCGAAAGCCCCCAGTCTTTTTTATTTAGTGCGATCTGAAGGTATTCTTCGATAGTTTTTTTTTCTATAGCAATACGATTAAACAAAGACTGCATTTTTGGTTCATCGCTACATTCCTCTAATTCTTCTTCCCATTCCATTTGTTGCATAAGAAATTCGGGAGGGAGGCTCGTTTCATCTTGATCATAATGCAACCCAATAAGGTAGGCCGCTCTTTTAACTGGGTCTTTAAGTGTTTGGTAGGCATCGTTTACTTGAGTAGACTTTATTAGCGACTGTTGCTTTTCTACTTCGGTTGCACTGATGAATCGGTCAGGATGAACCGATTTTTGTATAAGTCGATAGTTCTTATTGAGACTATCGCTATCGATTAAATAGGCCATCGGAAGGCCGAATATTTCAAAGTAATTCTGCGTCAAACTGTAAAGCTCTCTCCACAACCACAGCTATCCTTCACGTTAGGGTTGTTAAATTGAAAGCCTTCGTTCAATCCTTCTTTGGCAAAATCTAATTCGGTTCCATCAATGTATATCAGGCTTTTAGGGTCCACCATAATTTTTATACCGTGGCTTTCAAACACTTGGTCTTCTGCAGGAATTTCATCAGAGAATTCCAGCACGTAAGCCATGCCCGAACAACCGGTTGTCTTTACCGCTAGCTTTAACCCTAGGCCTTTACCTCGCGACTCAAGGTATTTTTCGACGCGCTCTGCTGCCTTTTTTGTTAATGTTATTGCCATTTATTTTTGCTTTGATTTAAGGTCAGCAACTGCAGCTTTAATAGCATCTTCTGCTAGTACTGAACAGTGAATCTTGACGGGAGGAAGCGCTAATTCTTCAGCAATTGCAGAGTTTTTAATTTCTGATGCTTGGTCCAAGGTTTTTCCTTTAAGCCATTCGGTAACCAATGAACTAGAAGCAATAGCGGATCCGCAACCGTAGGTTTTGAATTTCGCATCTTCGATCATGCCATTATCTGAAACCTTGATTTGTAACTTCATAACATCTCCGCAAGCCGGAGCACCTACCATACCAGTACCAACACTTGGATCATTTTTATCAAATGAACCAACGTTCCTTGGATTTTCGTAATGATCTAATACTTTGTCGCTGTAAGCCATGTCATTTCTCCTAAAATTTTAATGTGCTGCCCATTCTACTTTATCGATATCAACACCGTCTTGGAACATCTCCCATAATGGCGAAAGTTCTCGCAATCTGCCAATCTTATCTTTTAATAATTGTATAGTGTAGTCAATGTCCTCTTCTTTTGTGAAGCGCCCAATTGAGAATCGTATTGAGCTATGAGCCATCTCATCTGACCTTCCTAATGATCTGAGGACATAGCTTGGCTCAAGACTGGCAGAAGTGCAAGCCGAACCACTAGATACCGCAATACCTTTTATTGCCATGACCAAGGATTCACCTTCCACATAGTTGAAGCTAATGTTCAGGTTGTGTGGCACACGCTTCTCTAAGTCACCGTTTACATAGGTTTCGTCGATCTCAGTCAAACCCTCATACAGTCTGTGCTGCATTTTTTTAATGCGAGCATTTTCTTCTCCCATCTCTTCTCG
>Ga0302114_10002728_pt1 | contig 11249 bp, 9 predicted proteins | sample AG5_Surface_MG_FD_203107 | JGI IMG/M metagenome (GOLD analysis project Ga0302114, IMG submission 203107) | Marine microbial communities from Western Arctic Ocean, Canada - AG5_Surface | ecosystem: Environmental > Aquatic > Marine > Oceanic | place: Canada: Western Arctic Ocean | collected...
GATCTTTACTGAGACGACGGGCACTCGCGACTGGCAGATCCGACCCAACCGTTTTCGTTTCAACCCCGTCAACAAGGACGATGGGTTCAAACAGGCCCACATTGAAGGGCCCCATGTCCTCTCTGACGACTCTGGCATTTCAGCCATTCTTTGCGTCACGTCGGGTCGGACATTTACCTACTACAAAGGTTCCAACAACGATCCCCGAGCACGGGAACTCTTTGTCCAAATGGGCGGCCAAGTCTCGCTGTTTGTCCAGCCCACGCAAAGCCAGTTGTCGCCATGGCCCCGCACAACAGTCCAAACAACCAAACCGGGTCAAATCATTCTGTTTGCCGATTCGGTCGCGCACGAGATCAGTCGTCTTGGACAGAATTCTCTGTCGTTGTTTTTGTCTCCGTACAACCCTGCCAATGTTCAAGATGAATTTCTGTTCTACCAAGGCCTGAACAGAAAAAAGGCCATTGAGAAGAAAAAGTCGTTGGCGACGGCCCCACCACTGCCAACGACGTTGATGCTCCCGGGGCAACGTCGACAACATCCCTCTGAATTTTTGGGTCTTGGTCGCCGTGAGACGGAGATCTTTGGTTCGTTGTTTCATTCGACTGGTGCCTACTGGCCTTCCGACAAACCCACCTTTTTCTTGATGCACATGATGGCTTTTAATGCATTCAAACCTAAATTGTTGCCGTTTTGCTTTGATGCGAATGGCAAATACAATTACGAGGTGGTCACCCCTGAATTAGTAGCCAATTGCAAAGAGTTTGACGACAGTTACTTTGAAAAGTTACCGTTTGCAACAGTGTCTGCTGAAGAGGTCTCTGCACTACGTGTCAAATACAATGGCATTCCGGATGGTGCATGGGCCTTGATCAAATACTGGACCAAAGACATCCGTCAATGTTCACCCAATGTCTGTAGACGCCGAGGATATATCGAATAAAAAAATAAAAAAATTGATTTTTTTTCATTTAAAAATGTAATGTTTGTAGATACTGTTGGACTATTGGGTCTAAGGCCTCCCACCAGACGGGGTCACTGGTTGTGTTGTAGTGTTTCAAAATTCGTGTCTGTTGCTCCACAAACCCAGTCAAGAACGATTGTGTTTGTAACCACTTGTACACTTGTGGTTTGACATGTTGCGGTGGACTCCGTGGTGGAGGGAGTTGGAGACGGACAAGTGCAGGAAAGTAGGCCCTCTCCTCCACTTTGAACATTGGCCCATATGTCTCCAACAACAATGTTGGTGTCCAACCAGCCAACGAGTCTCGATGCCCCACACATCCAGGACAACACAACATGTACTTGTTCTGCCGCCACAACCCCAAGCAGTCTTTGCAAAAATATTTGTCCATTATTTGTTTGTCCTTTGACTAGCAACAAAAAAACAGTACTTTAATAGTGTGTATTTGTCCTCAATCCCGCCGCTTGGCCGCAATGTAATAGTTTTTGGCGGGCAGGGCAATCCAATGGTCGAACCAAGTCCCTGCCAATGGTTGACGGACATTGACTTCCAAAAATTGTAGCAGTGGTTCCACTGCATTGCCCAATCGGCGTGGTGCAGTGGAAACAACATCTTGGGGGTTTCCAATCATGGTTTGACAGACTTGGCCCCCCACTATTTATAGATGATATTCAAATATGATTGGCCAACCAGTCAAATCCATGCCTCAATGTAGTGTTTTTGACAGCAGCGCACTCAATGATGTGCCAGGGCGAGCTCCGGATGGCACGCAAATGCAGTATGGTTGTCAGCTGCTCTTTGTTGGCGGCCATGGGTAGGTCTTGTTTGTTGGCCAGAACGAGGAACGGTTTTCCTGCCAGATGTTTGTTGGCCACCAGTGCATGCAGTTCTTCCCGCACCAACTCGAAACGGTCGACATCGTTGGAGTCCACCACAAACGCGATGCCGTTGGCCTGTTCAAAATAGTGCGGCCACAATTGCCGAAATTTGGATTGCCCCCCAATGTCCCACATTTTGATGTTAACATTGCCAATTGTCACCTCTTCAAGGTTGAACCCCAGTGTGGGCATGGTGTACTCCACTGGTTCCTCCAGTTTCAAAGTGTACAGCACCGCGGTTTTGCCAGCATTGTCCAATCCCAAAATCAAAATGCCTGAGTCACGTTTGAACGAACTCCAAAGTGCATCGAGCTGCGAAAAAACAATCCCCATTGTGTCACTTATCTGCGTATGGAAGTACACAGGGTTAAATAGTGTATTCCGGGATTTTTGTAAAAAGTGTTTTGTGTTTCAACGCTAATAAAAAGGCAGTATATAAGACCCATGCTGTTGAACTAAATGTCATACGAAGATACAACCAACCTTAGCTCAGTCGGAAGCGCAAGTACAAACCATGCCCTGCAACCTTTTTTTGGGTCAGTAGAACCACAATACCAAAAAATGTTGGCCGAAGATAAATTCGCCCATGAGACATTTAATTTGCCCAAAGCTTACCAAGGCAAAAACAAGCACTTGGAGACTGTCCTGGACTACCTCATTACTGAGGAGGATGCTTGGTACACCTCCGTGGTCTTACCCTGGGTGTTGACCGAGGATTTGTCCGTCAAATGGGATATTTTCCGTTTTAATAAAACGTTGATGGATTTGGAACCTCACCAAGGTGTCCCACGGTATGTGACTGCCGAGCGCGAATCCCGCTCTGACCGTTTGGTCCGTCGCGGTTTAGCTTTTATCATTGAGCACGGTTTTTACAAGACCGACCAAGGTCGTCAGCACTACCTCATGAATTTGCGTCAAATTGTCGACTCTGTCAACGAAACGGCCTACCACGGTGTGATTCATGCATTGCTTTCGTGCAAAAACCACTACAAAGAGTGGGAACGCCAACACGGTGCCACAGTTACACGCCCAGGCCAGTTGTTGCGCAAACAACGACGTCGTTGGGCTCTCGTCCAAAAACAAGAGCGTGGCCTCTACTTGTTGGACGCGGAACTCAAAGACCAAATGAAGTACGAAGGCGTGACGCCCAACGTGTGGATTCTTCCCAGCAAAATGTCCATCTACGTGACGATGGTTCCCTCGGCCGAAGTCGAATTTTACCGCAAAGGTGCTGGTGCGGCCGCCAATTTGGAAAAGGGTCCAGGTAATTTGTTGACCTTTCGGGGCAGCAAAGTGTTTGAAACCAGACCCTTTGACATTGATTTCATTGGAGAACCACGGGACTTGTTGGTGCGGGAACGACAAATTGGGGAATACTTTGTCTTCCCAAATAAGGATGTCGACAAGAAAATTGTTGGCAAAGAACGCGACATCTTCATTTACTCCATGGACACGGACAATTTTGAACGCATGTCCTTTAAGGACTGCGCAGCAAAAGCCAAAAAAAATGCAGAGGCTTGTACAGATGCATCAATCGACACCACTGGAGAGGGTACAGTCATGTTGCTTCGTCCGTTCCAGACCTACAACATGGCCTCTGCCATTTTGATGAAGGGTGGAATGGATACCGGCTTCACAGCCCACGGCCACCACGATTTCATGTTGACGGACGATGTGATTCATAAAGTTCACATTGGTCACTACACTTTTTACCACAAATCTGTCGTGAAACAACCCAAAAATGTCATTTTGGCGGAAGACATTTTTGCACAATCTTATGTGTCTGGTGAGGGCTCCAACGTGTTTGAAGGACAGGGCGCTGGAGATCCTGCAATTGACTGTTTTGCCAGTCAATTGAGTGAGGACACGTTTGACCGTGATTTGATCCCCATTTGGATTCCAGGTGAAGTTAAATCGGGAGATATCCAAAACCCACTGGACATCACTGGCTTTTATTCCAACAATGTCCTCAATATCGGCAACACCACAATTCGCAACACAGACCCTCACTACCCCAATGCAGCGGAATATTCAAATAAACTGGGCTTTGACCGTCTTCAAAACTATGGTGACGAAGAACAATTTTTGTCGCCAGTACGCCATCTCAACACAATCTGTTTTCAAGGACATCAGTTGTCTTACGACGCCAAGAAAGAGGGTTTTACCAAACTCACTATGAACACTGGCCATTGGGGTCCCAACGTCTACCCTGGATGCCGCAGTGTTCGCAATGGTGAAAATTGTTTCTTGAAAGACATGGAGTACGAGAAATACCGAGTGGGTGGTCAACTAAGTTAAGTCAAGTTTAACATAAATATTAAACATCTAAAATAAATATCCTTAATTAACATTTGTTGCTGTGGGTAAACCACCGAACCTTTTTCCAGTATAAAGTCTCCTACATTGACTCTCAACCACTCATGCAGATCTTTATCAAAACTCTTACTGGAAAAACTATCACGTTGGACGTCGAACCCGGTGATACCATTGAAAACATCAAGGCGAAGATTCAAGACAAAGAAGGCATTCCACCGGACCAGCAAAGATTGATATTCGCTGGTAAACAACTGGAGGACGGCAGAACATTGACAGATTACAACATCCAAAAAGAGGCCACTCTTCATTTGGTCCTTAGATTGCGTGGTTAGACCCTCAGGAACGCGTTAGTTTATCTGCTCCTGGACCTGTTCCTCCAAAAACTGTTGGTAGTTGTCTCCTCTAACGGTCCCGTTCTCTTTGTCGATGCAGGCTTGAATGTGTTTGCAACATGTGCGATGTTGTGCCCGTTGGCGATGCACAAAATCTGGACAGGTACACGACCAAGTTGATGTGGGATGTTCAAAGGTCACTGTGTACAGACCTGAAGCACCAAATTTAAAGTAGACAACTCTGAAAGTTTTAGACAAATGGCCAATGTCCACAAACGGCCCACCGGTCGGAATCAGGTAGCGGCCTCGTGGTGCATTTTTACATCGGTGGCCGACTGGGTTGTGGGTTCGGAAGCAGGCGTTTGACATTTGTTCAGGACAGGTTGGGCTTTATATGCTGAAATAATTCCACCCCTTTTCAGGACAGTGTTGGGGCATTTTTGTTCAAGGTGTTGTACCATGCCGTAAGTAGTGGTGAGCATCGTTTGTTGGCAGCCAATGCATTGTAAAACTTGAGGCATATACCATCCATTCTGTATATAGTTATCTTTGACATTTTATAACACACTACTCTATTATTTCTTTATGGACTTTTTTTTTTGGTATTGCGTTCTACAGAAAAATACAGTTCGTACCACTTTTTATCTCCAATGTTGTACTCACCCTGCAGTGCTGTGTCGGGCTGATGTTCGAAGGGATGGTCCTGGCCAAATCTCAAATGGTAATTATTGGACAACTCCGGTCCACGCACGATGGAGGAGGAGACGGTGATCGGTGCGATGGGCCTTTCCAATTTGATCATGTGCGAAATGTGTTGCATTATTTCGGGAGAATGTCGGGTGGACGGGACGAATTTATATTTGCCTCTTGCCCATTCACCAATGGGACAACCATATTTGTCGTTGGTGATGTAGGTAAAGTCCAAATACCCCTGATCTTTGAAAACGTCTGTCATGCAGGCGATTGCATACTTGTAAAAAGTAGAAAACCCCTCGGTCTGCACTGACATGTCAGGCGTGGACGCCAACTCCAACTGGGGACATTCCTGCTTTTTTTCTTTGGCCAATCGGTCCAATCGAACCACATACCCTGGCTTGATGGACGTGACGACCGGATAGACATCCCCAGTCCCCTCGAGATGCAACACTGGGAGGCTTGTTTCACACATGACTTGAGGCCATTTATTGTACAATTGTTTCAGGGAGACAGTCGCACCCATTGTTTTGTTGCGCCAGGCATCGCGGGGATGCAAAGCCGCCCAAATGTGATTGCGGTACGCAGCCTCATAGGTGATGTACTTGCTGTGGGCACTGGAGTCGACGGCTCCCTGTTCAATGGTCGGGACATACAAATGCAGGACGGCCGACATCGACTCCATGATGTCGCCAGACTGAACCGAGGGCGACACCCAGGCCACGATTTCTTTGCACTGTTGGTACACCTCACGGGCAAAATCCTCGCAGTCTCCCGTGAAACAAACAGTGCCGTCCGGCCTTGGTTCGCGGGGTATTTCCCATCTTTCGGTGCCAATTGCTTGGGGTGTCAGTTGCACATCGGGGTTGTAGACAATGTCCATTCGAGCGTGCAAAGTTACGGCATCCGCCACCACGACTAAACATCGGACATGTTTAGATTTGATGCCATTGTTGATCATGTCAGCCACGTCCCGTACAAATGTTTCCTCCGACATCACATTGCGAGCAAGCGCCACTTGTAGTCGCTGTCGGTGAGACAAAATGGCCTGCTCGAGATGGTCGACCACACAGGTGGAAATCATGCAAAAAGCACCAGACGGCATTGTTGTACCCATGTGGTTGGTGTAGTAGGGAGAATGTACCCGTTCAAGTCCTGGTACAATGCCTAGCAGTCCGTGTTCACCAAACCCATGGATGTGGGTCAAGTTTGCCTCGCTGGCATTGGCAAGTTGTTGCACCACGTTGTTGTTTTGAGACGAGTGCACCTGCAACCGATTTTCGGCCGGCAGTAAATGGGGACAGACATGTGTAAAACGTACAGTCACTTGACCCACACGCAATGCTGGACGACTAGAGGAATCCAGCAGAACAAGGGTGTATGTATTGGGCTTGCATTGGGACAGGTCCACTGTGGCTGAACCCATGTACTGCGTGACCATAGTTGGGGTAGTGGGACTAACATTGCCATCAAAACGGGGACAGAACATTTGACAGACCAACACCATTTCAGAGTCCTGACCCAGAAGTTCCAAGCGGTGTTCTCTGTCGTCCAGCTGCAGAACAGTCACTGAGCTGGGTCGGGTTGGAACCGACAGGAAAAACACCAGGAACGGATTGTCAACAACAGGGCTGTGCAATTCCTGCACTTGGAACCCAATACTTGCGTCGCTTTGAGGGGTATTCGTCTGTAAGATCATGGGTTGAAATTCTCTTGATGGATTTCATCTTATATAGTCGTCGATACCGATGCCATTGACGTTGCCATACAAAACGGCGTCGCAGAGAAAGAGCGGTCAAGTCCAAGTTGTCAATGTCTTGATTCATAAAAAAATGGTGCATGATGCGAATGGATGAGTTGTGTTCGAGCCACTCCATCACTCGTTGGTACCAATCTTCGGAGCCCAATTGCTCAGGAAATTGCATGGCCCAACTGAGCAAATAATTCAGTGCCAATTTCTCCCGCATGCTCAAAGAGGGGACATGGACAGGCATGGGGTTGGAACGCACAAACCATGCTTCCTGATCCTGATAATGTGTGTTGCAGACTGTGCGCAAAGATATAAAGGACTGCACTGATAAAAATGGAGAGACACAACGGTCCACTACCATTGGAAAACTATTCATTGGTTTCATTTATTTATGTTGTTATTTTTTTTTTATGATGTAATGTGGATCGTAAACTACAATAATTGATTCATAAACTATTGGTTGATTTGGTCATAGATATCTCCACCGTGTGATAGGTCACCATGCACAGACATTGCACTGTCCACATTCACAAACCCATCAACATTCATATTATTGTACAATTTCACATTTCCAAACACATTGAATTGAGTCACAGTCATGTTTAATATATCGTTACCATAAGACAAAAAGGGTGCATCCCAATCAGTGCCATTTGTGCCAGGTGTGCCATCTTGGCCTGGATTGCCGTCGAGACCATCTTTGCCGTCTTGGCCTGGATTGCCGTCGAGACCATCTTTGCCGTCAAGACCATCTTTGCCATTTGTGCCAGGTGTGCCGTCAAGACCATCTTTGCCATTTGTGCCAGGTGTGCTATCTTGGCCTGAATTGCCGTCGAGACCATTTTTGCCGTCAAGACCATCTTTGCCACTTGTGCCAGGTGTACCATCTTGGCCTGGATTGCCGTCGAGACCATCTTTGCCGTCTTGGCCTGGATTGCCGTCGAGACCATCTTTGCCGTCTTGGCCTGGATTGCCGTCGAGACCATCTTTGCCGGACGGTCCTGGATTGCCGTCGAGACCATCTTTGCCGGACGGTCCTGGATTGCCGTCGAGACCATCTTTGCCGTCGAGACCATCTTTGCCGGACGGTCCTGGATTGCCGTCGAGACCATCTTTGCCGTCTTGGCCTGGATTGCCGTCAAGACCATCTTTGCCGGGTGGTCCTGGTGGACCCTGTATGTGTTTACCGTGGACAGACATGCTCTGTGTATCGAGTATGTCACTGTATATTGTCCCCGATATGGTCAATGTGGATGTTTGGGCATCCAACCGCCTATGTTTGGCATTTGTCGATTTCAAATTGTGTCGAACATGTTGTGGTTTGATTTCAACACTGTCAGCAAATATCGTCAATTTTTTGGAGGTTTCGTTGTACACATACACATGTTCTTGCAACCACGACTCGGTGTCAACCGCTTGCAATTGTTCGTTTGAATGACCAAACAGGTAGGCAATCAACCCCAACGACACTAAATGAATCAGGCCAGAAATGATATTACAGGATGTAAAGGTGGATGGTTGCACAAAACGAGGACGTCTATTCAATTCGACATAGTCTCCCATTTAATATAAAAATATTTAACCTTTATAGTTCAGATTTATTATCTTCACTCAATTTTTGCTCTAACATCTGTTTGCAACTGTTGTTGCCTTTGTGTACCCATTGGGTTTTACCGGTCAATGGATTGTGTTTATAGTGTCGACCAGTCACATCGTCGGTATAGACCTTTTGTTGTTGCAGTGGTCCAGGTTGCAGTGGCACAGGTCGCAGTGGTACAGGTCGCAGTGGTAAGTCGGTAGTTTTGGAACTGGACGAACCAGATTTGTACGTTAAACTCACCTCTGTTGAAGCCTCTTGCAATATGGAACGACGTTTTCGAATGTCGGTCGGTGGGTTTGTAGAGAAGACTGTGTATATCTTATCAATGACAGACTCCAAAAAAAGTTTCAGAATCCTCAAAATGGACAGAGCCGAAATTGTCAAAGTCAGGACCGTGCCCAATTGTGTCACAACGCCCAATTTGGACGAGACTGAGTGAACAAACATGTTTTCCACCACATTAAAGTGGAGTTCGATCGTATGTGGCCAAGTGGCTTCGCTCGAATCGTGCAACACTGCTTGGTTGGGGACAAACTGCAGCCCAAACTCTTCGTCTGTATTCAACCTAAACAAACTGCGAAAGACTTTGTACTTGAACATGGAGGGGGTCAAAGTGGCTAAACCGGATTGGGGGTCGATAAGTGAAGTGATGTTTGTTTGGCTGTGGTTCCACACACTGGACACCATAGACAGTTGGCCTCTTTGCAACTCACTGGGCAGTGTCAATACCACCGTGTTTGTCCCGACAAATGGGGAAAGAACTACACATTGGACATAAACCCCACAAACAAACGTGCCCATTGGAACAATTGTGTGAGTGCAATCCATCCGTGTGTCAACAACAATGGACATGCATGACGGTGTGGCAACAGCAGACTCTGTCATGTAAATGATGTCAAAAGTGCTGTAGTTGTGAGATGTTGGACGCACAATGGGAACCATTCCTGTCTGCACAATTGTGTTGTCAGAGGTAAATACAAACACCGCAATCCCAGCGACGACGAATGGAATGGAGACTGTCATGGCGGCACCCAGTCGTGTGTTCAAAATCCGTCGTGCATGTGTGTCCTCTATGCTGTGGTCACCCGAAAACATAATGTCGGCATGGCGAAAACAGTCTGGACACAACCGATGGGTCATGACAATCAGAAACACAGTGCCAAACAGTACTGCATAGATGCCCAGCACCCAACTGTCTTGGCTAGACCTGCTGTTGTCCACTGTAATTTCTTGGAGACTGTTGTTCCACTTTTGAAGAGAGACGTTGCTCTCTTCTGCACAACCCGCCAATTGATTACAGCGTCTTGAAACTGTAGGCAAACAGTGATTTGTACCTGGTTGAGATTGGTAATAACCACGGGGACACAGGAAACAATCCACACCTTTGATGTCTCCAAATGTTCCAGGACGACAGTCTTGGCAAACTTTTAATTTGTTGGGGTATTGGCCCAGAGCACAACTCTGTTGCCGTATTTGGCATTGAGTGTAGCTGTTGGCACCCATGCCTGTTGTTTGCAACAATTCGTCATTTTTGTTGGTCCCACAGGCTGTGCAGTTGGTCTGGGCCAGTGAATTGGAATAGGTATTGACTGGACATATTTCGCAAGTTTCGGCACCGTTTTGATGCTGTGCATGGCCAATGGGGCAGGGTGTAGGTCTGTTCATGAACAGAGTGGGACACATGTACCCCTGATGGCAATTGTCACAAGCATCCAACTCTGACGATGCACCAGTCACTGTCCCAAATTTGCCACGTGGACATCCACGAGAACACCAAGTTTGTCCCACCACATTTTGGTATGAACCTTCTTGGCAATCTTTGCACCCAGCTTCCAAAGTAGCACTGCCTTTGCTTTCCCCATATTTTCCAATAGGACAAGGTTGGGCAAGGCCATCACCATTGCAATAAGACCCTGGTTGACACTCGGTCTGTGCAGTGCCATCACAGACAAAAGATGGGTGGCAGTCCACACATTTATTGTTGGACAAGTATTGCGATGATGTACAAATGGGGATCTCTTCAACACAGTCTGTTAAATTATCGTGCTTGGCTGCAGATGTAGTGTCTTTGATCAATTTCTCATCTGGACATCCCTTGCATTTGTCCATTCCCCATTCGTCTTGATACTGATTAGCATTGCAAATTTGACAGCTGTTGACACTGGTAATTGCTGGGGCAGAGGAATAAGTCCCTGGAGGGCATGATTGACACAACTGTTCATCACCAATACCCAGTTGGTTAGAGTAGCGGCCAGACGGACAAGGAAAGGCAATGGGCGACACAGTGCCACCAGGTGGGCAGTAGTAGCCAGGAACAGTGCATTGACTACATTCAAGGTTGGAATCCACCCAACTGCCAGCTGGACAGGCATTGATGCAGGCATTGTGTTGTGCATGGCAAAACTCTCCATGGGTTGGGTGGCAATCGATTTGACCACAATGGCACAGAACAGTGTTGGGAACTGACCCATCCAAGTTTTCACACACTGCAGAGGGCTGACAAGTCTGATTCAGACAGGTCAAACCAGAGAGGGGGGTGCAATCCACTGCACCACACTGGCAAACATCGGCATTGCCACCTTGAGTACAGGCAGGGGCATGTGTACACACTGCATTGGAGGAGCAATGCAGACCGGTCTGTGCAGTGCACAAGACAGATTTACAAATACAATCGCCAGAATTGAGACCCAACTCACAACTGGGGGCTGTGATTTGA
>Ga0302114_10002731_pt1 | contig 11244 bp, 10 predicted proteins | sample AG5_Surface_MG_FD_203107 | JGI IMG/M metagenome (GOLD analysis project Ga0302114, IMG submission 203107) | Marine microbial communities from Western Arctic Ocean, Canada - AG5_Surface | ecosystem: Environmental > Aquatic > Marine > Oceanic | place: Canada: Western Arctic Ocean | collected...
GCTCGAGGAGGCGGAGGAGAGGGCGAGGGGGGTGGAGGAGACGGCGAGGGGGATGGAGGAAAGCATGGGGAAGCTGAGGAGGCTCAACGAGGGGCTGGACGGGGAGAATAGGAACTTGACGAGAAGGGTCGAAGTTATGATGGAAGGGGAAGGGGGGAGGGGGGGGGCGAACAAGAACAAGAAAATTGTGAGGGAACTCCAGGAGGAGCTCAAGGTTGCGAAGAGGAGCGTTGAGGACCATAGAGGGATTGTTGGGATGATGGACCAGGAGAAGGTGGCGAGGGAGAAGGAGGTGGAGCTGGAGCTGGAGAGGGCTCGGGTTGAGGCTCTGGCTCAGGCTCAGGCTCAGGCTGAGGCTGAAGCTCGAGAGAAGTTGAGTGAGGCTCGAGAGAAGTTGAGGGGAGTCGAGGAGGAGAGAGATGAGCTTAGAAGAGCGATGGAGAAGTACGAGGGGAAGGAGGAAGTTGATAGGACGCTGAGGGAGGCTGAGGGAAAGGGGCGAACGAAGGAGATTGAGAGGTTGAGGGGGGAGGTGATCCGCCTCACAGAGAGGGAGGGGGAAATGAAGAGGGAAATGGAGGAAAAGGACTCCTCGTCAAAAACGAGGAGGAAAAGCGAGAGCGAGAGCGCGCACAGGGAAATTAGCACCGTTAACGCTAGAGTCGCCAAGCTCGAGGGGGAGCTTGGCGAGGTTAGGAGGTTGAAGGAGACGAAGGGGATGCTGTCGCAACGCCTCGAGAGGAAGCTCCAGGAGGTCATGGGGGAGAATTTGGCGTTGGAGAGCAAACTTGATGAGGTGAGGGGGGAGATGGATGAGGTTCTTAGAGCCAAGCAGGTCGAGTTCGCCTCGGTTCTGGCCCAGGTCGCAACCCTCCAATCAACCCACGCCACCGTCGTCGACGTCCGCGACCTAAAAATCGCTCAGCTCGAAGAGTCCTCTCTCCTCCTCGACGCCTCGAACACTCGTCTCAAGGTAGAGAACACCGAGCTCACCTCTCGCAAGCAGGAGCAGATCGCAGAGCTTGTTACTAGCGTTAATGAGTTCGACGGGGTTCTTGACCTCGTTAAGGAGAGGGCGACGGAGGAGAAGGTTGGGCTGGTGGCTGTTAATGCGAGTCTGCGCGTTGAGATGGATGAGAGGGTGGGGGCGCTGAGGGATCAGCAGGTGAGCGAACGAAGCGAGCCGGCATACGATACGCTACAGAATGCGCACACGCTACACCATACGCTACGCTGCACGCACCATACGCTAGTTGCTCGCTTCGCTCGCGGCTACATCCTCTAATGAACTAACCCACTCAATGCGCCTCGCCTCGCTCGGCGCCGGCTCAGGCGGAGATTATCGGGGCGAAGGACGAGAAGCTAGCGAAGCTGCGCCGTAAGCTCGAGGAGAGCGAGAGGGAGAAGGAGGCAATTAGGAGCGGGCTGCTAAAACTCGAGGGGGGGGAGAGGGACGCGGAGACTAGAGCGATGGACGCGATGGATATGCTCGACGAGAGGGAAAATGTCATCGGGGGACTTCGAAAGTCGCTCGAGAACAAGGAGAGGGAAGTCGGGGCGATGTTGAAGCAGATGGAGCTGATGGATAAGAAGCTCACATCGCTCAAGGCCCAGGCTGCCTCCTCTGATGCCCTGTCAACGCAGGTCACGGCCCTGTCTGCCTCGCTGCAAGACGCCAAATCTCACCTCGCGACAAAATCCCTCGAGCTCAAGCAGCTTCAGGACGCGATGCGCCACACCGACAACGATCGGCTTGACGTTGCGATGGAGAAGGAGGTGATGGTTAGGGAGAACGCAAAGAGCAAGAAGATGGCCAAGGGGCTGGAAAAAATGCTGGGGCAGATGGAGGCCAGGAACACGGAGCTCGTGGAGGAGCTGAACCGGGTTAGGGAGGTCAGCGACAAGATGAACAGCAGCACTAGCAGCGACTCGAACTGGACGCCGACGAAGCAAAGGCAAAATTCCATGAAGGAGAACATTCTCCTTTCCCCGACCTTCACCGAGAGTCTGACGAAGAGGCACAACAGCGTGTTGAGTGAGTTGGAGAGCATGAAGGGGGTGCTGGAGGGAGAAAGAGCTTCAGTGACCGCGTCGTCAATCGACATGGCCATGAGGGCTGACAACGAGGACGAGAATTTGCTGCTCGCGTTCGAGCAGAAGAACGCAATTCTTGGGGTCATGGAGGAGCACATTGACTCGCTCCTCGTCCAGCTGAACAAGGCGAACGGCGATTTAGCCAACAAGGACGAGCTGCTGAACCAAATGGCCGAGGCGATTGCAGATTACGAGGAGGAGAGGGAGAACCTGCAAGAGGAGCTGGTCCAGCTGAATACGTTTGTGAGCTCTGCGGAGGACATGGTCAAGCGCGAGGCGACTTTAAGGGGGGAAGCCGAGAGCGAATTCATCAATTTGCAGGGCGAGATCAACAACCACCACCGGAAGCTGTTGAAGAACGACTCGGAGTGGCAGATCAAGTTCGAGGCGGCGCACCAAATTTGCGGAGGAATTTGTGCCATCCTGGGTGGTGCGGTGCACATCAAGCAGGCGCAGACTTTTGCGGTTACGCGAGCGTTTTTCAAGTGGCGGGAGGTTGTGTCGGAGGTATCGGTGCCGGCACCGGTGCCGGTGCCTGCGCCTGACTCAGCAATTTTGGATTTGGAAAGGTCCAACGCGCACCTGCGTAGTTGCTTGGAGATAGCGGAGCAGCAAACGCTCGAGGAACGCAAAATGCTAGAAGAGAAGGAGAAAGTGAATTTCACCCTGACGCAGAACTCCAGCGAGATCCTGGAATCGTCGAGGATCATGAGGAGCGAGATGGAGAAGGTGAGCGAGCGAAGCGAGCGAGCCTTGATGAAGACGAGAGTCCGAGTCCAATACTTAACTGACAGTCGTATTCGCACCTTCTTCGCTCGGCGCAGAACATACATTTTAGTGCTTTGAAATTGAAGCTTAGCGGAGGTGCATTCTTGCGCGGGATTTTAACTAAAAAATTCGTTCATCTGATTGGCGGAGCGTGGAGGAGGTGGCACAGCGCGACTGTGATCACCAGGGGCATCGAGAAGCAATCCAAGGTGGCCAAATTAATGGCCAACCAACTAGTCGAGACGAAGGACAAATTGCTGCGGTTGAAGAGCCAGCTGCGAGCGGGTGGCTTTTTGCCAGCTTTAGCGGCGGTGAGCGGGTTGAGCATTACCTCCACACAAAAAAGGGGAAATCGTATCAACAATATTAATGATAACGACAACGACAACGACGACGACAACGAGAACGAGAACGGGGCGCCTTCGCCCACTGAAAGCAACGCGAGCAGCAATTTTTGCTGGGACATTAGCGACGAGGAGGAGGATGGGGGGGGGGGAGGAGGCACAATATAGGAACTATTAAAATGTCACTGTTTAATTTTCTGCTTGGCTAGATACTCTTTGTAAAATTCGCCGGCCTTGTAGGAACTCCTAACCATGGGGCCACTCACTACATACTTGAAACCCATTTCCTCGCCCACACTTTTGTACATTGCGAATGTCTCCGGCTTGACATATTCGACTATCGTCAGGTGTTTTTCAGAAGGTTTTAAATACTGGCCGAATGTTACCACGTCAACGCCAATATCGATCAGGTCTCGCATCGAGGATATCACTTCCTCCTCGGTCTCGCCCAGTCCAAGCATGATGGATGTTTTGGTCCAGAGATCCGGTTTAACCTTCTTCACGTGCTTCAACGTCTTCAGAGACTGGTCGTAGTTAGCTCGGGGGTCCCTCACGTGCTTCTGCAGGCGCCGAACAGTTTCGATGTTGTGGGCGTACACGTCCAACCCTGACATCGCGAGAATTTCGACCGAATTCTCGCTGCCCTTGAAATCACTAACCAAGCACTCGACCAACAAGCTGGGGTTTTTACCCTTCATGATTTTCACAGTCTCGGCAAAATGGGATGCGCCGCCGTCGGGCAAATCGTCGCGGTCAACGCTGGTCATCACAATGTAGTCGACACCCCATTCGTGGACGGCAAGAGCAGCCTTCATGGGCTCAAAGGCGTCGGGAGGGGGAGGGGTGGGGGCGGTTTTTACGTCGCAAAACATGCACCCGCGAGTGCATGTGTCGCCCAACAGCATGATAGTGCCGGTGCCACCCGACCAGCACTCACCAATGTTCGGACAAGAGGCTTCCTCACACACGGTGTTGAGCGAGAGTTTCGACAAGTTGTCAGAAATTTGCTTGTAAGGAGAGGATGGCGAGGAGGTGTCAGTAAATGGAACCTTCAGCCAGTCTGGTCTAGGAGGAGCTGGGACGGGAGATTTTATTTTGGGGTACGAGAGAGAAGAGGTGGGTTCTACTTGTTGTTGTTGTTGTTGTGGCTCCTGTTGTGGTGGATCCTTCGGTTTTTTCATCCCCAACATTTTCATTGTTGCTTCGAGCCGTACCGCGGCTGCTTCAGCATCGTCTAGCTTATTGGGGAATAGTTCGTCGAAGGATTTAGCCATCACGTCTGGATTTCTGGTTTGCTTTTCACCATCTTCAATGTTGGATTCCATTATCTCGTGAGCCAATTGTGAAACTATCTTTGCCTCTTCAAGGATGCGTGATATTTCGTCATCAACAGACCCCTTGGAAATCCTGATTTTTTTATGTTGACGACGTTGTTGTAAACGTGTTACGTGCACAAATGAGAGCGCTACTTGAAGGAATAGCAGGAGCGCAAATGAATTGACCATACTTAGTTGTACTGAACACAATTTTTGGTTTTGCAAAATCTTTTGTTTTTGCAAAACAGAAAAAGGTTTCACCAAGGAGTACGGTCCCTACAGCTCCAGCTTGCTCTTCGGCCTATTTTAGCTCAGAAATACACCCCAATCCTCCCTCAATAGGTGAAAATATGGACGAACAGCTCCTCCACAGACATAATGCTGCTGTTCTTTGTGTGGTGTTGTCGCAGAGTAACGGCCATGTGGCATCGGGTAGTAAGGGCGGGTCAATCATCATCCACTCGACCAGCTCCAACAAGGTAGAATATCGAGCTGACAATGTTTTTGCCAATGGTGTCAAAGGTCTTTGCTATCTTCTGGATGGCTCACTTGTGGCTTGTGGTGGTTATGGTAATGGCTTGAAGGTATTCAGCCCTTCCCTCGAGTTGGTCCAGATCTTGGTGGGACACGATGGTGCTGTTTTTTGCGTCACCGTCTCTCCATCAGGCTCCCACTTTGCTTCTGGTGGAGGTGATGGGAAGCTTATAATTTGGTCGGAGCCGGGGGAGGGTGGCGAGTGGGCGAGAGTGCAAGTGCTAGAGGATCACACGGGTGGTATTAATGCAGTGTGCTTCTCCCCCGACGGCAATCAGCTGGCTACTGGAAGCCGAGACAAGCGCATCAAGCTCTACAGCTTCAACGAGGGGAGTGCCATCTTAGCGCACACGTTGGAGGGCCACACCAACTTCGTCAGGTCCCTCTCGTTCTCTCCCGACTGCAAACTCCTTTGCTCGGGAAGTTACGATAAATCCATCAAATTTTGGAACCCTGCCGATGGAAGCTTGGTGAAGAGCATCGACAAGGCTCACACCTCTAATTTCGTCTTTAGCGTCTCATACTCCCCCAACGGGCGTGTTCTTGTGAGTGCCGGTTGGGACAACACGATGAAGATCTGGGATGCTGAGACTTTCGAGCTCAAGCACACGTTCGAGCAGGAATTCACCACCAACCAGCTCACCATCACGGCCGATTCCAACTACATTGTTTCGGCCAACACAGACCACACGGTTAGAATCACCCCCTGCCGAGAGTACCACCTCACGGGCCTCACCCCCATCCTCAATCTCATTCTCCACATTGTCTACAAGTGGGAATTTGTGACGTTTTTAGACCCAAAAAACGAAAACACACCAAGCTCTCCCCTCGAGAAAGTCATGAGGCTACTCGGCGAGTGCGTGCACAACGGCGGCTACAACGTCACCTCCGAGATTCTCTCCTTCCTCTCTCCCGCCCACCTTCCCGTCCAGCTCACCCCCACTAGGTGGAAGCCAAAAAAACCGAAATAAATTGTCATCTTAAAAATTATTGCTTCAATTTAATCAGACAGCCCCCCCCTCGTTCCCCATTCCCCATTCCCCCTCCCTACCTCGTCTCGTCGTCAGAATCATACACCATGCTCTTGCAAAATAATTCTTGATTATCCTCGTACCCCATCAAGTTCCACGCTTCCCCCCCGTCCCCGATCTGCACATCTAGTAAAGCATTGAACAAGGACGACTCGCTGAACGGTTTTTTCGGTCTTTCGCCAAGAGTGCCCTTTGCAGGGATCGCAATGGAGCGAATAGATTTAGTTTTCGTGTCGCTCAAGCTGAACATGCCCAATGTGCTTTCCTTCCTCGTGCTCAAAGTTTGTTTCTTATTATCTGTGTTCTGCCTTGAGTTTGAGTTTGAGCTGCCCGCTGGCCGGTTGGACACTGTGTCCGCCTTCTCCCGTCTCCGCTCCTTGTCCCTGTAGGTCATGTCGAGAACATCGTACACCCCATTCCCCGATTCGCGCGGAAGATTTGCCAATTCTGTAACAATTTCTCTCCTCAGCGCATTGCTCACCGAGCCGTCTGGTCTAAGGAGGTTGTTTTCGGGGGCATTTGTTGTGGTGAAAGATGACTTGATCCCGGTGTGGGTCAGGTCCGGCACCGGAATTATTTGAATGAGTGTTTTTCGCCATGAATCATCCTCTCCCTCAATCTTTGCACGTGGCCGGTGTGCAGAAGTTGATAGCTTGTCCAAATACACAGTTGTAAAAGGTTTTGGCATTGGCGGGACTTTTATCCGCAGAGTTTTGTGTGTGTTATGTGAGGAGTTGAAAAAAAACAAATTCAAAATGAAATTCAAAGAAAAATTGTACCGCAACATAATAAATTGAGCACTTGACCATGGCCGATGATCCTCTCACGCCTCGGACACTCACTCGTTTGGTACAGTCCCAGTCAAAAATAATAGCAGCATTGCAGTCGCAGCAGATAGAACTGCTCCAATCGGTGAAAAATAGTAACATTGACAATAACAACAACAACAACAACAACAACAACAACAACAACAACAACAACATCAACAACAACAACAACAACAACAACAACATCAACAACAACAACAACAACAACAACAACAACAACAACAACAACAACAACACCAGCTCCCCCAAGACTTCAATACAGCGCCAGAAACTTCAAAATGCTCAAGATCTTGACGACGGCATAATCGGTCAGGCCTCAGTAGACCCGAACCACGGTTATCTTATCTCAACCAATTTCTCCTCCTCTCCAGCTCCTCAGAATGCAACATTCTCCTCCGATTTTGAGTATGCTCAGCAATCGCCGGCATCAAATGCCTCGCCCAAGTCCTGCACCACACACCCCACCAGCAATTCGGCGCAGGTTGACGAGCTCTTCGAACGATCCCCCTTCAACCAAACTTTATCCAAAACCAAACAACGAACACCATCATCATCTTCTTCAACAACACAACAAATGAAAAAGAAAAAGCTCTCCAAATCCAAATCGGCCATTGCCTTAACCCAGCCCTCACCAGCGTTTGACGACAAGGCGGCGTTCAAGAACCTGGACCCGAAAACAAAACGTTTCCTGGAGCAATCAGCCAATTTGATAAACGAATCAACCGGGCGAAGTTCGAAACAAATTCTCGCCAACACTTTCAACGGCAGCGTTGCGGAGTTGAACAATGCGAGGCATGAAGATTTGGGGGGTGATCAGCCGATGAAGAGGGTGCCTAAGTCGAAGCCTAAGCCGAAGCCGAAAATGAAGAAGAAGCAGCAACAACAGCAACAGCAACAGCAACAGCAACAACAACAACAACAACAAACCCCCCTCCCCCAACAACAACAACAACAACAAACCCCGCCACGACCAAAACCCCCTCTTACAGGCATCGCATCCATTATCCCACCCACAGACCTCCACGCACCCATAGACTCATCCATTGCAATGCCAAAACAAATCAAGAAGGAGGCAGACCATTTGAACAAGAAGCTTCTCGGCCCTCTGAATTTGGATTCCCCTCCGAAAAAAATGCCCCTCCCCTCTTCGTTGGACGAAAATGAATGGGAAAACGAGCTTGCCCGAAACATTCTGTCTCTCTACAGCAACAAGGTGGTGCAGGAGATAAAGCTTCAGCAGGACGCTGACGAAACTCAGAAACGGAAGATCAAGAACAAATCCAAGCGCATCAAGCAGCTCGTCCAAAAAGGCTGCGGACAGAGTGAGATTGACAGTATCATATCTAAAGAGAACTTTGATTATGCAGAAGCCGAAAATGACGATGGAACTGTCGACGAAGGCAACAACAACAACAACAACAACAACAACAACAACAACAACAACAACAACAACAACAACAACAACAACAACAACAACAACAACAACAACAACAACAACAACAACCAAGTCAATGCCCCGCGAATTCCTGTGCAGATTTGGTTTGGGGGGTCTGGCTCCATTCAAGCGGAGTGGAGCGCTTTGGAGGAGTTCGCGTCCGCTTCCACCACCCTTAGAAAAGATTTGGCGCTGTTGGAAAGGAAGGGCATGTACAGACAGTACATAGCCAACGTTGAGGGACTTCTGAGCTCGGCCATCCGGGTTCAGGCCGACATGAAAACAACGGAGCTGCTGATTCGCCTCTGGAGGCAGATGGTTGTGACGTGCAACGCGTTTGGAACCCGGTGCATTGACCAGAAGAATTTTGCCAAAGCCCTAGAGTTGCTGGAGAGGGCGAACGATTTGGCTGGATTTGATGTGGTGCCGGCAAGGTGAGCGAGCATCCAATACCAGCCTTAGCCACTACTAAGAACCCTAACATTACTCAATTACACGCTCGGTGCAGCTTGTCGCATGAATTGAAAGCATTCGTGCAGGATAGCTACGCGTACTACTACTTGCGGAGGAAGAAACCGAGTGCGGCACTGCAGTACATCACTAGCGCGATGAAAACGCACAGCAAGAGGAAGGACTGGGCCCACGTGGGGAAATGCCATTTGCACAGTGCGATGATATTGGCAAAGGTGAGTGAGCGGAGCGGGTTTGGGGGGTGAGGAGGACGAGCATACGAGCCTCTACTGAACTAACATTAAATAATTCCACTCAATTCGTATTCGCACCTTCTTCGCTCGGCGCAGCTGGACAGGCACGACGAGGCGATCAGATGCCTTGGGCAGGTTTTGAGCATGGTGAGCGAGCGAAGCTAGCGAGCTTTGAGGGAAGACTCGAGGGATGAGTCCCGCGAAATCGCTGCAGACGGCAAGAATCCACTACTGAACTAACCAACTCAATTCGTTTGGCTCGCTCGTTTTGCTCTTGCTTCGTTAAAAATGCACCTCGCTTCGCTCGGCGCAGACGGGGGACGGAAAGCTAGAGGTGGGGCAAAACAATGCGCAGAGCTTGTTGATGGTGGCTGTCGCGTATCACAACATTGCCGTGGAGCAGCTCGTTCTCAGGCACGTGGCGGAAGCTTGCGTGAGCAGCCAGAACGCGAGGAGGTTGGCGAGGCTCTGCTTGAGCTTCAGCAATAGATACCTTGCCCAATTCGAAACGACGCACAAGACGGCTCTGAAGGACTTGGCCAGCACAGTGAGGACGAAGCAGAACGGCAAGGAGGCAGCGGTATTTGCAAAGCTCAGCAGCCAGTTATACGATTAAAAAATGTGCATCATTTTGGTCAATTCTATTTATACTTTCCATATTTTTTTCTTCTTTTTTTTACGACAAGAGCTCGACCAAATTTACACCAAAGGTGATAAATCCAACAAAAACGCACACTGCGGAGATGAAAATCATGCCGAGTCGCACACTTTCCGTTAAGCTGTGTTTCGATGTGCTGATTGTTCGGCCATTGGAGGACTCCCCCAGCAGCTTCTCGTAGTGCTTCTGGATCTTCTCGTCCTCCTCCTCTTCAAATTGTTTTTCACTCATTGTCAGCTTTTTAAGCAGTGCCACCGCCGGCAAAATTATCATCAAAGGCGCCGCAACGAACGCTCCCAGCACGTTTAGGAGCGTTCCAAATTTCACGCCGGAAATCGCAAGAACACAGGAGCACGAAACGCAAAATGTCGTTGAAGCATTTCTCCATTTCTTGTTTTTTCTCTCAAACTCTGAGCAAAGCTCCTCCTTCGTGAGGGTGAAATCGTCGTCTGAAGAAGATCCAGAATCCGCCTCTCCCGTGAACAGATAAATTGCTGCTGATAAAATGCAATTCCTGGCTGGAAGGGTGATGAGAGGGGCAGACAGGGTGATCGCGACGACGAGAGTCGCTCTTGCAACAGCCCCTAGCGTACCCTTCTGCTCCAGCATAATCAGCACATCAGAATCTAGCAAGAGTGGGTTAGTGGAACCCCGTAATACTAGCTTACTAGCTCGCTATTCTAGTGCTCACCTATCTCCTCGTTCGGAAAAGAAAGGACCCCGAAGAATCCCACGCAGCTGAAGCACGCAATCATTGAAGTGCAAGCGGCAAAAATCACCGGCATGAAGTGCCACAGGCCATGGATTCCACCCTGGCTGAACATTGAAGCTCGCTCTTTCTCCACGTCTAGGAAAATTTCATATATCTGTATTTGGCAGCCGAACGCGTAAATTATGGGAGGGAGATGCTTAGCCATTTTCACCAGGAAAAAAGAGCCATCGGGGTTGGTTTCGGTGACGGTGTCATCGTCCGCAGCTGTTTCGCTCCCATCGTCGTTCGTCCAGCTCCACTCGTCGACGTGGTGCCCATTATCAAGAGAGTCAACTCCGTAGTAGATCAAAGTGAAGACGAGAAAAACAAACGCCAAGACAGAGAAGGAGGAGGCAGTTGCCAGACGACCAATGTCAGACGGCCAAGCAAGACCTAAAATTAGGATGGCGCCACAGGCTGTGGCCAGGCCGGCATGAAGGTCGGTTGGGGTTTTGTCTATGAAGAAGTTGTGGATCACAATGAACGATCCTGCGCCGAGCAAGCGAGCCAAACGAAAAGGGCTGGTTAGCTTAGGCTAGTGGTGGATGTAGCCATTATGTCTGTAGCAATTTCGTCGCGCTCATCATCGCGAGTATTCTCGTCTTCCAAAAGGCTCGCTCGCTTCGCTCGCTCACCTCCAGTAACCCCCACCAAGAAGAGGCCGAGAACTAGTTCGACTAGCTTGGCAAATTTCACACCGCCCAACCATATAAGTAGCTCACCATACGATTTGATGGTTGGGTCAACACCGTGGAATGTGACGAGAATCATGAGCGAAAACA
>Ga0302114_10002736_pt1 | contig 11236 bp, 13 predicted proteins | sample AG5_Surface_MG_FD_203107 | JGI IMG/M metagenome (GOLD analysis project Ga0302114, IMG submission 203107) | Marine microbial communities from Western Arctic Ocean, Canada - AG5_Surface | ecosystem: Environmental > Aquatic > Marine > Oceanic | place: Canada: Western Arctic Ocean | collected...
GGGCGCGAGTCTGCCCCGATTGAGATATGGCCACTACAACATCGTCAGCACCTAGTGATATAGCAGACATCTGCTGAATGTGCGGATCCGTATAGGCAGCTGATGATAGCTGCAAGCGGAAGAATTTGTGTTGCGCGTCAGCCGCTACAGAGCCAGAAGCACCGAAGCCGTAAAATTCAACGCGATTCGCGTTGTTAATGGTAGTGATGGCCGTTTCCAACACCTCAGGGTCTAATTGATCCCTAACCGTCAAAAGAGAGCCTACGGTTGTATCGAAGACCTGATTGCGTAGGTCTTCGACCGTGTCTTTATCGTCCACCGCGAACTGGGTGTAGACACCACCCAAGCCTAGCTGTTGAGCAAGTTGCAACTTGAAGGAGAGAAAGCCGTCGAAGCCAATGGCTCGGCAGAAGCGAATCACGGTGGGCTCGCTAACATCGGAATTAGCCGCGAGATCGACGATGCGCATCTTGATCACGTCATTTGCGTGTTGTAGCACATAACTTGCTACTTTAGCTTCAGACTTGCGCATTACAGAACTGCTGTCAGCTATTCGTCGTATAAGATTGGGTGAATGCACTTGCTGCCCGCCTTGTTTTCTAACACTACCATCAGTCTTGAAATAGGCTTTCCATGCTACTCAATTTGCCAAGCTACCGCATCTGTTTGTCTCGCGAATACTCACTCTTTATAAACACCAGGCTACTCTCAAACCTGTGTACTTAGCCGATTCGAGGTAACATGTAGCTTATGAAAGTGCTTGATCTAAAATTTGTAGATTCTATCGCCACCATCGGTGCAGAAGATTGGAATAGTCTTGCTGGAATAGAGAATCCATTTACTCGCTATGAGTTTCTATGGGCTTTGGAGAAGACGGGCTGTACGACCCAGGCGACCGGCTGGGAACCACATCATGTGGCCGTCTACAGCGTTCAGTCGGATGCCGAGTCTCGTGAGCTAGTCGCTGTTATGCCTCTCTATCAAAAAACAAATTCTTATGGCGAATATGTTTTCGACTGGTCCTGGGCTAGCGCTTACCAGAACTATGGCCTTAACTATTACCCAAAGTTTGTCAGCGCAGTACCGTTCACTCCTAGCCACGGTACACGACTATTTACCGGTGATTCAGTAAATAGAGATGACATAGTCAAACTTATTTTTGAAGAGCTGAAGAGCAAGGCGGAATCTATAGAAGCGTCTTCTTGGCATATTCTTTTTCCAACAGAGGACGAAAACAAGCTGTTCGAGACTATTGGTATTCCGGCGAGAACTGCTTGTCAGTTTCACTGGTTCAATCGAGACTACTCAAGCTTCGATGATTTTCTAGCGACGCTTAATTCGCGTAAGAGAAAAAATATTAGAAGAGAGCGAAAGAAAGTCGCCGGGCGAGGCACGAGATTTGAAACGCTCAACGCAGCTGACATTTCTCTCGAGCATTGGAATACGTTCTACCAATTCTATCAAAGCACTTACATGATGCGCGGCATGCAGGGCTATCTGAGTCAGGATTTCTTTGCCGAGCTTGCACAGTCAATGCCGGAACAATTGTTCATGATAGTCGCACTCGATGGAGAATCGATAATCGCTGCAGCACTCTTCTTCAGAAACAATGAAAAGGTGTTTGGCCGGTACTGGGGTAGTGCACAAAACTATCAATTTCTGCATTTCGAAACGTGCTACTACCAAGGCCAGGAATACTGCATTGAGCACAAGTTGCAGAGTTTCGATTCGGGCGCTCAAGGGGAGCATAAGATTCAAAGAGGCTTCGAGCCGATAACGACCTATTCCAATCATTGGATTGCAAACGAGGGCTTTGCCCAAGCAATAAATAAATTTCTCGATGAAGAGCGATCTCACATCGAACAATACCGGAAAGGAGCTGCCACGCTACTGCCATTCAAAAAAAAAAGCTAACCGACGGCTAACTAACTCAACCCGTAGAGAGGACTCGAAGCTCCCGAGTAGTGTCTCCCCAATACGTGAGTATAGATCTGAGTCGTAGTTACATCATTATGTCTCCTAGTAGCTCTTGAACAGTCCGAATGTCAGAACCTGCAGCCAACATATGTGTAGTGAACGAATGTCGAAAAGTATGGCAAGTTACGCGCTTAGTAGTAATACCCGCAGCTAAGGTCGCCACTCGCAAGAACTTTCGAACGCCGATCGGATGCAAATGGTATCTGCAGATCTCACCAGTAAGAGGATGGATGCAGTATTTAGGAGAAGGGAATAGAAACGCCCATGCGGGTAGACTCTACGCATCAGGGTACTTTCTCTGCAGAGCGGGGCTCATAGCAGCAGAGATTCTAAGCAGCGCATCTTTCTCATGGATCGCCATGGCCTTTAGATACCGCGCCTCCAGTCGGACAATAGACGATAGTCCAAGCAGTGTTTACTTGTCTTTTCGTCCTTTCCCATTACGGACTACGAGAGACTTACGATCAATATCGATGTCTTGCAGTCGTATGTTTAAGCTTTCCTCTACTGTTACACCGCTCCCGTAGAGCAATTCGATAATCAGTCTATTTCTATCTCGTAATTGATCAAGGATTAACTTAAATTCTGTCTTGGATAAGACTATTGGCAAATTCCGATGTTTGCTAGCGAGCTTAAAACCTAGGTCACCTACCTCGCGTTTCAGATATCTTTCAAAGAGGTAAACCAGTGAGTTGAGCACTACCTTCTGGGTATTAACACTCACATTCCATTGTGTGGCTAAATAAGTTAAATACTCCTCAATCTTTTTACCTCAACATCTTGAGGGTGTTGAAGTTCGCAGAAATAAATAAACCTCTTTATCCACAAAAGATAAGTGTTCTCAGTAGCCAAACTATAGCCATGCAATCGCATATTCCCTCGTACTGACTCTATAAATGCACTCATAATATTTCTCAGACATTTTGGTTAGATAAACCTATATGTAGTCGAATTAGGAGGAATATGCATAGGTTTTTTCGCTTTCTTTCACAAAAAGCGCACATGTGCTTATCAAAAAATCGAAACCTATGGATTATCAATAACGTAGGAAAGTGTAGAAAAAGGAAACGAGACACCAAAAAACTAAACAAGAAACGCCATATCAGTTCTGGCAAAGTGAGCAACTTACTGGAATATCTGTTTTATTTCAGACAGGCTTATGACCATGGAGAATCAACAAGAAGAAGAAAAGCCCGTAGCAACGACTCAGATGGCAAATATGTTGATCCTGATAGCTATCCTTGGTACTTATAACAGCACTGAATAATAAGAAAAATATGAGGCTCCATTGAAGTTCCCGCAGATCCCAGAAACGGCAGGTCTTAACGTCCAGGGGCACGATGGCGGGGTTCTGTGCTCACGACACATAACAATCAAATCAAAAAGGAATCAGCGCTTCGCGGCTGATCCTATTATTCAGAGCGTTATGTGCATAAAATTAGTTAACCTAAATACAAAAATAAAAGGAAACGAGCATGAGTGCATTTGAAACAGCAACTAAGTTTTTTGAGACGTGTGAAGCCCCTCTTGGATGGGAAGCTTGCGCAGAATTTGTTCAAGATGGCGCTACGTTCAATGCACAAAGCGAACCTATAGCTGACATTGATACCGTGCAGGCTTATGCGGACTGGATGCACGGGTTTGGTACAGTTACTTCGCCCGAAGGCTCGTATGAATTGCATTCATCCAGTTTTGATGAAAACACGCAAACAGCAATTTTTTTTGCCACCTATCATGGAAAGCATACTGGAGAAGGCGGGCCTGTCCCGCCGACGAACAAAGAGACACATTCTCATTATGTATACATTCTTAAAATGAGTGATGAAGGCAAGGTCTCGGACATGATCAAGGTTTGGAACGCCCCATGGGCAATGACTGAACTCGGGTGGACTTGAGTGGGCTGGGGCACATAAAATTCAAATCAAAAAGGAGGTGCCACGCGCCCCTATTATTCAGGGCGTTATCTGCACCAATATCTAGCCAAATTTAAAGTGATAGAATAGTATCACTCTATGAAAACTGAACTTGTAACGACCTTAAAACGACAAGCCACAAAAATCCTAGCGGATTTACGTGCTTCTAAAGAGCCCGTTCTGATAACCGAGCATGGTCAACCATCAGCATATCTCTTAGATGTCGATGATTACGAGATGATGCAAAATCGAATACGAATTCTTGAGGGGATCGCTAAGGGCGAGACCGCAATTCAAGAAGGCCGTGTATTCAGCCGCTCTAAAGCCGAAGAAAAATTGGGCAAATGGCTGAAATAGTTTGGACTGAGCCAGCTCTAGAGGACTTAGACGAAATAGCCGAGTACATAGCCTTGAACAAGCTCAACGCGGCCCAAGGTCTCGTTCGAGCAGCGTTTAAGCGTATTGATATACTCGGCCAATCACCAAGTTCCGGGAGAAAGGTTCCTGGACTCTCCCCATCGAAATACAAAGAAGCTATCGTCTGCCCTTGCAGAGTGTTCTATCGCTACACAAAAGGCTCTGTCTATATTCTGCACGTAATGAGAGTTGAGAGAGAGCTACGTAAATATTTGTTGCAAGACCGAGACCTGAAAGGCAGATAACAATCAAATCAAGAAGGGGGCAGCGCTACGCGGCTGCCCATTCAAAGAAGCTTAGGTTACAGCTTGCAGCATTGGATATAGCGACTTCTTGAACTGTATGACCATCGGTTTTTATGGAATAAACCCAATTCGATAATTGATATTTATGCGCCAATAAAAACTAGTTAATCCGCCAATCTCGACACGGAACAAACGATAGTTAGCGCTCTAATTACAAAGTAAGAAGCGATTTAATATGACCGATACATTCGATTTCACACCTGTCTTAGAGGGCCCTCGCGTAATTGTTCGGCCCATTCAAGAAGATGATTGGGAAGGCATGTTTGCTGCGGCAGCAAACCCAAAAATTTGGGAGCTTCACCCTGTGACGGACCGCTATAAGGAGCCAGTATTTCGCGCATTTTTCGATGATGCGATCGCCAGCGGCAGCGCGTTCACATTTGTTGATATTGAGACCGCTAAGATTATCGGATCTAGTCGCTACAATGGCTTTGATGAAGAGTTAGGCGAGATTGAAATAGGGTGGACGTTTCTAGGCCATGATTTCTGGGGCGGTAGCTATAATGCCGAGATTAAGAAGCTCATGCTGGATCATGCCTTTAAGTTCGTAGACACGGTTGTATTTTGGGTGGGCGATACGAATACTGTTTCAATGCGTGCTATGGAAAAGATAGGCGGTGTGAAGCGAGACCAGGTGATTGGTAGAGTTTTAGGCGGAATCAACTATCCGCATATTATATACGAAATTCGCAAACCCTAGGCTGTACTAATTTCAGTGAGTTAAAAAAGGCTTCTTACTCAGTTTGGGTAAGAAGCCTTTTCGGTTTGGAGCTAGGGCGAACCTACTGCTGCTTGGCTGCCTCTTCCGCTTCCTGGCGCCTGGCCCCGGCCAAGATACCTGGCATCGCGTAGTTGCCCTCATGACAAGCATATTCGTAAAGGGGGCCTTCAGTTTCGTGATAGCTCATTTCCGCAGTCCATGGCTGGCTGTAGAGATTGGGGTCGTCGACCGTAAATTGATAGACAATCTCGGTATCAGAATAACGAGTAAACTGTTCCGTGAATTTTCCTTCTGGCGAGATCGGTATAGAGCTCTGCGACATTTGTAACGGGCTGATGTTAACCGTTTCTACAGTTAGGGTATCGCCCACGTACCAGCCGCGAGAATCACCAAACCAAGGTGAGTGTACTTCTGGGCGAGTGTTTGCTCTGGCCTCTTCTGCAGAATCGAAAAGAGGGATGATGCGAGCATCGTGCGCCATCTCAACGCTGATCACTATGTAGTCATCAGTCTGCACGAATTGATACGTGCTGTTGTACAGTGTGCCCAACATGCCAGGGCCTGCAGTATTACCGAATCCGATAAGGCAGCGCTCGGCAATAGGTATTGCCTCTGGCCCAGATGTATCTCCCACGCCTGTTAGATAACGTGAGCCGAAATTCGTCCTGTTCAAATTATACGTGGGGTTTTCCAGCCTAGGGATTTGCCCGTTCTCGGGATTTATAATCAGAGAGGATCTAAATTGGCCCTTCACCAATGCGAGAGTTGAGCCTGGGTCAGTCCAGAATAGGTTGTAACCACGCAGTCCGAAATCCTGACCGCCAACGGGTGGTGCGCCGGTTTCTGGATCGATAGCCGGCCCAGCCTCAACATTTTCTGCCGAAATGCCAGCGATGCTCATATTCGCCACAATCTGCTCTGCTTGATCGTCTGGCACAATAAGAGTGTTAATCGCGCGCGGGCGCGTGAGGCTAGTTCTAGAGGCGTTGGTCCAAATACCACTTAGTTGCGGTATCTCCTGATCCTGAGCCACACTTAGAGGTGAAAGCAAAGACATGGAGGTGCTTGCTATCACTGAGCTGAGGATAAGTTTTGTTAATTTTGACATGGCGGTTCTCCTAATTTCTTCGCCAATAGTCTTGGCAACGTTCGAGTTTATCTTGATGGACCCATGATAATGGAATTATCAGCAAATTACGGCATAAACAGGTTGTTTTGACATTGCTCAATGGATTCACATCAAAGCAGGAGCGGTTTGGGCGATGCACAAAGGACTGATTCGGCTAGATGGCGTCACTAACACTCGAAAGATTAAAACCGCGAACCTTCAGTGTTGGTACAACGATGGGAGTGCTCACCGAGCTATTCTCCGATGCGGCAACACGCACGGAAGGACCGATCATTTCTATATTCTGTAGCATCTCAACCAATGACTGGTTGAAGCGAAAATTTGTTACTGGCCGTGTGATCTTTCCGTCTTCAATCAGGAACGTGCCATCGCGAGTCAGGCCGGTGTAGGAAATAATTCTAGGGTTGAGGCCGCGTATGTACCAGAAGCGAGTGAGTAGAACGCCGCGCTTAGTAGAGGCTATCATTTCTTCTAACGAGTCGTTGCCGCCGGCCATGATTAAATTAGAAGGACTCGGAAGCGGTTCCTGGTCGAGTTGACCAGCCCAGAATCGTGAACGGGCGAGATCTTCGACGGTACCAGATCGTATCCAGTCCTGCCGATTAATGGGTTGGCCACTATTATTGAATGGGCTGGTCTCTGCATCACGGTAGGCTGGATCGCTATAGATGTTAATCCGATCGTCAAATAGTTTTTCGCCGATGCGATTGCCGCCGCCAGTCTTAGAGAAATAGGAACGCCCTTCGTCTGCTGTGCGTTGATTGAACGAATTCATCATACGTAGCATCAACATACCAAGGGCGGTAGGTTCAAGAATTACCGTGTACTGCCCTGGGTCAAGATCAGTCTTACGCCAATCGCGACACTTAGCGATCGCATCGTCGGCGATACGCTGGCCCTCTATATTGTTCCAGTCATTTGCTTCGTCACCTGCCCAGCCTGACTGCAGTCCGTCTCTAGTGCGTGAAGTGAGTGTGTAGGCAACGCCAGTGCTTGAGTGGGAACCGTACACACCATTTGAAGTAGCAACCGAGCGCGTGCCAGCTCGCACATCCATATAGGATGCTGCAATTTGTCCTGCTGACTCGGCTTGTCGTATCGCAATTGCCGCCGCTTCTGCGCGAGTTATGGCTTCTAGTTCACCGGTAGATTCGTAATACGCTTGATTGTCTTGATAGCTCTGTAGATTAAGTTCGTCGACGTATTCCGGGCTTTCCGGTGCGAGCCGAGCTAATGTCTCCGAGCGCCGCACGGCGACGAGCAGCGCATCGTCCTCGAAGTTATTCGTGCTAACGGAGGCAACGCGTTTTCCAAACACGCTAGTAATATTGATGGAGGTCGCATCTGCACCGCCGGCGCTGGTAATTCGATTGGTGGCAACGCGTGTGTAGCCACGCCAGCTGGAGTTAATATTTACGCGACACTGGTCGGCATTCGATAGTTGAATGATTCGATCGCTAAGTGCTTTTAAGTCGTCCGAGGATAGACCTTTCTCTTCTGCCATCAATAACCCTATCAGTAGAACTCTTAGTAAACCTATAAATGAACCAATCAGTAGCACTATGCCGTGTTGATAATATCAATGTCTCTAAACAAGGATATGGGGCAGCCATGTGATACCGCATTTACCTGTATGGGCTGTCCCTTTGCGTCTCCAAACGAGGCACCTAGATAATAGGTACTAGGACCGCCAATTGTATCCAGAGCATTCCAGAATTCGGGAGTTCGACCAACATAGGCCACGTCTCTTAGCATGCGGTACTTACGGCCATTGCGTATTTCCCAAAACACCTGGCCGGCGAACTGGATGTTGTAGCGCTGCTGATCGATAGAATAGGAGCCGCGGCCTTCAACTAAGATGCCGCGGTCAGTATTACCGATAACATCATCTTCACTTAGGTCATTCTCTCCTGGCAACATGCTGACATTCGGCATGCGCTGAAAAGGCATGCTCTCCCAATTCTGACCATAGGAACAGCCGTGACTGCGGGTTATGCCGGTGTACTGCGAGATCCAGTCTGCCTGTTCTCGAGTGGTCTGATAGTCGACGAATAAACCGTCTTCTATGATCGGCCAGATTTCGGCCGGCACGCCTTCATCGTCCCAACCGGTTGTAGCGCAGCCGCCGAACTCAGTTCTATTTCCAACGAACTGCAAAAATTCTGGACCTAACCGCAGCTTGTTGATTACATCTTCAGGCGGATAGATGAATGAGGTGCCGGCGTAGTTGGCCTCGAAGCCGAGCGCGCGATCGAGTTCGGTTGGATGCCCGATCGATTCGTGGATCGTCAACCATAGATTCGAAGGATGTAGAATTAAGTCCCACTTGCCAGGCTCTACAGATGGGGCTTCGAGTTTCATCGCTGCCTCTTCGGCCCAGCCTTCAGCGCTGGAGGCTAGCTCTAACCCTCTTATATATTCGTAGCCACGACCAGCGGGCTCTACTACCGCACCGCGTGTTTGGAAGTCGCTCCCATCTGGAGAAATCGCGGTGATGTTTATCGAGGGGTTGATGCGTAGTAGTGTCTGCCGAATCACCGAGCCTTCGGATGTAGCCAGCAATCGCTCCTCTTTAACCGAGAGGATGCTGCTATTAGAGAAGCGAATATTATTGACCCGTAGCGCTTCTTCGTTGATTCGCAGCAGCAGCGCCGCTTTGTCTTCAAGGGATACATCAAATGGATCGACAGTGTGAGGTGTTATCCAATCCGCATCGGGGAAGACATCGACCTGAGCGAGCACGGTTTCAGAAGGAGCTACTTCGTTATTGGCTGTAGCAATAGCTACGGCTTCTCTAGCCATCGCGGCTACGGCATCACGTGTTAAGACCTGAGTAGCAGAGAAGCCCCAAGAACCGCCGACTAAGGCGCGCACATTGATGCCGAAAGAATCGGTGCTCTGCACTTGAGTTATCATTTGCTCTCTAGCGCCGATAGCCTCGAATTGTGTGCGGATAATTCTTCCGTCGGCGTATTGTGCGCCGGCGCTTCTCGCGACATCGATAGCAAGGAGTAGTAGCTCGCGCTCGCTAGAGGTCATGGTCTGGGCTGCGACAGGCTTGGTGCTTGGCAACAGAATTCCAGCCGTGGCAACGGCCGCGGAGAGTCTTATGAAATCGCGCCGGGAAACATCGTGGGGTAAATGCAGAGGGCTTCCAGCCATCGACGCGGAGCCGCGGTGGTTCTGAGGTACTGGAAATGGGATCACTTTGCTTGCGGACCTCACGTTAGCGAATAGTTCTTACGCAAAACAGCATAACTTACGCAGACGTTGAATCCAATTTTAACTCTGTTTAGCTTTCTTGAATACGAGAAGCCGATTGTTAGCGGGCATGGCATTGTCTTCGAAGAGAGTTAAGTTGGCTAAAGTTGCCAAATCGCTTATCCATTCAAAATCCCGAACACCACTCGCCGGATCTCTGTCTTTCAGCAATCGGTCGAAGCCCTCGTTACTTGGGGACGTAAATTCACCGGTATACTTAAAAGGGCCGTATACGATCAGTGTTCCATCTGCCTGCAGAGCCTCACCAATACCCTTAAAGAAATTTTCAACCGAATCGGCAGACATAATGTGCAAGCTGTTTGCGCTGAAAATCGCAGTTGGCCTATCGCTATTCCAAGGTGTGTGATTCACATCAATGCTTATGGCCGCAGGAAGGTTTGTAAGCATAGCCCCGGCGAGGCGCAGGTTGAGACTATCGACATTGCTCGGAATGTCTGAGGATTGCCAATGGAGGTTTGGCAGATTTTGCGCGAAATGAACAGCGTGTTGACCGGTGCCGCCAGATAGCTCAAGCACTTGGTCGCCATCTTTAAAATGTCGCTGAAGTATTTCCAGGATGACCTGCTTATTATTCTCGCAGGCCTGGCTAAAGGGGAGCTCGCTCATAGTAATTATTGCGCGTCGCGTAGAAAGACTGGTTGCATTGGTGTTGAGTGCTCTTCGCTATAGCGGTAGCCCTCTAGGTCGAATTCCTTAAGCTTTTCGGGATTCTTGATTCTGTTATGAATAATGTAGGCGGCCATGTACCCGCGGGCTTTTTTTGCGAAGAAACTCACGATCTTGTATTTCCCACTCGAGAAGTCTTTGAACACTGGCGAAATGATTTCAGCGTTAAGAGATTTTGGTTTAATTGCGCTGAAGTATTCCTTTGAAGCGAGATTAATCAACACGGGCTTCTTATCTTGCTCAAACAATTCGTTGAGGTTTTCGGTAAGCTGGCCATCCCAAAACTCGTAGAGGTTCTTGCCTTTCTTGTTCTTGAATCTGGATCCCATCTCAAGCCTGTAGGGCTGCATCAAATCCAGAGGTCGGAGTAGGCCGTATAGCCCAGACAATATTCGCAGATGGTTCTGTGCGAAGTTTAGATCTGCTGTAGAGAACTTTTCTGCTTCTAGCCCGATGTAGACATCACCCTTGAATGCGAATATGGCTTGCTTGGAATTCTCTAAATCGAAAGGCGTATGCCAGTTTGCGTAGCGCATATGGTTGAGTTCGCCCAAGGCGCTGCTGATATGCATAAGCTCGGAGAAATCTTCCGGGCTTAGCTTCTGCAATTGACCCACAAGTTGTGTGGACTCTGCGAGATATTCTGGCTCGGTGAACTTTCGCGTGCGGGCTTTGGTGTCGAAATCGAGAGACTTAGCGGGCGATACTACAATTAGCATGGTTTGATTACTCGTCTATTTAGTCGAATATTAGTTAAATGAATAAGGGCTATTCCTGATCTTCGAATTCCAGCCACCATTCAAGGGGTGTCGTGCCGTCTTCGGAA
>Ga0302114_10002739_pt1 | contig 11228 bp, 13 predicted proteins | sample AG5_Surface_MG_FD_203107 | JGI IMG/M metagenome (GOLD analysis project Ga0302114, IMG submission 203107) | Marine microbial communities from Western Arctic Ocean, Canada - AG5_Surface | ecosystem: Environmental > Aquatic > Marine > Oceanic | place: Canada: Western Arctic Ocean | collected...
CCTCCTCCTCCTCCTCCTCCTCCTCCTTCCCCGACGTCTATAATTCCCTCTAGCGCCCCTCTCAAGCTCTCCTCGTCCCATCCCCTCCCCAGCGCCCCCGGCCCTTCCCCCCCTAGCTCCTTCACCACCTTGTCGTGGTGCTTGACGTCCTTGGCAATGCTTGGCGTAGCCTGAATCAAGGCTTGCCACCTCTCCAAGCACTGCCTCGCGCTCCTGTTCTTTCCCAAGACGTTGCTCACGGCGCTGCAAATCAAGAACCAATTGAAGCCGTACCGCAGGCAGCTCGTCCGTATCATATCGTCCTCCTCCTTCTGCCACGCCTCCCCCCCGCTGAACCCCTGCTCCTGCTCCCGCAAGCTCACGCCCATGGGAAGGCTAATACCGCTAACGGGCTTGGGCGCGGAAATTCCGCTCTGCCCTCCCTGGTTGTTCAGGAAGCCTCCCCCGAACGGTCCGAAGTACAAGTTCGGGCCTGGCGTGCTCAGCGCCCTTCTCAAGTTCTGCTTCTGGTTCTCGCTGGTCTTGTTCTCCTTGTCCACGCTGCCCCCCCCCACCACGGGCATCGTCGGCTGGCCCCTGTTCTTGCTCCTCGTGTAGAGCATGGGCACCCCCGGCCCGTTGATGGACTTGAGGCTGCGCCGAGTCAACAATATAAAAATAAAAACATGTTTAGAATAAGTTTAGTAATGGATTTTTGGCTTGATGGACGCAGCTTCGCTCGCTCGCGTCGCGGCAACTCACCTGTTCTGCAATGCCACCTCGCTGACGATCTTCAGCTGCTTGTTGACCAAAATTTGCCTGGCTTCGGCCCTGGTCCTGGCCTCCATGTCCTCGGGAGATTCGTAGTAGATGTCGTCCTCCATTTGCTGCCTGTTGAGATTGTTGTTGGCGCTCCTCGTCCGCTTCTTGTTATTTTTTATGTTGGCAGCTTCCTTGTTCACGTACAAAACCATGCTGTCCGCATCGCCCCCGACGTGCCTGTAAGGGGCAGTGTCCGTGACGGTCTCACTCGCGATCAAGGCCGCTTCCTTGGTACTCAGCATCATCCCATTTCCGAGCATCCCGAAGTTGCACTTGACGCCGTTTACATTTTTGTTCAACGCCTGTGTCAAGCTATGCTGCTGCTGCTGGTGCTGTCTCATGACGTTCTGGGACGCCTTGGGGGGAGGGAGCCGCAGCATCTTCATGTCAAACTTGTTCTTTTGGCGGTTCAGCAATTGCCCGGCTGGTTCCAGGTGCATCAGCGCCTCCGAGTGCTGCATCAGGCCCGGGATGATTGGGGGAGCGTACACAACCGGCTCGATCTGCTTTACTCCGTCCCTGTTGTATAGCGTTTGCTGCAGGTGGGAGAACGAAACAGCGTACAGGTTCACGACGCCGTTGCAATCAACTTGGTTGTGGGAAACGGGAACGGAAACGACGTTTTCGGGGGGAGTGACAACTACGCCGTTCAATGAAGCACGAGAGCAAGAGTGAGTTAGGAGCGGATCACTCGCTTCACAATCTTCTATCACAAGGCTCGCTCGCTTCGCTCGCTCACCTGATGAGTCCACCCCCAACGACAATGACGACGACATTGCCAATGACGCCTTTTTGTTCGCCTCCAACACTTTCTGTCTCAACTTCTCGCTTACTCCGACACTTAAATCATATGTCAAACTCGCCGCTGCGATCTCGTCGCTGCTGCAGCCGAACCCCAGCCGCTTCCAATTCCTCACAATTCTTTTCATGTCGGCCTCATCAATATGGGCTTGGTAGTTCTCTTGGAACAGCGGAGTCGAAGCAAACCTCCTCACGTAGCGCCTCACCGGCATCTGCCTTATGTCCTTCCTGCTAGCCACGAACGGCGGGAACTTGCTCGGTTGCGGCGGAGACAATATGAGGCAGTCTCCAAACTGGTTGTTGACGTTATTACTGAGCGGGCACGCCTAAGTAAAATAATGTCAGTTTGGTATGGCAGTGAGATGATGTGATGTGGTGGCTCACCTTCATCTCCAGTCCCGACAAGTACGTCCCGAGCTGAACGTCTGCCGCTCCAGGGTTGGTTCCTGCCGAGGAACCCTCCCTCGGCAAGAAAAGGAGCTTCTTCTCCCCCCCCCCCGTCCCCTCCTTCCCCCCAAATTCCACGCACAGCAAGCTTTCCAAGCTTTCTCCCCGTCGGATCGAGAACGCGTGGCTCAGCGTCGGGCAGGTGAGATCCGCAACGATCAACCCGTTGCTGTCCAGCTTGATCACCACCTCTTTGGTGTTCGGCGGCGACAGCTGCGCCGAGCATTGACAAAAAATTGGTGAGTTTGGGTTGTGATTTGCTGTGGCTCGCTTCCCACTCACCTTAAACATTGTTTTCACATCGAGTCTATTGATTCCCACACCACCACCACTATCGCTGGGGCAAAACACCTTCTCCTCGATCGTATTCCTCGCAACGATTTTGACGAACTCGGCATTCTTCTTCCCGCACCCCCAATCATTCAGCAGCACATTCTCGTAAAGGTAGTGTTGCCGTCCACTCCAGTCATCGTCAACGGAGATAAAAACGTCTGCGCTGAGAGGCGCAATCCCGCCGTGAAACCCGCTGATTGTGACAATAGAGGACAGTAAAATGTGGTTACCGGTGCTCCTCTCCCCACTCTTTTCAAAATCGCCAATCAAATGCTGCCCCCTCACCCAACTCGCAGCTGCGTCCGCCTCATTCTCGCCGTTCTGACCCGGACTCGTGCTTATAACAGTGTGCGGGAGCTGCGCGGCTTTCAGAAAGATTCCGATGAGCAGCAACGTTTCCGGCAACGTCGACAATATAACTATCTTCTTCCCTGCTAAGCCGGGGTTCTTTTTGACACTCGGCGCCAAGTAACTCTGAACCAACTCGTACAATTTGCTGAGTTTGCAGCTACTCTCGCTGAGCGATTTGAAAGTTTCTCCTCCTCCCCCTCCTCCCCCTCCAATCAACTCCGAGCTGAAGCACGCCCTCCGGAGCTGCAGTAGACTACTCGCTGCTACGCTCATTGTCAAACTTTGAACTAGCTGAATCTTCGCCTGGTTCGTGACGGTCTCGTACGCTGTTCTCTGCTTCTGGGTCATTTCATCGGTGAGAACAATTTTGCCGGAAATTTTGTTCCCGCCATCACCATCGCCGTCATCAATCCTCAACGGGGCAAAAGCCTGGTTGAGAACTGCGGATGGGGTTGTGGTGGAATCGGCAGCAGAACGCTCCTTGGCCCAATCGATCCAATTTTGGATTGTAGATTTCGGTTCGGAGGTGTTATTTCCCACGCCCAACGACGAGTCATGCCTCATAACGTTCAGGTTCGCAAACGCCGCCTTCCTGGCGTTGTTTTCTAAACTCGTGCCATCAGAGGACGAGTTGTCGATTAGGATCCGGAGCGCCTTTTCCTTGAGCGGAAAATCGATGATTTGAGACCACCACGCGTTGGAGTTCAGTTGAGGGAACTGATTCTTAGTCCCGGTGTGTGACGTCACATTGTCGTTCGTGACCGTCACCCCCGCAACATATGTCCGACCGTCAACTATGATCGACCCCCACCCCCCAGCCTTTGATGATAACGCTGTGGAGAACAATTTTGACAATACCATTCCGAACTCGACCAGGTAGACTGTGAATTCGTCGGTCGGCTCATCCAGATCTTCTACGCCCGTGTCTTTGCATATTGTCTTGGAGGCAATGTTATTATGGGCGAGAACGTGCCCGAACTTTAGCAACGAAGTTGCCGAGCAAAGGAGGAGAATGTCGTTTTTCGTGGCCTTGATGAAAGCAAAAAGGGGGTTGATGGTTGCTGGGGAGCAGGAGCCTGGGGAGGAGATGATGCACCCTCCGGGGGGGTGGGATGAAAGAAGGGAGGGAAGGGATGACGGGGCGGAGGGGGGTGAAGAGGGTGGGTGGAGGGAGTGAATCATCGAGATTCGTTTGTAAATTGTTTCGGGTGCATTGTTGGGTGGGGGTTGGGAAGGTTGAGGGAGGAGTTTTTTGCTGCTGTTATTGGTGGAGTTGGTGGAGTTGGTGGTGGTGTTGGCGCCAACCCGAGAGGCGGAGAGAAGGGCTTTGACGGATTGAGATTCCGTAGAAAGCGCTCCCTGCCCGTCAGATTTTCCAACCTCGGCGAACATCAGTGAAACACCAAGGGAGTGCCCCCGGCTGAGAGATTGGGTGGAAGGTGTTGTTGTTTCTGTTGCTGTTGATGTTGATGTTGTTGTTGCTGTTGCTGTTGCTGCCCCCCCATTCACCCTCCTCAACTCCCCCTTCCTCTCAAACCAACCCCTAACCCCCTGACTAACGATCCTCCCCATCGCAATCTTCCACTTCCTCTCCTCGTTAAAGTCCACCCTCATCCACTCCATCTCCTCGAGCAAGTAGTCCCACATGACCTTTCGCCTCGGAGGGAGCCGAATCGCCTTGTCCCCCCCCCCCGCAGAGGCGGAGACGTTCGTCGAGGCGAGGAAGGTGCAGGCGGAATGGGAGAAGGAGCGGGTTGGGTTCCGCAGAAGGGCGTTGAGGGGCTGGACCTTGACGTCCTTCGAGAATAGTTTCGTCGTCACGTCGGACAGCTGCTCGACGATGGCGCTCCGGCGGGCAAGGAGGTCATGCACCTCGTCCTTGAGGACCAAATCGACAACGGAGGGGCTGCCGACATTATTCTCCTCCCCAGCAAATCGTTTTCGCTTCCCTCCAATGGTATTGGTGCCATCACCATCGCAAACTTTCTCCCCAAACGGCTCCACGAACGCCATAACTGGCTTCGCGACCCTCTCAAGTGCCTCAAGCTCAGCTTGCTCGATCCTCTTCAAACTAGCCTTGGTGTTGATGTTGTTGTTGTTAATCATTGCGTGGTGGTGGCCCTGCTGTAGCTGCTGGCCCTGCTGCCAATTTTGTTGTTGCTGTTGGTGGTGGTATGTTGGCATAGCTGATCGTTGTTGTTGTTGTTGTTGTTGTTGTTGTTGTTGTTGTTGTTGTTGCTGCTGGTGGTTGTGGTGGTTGTGGTGGTTGTGCTGCTGCTGCTGCTGCTGTTGGATCATGTTCGCGTTGTTCAGCAGGGTCCGGGCGTTCGTCGGGACGTGGCCTCTAGGGGTGACCTGGTACGGTTGCCGGTTGTTGTTGTTGTTGTTGTTGTTCTGGGGAAGGTTGTTGGGGTTGGGCTGGGCGGAAGAGGACGGGTGAATTACGCCACCAAACGGCTCGGAGAAATTTGAGCTCATGCCGCTGTTGTTGTTGTTGTTGTTGTTGTTGTTGTTGTTGTTGTTGTTGTTGTGCTGCTGCTGTTGCTGATACTCAGTCTCGAATCCCGACATAACGCTAGGCCGCCGGGCGTTCCGCTTCCCGACGCTGCCCATAGCATCGGGAAGGGGAGCGGGATTGTGGGCGAATTGGGGGGGGAGGCACGAAGGATTGTTATTATTGGTGCTGGGCTGGTTGGAGACGTGGTTCTGGTTCTGGTTCTGATTTGGATTTTGGTTGTTGTTGTTGTTGCTGTGATTATAATTGTGGGTATTGGAATTGTAATTGGTGGACGAAAGAGTCTGCCCCCCCCCATACAATTCATCATCCCCACCCTCCCCACCAAACTCCCCCCCCATGCTCTTCCGGCCTCGGCGACTTCCGGCCCGTGAAGCTAAGGCGCGGTGAGCGTTGATCTCACCCAAAGGGGTGAAGTCCATTTTGATCTGGATTGAGCTGGAGGCGGCTGAACCGAGCGTAGGGGAGGTGGAGGGGGAGATAGAGCAGCCGATCTCGGAGATCTGGCGAGACGAGACGAGACGAGTGTGGTGGAGATTTGAAATGGGAGGGGTGTTGGTGTTTGGATGAGGAAATAAAAAACAAGTTTTGCTCATGCTCACCTTCGCAAACTGCTCTGCCTGAACTTCTTCGCTAACCTCTTGGATTATAGCTACCTTTTCCCGAAGCGCCAACTTGTCCTGGAGAAGAAGGCGGGCAGAGGCCAGTGATATGCTCATTGTGGGTGTGGGTGTGGGTGTGGGTGTGGTATTTGTCTGGAGAGGGGGGTGTAGGGTTGGAGGGGGGGGAAGAATTGCATGATGCTCCTGTTGACATTGCTGTTGTTGTTGTTGTTGCTGTTGTTGTTGTTGTTGTTGTTGTTGCTGCTGTTGCTGTTGATGTTGCTGTTGTTGCTGCTGCTGAAGGGCATGCTGCTGGGTTTGTTGCTGCTGTATCTGCTGCTGAGCCAACACTCTCTCTTCATCATCCTTTCTTCTAGCATCTTCAACTTCACTCTGCTCCACGAATTCCTGTTCCTGCTGTGATTCCAGTTCTTGCAACTGCTCCAGCGGCACCCCAACATTCTTCTTCTTGTGGGATTTCCGACCTGAAGGGTTGGGAGACTTTCGTGTCGACCTCGAGGAATGTGGGGGAGGAGAGGGTGTGGCCCCCGATCGAGTTTTTCGTGCCATAGGTTAGGGTTAGGTTGTGCGTGCGTGCTCTCCTTTCTTTATGCTCCTGAAAAAAATCAAAAAATTTGAAAACAAAAACCAAAGAAATGGTTACTATATTACGTCGTAATCGTTTTTAACTTATACGAAACGACATGCTTGCTGCTGATAAACTCCAGCTGCAATCTCATTTGAAGCAGCAGGCAACTGCCCTTAAGGAGAAGGAATTCCAACTACATCACTCAAATCTAATGACAGTAGGGACTCAGGCTGCGGTTCTCGCTTCTTTGGATGTCACAATGTTCATAGAGTTCCAGGTGCCTCCTGATTCAGCGTGGGAGTTTAATCCTGCGATGGGCGGCTACACAAATCTTCTTCCTAGAACACTGAAGGTGAGTGAACGAAGTATTAAAAGACCGATTTGTGTTAAATTGAGGCCGTCCTCAAGCCGGCTCGCAAATGTGAGCTTTGAGGAAAACTCCATCGACGTATCTCGTGAAATGGCTGCAGGTGCTTCTTTAGCTAACCCACCCAAATCGCGCACAATCTCGCTTCGCTCGGCGATAGCTGATATACTACTTTGCCATTGTGGTCGCCCTTTGTGCTAATATTGTCGTTGTGTCGCATACGACGATCCTTGCTGTGTTTGGAACGTCGTTGGCGCTCCGAGGGCCAGACGGTTCGATGATAATTGCGACCGAGGGGCTTTATAGCGAGCGAGGTTTGATCTTCAAGAACTTTGGCCGGGGGTTGGTGGCGACGCTGATCGCTAGCATGGTGGGTGTGTGGCTAATACTTCACTGGGAGTCTGCAACTCTCTGCAGTATCATCGTCGGGATGACCTTGCGTCACATAAAAGCATTCTACAACCGAGTGCGGATTAATTTTGAGTTTGATGAGAACACCGAGGCGATCGACCTGTCCGACATTTTCGCAGGGCCGGCGAACATCGTTGGGGTGGCATCCGACACCCTCGGCCGAGCTACACGACTGGGCCAGGGCATGAGGTCGACTGCGAATGGTATAACTGGCGGTGGAAATGATTTTTTTGGTGTGGGAACTTTTTTTCGGTCTGGCGAGAGCACCAGGAGTAGAGGGAATGGCGATGGCAATGGCAACGAAGATAACGACAGGCTGGTTTAACAAACATCTTTCACTATAAAAATGTTGACACCACACCACCCTAATTAAATATCTTTCACTATACAGAATCACGACAAAATCCCTCCAAAACATGGTTCGCAGAGCAGCACACCATTCTCCTTGTCACCACTCCTACATTATCATCTTCATTTGAATCTGATTCCGAGAGTTTCGACGATCCCTTCGTGAGCCAAACGAGTGCTTGCAGCTCCCCCCCACCACAGCCCCAAAACTCAGGTTGTAGAAACCCCTTCCAGGATCCTCCATCTTCATCCTCATCTTCATCTCCATCTTCGAAGCAACTGCTAATTAAATTCCTCGAGCCTCATCGCTCTTCCGGTTTCCCTGCTTCGCATTTCTCTCCTTCTTCTCCAACACCTGATTAGCATATTTTTGTACCCCTCCTTTAGCTTCCTCTCTCAAATCTTCTATATTTGCCTCCAAGTCTCTTTGCCCTTGCGCTAGCTCATCTAAATTATCTTGGACCTCCTTGATCTCGAACAATTTGTTCATCAGCTGTTCGTCGAAATTTCTCGGCCTGAACACTTTCATCCAGATCCAGTGCTTTCGATCGTCTTCCCTCCCGAACAAGTGAGTCCTGATGTCTAGAACGAAGCTGAATCAAAATACGGTTAGTTCAAAACCAGGCGCGCTTCGCTTCGCTTCGCTTCGCTTCCTCGCTCCTCACTCACCCAGGAAACCCCAACCCGCACATGAATGGGAAACAGCCGCTCGCCACGCTCGCCTCCAAATCCTCCCCGTACCATTTGTCGTTGCTAACGTCCACGTCCTGGCTGCATGCGAAGCCAAAGCAGAACAAGAAAATGAAGAAAGGATAGCAAATGGTCGCCCAGACCACGCTCATTATGTACTGACAGACGATTTTCACCCCCCTCCCTCCCCAGTACACGTAGTGCTCGTTCTTGGTTCGGTAGTTTCTCGCTCTTGTGCGATCCCTCACTTCGATCAATTCCTTCTTAACGATGGCGACGATGTCGAAATCTTCTGACTCAATCGCAGCGTCCTCCAGCTCCTTCAGCTTGCCCTGGAATTCCTTCTTCATCTTGTTCGTCTTCTTTTCGGCCGTCTCTCGGTCCTTCATGTACTCCGAGAACGCTGCCACAGTCCTGCTGTCGTCAATCAAACAATTCAGCTCGTGGTACCTTTTCAACTGCGGATGCCACGCCTTGAACATTTTTCTCAGGCTCGCTTCGTGCTGCCCCGAGCGAAGAAGTTGCGTGCGAAGCGAATTGAGTGGAATTAATTCTTCTTCAGTTTAGTTGTGGCTCGCTATATTTCTCGTCTTCACCATGGCTAGCTCGCAGTATTTCGCTAGCTCACCTCCTCCTTCTTGCTCTCGACCTCGTTTTGCACCTCGCTGAGCATGTCCTGCATCCGAATAAAGTCAATGCTGTACGGGTGTTTTACCCTTTCTTCGTTTGAATAGGTTAAATTCAGCTTGCCGTCATCATCGTCAACCGGGATAGCTCGGTACCCTTTGGTCTCGCCGAACTCTCCCGCCGTCTGGAACAGCACCATTTCCTCCTCGACAACCTGAACCTTGCTCCCCACCGACGACGCAACAACACTGGCATTTTTATTATTGTTCTCCTCTTGTTCCTTCTCCACCTCTACCTTCACCACGGCCATGCTCTCGGCCAGACTGTCCCTTCTCGCCTTCCTGCCCTTTTCCTTCTCCCTCTTGTGAGCGCAGTTAATCCTCTCGGTCATATCATAACTTTTATGCTTCAAATTGTCCCCCTTTTCGTCAAACAGAACCTCTCCCTCCTCCAAATTGATCTCAACGGGGTAGAAAAAATCGTCGTTTCCCTCCCCACCAATATTCCCCCCGAAAAAGGTGAGCACAACGTGCAGTTGTCCTGCGTTCAGGCGCAGTTTTTTGCTCCCCCTTTTCCCGACGCCAAGGCAGCCGACAGTTTTTTCATAACTCAACTCGTAAATTGTATCCACCACGCCCTTCCTCATCACTTCGAGGAGGTCTATCCTGCACTCGCCAATCAAATCGTCCACTCCAACATCCTCATCAAACACTTTCAGCAATATGCTACCCGCGTCGGCAACATCCAAGCTGAACTCCTCGTCGAAGACGCAGTCTTCTCCTCCGCCCTTGTGCGTGGTTCCCCTCCTCGAAACTGGCGCCACCCCTCCCAGCTCCAGCATTACATACGGATCGCTCTTCCCGAGCCAATCCGTCTTCCTCATTCCTACACCTTTGACAATTTCCACAACCAGCAGGCCCGCCGGGTAGAAGCTAACATCCATGTGGATTTCCGGGTCAGACCTCAGACTTTTTCCTTTCGCACTCAGCAAATCGTACCCCCTCATGTTTGTAATGCTCATCTCGGCTCCCACCCAATTTTCCCTGTCAACAATAACTGCTCCTAAGCTCAGCAGCTTGTCTTTGGCGCCCCAACTAAGCAGTCTCCCTTGGAACGAGTTGAGCAAGTCGCCCTCCACCACCATGAAATCCAGCCGTTTCAAAAGTTCCCTCGGCTTTGGGTCGAACTTCTTCCCCCCCTTGTCGGTCTCGTACTTCTTGTACGTCCAGAGTTTGTTGACCGCCTTCGTCCACTGGGCAAGAGTGGGAGTGGTTGTGCTGTTGTTCAATTGAGAAAGCATTGCCTTGTCGATTTCCTTCGTTAAGGAAAAGGAAATGTCTATTCCCTCGCGCCTGTGTTTCTTCGGCTGTGATGGCCGGTCGCACAAATTTACATCTTCAATGTCGTCAATTTCTACTTCCAAAAGTTCCGAGAGGGCCTTCCCGACGCAATTAAGCTCGTCAGCTCCCATAGCATCACTCTTCACTCCGAATAGTGGAATCGTCACGTGGACCCTGATCATTGGTGTGTAGCAAGGGCCCATTAGTTTGGTCACACTCATCTCGCACTTGCCCAAGAAGCCGTCCTTTAACGTGTTTTGATCGTAACATACGAATTTAAGCGGATCTACCCAATTCTTGGCAGTCACCCACAACAACAGCTGCGCCGAGCGAAGCGAGGCGAGGCGCATTTTTAATGAAACACAAGCGAATCAAGCGAGCCAAACGAATTGAGCGGGTTAGTTCAGTAGTGGATGTAGCGTATGCAGCAATCATCGCTCCTCAAGTCTCTCTCTCTTGATCAAGACTCGCTTGCTTCGCTCGCTCACCTCCTCCCCGCACCAATTTGCGTTCGCCCCCGCATTATCGCACGTTCTTGACCGACATTTATTGTTCCCCAGACTCGCTTGCACGTACGGGTCGTTCTTGTCGAAATTCAAGGCGCCCCCATCCGCCAAGTTGGTTGCGGAATTCAGAAGGATCCGCAGCAGCCCCACCTTTGCCGGCTCAAACGTCACCTTCAGCCTAATTTTTCCGTTCATGTCGTCGCCTCCGGCAACTTTTAGGTCGATCCACTTATCGTGCGTGTAGTACGCCTTCTTCATGAACTTCAGTACGCTCAAGCTGCTGTGGCACAGCAGCGTGTCTGTCCAGTTGTCGTCGAACACTGTGATTTTTTTGTTTTTTTGGTTTTTTTTTGTGGGTCAGTTTGTATTTTTTGCATCATCGTCCCGTCCGCCACCCCCCCCTCTCCCCTCCCCTCCCCTCTCCCCTCCCCTCTCCCCTCCCCTCCCCTCTTACCTCCCATTACTAACTCAATGTCGTCGTCCTGCTTTATTTCATTTGG
>Ga0302114_10002741_pt1 | contig 11220 bp, 7 predicted proteins | sample AG5_Surface_MG_FD_203107 | JGI IMG/M metagenome (GOLD analysis project Ga0302114, IMG submission 203107) | Marine microbial communities from Western Arctic Ocean, Canada - AG5_Surface | ecosystem: Environmental > Aquatic > Marine > Oceanic | place: Canada: Western Arctic Ocean | collected...
AGGATGATAACTTGACTGAATACGAGCGCCAGAGAATCGCGCACGTCGCGAGGAATAAGCAATACATGGCGCGTTTGGGAATAACTGATTTAGCCATGGTTGTTCACAATCACAACAACAAGAAAAACAACAACAACAACGCAGAAAAGAAGAAGAAGAGAAAGACGGTGCCAAAACTGAGGACAGAACCGACGCGAGCATCTTCGCGTATTCAAAAGAAACCAGCGGAATTAGACGGATCATTCATCGATGAATACAGCGAACTCGAAATGTGGAAAAAAGAAGCGAAAAGGAAAAAAATAAATACGACGAGTGACGACGATGAAAGTAACAAAGAGAACCACGTCAACTCCACCGTGGAAGCGTTGGAAACGTCCCGAGAATGGTTGGAAAACGCCCGGACGATATTATTGAAGAGAACAACATGCAAGAAGAAATCCAACGGTAACGCATCATCAGCTAAGACGACGGCGAACGAGCACTGGAGACACGAAGCGTTGGCGAGGTGGGGCGACTGCGTCCCGGAAATAGAAGCCGTCGCAGACTGGAAAGCGTTTGTTACCTCGAGATTGGGGACCCCTCCACCGCCGTCGCCATACATGTTGTTACAAGAATATTACTGCCACGACGGATGGCAGTTGTTAATAGCGGTCGTTTTGATGAGTCGAGTTTCGAGCGCGGATGTTAAACACAGGTGCATATCAGGCTTCTTCGAGAAATTTCCGACTCCCACTTCGTTTCACAAAAATGCGACGCCGGATAGTGTCTTTGAGATTATTCGTCCTCTGGGATTATTTCCAAATAGAATGCGCGCGCTCGTTGAATTGACCACCAGATTTCTCTCCGAGTGTGGTAAATTTGAAGTAGGACTCACCCCGGAGTTGAAAATTTTTGGTATCGGCGTCTTTGGAATGGACTCGTACATCGTGTTCTGTCAAGGCGATTTAACGCACGAACCGGACGATAAAAACGTGAAAGCGTTCGTGAATTGGCAGCGGAAGAACAAAATCAAAGTCGAAGAAGAGTAAGCTAATTAAAAAGTAGAAGAGTAAAATGTGTAAATATAATTTTGTTCCGTAAAAAATTTTCTTGACGAAAACACGCGTCTAATTTATATTGCGCTCTTTTCGCTTGTTGTATGTAAACCTTCTCGCCGACATCGGTTTTTCGCGTAGGAGATGTGAATAAACACACTCGTTTAACGCGAGAAACGTCACTTTAATTTAGCGAGCGAAGCACCACCATGACATGGTACTTTTTGCGGAAAACACAAACAAAACGTTGCGAGCTCTTTCTCTCTTTTATATAAAAGATGAAGAGTTTTTAATAAACACAGTATTCCTTCTCTTCCTCGGACTGAAGCCTTTTTTCGCAGGCATCTTAGCACATGGTGTCAACCATATTGTCGATGCAGGCGACTTCCGGGAAATCGTCCCCGGCTGGATCAGTCGGACTTTCCGCGACGTTGAACGTCTTGATGACTCCGTCGTCGATGTACATGGCGAAACGCTTGGATCTCCCCGGACCAAGCTTGGAGCACGGTCCTGGGTGCGTCAATTCGACGCCCAAGTTTTCAACCATAACGGAGTTCGGGTCACCCATGAACGTAATGTTCGTGCCCGCAATACCTTGTGCCTCTCCCCACGCATCCATGACTTGCGTGTCGTTGGTACAGAAAATGATCACCTCATCGATCCCAGCGCCCTTCAATTTATCTTGTCCGGCAATATAACCCGGAACTTGACACGTGGATCATGTAGGTGTGAAAGCACCTGTTTGAGTAATATTATGAGAAAGATAGTTTCGGTTAGTGAGAGAAGCGTTTATGTATTTATTTATAATAATAGAAAGGACGACTTTTCTTAAAAGAAGAAGAGAATAATTCCCAACGAACGAATCCGCAGCCGATCGATCTCGTTGTGTTAATTTTTGGGGAAGAAAGAAAACAAAGACGCACCTGGAAGGCCGACCAAGATGACCTTTTTGCCTTTGCATCGTTCAGCCATGTTGACTGGTGTTGGCATGCCATCGATCCAAGGACCGAGTTGCAATACGCCACTGATTTGATCTCCAACTTTAGCACCCATTGCGCGCGTCGTTAAACTGAACGATCTTTTTTTGTGTTGTTGTTGTTGTTGTTTCAACGAAAAAATCGCTCCTCGTCGAGAGGAGAAATTCGTCCGAGTCGTCGTCGTCATCGTGGACATCATTTTCGTCGTATTTGTCGTCGTGTTCTTATAAATGTTGTTGTTTAAGAGCAGCGCACTGGTCGTAGAAGAAGAAGTGAATAATAATTTAGCAGAAGATGATGTCGTGAACTGAGTGATTTTCCTCAAGTACATAAACTACTGCGTGCTGTTACTATTATTACTGTGTCTCTTTTGAGTGCGTGTACCTTATTGAATGGGTGTGTCGTGTGCGCGATGAAAATAGTGAGGTGGTGCGATGGGATAGAATTCTTCTGCCCAAAAAAGGAGAGGAAAAACCTTTGTTTTTTTGTTTTCTGAAAAAGAAAATCGACCCGGCAATCAGGGTTTAATTAGCAGTAAGAGAAAAAAGAGAGAAGGAGATGAGTTCGTTACAAAAAGATGATGATGATGATGATGATGATGATGATGACGATAAAGGCGAAAGAAGAGAGAAGCAAAAGGAGGAGAAAATAGTAGTAGAATCATCAATCAGATTGATGATGATTAAGATGATGATGATGAAGACGATGACGACGATGATGAAAGGTGATGATGACCGGTCCCAATCTTCATCACGCATCGAAAAATCTTCCATGTGTAAAGTAAGATATAAGAAAACGTCGTCGAAAATGCCGGCAATAGTATCTCGATTTCTTTCCTCACGCCACGGCTCTGGCGTTCTTTTGAGCACTGAAAAGTATGCCGCCGCTAATAAGATAGATGCGTTCAATCGAGAGGATTTCTTCGTGTTGACGGCGGCTCACGTCGCTTCCATGGCAGGTACAAGACGAGATGGACTCGAATGTGTTTTTCCTTTTTCCAGCAATAATGATTTTAAGAAGGAAAAAGCGGTTTCGGTTCAAGCGGAAATCTTTAGCGTTCACGAGCGACTCGATTTAGCACTTCTACGAGTCGTATCTTCGCCTTCATCTGTCTCCTCTGTCTCCTCCTTATTGTCATCTCGTGGGTTAGAGTTGTCCCAAAAGCGTAACGAAAAGATGAAGGAGACCCAAAGAGTTCGAGCGTTTGGGTTTCCCATGGCGTACGCCAATCCATTTTTTAGCCTCGTTGGGGACTCTGAACAGTCAAACGGTGAAATCATAGGATATTCGGAAGATTTTACGCACGTCGCGCACACGGCAACCGTCTCGAGTGGATGTTCGGGAGGTCCTTTACTCGACGACGATGGTTACGTTTTGGGCGTACATTCTTTCGGCGATAAATTCTACGGCGGCGAAGCCGACGTGGCGGCATGTTGTTTCGAAATTGATTTGATAGATATGTTGAATAAACCCGCTCAATCACCCAGCGATTGGGACACGAGCGCAATTAACGAAAAAATTATGAAGAGCTCGCTGAAAGCGATGCGAGAAATCTTCCCAGACATTCCCGAGAAGGAGGCGAAAAAATGGATTCTATGATTCGCGCCCCGCGTGGATGTGATGTGATGAACTAGTTCATGGTTGTAATCCTACCTTTATGGTCAGTGCTACGTGCGCGCTATGAGTGCTACTTTCTTCTACATGCTGTTTGCTAAGACGTCGTCGATACCTCTACCCCTTTTCCCTCGTTTCCTTCACTCGCTCCTCCGCTTTGGTAAAAAGCCGCATCTTCAGCTGATGAAAACGACCCGTACGTGTTTTGGAATCGAGATCCTGTGTTCATCTCCCACATTTCCCCTATATCTAATTGCTCCACCCACGAACGCGGAAAGGTTGGATAAGAGATATCCGTATCCTCCGCGCGATCGTTTCTTTTTACTCCTACTCTATCGTTCCGAACTTCTATGACGTATCCAACGACTGGTCGGATGTCGAACCTTTTCTTCTTCTTTGAACTTTCTGCGTTTGCCTCTCGTTTTCTTTCGTCGTCGCCGCCGTCGCCGCTCGCAACACCCACAGTCTTTGTCGACATCAATGAGTATCCCTCGTTGTAGTATTTTTTTCGTTTACTCAAGTCTGGATACGGTGCACCTTTACGAGCGTAAACTCTCACTCTGTCGCCTGGTTGTATCCCTCGTTTTGCCCTCTCTTCGAGTATTTTTTGTCTCTGTTGTAACAGTTTCGCGTTGGCTTCTGCGGCTGCGTGCTCCGAAGCGGATACTCCGGATCCATACGAATCTTCCATAGCCATTAAATCTTCATAGTTTGAGAATTCATCGCTCTCGTCGTCGATATTTGTTGCTTTCCTTCCGTCGTTGTCGTTTTTGTTGTTCTTCTTCCCGGACGATGATGAAGACGATGTTGAAAACATTTCCAACATCGTTTTTTGTGCGCTTCTCGTTCTTCCTCCTTTTCCTCCTCTCAAAAGATGCAGCCGAAGAAGAAGTTGAGGAGAAGAAACAGAAAAAGAGGATAAAATCGAAGATGGAAGATAGCGGCGAGGCATGATGCCTTTGTTTTGTATCTAAAATCCCCCGTGGTGCGGCGTATTCATCTCTTCTTCTTCTTCTTTTGTTTTTTGTGTTGTTGTTTCCAATTTTTCGCCATTATTTTTACATCAGTTTTACAACAGCGCGAAGAAGAAAAATGGAGACCACGAGTGGTGGGCACGATGCTAAACCACCGTCGATACCATCGACGATAACCTCGTCCTCTTCCTCTCATCATCATCATCATCATCATCATCACATCATCAATAACAACAACAACAACAAAAATCGAAACGGTGGAGTCAAATCGAGAGACGCTGGAGCAGCGTGGAAAAACAAACTCCGAGAAGAAGTTTTACGACGCGTCAAGGAAAATAGAAACGAGATCCTCTCCGCCGCTCGAAACAACCGCTCGGCATTGATGGAGAAAATATTATCCACAGAAATGACTCGCTCGTGCGTAAAACGAGGACGAGGAGAAAGATTTGACGCGGTTGTATCGTCGTCACCAATCGAAGAAGAAGAAGAAGAAGAAGAAGAAGAAGAAATGAAAAGCGAGAAGAAGACAAAAATGTTATCAACGACGATGAGAAGAGAAGCACCGTCGCCGACGTCATCGGTCGACAGTCGCTCGTGGGACGACGTGCTCGCCACCTCGTCGTCGACGAGAGAAATCTCGAAAGAGGAATACGACGAGTTGATTAACGCGATGTTGATGAAGTTTGAAGCCGAAGCGAAAGAGGAGGAAGAAAAACTCTTAGCAGAACAAAAATACGCCATAGACGAAGCGGACGAGAAAGAACTCGACCTCGCGTTAGAGCAAATGCAAGCGTGGGAAATTGATGATCGTAATTCGGATCCGAACGATCCAGTTGTCTTATGCCCTCTCTGTAAAACGCGGCGATTACTCACGTCGCCGGGTTCGAACAAATCGCGCGTGTTTTGTGGATGCGAAAACGGATTTCGCATCGATATCGACGGAGGTCTCGTTTTCCTGCGCGACCGACTCGCGAGCGCGTTTGAGAACCATCGCACATTCACGATGGAAGAAGGTGAAAATTTCTGCGCAGAAGTTGACTTGACGTTTCAGTTTGGCCATCATCAAGGACCGACGACGGGAAAGGGGGGTTCGTCGACGATGGACGAGTTGAACCGCGTTTTGTTCGCCTCGTGTAACTCGTGCGGTTTCCTAGAAGCAATAATATAGTCAAAAAACAGCAGCAGCGGTAGAAGTTAGAAGAAGAAGCAGCAGCAGCAGCAGCGATTAGCGCGCAGGTAAAACAGTAGGATATAGCACGGATTTTAAAATGAGATACTTATGAGTCGAATACAACTACTAAATTCTATCTGAAACTACCCATTCCGATAGACATTGACGCGTTGCCGCCGCCAACGTATCCGCCCCCAAAACCACCAGCTAAATCATCCGCGTACATCACCGGTGCTTGTTCTATTGTACTAATACTTTGCGCTTTTCTCTTTTTTCGACGTTCAGTAGCCACCTTTAACATCTCGGCGGCGTGTTCTTCTCTTTCCTCGAGCGCACTTTCGAATGTCGTGAGTTTGTCGAGCGCTTCTTCCGCGTTCTTTTGCAACGCGTCCTCATCGTCAACCTCTTTTCCTCCTCCTCCTTTCCACGATATCAGGAACGATTTTTCAAGCTCTATCTTCTCGCTTCGCCCAATTGCACTTTTAACCAATCCTTTCACTGTTTTCGACACTTCCTCGTATTTGTCTTCTTCGTTGAGTCTTTTCAGAACGCGTTTCGTGACGGTCTTCGTCCCGTCCGTTTCCAAGTTTGTTTCGTTGTTCAAGATATACGCGACTGCTTTTTCGTATTTCCATTCTGAAGTCAACTTTTTTCCCAGCGTCGTACGGTCATCGTCGCAATCGCACTCGTTTATCCATTTATTGACGAACTTTCGCACCCCTCTCTTTACGGCGAGTTTCAAAGTGCTCGAATCGAGCGTATTGGCGAATACGTCCACGAGCTCGATATTATATGCTCGCGAACACAAATCTTTCGTATTGATGGTGGATAAATCCGCCTCTTTCAATATTTCTGCACACGCGCGCTCGATTTGCGTAGCTCGGATCGTTGCCATTTCATAAGCAGCGTCTGCCATGTCCACATCTTTCGTCAAACGCGAAAGCTCCATTTTTTTCAACTCTGTTCTCTCTTCCTTGGGGAGTGGTTTGTTTATAAAATTCACGTTGTATTTCAAGCGCGTTAAAGCTTCCGCAATTGCGATGTATTGAGACCAAGGCAATCGATAGACGCGCGACTCTTTATCGAACCATCCGTCGTATTCCTCGCACAATTCTCGTATCGACATCGACGTCTTAAAGTCGTTAGAGCTCACCAAAGTTTCGCTCTCGGTGGTCGGACTAATTGTATACCTCACATGTACTGTTCCACTTCGTGACTTTATCGTTTGCACTTGCTGTGGAACGTTCGCGGAATTTCCACCGAAAGGTTGTTTGTTTGCTGACATGTTTCTTCTTCGTCGTCTTCTTCTGTAATGGACGATGATGATGATATGATGATGATGTTGATGATGATGCTTTATTGTTATGAAGAATTGAACCTGCGAATTTTTGAAAATTTGAAAATTTCTTCGCCTCAATTTGGCCCTCAAATCACCTGCTGCTTCGTTCCTTCTACGACCGCAGGTATATTGTTTAGGTAGAAGACGGCTGTTTCTTTATCTCCTAAGTACCAAAACCAAATATAAAACCGTTGCTATACTCTCGAACCTGCTTTGTCGTTACTCTCTCGTGCTTTCTCAGCGTTGGATGTTTCCACGTGTTTTCGCAAACAGGCAGAATTGTTCTCCCTTCCGCTCCTTGTTCCACAATCCATTGCAGCAACAATTCATACCCTTTCCAAGCCGCTTCGAAAGTAAAATCGCTGAATAGCATCAAACATCCTGCTTTTCTTCCCTTCGCATTCAGGATACACCATCGAACGGCGGCATGCCATTCGTGCGTGTATATCGCAACACCGGCGTTTGGACAATACACTATATCTGGTGGCGCTCCACCTTCTAGTTCTGCAGATGTACCAAGCAAACCTTTGAGCAAAATGCATTGCAAATTCCCATCATAAAACGACACGACCGTATTGTGCAATCGTTTTGAAAGCTCTGGACCAACAAAGTATACTTCCATTCTTCGAGTAGTAGAATCATCATCTTCATCATCTCGACTCGTGAGTGCGTATATTTTTTTCGCCACGCGTTCAAATGTATCAAACTCTTTCTCGCAACCTGCTATGTATACTCTGAGTACGGAAGATTCCATTATGACATCTAAGTTGAATTTGAGTATGTTTTGAGCTATTGAGAATGGCAGATGATCTACTCGCGCATGTTTTTGAACCCAATCGGCTGCGGGCGCGTCTCCATCGGGCGCGTCTCCATCGTTAACCTCGCGAAGTAATTTTCTGAAATACTGGAGCTCAGAAGCAATGTATTCTTCATAGGTTGATACGCTGTGCAGCTCGTTATATACTAACTCACCGAAAGGAACAAGGTCGAAACAAGAGCATTCCCGTCGATAATCACGATGCTTATGAACACCTAATCTTTTTAGTTCAATGCATGATGCAGATTCTTGAACACCTAATAATTCATCTTCAGCACCACCTTCAGTTTTCTGTACCAATTGTTCGAATAAACTAACTTCCTCCGCTAGCCTCATGCACGCATTCCTATCATGATCACCGTTTCTTCCCGATGTGCTCGCTATTCGACACTCATATGAACAATAATAAATTGCGCGACAGTTTTCACAAAAGAAATTAGGGGATTCCGCGTTGATTTCGTTCCTGTGATTTTTTGTTTTCATTAGAAGATGTCAGTATAAGATACATATGAAAAGAGTAGAACGAATAAAAGACGCGCATGGATATGCGTACCCGCATCTGGCACACTCAAACATGCAAAATGAGTTTACTTTTATGTTGTTGTTTACAAACGAAATAGTCAATTGGACCTCCTGTTGTGGATTGTTTGTTATGTGCAAAATGAAGAAGAAGAACTGAAGAAGTGGAAGCACAAAAACAGATATAATACTTCATTTAAAGAGAGAGAGAGAAGAGAGGCGAATCGTGGTGGTGTTGCGTGGCGTTGGTGACGACCAACCTTCTCATCTGCGCCTCTCGAAGACGTGACGAGATGGCGTATCATCATCAGTATCATGATCGAATCGAGAGAAGAAACGACGACTCTTCGACATCCTCTTCTTTGAATTTACTCGTTTTGAGAGATAGGGGATGTTTATTTTCTCAAGATGTATACGCTCTTCTGCCAAACGTCGAGGGTCAAATCAGAGCGGCATCGATACAGAGTAGTAGCTCGAGAGCCGAAGAGTTTGACGATAGGACGTTTAAATGCGTATTCCCTCTCAGAGATGGAGGAACTTCCATTTGTACGCTCATTCATAAAAAGTTCAAGCCGATGGAAACGCAAGAAGAAGAGGTTCAAAGCGTATGTAAATATATATTTATATATCGCGTGGATGCTATTGTATTGTTGGTCAAATCCAACCGGGATTTGGACTCTTTCCTTCACCTAATGCAAAGAGCTGAACAACCGGTACCATCTATTATTGTCGGCGCGTTGAGCACACAAGCTAAAACGGAACTTAAGAGGCGCACAATAAGTGATGTTGAAAAGTATAAGGATGTATTCATGCTCGTTGATGCTTCGTCGTCTGCTAACATTGAGAGCACTTTCATAAAGCGCTTCTTTTCACGTAGAGAGATTATGCGCGCGAAGAACTTTCCCAATCGACGAGTAGAACAAGCGAAGCAGCGGCAGCAGCAAAAACGGTTGCGAAAAAGCGCAGAGCGCCAATCGTCGTTTCTCGCTCGAGTTTTTTTTGGTGCGACTGATCGAAATAGCAGTAGAACTATTAGTAGCGGTCGACCAACTGGTTTGATGGCGGCAGCACCTCAAAAGGCAAAGAAAAATGCCGTCGCTGGAGGTCCAACAACTGCTACTACTAAGCGACTGATGAGACGCGAATCGATTCAAAGTCTCGCCATGGCATTTGTCCTCGTTTTGGGACTTGGTTTTATTATAATTGAAACGCGCTTGCCGGATGCAAATAGCATAGCTTCATCTTCGCCTCGAAGAGCTGCGTCTTCATCGAAGTCGTCCTCGTTAGAGGCGGTACACAAAACGTATCATGGGTTTGGTTTAGTTGACGTGAGCGAAGAGAGCGAGCTTTCGCTCGAAGTGCACGAGATTTTTCCGGAAACAACATCTGTAGTGCTCGATTCGAACGCATTTCCACCGAGTGATGATCATAGCGACGATAATAGATATAGCTTAGCTCGATTCGTTGTTTCCGATGCGCTCGCACCAAGAAACGAAAAGAAATCAGAACATTGTGCACCGATTATTCGCACGACGCCGACGAATGGGGGCGCTATTTATCAGACACTAGATGGAAAGACTCCGTCGGGTCCGCCTTTGATATCCGCTGGTGCCTTAATCGCGCACCCTGATCGGATATTCATATATGCGCCGCCTCGCGTGTCGAAGAAGCAAAGACATATTTCATCAGTTGAATCGATGACGCTTGAACTTCCGTGTGCACGCGAGGCTTCGTCGCGTATTTTGAAGTTCCTCGTGAGAGGACGTTCTGTTAAAAAATCGAAACGCGATTCTCCATTCTTCGAGACGCGAATTCAAACCATAACTTCTGGAGCAAGTGTGAGAACGATTCGAAACGTGAGGTTTTCCTCGAAAAGCGAAAACGCTTTGGAAACGCAGTGCAAAAATAGTCGGTGTACTATAACGGTCGGAGCGCTTCGGGGAGGTACAATTAGTTTTAGCGCGAGTTCGATTGAAAGAGCGTCGAATAGTTACGGAAGCGTTGTAACTTTTGCATCGGATGGTAGCGCGAAAGCTACAACTGGATCTTTAGAAGCGCTCAAAGAACTTCTCTCGAATTTAGAATATGCAAAAGCGCCAAATACGCGTAAGAGTGAAGATGTTGTTTCGATTACGTTGACATACGACGAGGACGGGAAAACGCCAACCGCGGCGCGCGCTGAGCAAGCACGCGTACTCGTGCACGTCCGAGCAGCGTGTACTGCAAGAACGGCAAAGGTTTCTGGAAATGGAGTAGCAAAAACGGGAAACACTCCGGGGAAGCTGGCAACGATTGATGTCTTTTGCAAAGACGGGCTTGGTCAGGAATTAAAAGGCGCGGCGCTTCGAGGCGGTGATGGTAGCCAAGAACTTACGCTTGAAGTGACTCACGGGTCAGACGTCACGCAGCGAATGAAGTTCGGAGTCGCGCCCGATGCGTCGTGTTACCGCGCGCAATTCGTTCGACCGGCGAGCGACTATGAAGTTACCGTCATCATCGACGGCGCGAAAACTCCAAATTCGCCGCGATATGTCGCCATTGATGAAACGAAGACTTCCGATGTTATAGAGAAAGCGAGCGAAAAGGAAAAAAAGAAAGTAACAGCGTCTAATCAGCGTCCAATCATTCTTGCGCGTCATTCCGAAGATGTTCAAGAAGCACTTCAGCACATCGCGTCAAAAGAACACGGTGGGAGTAAGTGGAAGGCGGCAAACAGAGCTAGAAATTGGCGCCCGACGCAGGTTGACGTTATAGAAGAAAATGAGGACAACAACA
>Ga0302114_10002743_pt1 | contig 11217 bp, 7 predicted proteins | sample AG5_Surface_MG_FD_203107 | JGI IMG/M metagenome (GOLD analysis project Ga0302114, IMG submission 203107) | Marine microbial communities from Western Arctic Ocean, Canada - AG5_Surface | ecosystem: Environmental > Aquatic > Marine > Oceanic | place: Canada: Western Arctic Ocean | collected...
GTTTCGGCTCCGATTTCCGCGGTGAACTTCGCGGTGAGGTTGTGGTTGCCGGTGCCGTCGCTGTGCATGTCGAAGCCCAGCAGGCAGCAGTCGTCGGGGTTGGGCGTGGACGTCAACACCATGGCGCCGCATCCGTCGCCGAAGAGGATGCACGTCCCTCGGTCCCTCCAGTCGACGTACCTGGAGAGGACGTCGGCTCCGATGACCAGCACGTTTTTGTACTCGCCCCCGCGGATGAAGTGGATTCCGTTGACGACTCCGACGACGAATCCGCTGCAGGCGGCGGTGAGATCCACGGCCAAGGCACCTTTCGCGCCGATCGCGGCTTGCACGGTACACGCGGATCCGAATAGGTCGTCCGGGGATGACGTGGAGAGGAGAATGAGGTCGATATCTTCCGCGTCGACGCCCGCCATCTCCAGCGCCTTTTTGGAGGCGTCCGCGGCGAGTGAGGTGAGGGATTCGTCGCCGGAGATGACGTGCCTTTTACCGATGCCGGTGCGCGTGCGGATCCACTCGTCGTTGGTGTCGACGAGCTCGGAGAGGTCCTCGTTGGTGAGGTACTGCGCCGGGACGGCCATGCCGACGCCCGCGATCTTCGCGCCAGCGGGTGTGAACGCCGCATTGGCGACGAGGGACGCGCCGCGCGCGCGGGTCGCGGGGAGTCGCGGCGCGCGGGTGGTCATCGTCGCCTTGACCGGGTTACGCGCGCCGGCGTTGAGCGTGGAGCGCGCGTGCGCCCTGACCGAGAACGCGGACATCGAGAGCGTCGCCATCATCCTCGTTCAATCAACTCAACCCCCACGGGTGTTTTTCCTTTCTCGTCTGTCTATCCCTTGTCTCCCCACGCGCGATCGACCCGTGCGTAGTGCGTGTCGCTGAGTTATTAAGAACGCGCCGATGTGCGGCGGTGTCCTTTGGTCCGATGTGGTCGCAGACGCGTTGACGCGCGATGCGGCGACGAAGACGCGAGTCGCCCGGCGAGGTGTGACGGGCGGACGCGAAGGAAGCCCCCGATGATGGCTGAACCTCGCCGACTGGGATAAATGGATAAGAATCGCTGTGATTGGTCGAGACGAAATTTGTACGGAAGCGCAGTCAGTGGTAACTAACGAAATACGAAATACGAGTGGTTTCAACATGTGATGTGTAGGGGTCCGGTATAGTTTGCCGTTAATTAATCCCTTGGCTGCTGCCTCGCCTTGAACGCCGCCATCTTGAGCGCCTCCACCACCTGTTTATTCCTCGGATCCAGCCGTTCCGCAATTTCCAAAGAACACACCGCCTCGCCGTACCTCCCCAGCGCGTGCAGACTCAAACCTTTCCGAAAGTGTCCCTTGACGTACTCAGGCGCGACTTCCGCGCATTTAATCGAATCATCCAACGCCTTTCCGTGCTCTCCCATCTTAAGAAAGCACGCCGCCCTGTTCGCCAGCGCGACGTGGTGCGCTGGTACCAACTCCAGGCACTGCGTGTAGAACACCGCGGCTTGCGGGTAGTTCCCTTCCTTGAAAGCCTCGTTGCCTTTGTCTTTCCGGGTCTCCGCCCTGTCCGCAGTGGTGTCCGCGTTTATTTTTGCATCGCCCGAGGTTTCAATCGACGCCTTCGCGCTGAGGTCCCCGGCGAGCGCCGCCTCGTTTCGTGCCACCAGCATCTCCCGCGCGGTCGTCGGGAACTCATCCTTGCCCCGCACCACTCGTTCGGTGAGGATGGCTCCGTTCACGACTCGCGTGATGAATTGAGCGATCTCGCCCGATCCTTTCGAACCATTCTGGTCAGCGGAGACGGAGGCTAGGTGCCTTTCGTTCGCGCCGTCCTCCGCCTCCACCAGGCACAACTGCGACACGATGTGCTCGAACTGCAGGAGCAGTTTGTCCGTGCACGTGGCGTGCACGACGGCGCCGAAGAATTCGGTTTTATTAAACCGCAGGCGCTGCCCCGCGCACCCGTCGACTTGAATGGTGCACAGCTGTGTCATCACGGCCATTGAGCAGTCGACGCAGTTCCAGACCTCCGCGGACTGCGTCACGATGACCCCGTCCACCTTGACTTCGCATCGAGTGCAGTCCTCGATGAACAGCTTGGCGCATCGTACGTTTGGATCGATGGTAAAGACGCAGTCCCGGGCGCCTTTGATGTGCACGGCGTTCTTGTCTTTGCCGAGATCGGCGGAGGTGATGGACACCTGGGTGGCGACGAGGCCTTCGCCGACGATGTGCTTGGCGGCGAGATCCGCGGCGTCCTTCGCGCGCCACGCATCCTTCGCCTCCCGCAGCGCATCGCGCTTGCGGCGCTCCTCGGCTTCAGCCGCGGACCGAGGCGGATCCCGCGCGGACGCGTCGACGGAAATTTTCGATGATCTTTTCTCCGCCTCCGCCTCTTCCTTCTCCTCCCTCTCCAGCTTGGCGGCCTCCTCCGTCGCGATCTTGTCCCAATCGAAGCGGGTGGATCGCGGTGCGCCCGGGTCGTCTTCCGCCATGTCGGCGGTCGGTGGATCGATCGCGGCCATGGATGACGCGCGAGCGGATCTGATGTGACCGTGAGATCTCACTCGGCCGGTGCCCACTCTCAGCTGCTGCTCTGTTTGATCGTCACCGAAGGTCGAAAAGGCTCTTGGAGCGGCCGAGGGCGTTGTGCGGTCGAACGAGCGTGCGCTCCTCCACTGAACCACCGCGCGGCGATATCGACCACCCGCCGTGGTATCACCGTATCCTCCGTCGTATCCTCCGTCGAGGAAAGGGACGACGCGGAGGTCGAAACCCGGGCGAAGGTGGCCGGCTCGAGGAGGCGCTCGTTTGGACGTCCGTTGTTGCTTTTTCGTCTGAGATCCTTCGTCATCCCTAGCGGTAATGAGTTGGCTGGCGTCCATCGGCCAACGCGCGCGCGAGGCCGCCGGCGCCGTCGGCAACGTCGGCGTCACCGCGCGAGCCGCGCTGAACTCCGTCACGTCCTTCGCCGATGACCGAGCGCGTCGCATCGGCCAGGCGCTTCACGCGCGAGTCACCGGTCGGGGCCACTCCATCGACGACGCCGTCGTTCGCGTCGAGCGCGCCGTCGTGGAGTGCGTACCCGCGCAGAGGCCCGCCATGCTCCGGCGATGGCTCGCCGCGCTCAGGGCATCGTCCTCGGCACCCTCGGCACCCTCCAACGATGAGACAGAGGCGAAGGCATCCAGCAAAGAAGATGTCGACACCTCCAACGAGAGCAGCGCTGCGGAATCATCCAAAGAATCATCAGACTCTGCGGACTCCTCCGGCAAAGAGAAAGAGTGGGCATCCCTCGAGGTGGCGGAGAAGGAGAAGCCCGACGCCGCGCGCGCGGGAGGCGAGCAGGACGTCGCGTCCACCCCAGGCGGCCTCGCCAACGCGCCGTCACCGATCAACGCGTTCGGACTCCTCGACGCCGGCGGCGTCGGCGACGCGGCCTTGACGTTTTTCGAAGAGCCGTCTACCTTAGGGGCCGTTCCCGACGATCCAACGGTCCCGGGTTCGATCCCCGACGACGTCGAATCGGCGCTCACGTTCCGCGACGTGGTGCTGCGTTCGAAAGCGCTGGAGAAGCTGGCGGACACGTACGTGGACGCGCCGTCGTCCGGCGACGTCGAGACCGCTCTGTTCGTCGAACTACTCGCGCAGACTCTCATGATCGAAACAAGCGAGATGGACGAAGAAGGCGACGACGACTCCGGTGGATCGGATGCGATGGAATCGGATTCTTCCGTGAACACGCTCGCGGTGAAGTTCGCCGCTCTTCAGGCGGCCGCCGCGGACGCCGTACGCGCGCACGACGCGGAGGTTCAGCTCGGGGACGCCGAACTTCGCGCCATGTTGACCGCGGCGGTCGGCTCGGCGAAAAAAGTCGCCGGCGTCGAGGCTTTATACTCGCGGGAACGCGCGCTGGAACGCGAGCTCGTGAAGATATGCACTGTCGCCAACGTGGGCGGGGAGCTGGGTGGGCTCGTGGCGCTGTTGGGGTGCCGAGGGGTGCCGTCTGTCGGTGACGAGTCGGCGGTCGGTGCCGACGAGTCTTCGGAGTCTTCGAACGATGCAAAAAAAACAACCCCGCCGAAAAGCCCGGGTGGCGGTAAAGACTCCTCAAACGGGTTCGCGGCGCCGGAGCTGGCGGCGGCGACGCGGCGCGCGGTGGACGTCGCGCGCCGCGCGCACGAGTCCGCGTCCGCGCGCGCGCAACGCCTCGACGCGGAGCACGGCGAGACGCCCACGGCTGAGGCGTCCCGGCACCTGCGCTCGGCGAATGAAACTTTAGAACGGGCATCCGCCGACGTCGCAAACTTATCCAAAGACTCCAGCGCGCAGGTGCGTTTACTTGTATTATGTTTATTCCCGTACCTGTATGGGCAATTTTACTGACGTCTTGTTTGTTTACTGTTAACAGCTCGCGGAAGCGACGAGGTTCCGGGCGCAAAAGTCCGCCGAGCTCGCCGCCGCCGAAGCCTCCGTCGTCGCCGAGGCTGACCGCCTCGCCACACGAACCCAGGAGCTGCGTGAGGAACTGGCGCGGGTCGGCGCCAAGGCTGACGACGCCGCGAAGCGAGCCCGCCTCGCGTCCGAGGAGAAACGGTGAGTGTATTTTTTTATCTTTGTACGGGCAATTAGATTGCTGACGGCGTGTTTTGTTTTGCAGGGAGTTTGAGGAAGGCAACGAGGCTGTCCGCGCGACGTTGGAGCTCAAGGTTGCGGACCTGACGCGGCGCGCGGGGGAGTACGGGCGCGAGTCCGCCGCCGTCGTCGCCACCGGCGAAGTCCTCGCGTTCACCGCTCAGGTGAGTTTCTTTGTCTTTCCTTCATGGGCGATTATTACCTTCGAAGGTACTTGAAGACTGACTTCGTATTTTGTGTACAGTTGCGACACGACGCTTTGATCAAACAGAGGGCCTCCGCGGCGAACGACGAGGTGGTCGCACGTCGACGGTACGTCGCCGCTGTGTGCGCGCACGCGAGTGGTCAGGCGGGTGCGATGCGTCTCTGCCTCGACCGCCTCGCCTTCTGCGCGTCGGAGCTCTCGGAGCAGCGCGCTAAGAGGGCCAAGGCTCGGACCCTCGGTCTCGGCGCCGACGTCGAGGCGGACCTGAGCTCGACGTGCGCGACGATCGAGCGGAAATACCTGGAGGCTGAGGAAGGGATGAACGCGGTGCTCGCCGCGGGTGCGGCGCTGCGGTGGGAAGCCGAGCGGGTAGCCCCCGAGGCGCTGAAGACGGCGGTACCCGGCTCGAGTCCCGCGGGGGGCGAACTGATTTCCGTTTTCGAAGAGGCGGCTTCGCTGCGAGACGCGTTTACCAAGCTGGAGCGTCCGAGTGGTTTTTTCAACGAGGAGGCGGTGGGCGGCGCTATGGCGGCTGCGGCGGCGGAGGCTGGCGTGGACGGGTTCGCGCTAGGCGCGGGGATCCCCGCCGTGATTCAGGAGCTGCCGGAGGAGGCGTCTACGGTGGAAGAGAAGTACCCGGCGGCTGGGGAAGAGATCGAGGAGGAGGCTGAGGTCGAGACTGAGGCTGAGACTGAGACCGAGGAGGAGGTCAAGGCTGATGATCCGAGTGGCGTCGACGTCGCGTCGCCGTTGAGGGCGTTGGAGCTTCGGGACGAGACTGTTGAGCCCGAGCCCGAGGCGGAGGTGGAGCCCGAGCCCGCGTTGAAAGCGGAGGCGGAGCCCGAGCCCGCTCCCGAGGTGAAGCCCGAGGCGGAGCCCGAAGTGGAGGTGCAGCCCGCGGCGGAGCCCGAGCTCGAGGTGGAGCCCGCTCCCGAGGTGAAAGAGCCGGAGTTGATGTCCTCCAGCGGTTTCTTACCAACCGACAGCCCCGGCGCACCCGCGCCTCCCCATCCCCCCGCCGCCGAGGAGGCTGCCGACGCCGACGGCTGGCTCAGCGACGTCAGCGAATCCAAGGACGACGACGACGATACCGAGAACGCGGAGAACACGCACGACTGGGCCGATACCTCCGTCGAGGTCGCCGAGGAGACACCGAGGGCGGACGCGTAAAATACTGAATTCACGCGAATGAATACCTGTAAACTCGTAAAACCCGACTAAGCACACTAAGCCAGCCCACACGCCCTGAGCACCGCGTTCACGTCCGATAGGCCATCCATTACCACTACGTTGCCCTTATCCTCCGCCGCGTCCTTCAGTGCCTCGCCGTTGAACACACCCGTGGTCACCGCCAGCGCTATGGCGCCCCCTGTGAGAGTTAAAGAAAAACACGATGTCATCATACAAATTGCCCATACGAAAATAAAAATAGACGTACCGTGCTCTGCGGCTTTCACGTCGTTCGGAGTGTCTCCCACGTGCACAGCCCTGGACACCTCGCATCCGAGCTTCTCGATGCATCTCTGCCGCGCGATATGCACTAGTTCTCCCCTGTCGGTTCGATCGGACCCGAATCCCCCGATGTTGGGCTTGGTGAACAGGTGCTCGACGCCCAGCGCTTTCATTTTAATCCACGCGATTCGTTCCAAATTGCCGGTGACTAGTCCGACGACGACGTCTTCTCGCGCCGCGAGGGCGGTGAGGAGTTCTTGCACCCCCGGTAGGATCTCGAGCCCCGTCGCGGCGAACCCCGCGACGGCGGCGGCGTACGCGTACGCGAGCATGGCGTCGGTGCACTCAGACATCTTCGCCCAGACGACGTCGTGGGGTACGCCGTGGTGCTTGAGGACCGCCTCGACGACTAATTGATCGGTCGAGCCGTGGTGCGGGATCACGTCGATGTTGGTGTCGATGTCGTGGACAACCTTGAAGGCGTGGGCGAACGCGTCTTTGTGGAACTTGTTCGCGTGGGCGCCGACGGATTTGATCAACGTGCCGTCGACGTCGAACGTGATGAGCGTCTTGGGCAGGGGAGCCGCCTGATGACGGATGGGTGGGGTGCGTCGTCAGCAAAAAGCGAAATTCGACGAAAGGGTTAGAGACGGACGACGCGCGCGAGGGACGGATCGCACCATCGCGTCGGGTGCAGATCTGATCGCGCGGCCGCGAGTGGTACGCGAGTGGTGTTTACGATGCGTGAAGTGGGGGGTGCCGTGAGGGGTGCCGACACAGCTGTGCATGCGTCGTCTGTGATTTTAGCTTTGCCGGCTGGCTCGAGATCAGACTTTTACCAGACCGAATTTAAACGAATTACGCCCGGCCACTGTCAGCCCCTCCCACACACGGAGGAGACGCCGCGAGACGAGTGCTTCACTTCAGCACGATGGCGAAGAAGAACCGCGCGGCGCTCGCGCAGTTGGACGAGGCGCTGCACGCGGTGGGCGACTGTGACCAAGCCGTGTGGACGCTCAAGAAGAGCATCGGCGAGTGCCGCTCTCGACTCGGCGGTGGTTCGTTCGCTTCGACCGCCGCGGAAGCGAGGCAGATCGCGCGCGCGCTCGCCATGTGCGCCAAGAGTATCGACGCCGCGGTCGCGGCGGCGGTCGCGGAGAGCGTCGCGGCGGCGGAGAAGGCGCCGGGGGGTGCGACGCCCGTCGCGTGGGGCGCGGGAAAGGGGCGAAAGGAATCCGGGGGTGCCGGTTCCAACGGAGGCGCTGTAGGGATGTCCACGCCCGCGGCGCGAACGCGGCCGGCGTCCGCGCCGCTGGACATGGACAGCCCCGCGGCGGCACGGCTCATCGCCGCCGCGCGCGAGACCGTCACCGTCCACCTCGTCCGCCCACGCAAGCCGCCGACCACCTCCGAAAACAACAACAACAATCTAAAGCCTCCCGTCGCGGCGCCACCCAAGCCGGTACCCTTCCAGTTCCAGCGGCGCGTCCGCGACGAGGTCGAGCCCGCGGTGGGCATCGGAGCGTTCGCGCAGCTCCTACCGGCGATGCAGGAGAAGCTCGGGATGGCGACGCACGTCGTGGAAGTCGTCGGCGCCGACGGATGCGTTCGCAGATCCGACGCCGATTTCGTCGACGGTGAGTTTATTTTAGTTCCGGTATGGGCAATTGAACTGACGACATGTTACTTTTACAGGAGAAGTTTGCACAGTCTACGGCGCCGCCGACTCACGCAGAGCTCGAAAGGACACAGCTGGCCTCGATGGGGAAACTCACGACAGCGCATGCACAGCTGTGTCATCCACGTACCACGGAAGCCACGTGGTCGCGAGCAAGGAGGGGCTGGTGCGACTGGCGACGGCGTCCGCGCGAATGTCACGAGTCGTCGTCAACCTCATTCCAACCTCTTCGGTAAGTTTCTTTTTATTTCCGTATGGGCAATTTTATTGACGCCGTGTTTTATTTACAGCGTGTCAAAGCAATGGCAGGCGAGTTGACAGAGTCGCCCACGGAGGTTACCCTGCCGGCGTCTTGCAGCACCCGCGTGGAGTGCGTGCGCGTGTGCGAGGGCGCGCTGTACAAGTCCAAGCGGATATGTACCCCCCTGTTGGGGTTGTACGCCGCGGACGGGTCGAGCTTGGGGGGCGTGGAAGGGCTCCTCAACGGCGATGTCTTGCTCTACAGGTATTTACTTTTGTTCTCTGACTGTTTGCCTGTACTGATAACTAAAATAACTTTTGGTTTTTCAGAACTGCGAAGGAACCCGCGCCCAACGTCGGCGGCGGCGCTTCGATACCAAGAGGCACCAGCCAGCGCGCGCGAACCGCGTCCCTCGCGGCGCCCAAGGCGGAGTGGTGCCAATCCTTCGAGGTTTCCGTATCGCGCGTCGGGTGCGAGCGAGACGCCGTCCCAATGCGTCTACCGTCTCGAGGATTGGTAAGTCTATTAGTCTATTTGTCTATTTGTAATTCTCGTCGCGTATGGGCAATTTATACTGACATCGTGTTTTGTGAACAGGAAAACATGTCGAGGGTCCAACTCGGTCGGAGGATCCGTATGGCGTGCGCGCTGTCCCCAGACACCGACGTCGACGCCGTGTACGCCATGCCGCACGCGGAGAAGGTGGAGCACCCCGCGCAGCTCGCGGGTGCGACACGGGTCGTGTACACACTGGAAGGTGACGAGTCGCCAAAGCCGGAACCAGGCGCTTTGAAGACGAAAAAAAAGAATTCAAAGGCGACCTCCGTTCGAACGATGAAATCGAACGATAAAGGGAGGGACGCGCCCGTGTACAACCCTCGGCCGAACACCGCGCCGCCGTCGAGGCTGAGACCGCCTACTCGTAAGACGCAGTACGGCTTCGGCGGCGTGGTCCCGTTCGCCGGTAAGGAGTATTTACCCAGCGCGATGGCTTCGGCGGCTAAGACGGTAAGTTTATTTTAATGCTTGTATGGGCAATTAGAATGATGTCGTGTTTTGTTTACAGAGTTCGAAGAAAGCGGCGACGCTTCAGGCGTATCAGTTGGAGCTCGGGGATTCGTACGACGGGCTGGTGACGTCCGCGATCACCCCGCGGAGCAGCGCGGAGAAGCTGCTGGTGAATAACCCGATGGGGCTTCAGCACAGGCGCCCACGGCCTGAATCCGCGCGTGTTACCAGTGAGCAAACACCCAGCGGGTCGAAGGAAGACGAAAGCGTCCAAAATTCCGTCGGTCACTTTGACCTGAGGGCATCGTTCGAGCGGGATGGTCATTCGATCTCCATCCCGGCGTCACCGGGTCAGACGCCGGTGAGGGAGCGGTGGGAAGTGAACGCCGCGTCGATGGACGCGAGCACGTTGCGGGTGAAGAACGCTGAGGCGGCGTCGGCGTGGGCGGAGTACCACGAAAAAAACGCTTGGCCTAGCCCGGAATTGAGACGCATCGCGGAGCTCGGGTACGTCCCCGCGCCCGTGGCCTCGCCCGCTGACACCGCGCGACAACACCTGCGGGGGTAAACTGTGTGCGATAGACCTCGCGTGTACGATAGAGACGTTGTAAACGACGAGAAGTTCGGCTGGTGTACATTCGATGATATGATATAAAAAACTATTTCCCGACTTCGGTGACTGCTGTTAGGACACGTGAAGCTCTTTTCCCTTGGCGGTGGCCTGCGCCACCCCCGCCGCCACGAGCGCCCGCTCCGCCGCCAACACGTCGTTCCGAAACTGAACCCGAATGTTCGGCACGTTCGTCTTCTTCATGTCGTTACCCCGCGGCCCGGGGATCCAGTACCTGTCGCTGACCCAGTGCTGCTTATCCTCGTGCGGAAAATCGCTGTTTAAAACGGAGTTTCTCGCAATCTCGCACAGATCCGCCGCGCTGAGCTTCCACACGCTCGCCGCGACACTGTACTCCTCCACGAGCGGCTCTTTCGTCATGTGAATCTGCAGCGGGTCGTCCGTGCTCAGGGTGACGCGTAGTCCGCGCGCGAAATACACGGGAAACGGGTTCCTGTGGTAATCCAGAAATAAAGAATTATTCGACAGCGGCGACATGTTAAGCCCGATTTGCTCCAGGTAATACAGGTACTGCAGCACGGGCGATTTACGCAGGTTGATGCCGTGCGCGATGTTCTTCGTGAGCAAGAACGCCGCGGCGAGGTGGTCCAAGTCGCCCGCCTCCCCCGCGTGCGGCCGGAAAGAGATTGTGTTCAAGCCTTTGCATTCGCGCAGTTTGTTCAGCGTGTACAGGTTGGCGTAGACGTAGTAGGCATAGTACGCAAACGCGGGGTTGTGAGGGACGTCCCACTCCTCCGGTGTGCGCATGTGCTTCGAGGGCCTGCGCTCGGGCTTGGACTCGTCGTCCACCATGTCGAACCCAACGACGAGCTGAAGGAAGTGGTGCAGCGCCGGGTGAGAAGAAGGGTCCACCGTGACCTCGAAGAGCGGTAGGAAGATGTTGTCGAGCATCTGCTGGAAGTTCTGCACCGTGCCTTGGCCGCGGTAGATGTTGTACAGCCGCGGGAGCTGGATGAGCCAGACGACGTTGTTGCTGAAGATGCGGTTGTTCAGCACCCACGACGCGAGGGTATCCCACTCGGCGGCGCGGCGGCCGTAAACGGAGATTCTGTACTCGGCCATCTGGTACTTCGCCGCCTCCAAGTCCGAGATGACTTCTTTCGTCACTTCCGCCAAGAATCGCCCGCGGATTAAGTTGTCTTGCTTGATGAAAACCTCGCGAAGTCTGCTCTGTCCGCACGGGTTGTACTTCAAGTTGAACCGGTCGAACCGGTGAAACGTGTTTTTATCGGCGTGCATGTCCAGGGTGTCCACGTTGAGGTCGTAGGAACTGAGGTTGATCGACTCGAACACCTCGCGCAGGTTCAGAAACTTGCCGTCGCGGTAGATGACCTGCTCGTGCGGTTCGCGTTTCAACTTGGACTTGATAAAACGCAGTAAGTG
>Ga0302114_10002744_pt1 | contig 11217 bp, 13 predicted proteins | sample AG5_Surface_MG_FD_203107 | JGI IMG/M metagenome (GOLD analysis project Ga0302114, IMG submission 203107) | Marine microbial communities from Western Arctic Ocean, Canada - AG5_Surface | ecosystem: Environmental > Aquatic > Marine > Oceanic | place: Canada: Western Arctic Ocean | collected...
CACCGTGCACAAGCTTTCGTTGTGGCGGTCCTACAGACGTCGCACTTGTGGGTCGGCTTCTTCAGCACGTCCTCTACTTCAACCAGCTCAGCCTTGTCGTACTTCATGTGCTTGATGAACGTGCAAGCGTTGTTATAGACGCCGAAGACCTCCTCATCGACAAACTGCTTGGGGAGGTGTTTTCGGAGGAGGGTGGGGAAGGGGGTGGAGGAGATGGCCTTGGGGGTGAGTCGAAGGACCTTGACGATCTCTTTGCACGCATTGAATTGGGGGTCTTGTGCCCATTGGAGGGCTGTTTCCGCGTGAACTGTGTCTTTAACGGTGAGGGAAAGTGGGTGCCGATGGATCATTCGAAGAGCAAGAAACACGAGGGACTCGCTGTATACTTGACTATTCATAGCAAGAGTTCGAAGAAGATCAGAATTCATGTATTTGAGCACTTCACGCACCAACTCGTCATCGTGCTCGTTGATCCACTTGTGGCAGTCTGCATACGATCGTGATTCGATCCACCCATCCATCGCATTCCTCCAATAAGCCACTGGTGCGTACAAGCGGAGCATCCCCTCCGCACCCAATGAACAAGCTTCCTCGGGAGTGAGGGAGAGCAAGCCGATGATCTCAGCACAGGCTCCACTCCTACGGGCAATGTCGAGGGGAGTTTCGCCTTTATTGTCTCGTGTGGTGAGGGCCTCTAGATTCCAGGCAATCGACCCCACGCCCACATCGGCAAGACCATGTGTGTGTGTCTGAGCTTTCAATGCGAGCCAGTGATGTGGCAGTCGTCCATGCTCATCTCTCTCCTTGTACTTTCTCCCGAGCAGATCTATGTCCCTATTTGGGTCATACATGGCTCCTTGTACAGAGGGCCAATCACGCTTCTTGAGCCACTCGTGGTGCTCATTGGTTGCCATATTGGGTCCGACGGATGGTCAAAGGTGTCAATACGTGTGATTTGGAAAATGCGTGCACCTCGCTTGTGAAATGTCAACCGTTTTTCGACTTTTTTGAACCATTCTTGCTTAAATTTGTAATGTAATTTCGAATTCTCATACGATATCTTCACATATGCATGACGATGCGCTTCCCCGGCCTCCCGGACAAAATGACCTTTCTCTCAAAGCTCTTGAATCAACATTAACAGCACTACTTGCTCAGCTAGAACTTCACATTTCCCCTTCCACACCCCTCCCTCCTCCCCCTTCAAAGTGCCCATATGCATTTTCCACTTCAACATTCTTTGTGCAAAAGTACAATGTCTGGAAATACCTATCTTCTTCTCCCTCTCCCTCCATCACCTCCTCCTACCTTCTCTCCCTCCTTGTTGCTCTCCTTTACCCCCCTCACGATCAGAGTCCCCCCTTGTCTCTGTTTACACCAACGCTCCAGCTCTTCACCGTCCTTACCCGGTCAGTTGGTGTCACCCCCTCCCAACTTTCCACCCTGATAAATTTGGCATCAATCTCCACTTCCCCAAACATTTTCAACCTCCTAATAACAGCAATCCGAGTGATTGCTGAAACCGACGCTCCCAATGTCGGTAGCGGCGTTGGTCCTGCCCTCCCTTCATCTCCCTCCCCCTCTTCCCCTTCCCAATTTCCAACAAAAATCATCTCCACCACCTCCCAAATTACCGACTCCCTCCACTCGGTCTCAAGCAGGGATCCAACCCCTGCCCCTTTCGGTGACGGGAACTCCCTCAACTCGGCCAAGCACGACCCGGCCTCCGGTTTCATTGTCGATCCCGGCGGGTCCATAAATTCCTCCCTTTCCTCTCTCCCCCCTGAGGGCTACACGATATCCTGTTGGTTTCGCCTCGACTCCTCTTCCTCTCCCTCTTCCTCTCCCTCTTCCTCTCCTTCTTCCTCTCCCTTAGATGTAGATTTTTGCTCCATAATAACAATAACTAGCGATGCTGGCGGTACAATATCTGCCAAAGTAGACCACAATAACGAGCTACTCCTGACCTTTTCCGACCCTCATAAAACCCAGCAACATCTCACCCTTCCCCCCCAAACTTTCACTCCTCCCAACTCCCCGATTCTCCCGAACACCTGGCACAATCTCACTGTCACCCACACCTCCACCACCACTGCCACCATTAGAAACCTGAACAATTCTCAAGGTAGCCACCGTTCCTCCATATTCACTCCCACACACCACACAACCTCCTCCAACCCCAACCCCAACCCCAACGCCCAATCAGCCGCCTCAAACGACCCAGCCAACACCCTCTCCGTCTACTTGGACGGCCGAATCCGTCTCAAGACTCTCCTTCAGTACCCCTCCAACATGGCCAACGACCTGACCGACCAGCATTCGCGGTGGAAAAACTCCATGGTGAAGAACATGCCTAAAATCAATTCCTCCAGTTCCTCGTCCACTCGCAGGGGTTCTTCGACAATCCAAACCTCCACAAGATTAATGACCCAAACCCTCAACGCTCAAATGCTCGCCAACGAGCAGCTTTTGAAGAGCCCCGAGGCTGTTCAGCGCCTCACGCGTTGCAGCTTTGGCGGTGGCAGCTTTGTCGGCGTGCTGGGAGATTGCTACCTGCTCCGAGGTGCACACAGCGAGTCCAGCGTGGGTTTCGTCACCCTGGCCCAAACGATGCGTTCCGTCACCCTTCCGAGCATTATTCTGTCGAGGGAGCCTCAGCCGGTAAATTTAAACTTCAGCTTCCCTCCCCCGAAGCAGACTCTGGACAATTTGCTTCCTCCCACCACAACCACCACCGCCAGCAACAACTCTCCGAACAGCTTCTCATCTCTCAACACGAGAATCCTCTCGGGGCCCAATTTGTCCGAAGTCCCTCACGTAATCCGGCAGATGTTCTGCAGCGATGCCTCAAGTGGCGGCTGCTGGCCCTTGCTCTTTTGCTCGGCGAGCGCTCGCAGCAGCGTGGAGAACCTGTTTGACAAGGACAAGGACGCCAGCACAACATTGGAAAATGTCCGAGTATATAAAGCTTCTCCGAGAATGTTTCCGGCCAGCGTTGCGATCAGGGGCGGGGCCTGCGGCGGTGGGGTGATACCCTCGCTCTACCCCCTCTTTGAAACGTACTCGAAGCTTTTCTTCGGCTCCGCCACCACCACCAGCAGTAGAAATGAAAATGACAATGACTCGCTCGCCCTGTCGAACATAATCTTCATGCTCGCGGCGTACATAAGACCGAGTTTCGGCAACACCGTGTTTTCTTCTCATCTTTCCTCCCTCTCCTCCCCTTCCTCGTCGTCGTCCTCCTCCTCCTCCTCCTCCTCGAGCGTCAACGTCGTGGACATTTTGGGCCTCCGTTCGGCGGTAGAGTACAATCCCCTTTCCCCCAAAATAGATTGCTCCGTTTTCCTCTTTGGTGTTTTGAAGCACCTCATTAAGTCTCACGCCCCCAGCACCACCCCCATTTCGGCCCTCGTTGCCCCGACCCCCAGCTCCGCGAGGCTAACAGTTCGAGCCTTGCTGAATCTCCGTTTAGCAGACAGCGACAGCTCGTTTACCTTGCCTGGCGTTGGTGTGGTTGAGTCTTTGATGTTCGATTTTGATTTTTGGTTCGGGGGGGGGGGTGGGGGTCACTACAGCAACAACAACAACTTCAACAACAACAACAACAACAACAATAACAATGACAATCTGCTCGCCGAGCTGCTCCCTGCTCTCTCCACCTTGTGCAAAACTCAGCCCATTTCCGTTCTGCGCGGAGATCAAATAATACCGAACCTCGTCAACTTCATCCGAAATCAAAAGGCCGCCGCTTCCCTCCACCTCCAAATCCTCACTGGCTGCATAGTCAACTTGATCGAGTCGTGGTGCTCCTCCATCCTTCTGGTGGACGCCGACCCGGCAAGCAGCAAGAGGAGCCGTCGGGAATTTGAACGCCTTGTTAAATTTGGCGTGCGGCCACTGATTGCACTGATCACCGAGCTTTCGGAGCTCGTTGCTGATAGAGTTGGCGAAGGGGGGGGTGGTGGGGGGGTTATTGTTGTTGAAGAGCGGGTGTTTGAGGCGCTGAATTTGCTGACTCATGCGGTTTTGCATTTACTGAGCGTTGGCGAAAACAACAGTGACGATAAAATTTGCTCAACGCGGCTGGTTTTCCTAGCGGCGATGATGGTCTCTTGCACCACGACGGGTGATGAGTCTCACAACAAACTCTCGAACGCTTTGAGCTGGACGCTAATGACAATTGTGAACATTGGCGGAATTCCGGTGGTGCCAAAAGAGGTGAGTGAGCCACATCAGATGAAGCAATATACTGCTCTGCTAAACTGACATTATTCGCTTCGCTCGGCGCAGCTCCAATCTTCGACTGACGCAATACGGTCGGTGGGCATTAGAATATTCACGGAAATTTGCGGGCGAATAGTGTTCGGCGCCCGGGAGTTGTGTGGGTGGCCCAAAACCACGCAGACGCAAATTTCGCAAGCACAAGCACCACCCGCGGTCACGGTCACGGTCACAGCAACGTCTTCGGCATCAATTACGCCACCAAAGACAACCCCAAAACCAAAACCGGAACGCCGTCCCTCAACTTTCGGCTCCTTCCTCACCTCGAACTTGTCCAAGCTCGGAGCCGCGGTTCGGACGCTGCAGACCAACAACAACGATGTGGAGGTGAGTCTCACTCAGTCTCCGCTTGCCTTGATGAAGACGATCATACGATCATACGAGCCACAACTAAACTAACATTATCCCTCTCAATTCTTTGGCTCGCTCGGCGCAGGACGACATTCCCGGCGGCATCGGCTCGACGATTTTCACCCTCGGAAAGAGCGTTGTTTCCGGCGTGGCTGAGTTCGCCATCCAAGGCGTTTCTGGCGATCATTCTGCCGGCTCGTTGAAGCAGCGCGCCCGAATCCAGTGGGGTCCATCAATGCCACCCTGCGTGGTCCGAGCCCTCAGCAGCAACACAAACCCAAATTCCTCCACGCAGAACTTGAACGACTTGTTCGACACAATCGTCGTCGGCGGCGACGGCAACAACGACGATGCGAACTCCGTCGGGCCGAGCTTGGAGAAGACCCTCCCGACGAGCGACGCCCAGAACAACGCGGAGATCGGGGTGGCGGTGAAGCTCCTTTGGCACATGCTGAAGGTGCGAGCGGGGGAGCTCGGGGGGGGGCTTGGGGGTATGACCGAGCGGGCTGTCTTCGATTTGGTTGTATTCAATGGGGGGAACGAGAACAAGAACGAGACCGAGACCGAGACCGAGAAGGGCGGAACACACACTGCCGAAAATTGCGGCTACGACTCGTCTGTCGGCGGAGGAGGTAGCGGAGGCAACTGGGTGGTAAAAAAGAATACCTCGTGGATCTTTGTACCGCCCCCTTTGCCCTTTCCCTTGCCCTTACCCTTGTCAGGAGCGGCTCGAGTGCCCAGCAACCCGCAAATTGACTCCCCGTCTTTTGCGTTCCGGCCAATTCCAAACTCAACCTCCATGCTCTTCCGCCTTTTGAGGCACCTTCCTCCCATTTCGCAGGAGTCGAACATGATGGCGCTGCTGACGCTGTTTCGGGTGGGAGGGTTCAAGTACGGCTTTGGTGTTGGGAGCGAGGCGAGAGTTTGCGAAATCATCCGAGAGGTGCGCCAATTATATTTGTTATCAAAAAACACACACACTTACTAAACCTTTTTTGCTCGCAGGAAAATGAGAGCAGCAGCAAGAAGAAAAAATCCAAACCCCAAAAGCGCGGTTATAATGTCGCCCACCCCCCTCCTCCTCTTCTGTGTCAGCGGCCTGTGTTCGTCGTGCCCGAGTGGCAGACGGCGCTATTCACGATGCTGTCGGGCTTGGTCGACGAGGCCGAGGAGGATGCACAAACAAACGCAGGTGTGCTGGAAACTCTAATTACGAAAACTTACGTTGGCCTGCTGCTGGCTGATCTCGGCCTGAACGAAATTCTAGAAGACGACAATGACAACAACAATAACAATGGGATGGCTGAGGAGGACGACTTGGCTTATTTGAACAGTTTGAACACGCACACACAACTGCAACAAAAGTCCGACCACCAACAAAATTCAAAGCCAACCGACAGCAACAACGATCAGGCTGCGCCATCCCTTGGGAGCAATAATAATTCAGCCCTCCCATCCGGCCTTGGGCAGATATCGAGCCGAACGACAATTGCGCCGCTCGTCACCCTGGTCTCGTTGGCGAGAACTGCCCACAACGGCCCTGCCATTTCTCGCTTCCTGCTGTCGAAGGTTCTCGCGGAGATCGGCGCGGAGCTCGAGAAGAAGGAAATGATTAATGAGAGGAGGAGGAGGATGCGAGTTTGGCACGTTGTGTCCAGGTGAGCGAGCGAAATACTGCGAGCGTGCCTTGCCTTGTATATTATTCCCACTGATCACATTCGTTTTTCTCACTCGCTTCGCTCGGCGCAGATTCGCCGGGAGCCTTTTCTACCCAAGCGTTGTGGAGGCCGGGCTTGGGGTCGGTGAGCTGCTCAAGAAAAACAAAAAGAAGAAGGAAAAGGAGATGGAGCGGGTGGAGGAACAGAAGGAGATCGATAATTCGTCCTCGTTGGTGACCATCGGAATGAGCGAGCGCACGGCAGTAGCCATCTTAACTGGCCAAGTTTTGAGCGTGCTGGATTGGTGGATATTTCCGGACAGCTCGTGCTCCACCGGGCCCTCCGCATCCCCTGCGGCGTCCCCCTCCGGAGCCTCCACTGCCACTGCCACTGCCATTGCCCCTCCGCCTCCGGTTGCCCACGGTCTTCTGCTCGTTCGGTCAACGCTTGGACTGGCGTACAGCTCCGTTCCCAGCCCCAGCACGGACCCGGACACAACTACAATTCGCACCATCCCCTTTCTTCACCTCCTGGTTCAACTGACCCTCCTCCCCCTGTGCGTTGGCTCGGACCTTCGCCCGACCCGCCTCCCCTTCCTCCACTCCTGCGGGCGCCTCCGCTGCCTGACCGGGTGGGTCCTCCGCCTCGCCAAGTCGACCACCGCCTTCCCCGGGATGGAGGAGGAGGGAAGCCTCAGCGGGGTGGGGTTGGTCGTCCGGGGGGGGGGCAGTATTCCGTTCCAAGCGTGGAACGAGGAGGGCGACCGGATCTGCCTGGCGATTGTTTTGGTTTGTCACGGCGCGCTGGAGAAGTGCGGCCGAATGGTTTCCGTGATTGAGGCTGAGGCGGAGGCGGAGGCGGAGGGTGACAACAACGCGGAGAAAAGAATCACGAAAAAAAAGACGATTCGCCGCGTCCTCCGCTCCGCCCACGAGCTGAAGGAGCTCGTAGGAAGCATTTTCGCCACCAACGGCGAGGCTCTGCGCGTGGGTCTCGACCCCAAGGCTTGGAAGGCTCTCAGCAGCGCAATTAAGGACGGAAATTTGACGGAGCTCATGGAAGGGAAGGGCAGCGGCAGCGGTAGCAGCACTAGCAGCGGCAGCGGCGGCGGAAGAGAAGGAATTCTGCGGCGCTTCTTGAACGATTCCTGGGTGAGGCGTTGGCACGAGGAGGTCAAAGTGAATGACAAGGACAACAAGGACAACAAGGACAACAAGGACAAGGGCAAAAAGGAGACGGAAAGGCTCATCCCTGCCATGGTCTCCAACGGCCAAACAGGCGGAACCGGAGCTGGAAGCGTGGCGGGGGTGCTGGGTAGGAAGGCCGTCACAGCTTTGTCGCTGCAAGACCTTGGAGGTGAGCCCATCCACATCCAAATAACTCATCCAACATCATCTAACCCCGCTCGGTCGGCATAATGCAGTTCGAAATGTGAACAACGCCATTATGAAAGGGCGAGAGGGCTTCGGGTGGTTTCTCACCACTGAGAGGAGGTGGACCGAGGGGATGAGCACGAAAGTTAGGGGTTTGGAGGAGAGGGGGGTTGGAGTCATTGAGCATTTCACCAGCAGTGAAAATTGCGATGAGAACATTACCGATGATAAGCAAACTTCTCTCGCGGCAGACCTAATTTTGCACAGACTGCCAAGCTCGAAATGCTCGCCCAGGCACTTCGCCTACTCGTCCAGGATTGACCCGTTCCTTCGGCACGGGCTCGTGCCGCAGCCTCTCCCACCTCAGGCCTCCTTCGACGACCACAGCGCGGCGTCCTACGCTGGCAACTTGGAGAAGGAAAGAGAGAGGGAGAAGGAGAGGAGGGCCAACCTCAAAAAGAAGAAGGAGGAGGAGGAGGACATGCTCAAAAAGGTCATGGCGGAGAGGAAAGAAAAGGAGAAGGAAAGCGAAATTGGAGTTAGGGAGAGTGAGGAAGTGGATGAGGAGGAAGAGGAAGAGGAGGAGGAGGAGGAAGATGAAGATGAAGAAGAAGAAGAAGAAGAAGAAGAAGACAAGGATTGGGGAAAGATTACGGAGGAGGACTTGGAGACGCCGGTCAAGGCAGCATTAGCTGACACCACTGACGACGACGGCTATGACTGGGCGAGGAACTTTCTCTGGAAGAGCGACACGCGCACTTCATCCAAGAGCAAGGGCAAGGGCAAGAATAGCACCGACGAAAATTTACTAATCGGCTGCCAGGTCGATGTCATCAAGGTCACCGGAAACTCCCCGAACAGCTTCTTGATGCTTACTAGCTACAACTTGCTGGTGCTTCGGAAGAAGAGCTCCGATGGAGCTCTCGCGGAGGTGGAAGAGACCCATCCCAATCCAGATCCAAATTCCGATAATAATATAGATTGCTACGCGCTCAGCGACATTGTCGAAATCCTCCCCCGCTCCTACCTGCTCAAGTCCCAGGGCTTGGAGTTCTTCTTCGGCGATGGAAGGAGCTTGCTGGTCGCGTTTTTGGTGGACGACGGGCAGTCGTTCAATTTGGAGAAGCGCAACAACAGCAGTCCACTGCACGGACCGCGAGTTCGTGAGATATTCTGGCAGGTCCTCCGGAAGCGCTACTACTCCCGCACCGAAACTCTCCGGGAGAAGAAACAATCCCAAATCAGTAGCAAAAACTACTCGCACCACGATGACGACGACGACAGTTACAATAACGTTGTCATGAGCAAAATCCAGCTCGGCCTCTCCCACCCTCTCTCCAAGCTCCAATCCCCCCGAACGCTCTTCTTAAAATCGTCAGCCACGGAGCTCTGGCGAAGGAGGAAAATAACCAACTACGAGTACATAATGAGGGTGAACATGCTCGCCGGCAGGTCGTTCAACGATTTGACCCAGTACCCAGTTTTTCCGTGGGTCTTGAGCGACTACGAGAGCGAGACTATTAATTTGAGCGACGAGAGGGTGTACAGGGAATTGAGTAAGCCCGTGGGGGCGCTCAACGAGAACAGGTTGAAGCAGCTGCTGGACAGGTGAGCGGAGCGAGCGAGAGAACGAAAGAGCGGAAATGAAAACACCAACTAACATTCATTCACAGATTCAACGACTTGGACGGGTTTGATGAGGAGTTCAAGTTCCTGTACGGGAGCCACTACTCGTCTCCGGGGGTGGTGCTGCACTACTTGTTGCGGCAGGAGCCGTTCACATCGCTCGCGATCGAGCTGCAGGGGGGCAGATTCGACGTTGCAGACAGGCTCTTCTTCGACGTCAGGTCGTGCTGGAGGTGCTGCCTTCAGAATTCGAGCGACGTGAAGGAACTGATCCCAGAGTTCTACACCTCCCCGTCCATGTTTCTCAACAACAACAAATTCCCTCTGGGTAACTTGCAGACAGGGCCAGCAGTTGACGACGTAATCCTGCCCAAGTGGGCGAACGGCAGCCCATTCGAATTCTGCCGAATCATGCGGAAGGTGAGCTAGCGAAGCGAGCGAGCCTTTTTGGTAACAAGCTAACCCACCCAATTCGTTTTGGCTCGCTCGCTCGCTCGCTGCTCTCTGCTTCTTTACAAAAATGCGTACAATCTCGCTTCGCTCGGCGCAGGCGCTGGAGAGCGAATACGTCTCTCGCCACCTTCCAAAGTGGATCGATTTGATCTTCGGGCACAAGCAAAAGGGCGCACCGGCGTTGAAGGCCAACAACCTCTTTCACATGCTGAGCTATCACGACGCAGTGGACGTGGACGAGATTGAAGACCCCATGGAGGTGAGCGAGCGAGCCTCGAGGAAGACGAGCATACTCGCGATGAATCGAATCGAATCGATTCCCGCGAAATGGCTGCAGACATACATAATGGCTACGTCCACTACTGAACTAACCCAATGTACCTCGCTTTCGCTCGGTGCAGCGTGCTGCGGCCGAGGGCCACATCAACAACTTCGGAACGACTCCCATCCAGCTTTTGACCCACCGCGACGGAGGTGAGCTAGCGAGCGAGCCTTGGTGAAGACGAGAATTTAGAGCCACTACTAAACCAACGTTATTCCACTCAATTCGTTTTCGCACCTTCTTCGCTCGGCGCAGCTCACCCGAATCGGTATCCGTTGAACGAATGCTGGTCTCCGCTGTTCTCGTCTGTGAAACGCCTTGCGGAGTTGAAGAGTTACACGAGCAAGGTGCAATATGGGGTTGGGGGGGAGCTGGGCGGGGTTGTGAGCGTGGGCTGCTTCGGGGGCAACTTAGTAGTTTTGTACCGGAACGGAAGGTGAGCGAGCCTTCATACGGCTACATCCACTACCAAAACTAACCCCTTGGCGCAGCATCGGCAACTTCCTCTTCTCCGGGCAGGACAACGGCGGAATGCCCTTCACAATGAGGCAGAGTTCCTTGAAGAAGCTTAGCGGCGGCGACTTCTCGAACCTTGGTGGGTTCGTTTTGAAGCTGAAAAGCATTCCGAAGGGGGAAACGTTTGGCGGGCAGAACGACCGAGGGCTGTCAATCGATGTTGGCACCGAAAACATACGGCTGCTGACTTCTGGCTACTATGACAACCGTGCGATGAAGCTGCACACGATGGATGGGGTGGAGTGCTGCAGCTGCGGAGCCGGAGCAGGAGCAGGAGCCCAGTCGAACTTTGAGAAGATGAGCTTTGTGGCGCTGAACGAAAGCTACGTTGCATCAGGTGGCGAAGATGGCAACGTGCGCGTTTTCGTTGTTGACCAGTTTGGCACTTTCGAGGGAGTGGGAATCTGGCCCTTGCACGCGTGCGAAATTTCCGCCGTTGCTGTGTGCGTCGGGTTAGGGATTTGCGTCAGTGGCGATGTGAATGGCGAAGTTTGCCTGAGCAGCTTGGCAAACGGGGGAGTGGTTAAAAGGCTGAAATTCAGCGGGGAAAAGGGAGGGGTGAAGAAACTTGCCATTGGGGTTGGAAACGGGCTGGTGTGTGTGGTGGTGGGAGGCGGAGGGGTAAAAATGGTGTCGG
>Ga0302114_10002746_pt1 | contig 11215 bp, 11 predicted proteins | sample AG5_Surface_MG_FD_203107 | JGI IMG/M metagenome (GOLD analysis project Ga0302114, IMG submission 203107) | Marine microbial communities from Western Arctic Ocean, Canada - AG5_Surface | ecosystem: Environmental > Aquatic > Marine > Oceanic | place: Canada: Western Arctic Ocean | collected...
GAGGGGGGGTTAATGAATTTTCGCGCCAAGGCATTGACATTCCTATCGTTCTTACCTCCTGCTCAAAAGCACTAACGTCCATCAAATTGCAAACGTCAACTAGCCTCCCAAGCTCGCCCATGATTGCCACGTGCTTACTAACGTTGTGAGACTCCGCTCTGAACTGCGGGTACCTCTCCATGAAGTTCTGCATGTCCTCGATACTGGAAATTTTGCTGTTCTGGGTCGAGTTTTTCTGGTACTTGTCCAGCAACTGCGCAGAGGTTGAGCGGATTCGTTTTAGTGCAGCAGGAATTTTGCACTCTTCATAGCTCGCTCACCTCTTTCAGGGCCTCCGCCAACTCCCCAAAATTACTGTGCAAGTTGTTCTTGAAGAACTCGTCTTGGGTTGCGGACAGAACAATCTCCTCCAAGTCCTTCTTGATCCCCGGAGCCCCTTTCAGCACAACTCGGTTGTTGTTCATACCGAGAAGCTCGTGGACCATCGCCTGGTAGGTCCACTGCGACAAGAGGGGGGTGACTGGATCGTCCATTCTGTCGAGAATTAGCAGGAGAGGAGCTTGGTCTCGAAAGTGGAAAATCTGATCGGTCTGAATGCTCGCATTCATGGCAGTGGCGAGCTGCAACGCCATCGGACTGTTGGACTGGTACCGAATCAATTTCGGCTTCTTCTTCAAACTGAGCAAAACGGACGCGAGGCAACCAACATTACGGTCAAACAAAGGTTGGAATTTCTGGGACCTCGCCGTGTTGCTCGCAACGGTCATTTGTACAGAACTTGGAGTCGAACATGTGAACAAGTTTGTGTTGATGGGCATGTAGTCGCCGAAGTACTGTTGTATTGTAATTGTGTTGGGGTCAGAATATATATCGTTGGGGGGGGGTATATATATGTCACTCACCTCTTGCACCTGCCGGACCATTTCGTGAGAATCTCCACCAGCAATCACCCGGAGGTACTCTCCAGGAAGCACGTTGGAGAAGAAAATATGGTACTCCTGAAACTTTGGATTGGAGAGCTCTCGAACAATTAGCTCGACATTTTGTTTGGTGGGCTGCACAAAAACAACCGCTTTGAGGTGAGGCATTGATTCGTGGGTTTGCGTTTTTGTTAAGTTCTCAATGAGGTACACCTCGTTGGACAGGATTTCGGTTTGTGTGTATATTAATGAGACACATTGTGTGGTATAAGCGTCTAGGAGCAGAGCCTTCATCCCTGAGGTTTCTTGCACCAGCTTGTCAATGTAGTTTCGTGTAGCCTCTATTAAGTCCATGATGTGATGATGAGGAAAGATGTGATGACTTTGGTTTCAATTATGCTCTTGATTTTTGCTCTTTTGCATTTTCGTTTTTTAACACCACCAACGCTTAGCAACTAGCCCCCAAATTGCTCGAGGTTACATCAAGGTTAGTGCTCCATCATCCGCATACGCAAAAAAGTATACATGCATCGCTCTCGCTCACCCACATATGTCCCCCCAAAATGCAAAATCTCTCTAGCTGTCAAGCAACCCACCCAAAGCATGCTTGCTGTCGGTGCATCCTCCCGTTCAAACGACTCCTCTTCCTACTCCTCCTCCTCTTCCAACTCCCCTTCACTATCAACAGCAGCATTTTTCTACAACACCCCACCTGAGTTCTCACTAACTTTAGATGAGTTTGAGGAAAATGCTCTTTCCCGGTTAATTGTTCTTCGCAAGATTGAGGAGATGCACACAAGGAGCATCTCCGGTACCGACTTTGCGAAGGAGCTCATCAAAACTCTGGGCCAGTACCTCCCGGCGGGTAAATCGTCTGGCTCCACAAAGGAAGACCAGACCTCCCACTTCATTCTCCGCCTGTCGTACTGCCGAACTGAGGAGCTCCGCCGGTGGTTTCTCAGCCAGGAGGTGTACCTGTTCCGCTTCCGGATGGAGGAGCTGGAGCGCGAGGGTGGCAAAAACCTCTCCAAGTTCATCCGCGGTGCGGGGTTGACCTTTGAGAAGGTGGAGAAGGAGGAGAAGGAGGAGAAGCGGAAGTTCATGGGCTTCAAGCTCAGCTCCAGCGAGTTCAACTCGTCCACCTTTTACAAGATTCCGTTTGTCCATGCAACTGATTTGATCAAGAGCAGGGAGGTGTATGTGATTGCGGGTTTCGCATATGTGCCGAGCAGTCGTCTCATTTCGATCATCACAAGTCGGTTTAGGATGAATTTGAGCAAAAACCTGGTTGCCGCGAGCAATATGTTCGCTGAAATTGCCGAGGATCAGGTGAGTGCGAGCGAAGCGATCCAGCAACACGTATACTGCCTCTAACCCCACTTCACCTCACCCCATTCACCCCACCCCATTCACCCACCCCATTCACCCCACCCCATTCACCCCAACCCATTCACCCCAACCCATTCACCCCAACCCATTCGCCCCACCACACACACAGCGAATCGGCCCTCTCCTCCGCAACATGAACAAGCAGTACACTGGAAGAGAGTTCGGAGCTAAGGAGGGAGAGGGCGACCTCAATGCCGGCAACGTGGATGAGCACGCCAAGCGGGACATGCCTCTGTGCATGCGGCAGCTCCACAAGGGCCTGAAGGTCGATCATAAGCTAAAGCACTGGGGTCGTCTTCAGTACGGCCTGTTCCTCAAGGGCGCAGGGATGACTATGGAGGACCAGCTCGTCTTCATGCAGACCGAGTTCGGGCGAATCATGTCAGCGGACGACTTCCGCAAGGTGAGCCTTGATTGATGAAGACGAGAATACGAGCCACTACTAAAAACTTAACATTATTCTCATTTTTTTGGCGCAGAACTACGCGTACAACATCAAGCACGCCTACGGAAAGGAGGGGAAGAGGAAGAACTACACGGCGTACAACTGCATGAAGATCATCACGGGGAACGGCCCGGCCGCCGGGGACCACCACGGCTGCCCGTTCAAGCACTACGACGAGACACACCTGGGAAATTTGCTTCAATCGATGCAAATTACCGGCAAGGATAAGGAAAAAATATTGGATCTCAAGAAGAACACACAGTTCGGACTTGCGTGCGCGGAGCACTACAAGGTTACCCACCCTGGGGGTGAGAAGACCATGGGAGGTGGGGGGGGAGATGTCAGCATGGGGGCGATGGAAGGAGTTGGGAACCACCCCAACGCGTGGTTTGCGGCTAGCACCGCGTATCACAAGGAGAAGAACGGGGGGGCGTCGGTGGGGGCAGGGGCATCGACGACGACAACAAAGGCGCCGACAACGGCGCCGGCGCCAACGTCGACCCCAACACCGTTTGAGGCAAAGGTGGGAGGAGGAACAACAACAACAAACTCGAAAATGAATGTTTCGATTAGCCCTTAAGGCGCCCTTTAAGATAGGAAATAGCTCGTATTTTTATTTATGGGGATCCACGCTGTAAATTATTGCTCTCCCCTTGTCGTTGCCCACTCCCAGCACGCAGCCATCGCCATCACCACCATCCCCGTTGTTCCAAAAATCGCAATCGAACACATACCCGAGGGGAGTGCTTTTCGTTGGCCAGTTTTGGCACACCTTGATGTCGGTCGGCTTGGCAAATTTTGGAATGGAGACCAGCCTCAAGCTGTCCTTTCCCCTCTTGCTGCTTATTGACATCAGTTCACCGCGTCCATTGGCGTTGCTGAATTTGATCTTGTCCACGGCAGTTTGGAGGTTCATTAATGATTTGTCAGGTTTTGACGTGGTAGTTGAATCTTGGTTCCGTGCCCCTCCGTCGCGAACGGACATCAACGAGTTGAACCTGTGGAACGGAAAGGAACGGGACGGGGGGGGGGTGAGTAAGTTATGAGAGTGTGTTGGGTTTTTTAAGTTGAGGAAAATTACTTGGGTTGTGGTCCGCCTGCGCTCGGCTTGATGGACGCAGCTTCGTTCGTTCGCTCGCGGATGTCACTCTTCACTCACCTATTCCCCAACCAAACATTGACCACGCCATCCTCCCCACCCACAGCCAAACAATTATTCCCCCCCGCCTTGCTGACACCGATCGAACTTATGACGCTTCCGTCGTGCCCCTCGCTGATGAAATTCCCCAATACTCTGCTGCTCCTCATGTCAAAGGTGGTGACAAAGCCCCCGTTCCCCGCCACGTGCAACAGCTTGTTTCCGCTGTTCTCGTTGAAGGCCATCGCCCTCACGCTGCTCCCTCTCGGCGTGCTCACCTCCCCCCTGTACTCGTACGAGCTCCCGTCCAGCAAAATGACCTTCCCCGCATCCGCCCCAATCGCAATTGTCTGCTTGAATCCGCCGCCTTCCCCCCCGCTGCACTCGATCAGCTCCAAGCTGGGCGGCTTGGTGTGAGAGCGAGAGGAGTCGGCCCCCCCGCCGTTCATCCTCCGCACTTCGTCCACACTCCGACCGCTCCCTCTCCCCATAATGCCGGGAATTTTCATTGCCACGCCCTTTGTAACGTCGAAGTCGTACAGGAACGGGCGGCGGCCGGCAAGCAGTACGCTGCCTCCCCCCTTGGTCCAGAATGCGCTTCGAATTGGCAAATCAGGAAAGTGAATTCCGTGGATTTTTTTTGGGTATTTGTCATGACTATTGCTGTTGCTGCGCCGAGCGAAGCGAGGCATATTTTCAACGAAGCACGAGAGCAACGAGCGTGCAAAAACAGTTTTGAGTGGGTTGTTAGTTCAGTAGTGGGATGTAGCCATGTATAGCAATTTCGCACGGAGCTTCGCACTCTTCAAAAGGCAAAAAAAGGTGAATCACTGAATTGGCAATAACTCCAATGTATGGAGGTTTTAGACGCTCAAAATTGGACACGGTGGCGGGTTCAGCCAAGTGCATCTTTTAGCGCAAAGCAGTTGTTCAGAGACGGTCCAGATCAGGGTCATGTGCAGGGGTCAATGTGAAAAGAAAAAAAACTGAGGCTTCGCTCGCTCACCTGCAACTGGAGTAGTTGGATATATCAAAGAACCTCAGTGTCTTGTCCGTTCCGGCAGTGAAGGCCAGAGCGCCGAGAGGATGGAACGAGAGGGAGTTGACGGGAGATTTGTTGCTGGCCGAACCGTTCAAATCGGGGAGCCGAACGCACGTTAGGAGGGAGCCAGAGGTTGAGGAAGAAGTTGGAGCAGAAAGGGGTTCTGAACTTGAGAGGAGGGCTTGGAGGTGTTTGTCGGTTGTGGTGGGTGAAGGGTCGGCATCAAAATCGAAATCGGGATCGGAATCAGAATTAACATTGTCATCATTGATGTCATCATCATCGTCGTCGTCGTCCGAGTCGACGTCAGCCCACGACTTTTGCTGCTGAGCCTCGCTGCTGAGAACTTTTCGCTCCCTCAAACGGCTGGCAAACTGTGCGCCGGACAAGTTTCCCTTCTTGCGGTGCAGTTTTTTCTTGGCTGCTGCTGCCTCTGCCTCTGCCTCAGAGGAAGAGTCGTCGGAATCAAAATCGTTGGTTGTTTCTTCTTCTTCTTCTGAGTCCGACAGGTGGGCAAGCTTGCGCTCACGAGTTGACCGGCTGCCATCCATTATGTTTACGTGGAGGTCTTCGTCGTCGGAGTCCTGCCAGGCAGAAGCCGGAGCGGAGTTGGAGTTGGAGTTGGAGTTGGAGTTGGAGTCAGAATCGTACTCGAAAGAATGAGGAACAGGGGAAGAGGAATCCACCTCGCTAGCAGGGGCGGATCGCCCCCCGTAGAAACCTGCCGGGTCGTTGTTGTTGTCGTAGTTTGAGTCGTTCGAGTCGATTGAGTTATTGTCGTTTAGGTCGATTGATGGGTCTGTTGAGATTTGGAATTCAAAGTTATCATTTTCGTTTTCGTTTTCATCAAAATCAGAGTCGGAGGCGGGAGGAGGGGAGGGGGGAGGGGCGCGACGTTTATATTTGGAGGAGGAGGAGGAGGAGGAGGAGGAGGAGGAGGAGGAGGAGGAGGAGAAGGCTTTTGTGGATGTGGTGGGATTGGGAGTGGATCCAGTGCCAAAAAGCGAAGCCATTAAAGCTTGCTCCTCATCGTCATCTTGCCGTTGCCGTTTGGTGAGCTGCTGCCTCGCCTGCTCAACTTCCACACGCTTTTGTTTCTTGGTTTGTTTCGTTTCTAGGTTTGTTTGGGGCGAGTCAGCTACGAGGGTTGCAGCAGCAGCATTGAGAGGTGATACACTTTTTGTTGACACTTCGGTTGATGATGGCTTCGAAAGCTGCTTTTTTTTGGTCGGCATATTGAATTGAAGGGATGAGGGGGTGGTGTTTGCAGTTGATAACTGTAAGACGTGCGAATGTTTTCTCCAGTTTCAATGGAGCTCTCAAAACACAAGAGTCTAATATCCTGCATTAGTGAACCACATAATACAACACCCTCTCGTCTTTACACCAATTCCAATCACAGCACTACATACACCTTTCCATTTATCTTTTACCACTCACCAACTTAACAAAATGTCAATTTTGGATCTGGTTTCCTCCTTTCTTCCCCCAGCTGAGCCTGCTGCATTGTCTCCCCAGCGAAGCAGACCCAGTAGCACGTTAGACCTCCCAACACTCCCCCCACCCCAACCTTTTTCACTCTCAATAATAATATTCTCGAAGGACCGAGCATTTCAACTCAATTCTCTCATACATTCTCTTTCCAAATCCCTTTCGTCCTTTTACAAATCCAATTCTGACACCTCCAGTTCCCTCCACTCGTGTGATGTGACCGTCGTCTTCAAAGCTTCAACCCCAAGTTTTAGATTGAGTTACGAAACCATTGAGAATCGGCATGCTTCGTCGACTGCGAAAACACCATTTTCTCTAATTTTCCTTGAAGAAAGCACAGCATCATCTTTCCAGGTGCTTCTATTCTCTGCCATTGATACTCTCCCTTCCGCCACCCCCTCTCTCACGACCTTCCTCGTCGACGATTTAGTTGTTGGCACCCACCCGAAAGTGAACTTCTTTCACCACATTTGCAAGCTCTGCCCTCTCCTCCTCTCTGAAAGATACGTTGCTGGCCACACGACACATGCCCCCTCTGTAACCCACTCGCACACGACGTCCACGTCATCAGGGATGATACCATCCCCTCACCACTTCTTTAATTCTTGTTACTTGTTCGAGTACGACGCCCAATCCTCCGAGTGGGGGTACCCATTCGACCTCGCGGGAGGCGTCTACAGGTCCAACCAGCTTAAAGTTATCGTCAACGGGGTGAAGGAGAAGTTGTCTTCTACTAATATTGTCCTCACCCCAAACTCATTCGAGGTGATGGGCAACAACGTCCTCGCGAAACTTCTTCGCGCCTCCACCCAACAAGGCTGCGGTGTGGCGTTCCAGCATCCTCTAGCGTGTGTGGTTACCGTGAATTGCGTCCAAGAAACGTACACAACACCAGTCTACGGCGTCGATAACGATAACTACGCGATTGAGGCTCTTGACAAGCTAGTAGAAGGCGGGCAAGTTTTGTTGAGCGACAAGTACGGCGATGCGTTGTATTGCGGAGCGTACGATTCGGTTCATGTCGGCGATTTTTGGTTGGGTGGGGTGGGGGAATTGGAAACAAATTTGGAATCGGAAAAGAAATCAATCATGGCCTGCTCCGTGTTGCTGCCGGTGGGACCCACGGGCCCACCTTCTTGCGCCAAATTGGCGGCAGAATCAATCTGCGCGCAGATTGATATCAAAATAGAGCTCGTCGTCGTCGATGACGGCAACACTGATGGCAGCATCATGGCAATCAGAAACGTCGTCAAAAACAGCAATAACAGAAACATTGTGTTGAAGGTGGTTGTTCATAATCGCAACAGCAACAGCAACAGCAACAACAACAGCAACAGCAACAACAACAGCAACAGCAACAAACTCGCAGCAACGCTAAACTTCGGTTTGTCTCACTGCGGCCACGAGCTAATCGCGAGAATGGACGCGGACGATTTGATGGCCCCCAACCGGCTACATAATCAGCTGTCCCACTTCAGGATGTTTCCCGCAACGTCCGTGTGCGGGATGGCGGTGTCGATTTTCAGCGGTGATGACGGCACCGCGAACAGCGAAAGTAACTACTTGAAGACCCAAATTCAACCCACATCGGCCGCTTTGACAATGCTGGCGATGTACTTCAGTTGCGTGGTAAGCCACTCGTGCGTCATGTACAGGAGGAGCGTTGTTGTGGAAGAGTGTGGGGGCTACGACGAGGGGAAGGCGGGGCCGTGCGAGGACTATCGGTTGTGGCTGAAAGTTATCGGGAAGGGATTTTCCGTCAGGAATTTGGGCGCAGTTGGGTTGTATTACAGGAAGCACGGGGGTCAAATTAGTAATGTGCTGAGGAAGAGTCAGGCGTCGAGCAGTGATGCTGCCGCGGTGGAGGGAGTAAAGGCGTTGTTGGGGTTTGGGGAGGGAAGTGGCGCAAGCAGCTTCGTCGACGACTGCATCATCGAACCGTTATTGATGCTGCGTTCTCCCGAGAAACTGCTGAGCTCGTTCGAGGGTTTAGAGGGAGGTGCGAATTTGCTGCTACAAGTGGAGGAGGGAATCTTGAATAGAATCAAAGATGATGATGAGAGAGAGAGGCAGCTGGTTTCATTCGAGGTGAAGGAGAGAATGCGGCAGCTATGTTTCGTAGCACAGAGCGTGGGCAAAAACAAAAACAAAACAAACTGCGACGAGTGCGGTCAGAAACCGACCACCCCAAAAGCCTGCTCAAAATGCAAAACGGCGATTTATTGCACGGTCGATTGCCAAAAGAAGGCGTGGAAGAAGGGTCACAAATTCGACTGCGAGCCTGCTGATGGCGGTGGTGGTATTTCGCATGCAAAGTTGAAAACCAGTATCGCTTGGAAAGAGTGGACGTCAAGAGACAAGAGTGAGAGTGCAAACGCCGAGCGAGTGTTTATGGGGTTGTTGGGGCTTTAGAGTGAGGGTTTTAGAGTAAGTTTTGAAAGAATAAATTTTTGCCCTAGTTTTTTATTCCTCATCCTCCTCCTCCTCCATGTCTTCAGACTTCTCGTACGGCTCACTCATCGCCCGAACCCCATTCATCAACTGCTCGGACTTGTTCTGCAAAATTTCAATTGACTTGAGCAAGATCTCCGTCGCAGTCATGACCGTGCTCGACTCAATGTTGAAAATAAAATGGTCAGAGATCCGGTCAATTTTGACAGCCTTGGACAACCGCTCGTTCCTCATGTAGTTTCGCGACATTGTGCACGCGTATTCGTTGAACAAGATAGCTTTCCTGTCGTGGCCCGAGTCAGAGTCGGAATCGGAGTCGCATTTGACGAGCTTGAAAACTCCTGGCTCGTACATCATTAGCTCGTCGGCATCCTCGTCGTAAATCGGTTCCAGAAGGGTGATTTTTGGCATCAGCCGGTAGCTAGCTGTGGCAACAGGGGAGTATTTAGCGTGGTCGACCCCGTTGCTCTTCATGGCGTGGCACTCCAAACTAATTTTCTGCCCAGGCCTCAATTTAGTTATCAAAATATCCTGCGCCGAGCGAACCAAGAGAGTCAAACGAATGTAATTGAGTGGAATAATGTTAGTTTTTAGTAGTGGCTCGTACTCTCGTCTTTCTCACGCTCGCTCAACTTCGCCATAAATTCGCTCACCCCTTGAATCGCCTTAGGCTTGTACGACAACCTCTCAGTTTGGTTCCCTTGCTTGTGCCACGTTAAATCCGACGCGTACACGTGTTGTGTGTAAGGTTTCTGTGCAATGCTTGTGTCTTTTTGGGACATAAGCTTTTTCGCCTCCTTCTTGGCTGCTTTGTCAAGGTTGGAGTTTTCGATTTCCTGCAGACGAAATGAGTGTTTTAGTATTGAAAATAAAGTGTAGCGAGAGTGAGAGCGAGAGCGAGAGCGAGAGCGAGAGCGAGAGCGAGAGCGAGAGTGAGGGGGGCGAATTGACTCACCTGCTCCTTCATATTCTTATTCTTCTCCGCCTTCGTGCCCTTTGCCATCTCCTCCTCCTTCTGGCATTCAACCACAAGCTTGAAAACCAGACAATTCTGATCCGTGGCATCGTCACTGCCGCCCTCAGGAACGTTCTGGAAGTCGTCAGGGTCGGCGTAGAGAGGAATGAGCCCGAGACGATGACTCAGAACTTCGTCGTGGGTAATTGATGTGTTCATCCAAATGAAAACGTGTTCGATGGCCATGGTTGGTACCTCGCCTATCATTATTCTACGCAACGCGTTGGCATATGATACATCAATCCCCTTCATCTCGAAGACCAGGGTGTCGGGTTCCTCATTCTCAATTGTTCGGTAGGTAAAATTGGATGCAAATGAGGCGACTGTCTGAGGAAATTTGTTGACCAAGGATGCGGTTTCGAGGGTGATGCCATTCTCGCCAACGTTGTAATTGACGCTCATCTAGCTGGGGGGGGGGGCAGGCTGGGTGGAGTTGGCTATAATATTTTGTGGTGGTTTTTCAGCAATTTTGGTGCATCGTACATACCACCACCGCCACTAATCATATTTAATGGGAGCAGACCAGAGCTCTGAACCGTTCTCTCGCTCGACACGAACCAAACCAATCACATATAAAAGGAATGGAAAGATGGGGGAATTGGATCGTTCACAAACGTTCAATCTGAAACTGGTGATCCGTGGAGCGCCAAAAACCGGGAAGAGCTCATTGTTCGCCAGACTAAAGGGCAGTAAGCCAATTCCATCTTCCGCACAGCAAGAAATCCAAGTCTGCAATGTAAAATGGGTCCCTTCCAAGGAGTTCGTGATCCAATTGAAAGGTGTTGGAATAGCAACATCTGACGATGTAAATTTGGAAGTTTGGGATGTTGTTGATCCGGAGAATGTGAAGGTGCAGGCGCAGATGATTCAGGATGACGAAACGACCCCCGCCTCGGTTCGAGATGCTAACAACAACAAAAAGCTGCACAAGCTCACAAGCGCCGTGGTTGATGTGTACAAGGCAGCTTACGGAGTTTTGTTTTTGGTCGATCCGAGGGATGAGTCTACTTTGGAGTTTGTCAAGGAAAAATTGGGTGAGAAGAGTTTACCCGAAGGCATATCCATTCTGATTGTTTTGAATTTCCGTGACGAGGTTGAAGGGGGGGGTACGCGTACGGCGCTTACGGTAGCAAAGGTTCGGAAAGAACTAGAGACGTTAACTGTGGCTGAGCTGAATGTGATCGAGTCCTCCATGAAAAATTGTTTTGGGTTGAAGGGAATTCACGAATGGTGTGCTTTGCCCTTGACGCATTTGAAGAAGAAGGAGGCTGAGTTGACCCTGAAACTGGCTATAGAGGGTCTGGATAGGGTGAATCAGGTGGTG
>Ga0302114_10002756_pt1 | contig 11192 bp, 11 predicted proteins | sample AG5_Surface_MG_FD_203107 | JGI IMG/M metagenome (GOLD analysis project Ga0302114, IMG submission 203107) | Marine microbial communities from Western Arctic Ocean, Canada - AG5_Surface | ecosystem: Environmental > Aquatic > Marine > Oceanic | place: Canada: Western Arctic Ocean | collected...
TCCCCAGCTGCCTGCAGCTCGCTGTTTCCAGGCAAATACTTAAAAGGAATTCGACCAATGAATCGCCTGTCGAACCAGTGCGGCTGAGAGAAACACCACATCACCCAATTCTCTTCCACCCAGGTTTGAAGTACCAAGTCACTTACCCAATGGCTTTCATGACACTCCAAGGTCGATGCCTTTGCCTCCTCTCCGCACAATTTAAATAACGCCTCGTTGAAGCTCTTCGCCGTTTGGGTGTTGTAGAAGGTGTGCCTGAGCTCCCAGAAGCTGAGCGAAAGCACGATGACCAAGCCCACAACAAAAAAGAGAACTAAGATTCCTACCGACACGAGAAGCTGGGGGCTTTTCGCAACGTCGCTAAAGTAAAAACAGCCCAGCAAGCACACCTGGGAAGACAACAGATTGAACATCCAATAAAACCCTCCCAGATAATACGGATGCCGAAGGCTGAGAAGCGCCGAGCGAAGCGAGGCGCATTGCAAACCAAACAAATGGAGTGGAATAATAATGTTGGTTTAGTCGTCTTCTCGTCTTCCTCCTCAAGGCTTGCGAGAGAAGCGAACCAGAAACACCATATACTAGTTGTGACTAACTCGTTCACTTGCTGCTCGCTTCGCTCGCTAGGTGGGCACACTCACATTGGAAGTGCTGTGAAATCTGCAAATACCTTCATAAGAATTCTCGAGAGAAAGTTTTCTAACCCTCCACCAACCCCACCCTTGACCACAAACCTGAGATCTCCCCTCAGAGCCTTTAAAAGCAAGAAAAGCCCGACATCAGCCAGCACAAAACCGAATAGCACGCGCCAACCAAGATTTAACAAGAGCGCGTACGTTAAGCTCTTTGCAAGCATCACCTGTGGTGGATAGGGGGAAGGGTTGGGGGGGTTGGGGGGGTGGGGGGATGTGGGTTAGTTTAGTTTTGTTTCGCCAAGCAAAGTATATTTTCTCCGTTTTTCTCCCCGCCCCCGCCCCGGCCCCGCTCCGCTCCGCTCCGCTCGCTAACTCACCTCAAAACTCAACAAAGCGACGCCAACGCGCATAGCGATAAACCGCTTGCCGGTGGTTGGCAAAAAACCGTAGAAGATTGGAATGTTACCTCTCATTTCGGGATCAGCGTCGTTGATTGTCGACATGTAGGTGACGCTCATGGCGGCGATCCCGGCACTAACCACAATACTCGTCACCAGCGCGGGATCAACGGCTATCGTCTCGTCATCCATGATGCTTTCTAGAATTGCCACCACTTGAAATAAAGTTGTTGGAATGAGCTTAAACACCAGCTCCATGGACGTGAAAATGACAAGGAAATCAGTATACTCGAACGAGACGTTCCTGGGCTTCTTCTTCAAAGTCAGAACGTCTGCGCCGAGCGAAGCGAGGCGCATTTTTAATGAAGGACAAGCGAAACGTGCGAGCCAAACGAATTGGGCGGGTTAGCTTAGTAGTGGATGTAGCCATTATGTCTGTAGCAATTTCGCGCACTTCTATGCGAGTATTCTCGTCCTCCATGAAGGCTCGCTCGCTTCGCTCGCTCACCGAGAAAATTGCCGTAGCTCTTGGTGAACAGAAGAGTGTGCAACATTTGCTTCCAGATTTCACTCTTGTCTTCGCGAAAGTTCACCCAAATCAACAGGAAGTGAGAGCCCATCGTCAGCCCTAAACAAACCAAAATGATGTACGCAATCACCTTCTGCCCCGTGTTCAAGTACACGTTCACGGTGTAAATGTCCGTCACCACATCAAAAATGGCAGCCATTGCGGCTCCCAATGAAAACATAATCTTCCAGTAATTGCTTTTGCTTGCTAGCTCCCGCGCCAGCACCATCATGAACGGCTTGAACCACTCGTGCTCTTGCTGGAACGCCTCCAAGCATTTTACGCTAGAAATCATCTCGTTCATTGCCGAAACTTCGTTCACGCTGCAGCTCAAAAAATATGCAAAAGTTTCCCCCAGATGTTTCCCATCATCATTCATGAGGTTCTTAATTCTAGAGTTGCCGTTAAGTTGCCTAACAACTTTGCTAACCTCTCCTTGCTTGAGAAGCAGCGTCATTTCCCATCCGTCACCGCCATTAATGATCGCGTCACACATGGGGAGAAAGAAATCGTAGTTGTCGAGAAGCTCCTCCATGCTCGCGAACGCCTTCAAGGTTGTTCCCACCTCAATTTTTTCTTTGACTACATTGTGATGACGGAGAAATGATGGCACCAATGTCCAAAAACTCGGTAAAACGTACTTCTGGCTCACCAAGGTTAGTCCAATCGCCATGCCGTCTTTCGCGTCGAGGTTCTCCAATTTTCTCTGTTTCTGAAAATAACCAATCATCGTGTCAAGCGTTTTGTACTCGAACATCTCGTGCTGCTTGTTGATTCCCGCCAAGCTGTTCAATTTGTAGCAGTACTCGACCCTCGTCAAGTTCTTTGTAAGCTGAATGATCTTTATGCAGCCCATCGCCTGCTCCGGCAACCTCGTGGTGAGCTCGGTCAGCTCGGGCTTTCCCACCGCCAGCTTTTCATCGTGTTTCTTATCGTTCTCAGCGAGAAGCTTGCTGATCCCCCTACCCACGCGACCAATAGCTTCACCGAACGACGACCGTCTTCTCGCGCTGTCGTACGTCTCGTTGTTGTATATAGCGAGTAAATACGCTTTCCCATTGTTCAGCTCCTCCTTCTTTCTCTTCTTCTCCCTTTTCACCGCCTCAACATTTAACTTCCCCGAATCCTCTTCACTCGAGGCCTCCTCTTCCTTTTCTTTTTCTTTTTCCTTTTCCTTTTCCTTTTCATTCCCCTCCACAATGTCTCTTTCTACCTTTATTGCCGCCCAATCCAGTGACTTTTTGTTGACGAACGGCGAAATCGTCATTCTTTTTCGCCTTGATTCTTCTGATTGGCTGCTGGTAATTAAAACATCCGCAATTCCCCGTTCCTGCACACTAGTTTCCCCGCCTATCAGTGACTGCACAAGCTTCCACGTCATGTTTCCTCGAACGACCCTCGCCCTTCGATATCCGCTTGCTGTGCTCAGTTCTACCACCTCAAAGCTCTGCGAGTGATAATTTCCCCCGTTTTTCTGCGCCAAAAAAGAAAGAATGAGGAATTTTAACATTGGCGAGAACGAGATGAGATGGGGTGGAACGAAGATGAAGAACCAAATTTTCTCTAAAACTCACCTCCGCTTCCTTCAACAAACTCCGACTCACTTCTTCTGTGGAATTCTCGAGGTAGCAACTTTTGAAGTGCCACAGAAAGTTCAGAGTACTTTCGGCAGTTGATCGCGTCAATGTTGACGAGTGGCACCAAATCGAGCCGTCGTCTACAATTCGGACGTTTGAGTTTATTAATTTGTTGTTTGTGAAAATTTCCTTCACATCAATGTCCCTCGCTCTCTTGAAGATTTCGAAATACTCCTTCGATAGTAGCAACTGTTTCTGTTCGCCAGCGCTGTACGGTTTCTTTGCACTCTTCCCCCGCTTGACCTGCAATATTTTCTTCTGCACTTTGTCGATCTGCGGCCCTTTGTCAAAGCTCTTCAAATCCAAGCTGAGGCTGCGCAGGTCACTCGGATCGAGGGTGCTGATGAATGTCAAGCTTGAAGTAGGGTACCCGTCAATGTCGCCAGCTCCTCTAATGTGGAGCAGCATGCTCGGCACCGAAGACGTTCTCGCGCTGTTTTCACGCATAGAGTTGTTGTGGCTCTGCGCTTGGTAGTTTGGAAGTATCGCCAAAAAGTATTCATCTACCCCAATCTTGTACCAGCTCATCCTTTGCTGCACGATTGAGCGACGGGGCCCATCCCAACGTTGTTCAGTGACGATCTTTGTGAAGATTTGCTTTTTTCCATCATAAGCATCTTTTTCGACACTTACGACGACATTTTTTTCACCGGCAAATTGTTGGTGCATCTCCCGAATTTTACCATTAGCGCACACCAACCATCTCTTGGCCAGAAATTCTGATGCCGTTGAATGAACCACCGTGCGCGCCTGGTATAAATTCACATTGCTCCTCTCTCCCAAATTTTTGGCTCGCGTGAAGATAAGCTCGAGATTTTGATCCCACGACGCAAACGTACTTTTCAATTTGCTGGTCGTTGCCAATGCGTCCTGCAAGGGAAATTTGGGTTAGGTTAGTAGGTACGAGATGAGAAGAAGTAGTGAATTGCGAGTTGCGAGTTGTTGTGTTTTGTGAGCACCTGGTAGAAAGTCCACCCTGGATAGTTGTTCAGCTCTTCCCCCCCAATCTTTTCCTGCTGGCAATCAGCAAGAAAATTTTCGGTGCTTTGCGCATCGATCTCAACGTCGCGACTCAGATCCTTGTTTAAAAAATGGCACAAGCGAACCACTGATCTGATTTTGAAGTAGTTTACAAGTCTTTCTGAGCGAAATTCCTCAAAGCCGGTTCGTTCAAAAAACTCAACCTTGCTCGACGTGGCATCGACATTTCCCGGCGTGATCAATACAATTCCAGTAGAATTCAATTTTTTCGTCCCTTGGTCTACGCCCTTTGGCAACGTCGCGGGCTCCCAAGCAAACACAAATCCGCCCTTTTTAGCTGTGCGTGCCCAAATTTCCCTCGTTGTAATCAATAGCTGTTTTTTATCGGAATGTGTTACCCTCCCCGCTGTTACATTTGATACGAAACAATGGTCTTCGTTCTTGTCAATATGATACTCTTCAGCGAATGGCATATCCGTCTTGAGACAAATCCGCTCCCTTTCACCGATTTCACTGACCACTCGACTCATCAGGTTGAAGTCATTCTGCACATGGTGTGTTGGTGTTGGTGTTGGTGTTGGTGTTGGTGTTGGTATTTTGGATTGGACATTACTTCCTAACTCAACTCACCTTATTACAGTCCCTCTTCATGCGGCAGTCAGCGTCCAAAATCCAAAGCCAGGCCAGGACGTACGCAGGTGGCTGATCACAGGTAGTAACCCCCTTCACCCAGTCTCTCATATTTGTCAAACGCAGCGAGGAGAAGTAAATCTTGCAAAAATGGTTCGACAAGTCTTTATCCTTCGACCAAATAAGCTTCCCGGCGGGGGGTGCTATTACGTCCATAAAGTTCTTGTTTATGAACGCTTGGTGGTTTTTGTTCACCGATCCGGATCGCAGGGCTTTCTTGATAAAAACATTCCGCATTTCATCATCGATTTCGCTGGCAGTTCGCGCAAATTGTTCCTGGATGGAGGCGAACATCCTCTCGTTCCTAGCGAACAAAGAATATCGCGCAGTGTTTGACGCAGCGACACCAGGGGTTGCGGCAACGGTGTTGCTAACCAGCGCAAGCTTTGTCATGTTTTCTCCAATCCTAGTAATTTTAAAGCATTCGAAACCTACGACGTCGTCATTGCTATTGGTGATATTATTGCTGCTGTTGATACTATTGTTGCTGTTGCTGTTGCTATTGTTGCTGTTGCTGTTGCTGTTGCTGTTGAGAATGCTGTTGCTGTTTATGCCCACACTTTTTTCTCTGATGCTTCCACCTTTTTCGGGCAAAATCTCCTCAAAATTATTGGATAGTAGCTGAATTGCCAGACAGTAGGAAAACTTGAACTGCTTGTCTTTTGCTGCGCTTTTATCATCCGTGAGTTCATCCATGCTCGCCCATACTCGCTTCATGTTGAACCGGCGGGCGCTCAAAGCTCCACAATTTTCAACCTTGGAGAAAAAAGTCGAGCGGTCAAGAATTAAAGCAAGTTGGTCAGCATTGTTAGCGCTCTTCTTGCCGCAAGCGTCGAGGGCGTTCTCAACGACGCCCAAATGGAGATTCGCATGTTCCCTTTTATGAATTTTAATCTTGGCGTTTGACCGCTCGTTCAGGATATAGGCCAGCACTTCGCCTGAACCCGTGTGGACCATCCCTTCAAGCTTGTGCCAAGTCTCATTATTCTTTGTGAAAATGTTGATTTGATTGGTTGAAATTAACGTTGGCTTCGTTCGGATCCAGCCATCATCACCTTTGAGGTGCGAAACGCTGTGCCGAGCGAAGAAGGCGCAAAACGAATTGGGGTGGGTTAGTTTAGTAGTGGATGTAGCCATTATGTCTGTAACCATTTCGCGCACTTCATCGCGAGTATGCTCGTCTTCCAAAAGGCTCGCTCGCTCACCTTTGTTTCAAAAGCTCGACCTCCTCTTTCTTCAACTTTTTGTGCTTCTCGATCTTACTCGTGAACGCAAGCCGCAACATTCTATCCACCCTCACGTCGCTTTTGTATACTTGACTGTACTCGCGCACGCAGGCAAGCATTTTGACTTGGAGAAGATTGACGACTCGAGCAGTAACAAAACCCTTGTACTCCACGCGACAACAATAGGTGAGCTGCGTTTGCCCTGCAGGCTTCCTCAGCAAATGATAAACCTCGCAGCTACTCCCTTCGATCTTCTTCAAGTTTGTTGTATCGTACTGGGACTGGACAATTTTGTAGCTTCTCGCTAGCAGCTGCTTTCTCATGGGCGATGAAACTACCACGAACTCGTTGTCATCGAGCTTCTGCCATGCAACCTCGTTCACAAACTCCCTTGCCGTCAAGGGAAAGGGGAGCTTCTCACACCTGCGCCGAGCAATGCGAGGCGCATTTTAAATGAGCACGAGCGAACGAGCCAAACGAATGAGTGGGTTAGGCTAGTAGTGCATTCGAGCGGAGACTGAGCGAGACTCACCTGTACGTCACGTTGATGCCTGCTGTGTTCACTAATGAAAGCCTTTTGTAGAGCTTGACGTCGATGTTGCGTTTCATGTGAGCCGCTTCGTTGAAATGGGAGTTGAAATTAATCAAGGCTTTGAGGAGTATTTCGGGAGTCGTGTGAATCAGCCCGGAGGACGTGCCCCATTTTGTGCGTTCTTGATCCGATTTTGCGGTTCTGTAAAGGGGGAATTCAGGATCGAACCCAAATTGTTCATAAGCATGAGGGGCTGAGATCTGTGCAGACATTGAAAGCAAGTCACTTAATGCTTTTGTCATGTGCTTTTTATTTATATTTTGCAGGGGTCGCGAAATTAGGTTTAGCCTGTGGGTGGTTGGGCTACTGAGAGTATTAGTGAGGTTCTCCGAGGGCTTGTCTTTTTTTTGACCGATCATGTCTGTCTGTCTTGTAACGTTTCGCTTGAGTCGGTAGAAATTTGTGTTTTTGTTATTTTATTTGGGAGGGGTTGTGTGTACTTAGTGATAATTTAACAGTTGAGTTTGTGGTTTTAAAGATATTTTTAAGGTGGTTTGTCAAGGTGTCCAGAGGTGTCAAAGATCTAAAAAAAACTCATAAAAAGATAAAATAAATTTTTCTCAGTGACACCCCTCCCAAGCTTCCCCACAGTTGGAAACTAACTCAATAACCTCGAAGTCACTCATAGGAATAGGAAAAGGCATGAACGTAATGCAACTAGCTGGGAAGAGGCAATCCGCGGTATTACACCCTCATCAAACAACCCCCCCCCCAACATCACTTTCATCACAAGGACAAGGCGCACGGCAAAACTCCGCAATTGTGAAGGACGAAAAAGACGAGGAGATGAGGGCGGCATCAAGAAAAATATTCATAGAAGACCTCGGGGTGATTGTGGGCTATTTGCTACTTGGTACGTTAATTTACCACTTCGCAGAAGGGTTGGGATTTATTGACGCTCTTTACTTTTCCACTGTGACTCTGACTACGGTGGGGTACGGTGACCAGGAAAGCTGGTCTGGCGACGGCATAAGGCTGTTCACAGCGTTGTACGCACTTGTCGGAATCATGCTCATTGGCAGTGCGCTTGGTGTGGTCGGCGCGCAAGTGGTAGAAGAGCAAGATCGAGCTTTGGCCAAGGCAAAAACCCTCGCACTTCAGAAACAAAAAGATTCATCGTCAAGAGACCTCAGCGCGACTACAGATACAGAAGTTGGAGCTGGAGTAAATGCGAAAAAGGAGAATAAAACATTTTACGAAAGAAACCCTTCTGTGAAAAAGCTCATTCCCGGAATATCAATGTTGACAATATGCATCATTGTCGGGGTGCTGCTGGCTCACTTCGACGATGAGGATCTTTCGTTTATCCAATGCTTTTACTTCGCCGTGATTACGGTAACAACCATTGGTTACGGGTGAGTGAGCGAGCGAAGCGATGAGCGAGCGTAGCGCCATCCTAATTAAACATTTGTATATTTTATATTTTCTGTTGTCTCGCAGCGACATCTCTCCAGCCACTGAAGCGGGGAAACTTTTCGGCGTTTTTTACGTGTTGTTTGCTTGTGCAACAGTTGCGCAGGTGTTGGGGAGTATTGCGGGTTTGTACATTGATGCGCAGCAGGAAAAGGCAAGACTTGCGGTGCTGCAGAAGAAGATTGGGTTGGATGACTTCAAGGCATTTGATGTTGACGGGGACGGTCGCATCGAGAAAACCGAATTTGTTATTCGGAAAATGATGCTCATGGGTTTGGTAAATCAGGAGGACATGAGCTTGTGTGAAGCGGAATTTGAAGTTATGGATGTTGACGGAAGTGGGGAGATAACGCTTGATGATTTGGGGGAGTTTCTAAAAGATAACGAAACATAAAAATTCGATTTTGAGCTATAAAATTCTAAATCCATTCTACCATAAGAGCCTCCTGTGTGGTGATACCTGCTTCGGAAAGAGTAACTTGGGAAGAGGGAGAAGGGGAAAAAATTCGCCGAGGAAACCGCGAGACGAGCTGAAAAGGTTTATTTGCCGTGTTTGACAGAAATGAGATGTGAACGAAATGGAAGAGGGAGGGGAGGGTTGTGGTCGTTGGCAACGAGATCTTGGCAGACCCATGAGGGGACCGCAGGAGGATGTCGATGACGGGGGTTTCCGAATGTGTGGGGTGGGGAGTTGAAATTGTAATTGGAAGCTCACTTTGAAGGTATTCTGGAGGAGGAAAATGTTCAGTTGTGGTTGTTGTTGTTGTTGTTGTGGTTGCTGGGGGGGCTGCTGGGGCCGATACCGATGCCGATGCCGGCTCTACGTCCTCGTAAGCAAGGTTAACCTCGATATCCGTGTTGATTAGGCAAACTCCAGAAAAATCTGCCGGCACAACGGCCTTCACGCTCAGCGTGAACTCTTTCCCGCGGTGCCAAGTGGAGATCTCGTCACCGACACTGATCGTGGTTCTGAGCCGACACAAGGACTGCTCAAGAACCATTTTGACGTCAGCAAGTTCCGCGAAGCCGCTCATAATAGCCTGGGGAGAGGGAACCAGGGTACATTCACGCCCCTTAGGCAATTTGCACATTTTAATTTGGATTTTATTCGTAGGAACCTCGAAAACATTTTTTCCAGTGCAAATCTGGCCGGGAGTTGCATCTGGGTCGATGATGCTGCTGGTTGTGGTGGTGGCAGGAGAAATGCCAAGAAGTGCTTTTGCAGTCTTGGCCGTAATCCCACAAGTACCTTCCTCAGCCGTGAACTCAACAACCCCACCGTGAGTGGTGGAGAGGAATCGCTTTGCATTCACGATTGACATGATAGCTGCTCCAAGCTGCTGCTTGTTCACGCTGTTGGCTTCGTCTTCGTCTTCGTCTTCTTCTTCTTCTTCTTCTTCTTCTTCGTCTTCGTCCGAATCAACAATCATTTTCGAGGAACTCTCACCCTCTTCACGTTGTTTGCACGAAAGCGTGGCTTCAGACACGACGATTTCAACCTCGCCAGCCGACAAGTTGCTCAAATCAAAGGTAGGAGCAGGGAGGGTAAGGCGGAAACACATGGGCTGCTCAACCTCGTTGCTGACGAAAGCTTTTTCTAAAACACTTTGAGGCAAAGTGATCTTGTCACCTAGGCCAGTTATTGGGACCGGAGTAAGATCTGCAGAGAACGACACAGCAGGATCGCTGCTATAGTTCAACTTCGACTCGTATGTCGCAACTGCAGAAAGCACAATCTTCTTCTTCGTGTCCCTCTCTTCCTTCTGAGTTTTAAAAGCTGCCTGCTTCCTATCGTGCTCGAGTTTGATGTTTTGCTGAATTATCATTTGGCTCTTCCTGCTATTGGCATTCTCCTTTAACTTTGAGGCTCTCTTGTCGAACTTCTGACTGGCACCATCAAGGAGGAAATCCATTTTTTACGATTTAAAATGAAAACAAGGAAAAAATTTGAACCACGCCCTTCCTTCCCACCTTGCAAGATTCCCCTGCTGTAATAAAATAATTACCTTACGATCGCACGACACGCGACGCGACGCGACGCGACTGACTAACCAACAATAACTCATGAACCGACAACATCCAAGTGTGAATGTGAATGATCTACAAAATAATCAAAAAGCCTTTCTTCGACACCATTCCCCTTCGAGCCTCAACCCTAATAGCAACGCCACATTCGACAAAAGGCTAAAACATCAAAACGTAGACAGCGATGTTTCTTCGGTCAACTACAATGTTGAAACATGGGATTCGGATTATGGGGGGGATGAGGAGTCGTATTCTGATGATGAATTTAACGCGTCCCCCAATCTGCACCCCAGATTAAACGAACATGATGTTAACATGACTCCGGCACTCATGGCATTGAAGATGTCACTACCAACACGAGTTCAGAAGAAACTGAGCCCTCGTAGCAAACTTCGGCGGGCTGCGCCACCTCCTCCTGCACCTCCCCAGCGCCACCACCTTGAGCAAGCTCACCTATCCAATTCTTCTTCCTTTGGTTCCACCATGTCAACCGACGAGATCCCCGAAGAATTCAACAACGAGACGTTAAATTCTACCCTGAATGACACAATACCTGACGAGCTCCCTTCCGCCCCCGAAAACGACCAAACACCCTCTCCAAAAGCGACCAAGGAGATTGATGGTAAAAATCACAGTCACAGTCGCAATTACAACCATAATATAAATCTAAATCACCGGCAAACGAATAATAACACCCCGGTGACAATAAAAAAATCCAATTCTAGGAAATCTTCCAGCAGCAATATTGACAGCAACAGCAACAACAGCAACAACAACAACAGCAACAGCAACAGCAACAACAACAGCAACATCAAAAGCAACCAAATCAACTCATACCTGCCCCAAAAGCACCTGGCGACTTCTCCTCCCTTGACGAAGCCTCCCAGGTCCCAGGTCATGAAGAATTCCTCCTCGGCTCTCCCCCCCCCCCCCCCGTTTTCACACCCCCACCAACTCAACATCCGCAATGTCGCCCCCCCCGTCTTCGAAACGGCCATCAGCACGGACGCCGACGTGTACTCGAGGT
>Ga0302114_10002757_pt1 | contig 11189 bp, 7 predicted proteins | sample AG5_Surface_MG_FD_203107 | JGI IMG/M metagenome (GOLD analysis project Ga0302114, IMG submission 203107) | Marine microbial communities from Western Arctic Ocean, Canada - AG5_Surface | ecosystem: Environmental > Aquatic > Marine > Oceanic | place: Canada: Western Arctic Ocean | collected...
ATCGATATTGCTTATATTGGATCAACGCAGTTCTCAGGTGACTTTTCGGTCAACTCCCAGGGCCAGAACGGCCAGCCAAATGGATCGCTTGTGGCGGTTGATATTGCTGATGACGGTCTCGTTACCGCTTCATACTCAAATGGTACCCAGGATCTGAAAGGAAAAATCGTACTTGCCACTTTTTCGACACCCAATGGATTGCGTCAATTAGGTGACTCAACCTTCCTTGAGTCCAATGAATCCGGTACTCCATCGCTTGGTGAGCCTGGCGGTGCAGGCTTTGGCACGATCCGTGCAGGTGCTAGGGAAAGAGCGAATGTGGATTTGACGTCAGAACTGGTTGATTTGATTACCGCCCAGCGGAATTTCCAGGCCAATGCGAAAGCAATTGAAACGTCATCAACACTTACGTCAACGATTATTAACATTAGGAGCTAATAGCGAAAGCTAGCGGGAACGAAACATGGATCGTCTGATATTTACAGCAACGAGTGCGATGGATGAATACCGACTCGATCGTATGAATCTGACTCATGAGCTTGCAAACGTATCGACGGTTGGCTTCAAGCGGGCTTTCGAGGTGGCTAATCGCCCGGTCCGCGCAGAAGGCGATGGTTTTGATACTCGATTTCTGCCCCGTGCCCACACAACATCTGTCGTTAACATGGAAAATGGCCCTCGAATGCTGACCGGAAAGCCGCTTGATGTGGCCATGGACGGTAAAACGGTGATGCCAGTCCGCGCTGAGAACGGTGAGGTGGCTTGGACACGACGTGGTGACTTGGCACTTGATCCGGAAGGATTCCTGCGGACTGGTGAAGGTAACATCGTTTTAGATGATTCCTTGAGCGAGATTCAATTACCAGTCGGATCCTTTATTTACGAAGTTACTCAGACCGGGAGGATCATGATTACTGATCCGCAAAATCTTGCTGAGGGTTCTCAAGAAGTTGCTGCGATGGGTATTCGTGACACAACTGATATTCGAATGAGTCGCCGGCCTGATGGCTTATTTAGGCCTTCAGACAATACTGAGGATGGGTTCGATTTCGAGTCCGGAACTGGTGTTGCAAGTTTGACGTCGGGGTCATTAGAGGGCTCGAATTCTAATCCGGTGCATACGTTGGTGAGATTTATCGATCATGCCCGGTCCTTCGAAATGCAAACAAAAATGATCAAAGAAATGAAAGAGAACGATGCAAGTGGCGCGGCCATGATGCGGTTGTCATAGGAGAAGATAGATGGAAGCTTCACTTTGGGTATCGAAAACAGGGCTTGATGCGCAGCAAAAGCGTATGACTGTGATTTCCAACAATCTAGCGAACGTGAATACGGTTGGATTTAAACGAGACAGAGCAGTGTTCGAAGATCTGCTTTACCAAAATGTTCGTCAAGCAGGCGGAACCACCGGGGGGGACAATATTTCTCCGACTGGACTGATGCTAGGAACAGGGGTCCGGATGATCTCTACTGAGAAGCTCCACCTCCAGGGATCAATGATCCAGACGCAGAATGCACTCGACTTTGGAATCCAGGGCGAGGGCATGTTTCAAGTCCTTCAGCCGGATGGAACACTGGCATACACCAGGGACGGATCTTTTAAATTATCTGTCGACCGTGAACTTGTTACGGCAAATGGAATGCCATTACAGCCATCGATTGTGATACCGCAGAATGCTGAAACGATTAGCGTAGGTGAGGATGGTGTTGTCTCAATACAGCCATACGGGAATGCCGAAGAGCAGGTCGTTGGTCAAATGCAGCTGGCTAGGTTCGTTAACTATGCTGGTTTAGAACCGATGGGCAAAAATCTTTATAAAGAAACCTCCGCATCAGGAACACCGACTGTTGTTCAGCCGGATCAGGATGGTGCTGGCAGGGTATCTCAGGGTGCATTGGAAGCCGCTAACGTAAATGTTGTTGAAGAAATGGTCAATATGATCGAAACGCAACGTGCCTATGAAATTAATTCGAAAGCGATCTCGTCAGTTGACTCGATGCTTAAATTTCTTAATCAAAATCTTTAAAGGATAGTCTGATGCGTTTACTTCTTTTGTCGGTTTCGGTGTTGTGCATTTCAGGCTGTGCCCCGCAAAAAATTGCAGGACCATCCCCTGACTATGCTCCGGTTATTCCGCAGACCGCGAAGGTGGGAACGGTGCCAACTGGTTCGGTCTACAACGCCGCTCATGCAGATGGTTGGTTTGGTGAGAAACGGGCTTTTCAAGTTGGTGACATCATTACGATATTGTTAGACGAATCATTGGATGCTGATGCAAGTGCAAACAACACTGCGTCTCGCAAGACTAAAAATGATGTTTTGTCGCCGCTGCAAATAGCGAAGTGGGGTAGTCCGGGTGGATTATTCTCTGAAGACTTTAAGCAAGAAAATGAAATTACATCTGATGGCTCAGGTACTTCGGATCAGAGTGCTAGTTTTACTGGCACGATGACTGCCCAAGTGGCAGAAGTTTATGCAAACGGAAATTTACTCATTCGTGGTGAGAAAATCGTGAATTTTTCGTCAGGATCAGAAGTTGTTCAGGTAAAGGGAATCATTCGTCCCGAAGACATCCAGCCTGACAATACCGTCCAGTCCCGGAGACTGGCGGCAGCGCAAATTAGCTACACAGGGGTTGGGTCCAATGCAAACGCGCAGCGTGTGCCTTGGGGAACCAACTTGATTTTCAGCCTTTGGCCATTTTGAGGTAGTCGATGATGAATTGGTTATTACTTGCTTTGTCACTATTTGTTGGCACCGCCTCTGCTGATCGGATCAAGGACCTGACCTCTATTGCAGGAGTTCGGTCGAACCAGCTGATTGGGTATGGCTTGGTGGTCGGGCTCGATGGTTCGGGTGATGGTGGCGATGTGCCATTTACGGGTCAATCACTGCGTTCTATTTTAGGAAAACTTGGCGTCAATGTTGATGGCGTGATCTCTGATTTTGATGTGGCGGGCGTTCAAGCGAACAACATTCCGGCTGATAATGTTGCGGCAGTATTGGTGACGGCTGAACTGCCTGCGTTTTCTAAGCCTGGACAGAAAATCGACGTGAATGTCTCCACTATTGGTGCAGCGAATTCACTGCGCGGAGGGATGTTGATCATGACGAGACTGCGTGGCGTTGATGGTGAGGTATATGCGATTGCCCAAGGAGCGATGACATCGACCGGTGTCGAGGTCAATGGTGCGGGCGACGAAATTACGATTGGTGTACCGACGTCTGGGCGAATTCCAAACGGAGCCAGTGTTGAGAGGATGGTTGATACACCTTTTAACAAATCTGACTACGTTGTTTTAAATGTGAGTGCTGGCGATTTTACGACAGCCAAGGAAATCGTGGACAAGATCAATCAGATCTTTGGCGCGGATACTGCCAATGCGATTGACGGAGTCTCGATCTCTGTCAGAGCGCCGGCGGATCCAAATCAACGGGTTTCTTTTCTTTCACTTGTTGAAAACTTGAACGTTGATCCGGGTGAGGCATCGGCCAAGATTGTGGTCAATAGTCGAACCGGTACCGTAGTGATTAGTCGAAACGTGCGGGTAACTGCCGCTGCAGTTACGCATGGTCCGATTACAGTCACCGTTGATGCGACGAATGAAATTTCACAGGCCAATCCATTCGCTAACGGCGGTAAGACGATGGCACTTGAGAATAATGACGTGTCGATCGAAGAAGAGGCCAAAAAAATGTTCTTATTCCAGCCAGGTATCGATCTTAAAGATATTGTCGACGCGGTAAATCAAACCGGTGTAACGCCTTCGTCCCTTATTTCTATTCTTGAGGCGCTGAAGGCATCGGGTAGTTTGCGCGCTGAGCTTGTGGTGATCTGATGAGTCTCGTGGAAGGACCAGCAACCGCATTCGACTTCGCCGCACTTGGTGAGCTGAAAGCTCAGGCTGCAAGAGATGGTTCAGATGATGGCGCAATTAAAAAAGCGGCCCAGCAATTTGAAAGTATGTTCTTGCAGATGATGCTGAAGTCGATGCGTGCCGCGATACCTGATGGTGGATTACTGGAGTCGAAGGCAACAAAAACGTTTGAGCAGATGTATGACCAGCAAATTGTGATGGCGATGTCAGAGAAAAGCACAACCGGTGTTGCACAAATGATTGAGAGCTTCATTCGCCGAACGCAGGCTGAGCCGGAAGACGGTAGTAAGCAACCATTTTTGCTGGACCAGAAATCAAAGGCTGCACTTAACTTAAACGATGAATCGGACTTTTTGCCGATTTCTGAAGGGATCACCAAAGATTTTTTGTTGAACCATAACCAGTTTTTACGTAGCGGAGAGAAATAATGGCTGATCTTCTCTCAATTGGCTCAACCGGAATTAGTGTTTACCAGCGCGCTCTGGCAACGGTCTCGAACAATATTGCCAACCTGACTACTGAGGGGTATAGCCGGCAAACGACTGAGATACGTCAAAGCCAGCCGACTGAAGTTGGTAATGGATTTTTGGGAACGGGTGCCTATTTTGATCGAGTGTCCCGTCAGTACGATAGTTTTTTAGAGTCGTCTCTTCAGCAGGCCACTTCGGATCTTGAGTCGCAGGGAGCAACCGTCGAATATGCAAACCGTTTGTTGGATGTTCTGGGTGATGAAAAGATCGGACTGACCTCCGCGATGAACCAATTTTTCTCGTCAGCCAAGTCGTTGTCGACTGATCCAGTCTCACCTGCACTGAGAGGAATAATGCTGAGCGAGTCCGAGGCACTTGCGTCTCGGTTTCAGGGATTGGCTGTGCAAATTGATGATTTGGGAGAGCAGTCACTATCTGCTCTGGAAGCTGAGGTTCGTGCAGTGAATGCACTGACCGGCCAGATTGCGGAAGTGAACCGGCAAACCCTGAAGAAAACGTTAGTCATCGATCAGGCGCCTGAGTTATTGGATCGTCGAGATCAATTATTAAGAGATTTGTCTGAATATGTTCAGATCAAAACGACTTTTGATAAGCGTGGCGCGGTGACTGTTTCTTTGTCTGAGTCTTCGCGACAGGGACTAATCGTTTCTGGGATCAAGTCTCAGGAGCTTGCTGTGTCAAAAACCAATGATGGCTCTAGTCGCTTGGATTATCGACTCCAGGGCGAACTAGGCAATGAATCGCTGACCGGAATTCCTAGCGGCAGTATTGCCGGATACTCTCGATTCTATGAAGAAACGTTGGTCCATGTGAACAGCAGTTTAAATGAGCTGGCCTCAGTATTCGTAGGTGCAGTTAACCAAGTTCAAACGACTGGTCTCAACGCGAACGGAGATCTTGGGACTAATTTTTTCGAAGTCGTTCCTTCGTTTTATGTGGATCAAGGGGCGTCGTCTGGAAATTTTGATGTCGAGATTTCGGTGTCTGATTCAGAGGTTTATCAGCCACGTCAATTGATGGTTGCTTACGATGAGCCCAATAGCCGCTGGTACGCAGAGGATATTGATGGCGATGTGGTTGTATCTAATGCCGCTGGCATTCTGGAATTTGACGGGATTGTCATTGAGGTCAAGGGTGCTCCAACGGTGGGTGATCAATTTATTTTAAATCCTGATGCCAGTGCTGCTCGAGGGATGCGTCTTGCGCTTGATATGGGTTCTGAAATTGCAACGGCATCATTATTTAGAGTCACGCCGTCGACCACGAATTCAGGCATATCTGATCCGCAGGCTTCATTTGTCGGTAAAGAGCAGATTTCTAGTGCACGGCTTGATTTGATTGATCTGGAAGGCAGTCGAGCGGTTGAGGTTGAGCCTTCTCAAATTACTCCGCTTACTGTCATCACCGCAGGCCAAAAAAATGTTGAGTTCACCATTGACCTGTCTTCTGGGTCCAATGCTTCGTTGCAAATACTGACGACTGATGGGCGTCATTTAGTTGGTTCAGGAGCTGATTCCGCAAAGCGACAGCAAATGGTGGATAGTTTGGAGCAATTTTCACCGAATGCCTCTTACGACAGCGCTTATTTGAACCAGACAGGAATGTCTGCATATAAAGATTTTGAGCTCTTGTATGGCCTGAAAGTGGATGCAGAGCATGTGACTGATTTGATGCCAATCGATAGTTTGTATTTTGAGGCGCCGGTTGGGACAGACTTCGCAGGTGGCGGGCTTGATCTTACATTAGAGCCGGCGTCACCGCTCGATCGCTTGGGACTTGAGAATTCTCTGTACCCAAAAACGTCGCTTGGAACCGTGACTGTGGTCGATAACATTTTGTATTTAGGCCGGGGTGAATCGGTCATCGAGATCGGAACGATTGACGAGACCTATGAAGGGACCGCGCAAACATTAAGGGTGGCATTTTCTGAAGTTTCTGAAGAAGTTACATCTGACCTGATTAATGATGATCTCGCGGCCCGGATCGCCACGCTGTTAACGTTTAATAATGGAAAGAATCTAGAATCGAGTGATAGCGTCATTAAAAAGCGGGTGACCGCAGAAATCTTCACGGCTGATCGCCAAGTTAGATTGAGTCAGGGTCGAGATTTTATCTCCTCAGATCTCATAAGTGCTGGTCGCGTATCAACAACAAATTCAAAGTTTGTGGCCTCTTTAACGGGCCGCGGTATTGAGTATTCAACGGGTGCTGGACGCATCTTGATTGATGAGGGTGACATTGCTTTAAATGGAACTGAGTTAGGCTCGCTAGTAATCAGTGATTCGGGAATTTTGTCAGCCAGTGACGTCAAGGCGTGGGTGGATTCTGCGAACACTGATGTTGAGACATTTGCGACAAACCTGCTCGAGATACCGAAAGATTTACTCAGGCTGACTTCAGGGGTGGGACTGCAGATTAATGGACACAGTGTGACCTCACATGAGACCGGTTCGTTGACGCGGTTTGATAGTGCCGATGACTTGGTGGCATCAATCAATGCCGAAACCGATTCGACAGGTGTGTTTGCGAGTATTCTTCGTAACGGCAATGTAGCGCTTCAGAACAATGATCTCGGTGGCGACAATATTGTCCTGAGCGGCTCTTCAGCCGGCTTAGGAACGAATGCCTTGGGAATTTCGAGTAAAGCTTATATTGGCAGTATCTCAATGCGTCTGGAATCAGGGGATGGGGATCCTATCCGATTTGATCTTGGTCAGAGCGGGGAGCCATCCGACTTGAACATACTTGGCCTCGATACCCAGATTCGCTTGTCCGGACAAATTGATGAGGATCTATTGGTGTTCGTTGGTGGGAGCGGAACAGCAATGATTTCTGCTCACTCGGAGCGGAGTGATCTTTCTGTTGCAGACGGGTTGAGATCGCGTCGTATCGAGTTTGAGTTTACCGCCTCTGATCGTTACGTCATTCGTGACTTGACCACAAATACAATACTTGGTGAGCGGACTTATCAAGGAGAGGTAAGTCTTGATTATCAGGGCATTGAGATCGTGTTAGATCAACAGGCGCGAATCGGTGATTCGTTTATTGTGGATGGGAACAATCTTGGTCCTGGCGGATCGTTTGATGCCCAAGGTAACAATTCGAATGTGCTCCGCATGATTGATATCGAGTCAACGTCATTGCTGGCAGGTGATTTAACCCTGACCGAGGGTTATCTGAGCTTTGTAGGGGATGTGGGTAACGTCGCCACACAGTCAGAAATCGCCAGAGATGCGCTTGAGATTGTTCGAAAGCAGGCCATTGAGGCCCGTGATCGTGTCGCTGGTGTCAATCTGGATAAAGAGGCCGCTGATTTGATTCGGTTTCAACAGGCTTATCAAGCCTCTGCCCAGGTAATGCAGGCGGCCACCAAAATTTTTGACGCGATCCTCCAAATTCGTTAGGGATAAATCATGACAATTTCAACCACACTCTTATTCAGTCGGGCTGTTGATTTGATGTCCAAGCAGCAAAGCGAACTGGCTAGTATTCAGGAAAAGATCTCGACCGGGAAAGAATTAGTTCGACCTTCTGATTCACCTGAGCTCGCAGTAAATATTGCTCGGATCAAGTCATCGATCGATGAAATTGATTCTTATAAGGAATCATTAAACACGGTCAATGACCGACTTCGGATCGAAGAAACGTACTTGAGTGGCGCAAAAGACGCCCTGATCAGTATGAAGCAATTGGCGATTCAGGGCGCGAGTGCAACCACATCTGGCAGAGACCGTGAGGTGCTTGCGCTTGAGACGGATGAATTGATCTCTGCAATGAAGAATTTAGCGAATGGCACCGATGCGAACGGCAATTATTTGTTTGCAGGTTCTCGGGTAAAGACGATGCCGTACAACGAAGATATTGATGGCACGATTCGGTACCAAGGCGATAGCTTCAATCAAAGTATCGACTTTAATGCGACCCGGCGTTCGTCATTGGGTCGTAATGGGCTCGATATTTTCAAGCCAGTCTTGTCCGGCCAGATCATGGAGGCGACGTCATCCATTTATGAAGTCGATACGACGGGAACCCTTGAAGTAGGTGATTCATTTGCGCTGGAGATCGATGGCCAACAATTTGCGGCGACTATTCAGCCAGGCCAGACCAAACAAAGCCTGCTCGATGACTTTGCTGTCCGAATCAATGAATCGGTCTTGGCAGGTGACTTGGTCGGCATCGAGGCTCGTGTGGTTGATCAGCGACTTCAGATTCATGGGGTCGACGGTTTTAATCATTCGGTATTGGTTGATTCATCCAATGCTGAAGCGAAGCCAATCGATGACATGGTCGCGTCTATTGAGACGGACGAAGAGACTGGGGCCAGTCAATTAACACTTGATGGAACGATGGAAGTTGGTGACAAAATTCATTTGTCGATCGGCTCTCGCTCATTTTCTTATGTGATTACGGGTGATGAGGGATTGAGCAATGACGAACCCTCGCGGGCGGATGTGTTGCAAGCATTCACCAATGCTGTCAATACGTCTGGTCTCTTTTCTCAGTCGGCGACGATAGAGTTTGACCCATTAAATCCAGAGCAGGTTCAGGTCAGTGCACTGCGTGAAAATATTGGATTAGTGCGGTTTGAGTCCGAGGAGAGGACCGCAATCAATGACCAGTCGATTCAGGTTAGTTTAATTCAGCAACCGACACCACCCATCCCGGAGCGGGTCGAGTTTTTTGAGTCGTTGCAAGAGGTCGCGCGTTTTCTGCGGAATGGGACTCAAGACCAAATCCAGTCGAAGTTGGACCATTTTGATCAGATGCTCGATATTGTGACGTTGTCGCTGGCAGATATTGGTTCTGAGATGGGCTCGCTTGATGATGAAATCACGATCAACGAAGACTTGAAGCTGCAATTACAAACAACGTTGTCTGGTGAAGAAGATCTCGATCTCGCGACTGCAATCACGAAGATGCAGTCAAAAATGATGTCACTAGAGGCTGCGCAGGCGTCGTTTGCGAAGATCTCTCAATTGTCTTTGTTTGACTACATTCGATAGATAGGCGGCAAACTTTGTCGGTCTTCCGACACTCTGCCGGCAATCCGAAGATTCCATCATTTTTATACGAATAAAAAACGAATTTTTGATCCTCAAGAAATGCTGAAACGCCCGTAAAGCGTGCCCTTTAAGGTATTTACCTGGCGGCGGCAATAAAAGTGGCATAGATCTCGCATATAAGTTTACGAGGAAATTTTTTTACCGGTGCGTATTGGTTACGCCCGGCAGATTTGGAGTTCAGATCATGGCATTAACGGTAAACACCAACGTACTTGCATTAAACGCACAGCGTCACTCAGCAGCGACGCAAACAGAAATGGCTTCGGCCATGGAGCGCCTTGCGTCCGGTAAACGGATCAACAGTGCGGTTGATGATGCGGCAGGTCTCGCGATTAGCGCACGGATGGAGGCTCAGATTTCTGGTCTTGCCCAGGCAGTACGAAACGCGGGTGATGCCATTTCTTTGGTCAATACGGCTGAAGGCTCGTTGCAAGAAACAACTTCGATTCTTCAGCGGATTCGCGAATTGTCGATTCAGTCGGCGGGTGGTGCGCCATCCAACTCTGATCGGGTCAACTTGAACAAGGAAGTAATACAGCTCCAAGAGGAGCTTTTGCGAATCACGACCACGACCCGGTTCAATAGTGAGCTCCTCCTGAACGGGACGTTCCATGACAAAACATTTCAGATTGGACAAACTAATAACGAAGAGATTACGGTCAATATTGGTGACCTGAGGCCTTCCAATATTGGTGCGTACACTCAGAATACGCTGAGTAATGCCGGCTACATCAATATTGGTGATGCAGTTGAGGACATGACCAACGGCGTGAATAACCAAACACTGACCGTGGCCGTTGGCAGAGAAGTGCCGCGCATCGTTCAGATAAATATGGGTGACAGTGCTCGAGACATCTCGGATAAACTGAATCAGTCCGGTGCGCAAGTGAATTCGCGTGCGACCACGACGCTTGATGCGTATGTCACGGGTGAGGGTAGTTTTTCCTTTTCTTTGTCGTCTGACTCAGCAGGCAACTTAATTGATACCGTCACGGTGGGCGGTACCGCCGCGTCCAAGGCCCATTCAATGGCGTCAGGGATTAACGCGAAGTTCGCAGATCATAATATTTCCGCGACCGTCGAAATCGATGATAATGGCGATGAGTTCGTTCGGTTGTATCAGGACCAGGGCTACAATATTCAGATCGATGATTTTGTGACGGCCGGAACCACGGGATTAGACTTGTCAGGGAACGGCACAACTGAGCTGACTGGTGCATACAATGCAACGGCGGCAATTGCCGGCGGGCAACTGATCATTGATGCGCCTGAGTCATTTTTAATTTCGTCAGACGATACCGAGAATACGATTTTAGTTGGAACCCGGGCCTCGATGGAGGTTCAGGCAGTGAGTTCTGTTCCGACTGATTACCAGGATCTGACGTTTGATGTGGCCGTTAATGGTGTTACGCAAACGATTAATCTCGCTGCGCCACCACCAGACACGGAACTTCCGGCCACGAGTGCATTGGTGCCAATGACGTTTGTAGGCACTGAGCAGACACAGGCCGCGTCTGGACAGCAGGTTGGCGCCTTCCGTCCAACAACTTATGCTGTGGGTCCTCTTACAACAAAAACCGGCAATGATGCTGGTGATAAGACGACGCAGTTTTCACTGAATGTAAACAGCCTTGGCCGTCAGGACTTTGATATTGCGCAAGCGCTCACGGACCTAAGTATTGGGTCGGATTCGACACCCGTTACCGTCGGAACCGCCGCTGTCACTGTAATAACTACAACGAACCCCACTGCTACA
>Ga0302114_10002760_pt1 | contig 11185 bp, 14 predicted proteins | sample AG5_Surface_MG_FD_203107 | JGI IMG/M metagenome (GOLD analysis project Ga0302114, IMG submission 203107) | Marine microbial communities from Western Arctic Ocean, Canada - AG5_Surface | ecosystem: Environmental > Aquatic > Marine > Oceanic | place: Canada: Western Arctic Ocean | collected...
AAGGACGACAGTGAATGTGAGGAGGAGGAGGAGGAGGAGGAGGAGGAGGAGGAGGACGACAAGATGGTGAATATGATCCCGTTTGCTGAAAAACCAAAGTTCAGGCTACTACACAGTGAGGGAAGCGACAGAAATTTTGCCATTAATAATGAGGTCCATGGAAAGTTGGTGGGACTGGGACTCAGCGTTCAGAACGGGAACATAGTGGAGGACGTACCGGTGGACCTGCTCAACAAATCAAAGAAAAAAGAAGAGAAAAAAGAAGAAGAAATTCTTCCATTGATCAAGAGCGTTGCGAGTGGACATAGATTGAGTTTGCAGAAGGCGAAGGTGGACGAGGAAGAAGAGGTCACGGCCGTTCTCAGTCCAGCTTCCACAAGAAAGAGGTTAGGGAGCGACGCTCACTATAAAGGTGAGTGAGCGAAGCGAGCTAACCTTAAGGAAAACTCAAGCGACGATCGATCTCGAGAAAAAGGCTACTGACGACTACACCCACTACTAAACTAACATTATTCCACTCAATTCGTATTCGTTTGGTTCGCTCTTACTTCATTAAAAATGCGCCTCGCTTCGCTCGGAGCAGCAACAAAGATGGTGGAGGGCCTAAATCTGCTTGGCAAGAACTCAGGAAAAGATTAATTTCGTGGGTGTGAATTTAATGGATGTGGTACTACTGTGGAATTATGTGATAACAAGCGCTACACTAGTTTTCACGAATAATATTGCGGTGGGGTGTTTTTAAAAATTTAAAGGCTGAACTTCGGCTTCCGATCCTGGTTTGAAATTTTTGTTGAGCTGAGATCCGCCGGTTTGTTCAAACTATTAGCCACGCTGTCGACCTTGTTCAGCACGTCTGTCAGGATTTTTCTCCGGTCAACAGCTGCCTTATTATTGCTATTGCTATTGGTGTTGCTATTGCTATTGCTATTGGTGTTGCTATTGCTATTGTTATGGCAATTGCTGTTGCCATTGCTAATGTTTGAATGATTTTCGGTCTCGCTTTTCCGCTGTTCGATCTTCATCCAGCGCTGTGCAACCAAGTCCGAGCTTGAGTTGCTGCTATTATCGCTGGTATTGGTATTTTTGCTTTTAGTAATGTGTGTTTTGGCAATTTTATTGGTCAGCGCAGCAACAGAAAGAATTTTCTTCCTCATAGTTGTGGGCTTCGGTACTGGTGGCGCCGTTCGCATTGGGACTGGGACTGGCTTCGGTTTAGCGTCGATGACGGAAGCCAAATTGCCCAGGGCAGTGGCTAATGCTGGTGCTGATGCACTTTCCTCCTCCAGAACCACCAATTTTTTCTCCTCCTTCCCCCCTTTGTCTGACAACCTTAGAATCAAATCCTCCTTCTTTCCGCTGACTGGTAGCTCCAACGCCCTCAAATACTGCTTGAGCTCCGCGACCTTCATTTTCTCCATTTCCGTCACAGACGGCAGCTCGTCCAGATTCACCACTACGTTCACCTCCTTTTTCAGCGAGGAAATTGTGGCCTTCTTCTCCGTTGTTATTGTCTTTTTGCCCCCTCCCCCCCCTCCTTTTTTCCTGCCCCCGCCTCCGCCACCGCCGGGCAGTTCCCACTCCTCGTCACTGTCGTCTTCTGCGCTCACAAAACTCTCGTCGTCCGATTCTTCCTCGCTCGAAAATTCCACCCACTGCGCCGAGCGTAATGTTAGTTTATTTTTGGTGTAACCGTCTATTATGCTCATCTTCCTCAAGGTGAGCGAGAACTCCAAGGCTCGCTCGCTTCGTTCTCGCTCACCTTATTAAATTTCGTCCGCTTCTTCTTTTCCAGCTCAGCCTGCTTCTTTTTCTCATTCTTCGCCTTAAGCTTCCTCTCCTCCTCCATGAAGTCCTCCATATTACGGGTTAAGTCCGATGTCATTGCCTCACAACCGGACAAGAATCCGACCAGCATGTCGTCCACCGCATTCTTGCAGTTTTCGTCGATTCCTCCCGCCCCCTCCCCAGCTGCGCCCAGCAAAATGAATCAAATTAAATCAGGTTAGTGGTGGTTGTGGATGTGGGTGCGGATGTGGGTGGGCACGCTCACCTGCTTCCATCACCTTGGCCGCAACGTTTTGCTCAACCGCACCCTTGGTCGCCTCCAGCAAGGTCATCATCGCCTCGGAATGTTTGAGCTCCATTTCCTTCAACATTTTGCGGTTCTTGGCCTTTTCGTCGTCCAAGGCAGACTCGACAGCGGTGTCGGTGTTGGCTGTGAGTTTCGCGTTGATCTTGTTGTGTTCGATTTTGGACTCGATCAAAGCGTCAAAGGTCTTGGCTGCGCCGAGCGAAGCGAGATTGTGCCCATTTTTAATGAAGTAAGAGCAACATGTGCCGAGCCGAAGGCCAAACGAATTGAGTGGGTTAGTTTAGTAGTGGATGTAGCCGTTTGCAGTCATTTCGCGAGATCCATCGCGAGTATTCTCGTCTTCCTCAAGGCGCGCTCGCTTCGCTCACTCACCTAGGACGAATTTGGTTTCGTTCTTTGTGAACATGTTCCAACAAGTGTTGCTGGAGTTGGAGTTGGAGGATTTGGTGTCGGCAACGATCTTGGCATCGGCTGCGCGCGAGGCGCGGTCAAGCTCAGAGAGGGAGCGCTGCAGCTGCTTAATCACACCTGTCCTGGTTTCCAGCTCCATTTCGAGGATTGACACCTCCTTGGAAGTGTTGTAGCCCAGCTTCTTCCCGATCATCTCGTCCCTCTTCTCGGCAGCAAGAGAGCGGAGGTGGGCCTGATCCTCAAGTTGGAGCTGGATGGATTTGGCGGAGACCGTTATTTCGGTTTCATCCTCGAGCCACTCGTTCAGGTCCTTCTTGCGCTGCGACCCGAGGGTCAAGTTCGTGAGACTTATCTTGTTGTTGCTCGTGGTTGTGGTGGACTTGGAGGAGTGGGCGATCTGCCGCTTTCGCTGGTCCGCCAATTGTTTCTGTGTATTGTATTGGATTGTATGTATTTTATGTTTGTTAGCAGTTGATTCGTCTTCCTCAAGGCTCGCTCGCTCACTCACTCACCTGCTTGGCAACGGCCTCGGTAGCCTTCCGCTTCAGTACCGCGGCCTGCCTCGCAGCCGCCTCCTTGACCTTGTTGAGCTCCGTCTTGAGGCGGTCGCCCTGCCGGAGCATGACGGCGGCTCTCTGATCTGCGGCCCTCTTGTCCAGCCTGCGACCCTCCATCTCGTCCCGCATGCGCTTCTGCAGCGCGACCTTCTTCTTCTTGTCAGCCTCAATATCGAGCTTGAGCTGCTCGCAGCGCTTCTCCGCCACCTCCCTCATCTTGAGGGACCGAGCGTGCTCCCCCGACTTCTTGTTGAGGTGCTTGATCCGGTCCTGCAGCTCCGCAAGCCGTTCCCTCATCTGCGCCATTTAGTGTAGATTAGTAGTGGAATTGAAGGCAAAAAAAAGACGAATTCACTGGATCGGCCGTAACTCCAACGTATGGAGGTTTTAGAGACTCAAAATTGGAAAAGGTGGCGGATTCAGCCAGGCGCATCTTTTGGTGCGAGGGGGTTGCTCAGGGACGGTCCAGATCAGGGACATGTACACGCCAATTGTGAAGACTCGAAAAAAACAAAAAAAGGCGAATCACTGAATCGAAGGTAACTCCAACGTGTGGAGGTTTTAGACGCTCAAATTTGGACACGGTGGCGGATTCAGCCAGGCACATCTTTTTGTGCAAACAGATTGTTCATGAACACTGTCCGCTCACTCACTCACTCACTCACCTTCTTGTTCTCGGCCTGGGAGAGCTTGCTCGTCGCTGCGAGCTTGCTGCTGCCAGGCTTCTCGAGCTTATCGAGGAGGACGTTGCGCTCGGTGGACAGCGCCTCAACCTCCTCGGTCAGCCTCGCCATGCACCCCTCAAAGTGCGCCTTGAGGGTGTTCATCGCCTCCCGCTCCATGTTGAGCTTCTTCTCCATGTGCTCCTTGTGCTGGATCTCCCCGTTGATCGTGTTCAGCTCGCTCGCGAGCCGAACGTCGGGATCTCTTGTTGTGTCTGTGTCTACATCCAACTCAGCCTCGGCCTCGGCCTCGGCGCCGCTGTGAGCATTGCTGAGGGCGAGCTGAGCTGCGAGGGTCAGGTTCCCGTCTCCCATTACAACCGCCTGCGCAGTCGCCCTCGCGATGGACTTGTCCACCCGGGCATTCTCAAGCTCGACCTTGAGCATTTGGATCTCGTGGCGCATGTCCGTGATGAGATTGGAGTTGTTGGAATTGGAGTTGGAGTGGGAGAGGTCCAACTCAGATTTCTCGTCCTCCCCAGATTGAGGCTCGAAATTGAAGACAAACCCGGCCACCTTGGACGCCTCGAGGAGCTGCTCGAACTTGTACCGCCAGCTGTCGCACAGCATGCTGCACTCGAGCATTTCCTTGTTGTTGTTCTTGGAGGATTGGGTTAGGAAGTCGAGCTGAGTAAAAGAGAAAGAGAAGAGTTAGAAAACGAAGTTGAAATTGGAACAGAATAAATTGAAGTGGGGCTCTCACCTTCGCCTTCTGGCTCGCATTCTCAACCCTAAGATTCATCACCACCTCGAGCTTATCAACATTAATCCCGTTCAACATACTGCTGCATGGTACGTGCCCCCCCCCCCCCTGCCCCCCCCCCATCTGACTCTGCAGCAGCTGCAGCTTAAGCATCTGATTCTCCCTCCTCAGAGCTGCCGCCTCACTCGCAGTAAGCTGCGCCGTCACAACGTTCCTAACCGCCTGATTCTTGATCGCCCTAGCCCTCTGCGCGTACCGTAACGTGTTCGAACTCTCTTCGGTGTTACTGCTCGCAGGACTCACGCAGGCGAGCATAACCGTGTGGGAGTTCCCCCCGAGACTATCCGTCAACAGCCTCGTTAGCTTGCTGTCCCTGTACGGAATGTGGGTCTGCGAGCCATTACTTCCAGCCTGAGACTTGTCCGCGAGGGAAGAAACGACTTGACCGAGGACGAAGAGACCCTTGTTGATGTTGATTCCCTCCTTGAGGCGAGCCCCCTCGGCCTTGGTCCTCTTCGCCCGTTCGGACCCTGCCAAGTCGACCAGCGTGAATTTGGACGAGATTTGCATCGGTCTATTGTTGTCGCTATTGTTGTCGCTATTGTTGTCGCTATTGTTGTCGCTATTGTTGTCGCTGTTATTTTTAATGTTCGGCGTCGCCGTAATGTACAGCGTGCAGATTGCGTGGCTCCTGGAGCTAACCGCGTTCATCATCGTCGCCGCCGTTGCCCTTCCCAAGCTCGCTCGCTCCATTAGGTGGGAGACGTCGGCACCGCTTGAACAAGGGACGTAGGTTAGGTTGGTCACCTCGACGGTTCCGTCGATTGACTCGCGGATGGAGAGGGAGGAGGGGGTTTCGTCGCTGGAATTGGAACTGGAACTGCAACTGGGGTCGAGGAGGTCCTTTATTTCCTCATTGTAGATCTCCAGGTACGAAAGGTTGACCTTGACCTGCAATGAATAAGGAAAGGAAACGAGGGACAGAAATAAATAAGGATAAGGGTGGGTGGTTGGGTGGAGGTCAGTTTTGGTTTTTGAAAAATACGTGAAAAGTAATAAATTAATTAAACTCACCTCGCCATCGTAAGACTCGGCCATCCTGAAGATCTCCTCAACAGAACGGGGGATTATCCCGTCGTCAGGGGACTTGGTGAAGGAAGTTCCCATCGTGTACGTCTTTGGAGTTTGTGTTTGTGTTTGTTTATTTATTTTTGTGAGTTGAATTGTCGTTGTTGTTTGTTTGGTTGTCTCCTCATCCTCGTCCTCGTCTCGTCCATGTTGCACTCACCTTTCCCGACCCCGTCTGCCCGTAAGCGAGTATTGTACCGTTGAAACCCTTGAAGATTTGGTTTCGGATCATGGGGAGCGCGACGGACTTGTAAATATCGCTGTTAGTCGAATTTTGCCCAAAAATCTCGTCAAACTCAAAGGTTCGAGAGGAGGAGGAGGAGGAGCTGGAATCGGTGAGGGTTACGTGTCGGGAGACACCAACGGATGATGGTGGGGAGGAGGAGGAGGAAGAGGAAGACTGATCGCCGCCGCCAGAGCCGCCCTCGGGCTGAGGGGGGTGGATGTTTGTTATTGATGTTGCGGAAGAGGCAGATTCAGAGGAGGAGAGGGGACGGATTCGGGTTACCACCCGGACGTTGCACTGGGAGGATGCGGCTGAGGAACTTTTGGTGAAGTCCTGGGAAGGGGGGGGGGGAGGGGGGAGCGGCACGACATCTGACATGATTTTGGTTTTTGCTTTTGAAGGGCGATTATAAGATTTTTTAGAGATCTAAATTCAACACAACAAACAATATTTAGGAGCAACGGCGTAGGTGTGTGTGATGTTTAATAACCAACACTAATAGCAGAGGAAATTCAAAATCTTGAGAGGCACAAACGACAAAAATGAAAAATCCAAGAAAAATCTGATTTTTTTTTTTGCTGAGAAATTTGTTATATTCCCAAGGTTAGTAGGTGGTGTTTCACTCTGTTGCCCTGCCCTCGTCTGCCTCATACACCGAACTGAGCTTTTTTACCCCACAATTGTCTCAACCGTCGTCGTTGGTAGTTCCTGATATATAACTTACTCCCCCCCCCTCACCCTAACCCCCATAAACCCCACACAGATGCTCTACACAACACTATCTCGCACAGCTCTACGACCGGCAGCCAGAACTGCCCAGAGGCGTTTCATGGGAGGGGATGGGCACCACAAGCACATGGTTTTCGAGCCTCCCTTTGACAGGAAGGTTGTTGGCGGAGTGGCGATTGGAATACTCGCCGCCGGCTTTGGGGTGATTTGGGGTGGGGCAAAGTTTCAGAATAAGAAACATGGCTTCACTTGGTGAGCGAGCGAGCTTTGAGGAAGACTCGAGCGATGAAGTCTGCTAACCCACCCATTTCGTTTGGCTCGCTCGGCGCAGGGAGAGGTACAGAGCTGAGAACTAAATTGGCATAAATATAACTCTTGTGGCTAATTTTAGATGTGGATTCTTTTTTTGGATTTGGTAGTAAAGTTACACGTCCTTTTGCAGCTTTTTAAGCTGGCCTTGAAAAACGTCCTCGGGGTGTAACCTCAACCTTGGTAAGCTTCACCGCCGCCACCGCCGCCACCTTCCCCTCTCCCTCTCCCTCTCCCTCCCCCTCGTCCACAGTCACCACCACATATACTTTCTTCAACTCCTCGAACACTCTCTTCCCACTAACCAGCCCCTCCACCACCTGTTCGATATCGCCGATCGGCAACCTTATCTGGACCATGCTGTCCCTGTCCCTCATGGTGGCCGTGTTGGCCGTGACCGACTCGAAGTCTACGGTGACGCAGAAAGGGACGCCGATTTCGTCCATGCGAGCGTACCTCTTTCCCAGGGAAGCGCCGGAGCTGTCCGTTTTGCAGCTCAGGCCGGCCGCAGTGAGGCCGGTGGCGATCTTGTCTGCCAATTTAGGAAGAGGCTCGGTGTTGCTGAGGGGAAGAACGGCGCACTTCACCGGGGCTACGCACGGGTTGAACCTCATGAAGATCCTCTTCTCGTCGTTCTCGCGGTAGTCGAAGCTGTGCTCAAGGAGACTGTACAGGATCCTGCCAATTCCGAACGATGGCTCGATCACGGAAGGAACGTACTTCTGCTCGTGGACGGTTTTGCTCTTCTTCTCCCACGTAAGCATGTCGGAGGTGACGGTGAAGCTGTCGACGGTGGCAGTACCGTCGGCGGTTAGCTTGTCGGCGAGGGGCTGGAAGTCCGTCCAGGACTCGCCGAGGGCCTCGATTGCCGTGGACACGGCTCGGGCGTCCTTCTTGTAAACCATTCCAAGCTGCGCCGCCGAGCGAAGCGAGAGCAAGAGCAAGAGGTGTGGCGGGTTAGGAGCGAGCGGCCATCGGGAGACGGAATTGAACTCACCTTCTTCCTGTCGAACTTGATCTTGGCGTAGTCGACCTTGAGGGGGGTGTCGAGGAGCTTCGTGGCGAACATGGGAGTGTTGGTTGCCTTGGCGTGGACCTGGAGGTCGTAGCACGCCCTATCAGCATGCCCGGCGCACTCAATCCAGCCGTACGAAGTTTTGATCTCCAAATCCCAACAGTCGCACGCATAATGAGCCATCTCGGTACTCAAGTGCTGGCGGAACCTCAGTCGCTTAGAATCAAGCCCAATCTGCGCCGAGCGAAGAAGGTGCGAAGTGAGTTGAGTGGGTTAGCTTAGATTAGCTTAGCTTAGCTTTGTGGATGTGGGTGGCTGTAGCCATTTCCGCTTGTGAGCGAAGCGAGCCACAACCGTGAGCGAAGCGAGCCACAACGCAACACATCTTCTTGGCAGCGGCTTTGCGCGCTCCGCTCCGCTCCGCTTCGCCATTTCCGCTCGTTCGCTCGCTCACCTTCTCTGCAAATAGCTGCGTCCGAGCCATGAAGTAGCCCAACGTCTCGTTCGCAACCAACCCCGTCTTGACGGCATTTCCAATGCTAGTCGTCGTCGTCTTGCCGCTCCCAAGCTGGTCTACCCTCCCGAACATGATCAACTCCTTATCTGCCACGGTGTGGAAGTTGTGGTGGTCCTTCTCAGCAGGGTTGACGAAGTGCTCAATTTCAGCCATGCAGAACTCGCGGACACGGAGCAAACCAGCCTGCGCCGAGCGAAGAAGGTGCGAAGAGTATTGAGTGGGTTAGTTCAGTAGTGGATGTAACCGTCTGCATTTCGCGAGATCCATCGCGAGTATTTTCGTCTTCCTTAAGACTTGCGAGCCAGAGCCAGCAACACCTACACTAGTTGCGTTTTCTAGCTCGCTTCGTTTGCTGCTCGCTTCGTTTGCTGCTCGCTTCGCTCGCTGGCTCGTCTTCCTCAAGGCTCGCTCGCTTCGCTCGCTCACTCACTCACCTTTGGACTAATCTCATTCCTAAACCCAAGGCCAACCTGGGCGGCGGCGAAGGGCATTCGCCCCGCATTGTACTCGATCAAACGTTTGAAGTTGACGAACAGGCCTGCGCGGAGTGGATGTGGACGTGGATGTGAGTGGATGTGGGCGAGCGAAGTTTTCAGCCTTGTGGCACTCACCTTGAGCTGTTTCGGGCCGGAGGTACCCCACTGAGGTGCCCTCTGGGCCAATCAACGTGCGGAACATCAAGTTGAACGGAAACGGCTCGCCGAAGTCCTTCCCGCCGATCGTCTTCACCTTGTAGGTGACTAATAAATCGCCCAACTCCTTAGGGGTGAACGCATCGGCCTGCCTCTGGACCTTCAAATGCTCGTCCTTCGTCGCCTCACTCATTACCTTTCCCTCGTCGCTCTCAAGCAAGTTGTCAATAGCGTCCTCAAGGAGCTTGTCGGCGCGGTAGCACTCACCAGTCTCCAAATCCTTAACCATGAGGTCGGTGAAGCGGTCAACGTGACCAGAAGTTTTCAGAACGTTCTCGGGGGTCAGGTTGGTGCACTCCATCTCTAGCATTGACTCGGCAAGCACAAAGTGCGAGCGCCAGATGTTCACAATGTTTGTCTTTAAGGCGGAACCAGGCGGCCCAAGGTCGTACAGACCCCCAACACCACCGTGAATCTCAAAAGAGGGAACCACGAAAAACTTGCGTACGAGCATCTCGTCGAAGTTCTTTCGGATGAAGTTAGAGGAGGAGGAGTCGAGGAGGTCGGCCGCCTTTTGTGCCTCATCAAGGGAAACCTTAAGAGCCTTCAAAGCATCGACCGCTACTTTAAGATCTGTTGAAGGCTCTCCATCCTTCTTCATCTGACGTACCAGCGAGCCCTGCTTCGTCACAGATGCTGCCAGTGCATCTAAGTCAATGCCAGCCATTTGTGTGATGCTTTGGGTTATTAAACTTCCCTGCCTTTTTGATTTCTTTTTTCTTGTGAAACCTGCGGTGAAAAAATGTTTTTCGGATTTTTCAATTTCGGGAAATCGGGAACACTTCCCCGACAAAGAATTTTTACATAAAGCAATGACTCTACCTTGCTTCACTGTAACTTACAGGTACCGACACACATGCATACAACTCTTACCAAGTCTTGAAACGACTTTGTTGGAATTTGTGTTAATCTCCTCTCTAATTCTTTAATTCTTTCTTCTTTGTTCAGCCGTAATTGAGACGGGGGCGCGCAAGAGCGTGATACAGTTCGCGAGTGCATCAAAGCGATTTTCGGCGAAGAGTGTGAAATCATCAATGATTGCCAAGATGCGTATCCTGTGACAGTTGTTTTGACTGTCAAGTTTGGCTCAGTGAAGGTGCAAGTTTGGAAAGGGCGACAGCAGTTGTTGTTCAGAAAGAACGGACGCGATAGAACTGCAAGCATGGCGGCGATCAAGCAAGGTTTGGTTGATTTGAAGGAGGAATTCGAATAAAGCGATTTGATAGAGGGTAGAATGAGAGGGAAACGAGAAGAAGTGGATTTTTGATTTGTGCATGACAGGCTGGTGATTACAGATAGACGCCAACCCCGATAACAACTATAACAACTATTGAAATTCTGTTTTTCACTGTGGTTTAGGTTTGAGGAACGAGAGGATTTGTCCGCAAATGGAATATCCTAGTGACATGTTGTGGTTGAGGTCGTGGAGAATTTTTATTGCCAAATGCTCTCCAACGGGTTGCTTACTTTTGCTCTGTTCACCCAGCTCCGCTTTGTCGTGGGGAGAGACTGTGCGGCGGAGGAACTGGCAGACGGTGTTGTACGTGTCGTAGATTTCGTGGTACTTGGCGGGGAGGGAGTGGAGGAGGAGGGTGGGGAAGGGGGTGGAGGAGATGTACTTGGGGGTGATCCGGAGGACGTTTTGGATCTCTTTGCACGCATTGAATTGGGTAGACTCAGCAGTCTGAAGAGGCGTGTAGCCTTGGATTTGGGTAGCTTTAAGGGCAAGTGGGTGTCGATGGATCATTCGAAGAGCAAGAAACACGAGGGAGTCGCTGTATTCCTGGCTATAGCAAGCAATACATTGAAGAAGAGCAGAATTGAAGTATTTGAGCACTTCACGCACCAACTCGTTATCGTGCTCATCGATGAACTTGTGACAGTCTGCATACGATCGTGATTCGATCCATATAACCATCTCACCCCTCCAATAAGCCACTGGTGCGTACAAGCGGAACATCTCCTTCCCACCCAACGAACGAGCTTCCTCGGGAGTGAGGGAGAGCAAGCCGATGATCTCAGCACAGGCTCCACTCCTACGGGCAATGTCGATGGGAGTTTCGCCTTTATTGTCTCGTGTGGTG
>Ga0302114_10002762_pt1 | contig 11180 bp, 11 predicted proteins | sample AG5_Surface_MG_FD_203107 | JGI IMG/M metagenome (GOLD analysis project Ga0302114, IMG submission 203107) | Marine microbial communities from Western Arctic Ocean, Canada - AG5_Surface | ecosystem: Environmental > Aquatic > Marine > Oceanic | place: Canada: Western Arctic Ocean | collected...
ACGCGCACCAAGGCGGGACTTTATCGCACGAGTGCGTGTTACACGCGAAGACGTTACAGATACCGTGCGTGGTTTTTACGGACCACTCTTTGTTTGGGATGAACGACGACGTGGCGAGCATTCATAGTAATAAGGTGTTGCGGATGACGCTCGGGGAGGCGGATCGGGCGGTGTGCGTGACCAACGCGGCGAAGGAGAACACGTGTTTGAGAGGTGGGATGAACGTTGTGCCGGTGAGGAGGAAGAAAACGAAGAAGAGGAAAGGAAGAGATGATGATGAAGAGGAAGAGGTCGTGTACGAGTTGCGCGGGTTTGATCCGAGGAAGATTGAAGTGATTCCAAACGCCGTGGACGGGGAGGCGTTTTATCCTCCTTCTCGCGCGACGGAGAAGAGAAGCGAAGGTAAATCGAAAAGCAGAAGTAGTGGTAGTGAAAGTAGTAAGAATATCAGTAATAGCGGCAGCGCTAAAAGAAGTGGCAAGAAGGAGGTTACGATCGTCGTCTGTTCGCGTTTGACGTACCGGAAAGGTATTCACCTTCTCGCGAAACTCATTCCGTTGACGTTGAAACGGAATAAAAACGTGCGTTTCATAATCGCAGGATCGGGGCCGATGGAACCGCATTTACGAGAAGTGTGCGAAAAAACGCACAAAAAAGAGTGCAAAGGAAAAGTAGAGTTCTTAGGCGATGCGAAACACGAGAACGTGCCGAATATTTTACGTCGAGGGGATATTTTTTTGAATTGTTCGTTGACGGAGGCATTTTGTACGGCTATTGTCGAAGCCGCGAGTTGCGGGTTGGTGGTGGTGGCGACAGGCGTCGGTGGCGTTCCAGAAGTGTTACCGGGAGTCACGATGGTCACTTCTCCGGCGGCGTCGGAGAAGAAATCAACGATGGAAACGGGAACGGGAGGAAGAAGAAGAAAACTGAAAGCGGGAAAACCAAAAGAAATAACGTCCTCTTTTTTAGCCCCGCCGACGGTTTCTGGTTTGTTCGAGCAGCTCGAAAAAGCCATAGCGCTCGTCGCAAACGGCGAGATTGGAGATCGCGAGCGCGAAGCTCTCGGTGATCAGATTTTGCAAAAGTATTCCTGGTCCGCCGTGGCGAAAACCACCGAAAACTTGTACCTGGACGTGCTTCTCGAAAAGGAAAAGAGAAAGAAGAAACGAAAAAAAACAGTCGAAGACGAAGAAAACAGAGACGACGAAAAAAGGGATGACGACGATTTTGCGGACCGCGTGATAGAAAAATGTACCTCGCAAGGCGTCGTCTTCGGCCCGCTGTTGTGCTGCATCGCGGCGCTGACGAAGATCTATTTGAAAGCGCTCGAATTCGCGGACCCGGCGGAGAACATTCGAGAGCGATCGAATTTTTTGACGACGACCAACAACCACCCCATCATTGCAGATTCATCAAAACGACAAAAAAAGTACGGGAATGATGCTATGCATGGAGACGACGTCGATATCGGTCGATTTCTCGTGTCGAAAAGAAAAAGAAGAAGAGATAGAAGAAGACGCGAGTGAGAGCTTTTCTGGACAATTTAGTTTTAGAACATTTTTTCAGACATTTTTACTTCACTCGTCTCTCGCATCATCATCATCAACTCTTCGTTTTAACTCTTTTCGATACTACTACTAATAATAAAAGTAAAAATGGGAGGACGAAGAAAGAATCCACATCCGCAGCGCGCGGTAAACGCGAGGACGGTTTTGAAGGCAGAGAAAGAAGAAGCAAAGGTGTTGTGTTTGAGGATACCTGAGGACGAAGATGAGGTCGATTTTGAAATCGAGGAAAATGAGATACGAAAAGTAATGCTACGACTAAAGGAGTGAAGAGAAAGAGAACGCAACAACACGAGTGCGATGTTTGCGAGAAGGTGTTTGATAGACCATCCAAGTTGGCCAGACACATGCGTATTCACACGAAGGAGAAATCGTACGAATGTGATGTTTGCGATAAAGCTTTTAGTGATTCTGGTAGCTTGAAAAGGCACATGCGTACTCACACGAACGAAAGACCGTACGAGTGCGATGTGTGCGAGAAGCGTTTTCGTCGATCTAGTCATTTGCAAAGCCACATGCGTATTCACACGAACGAGAAGCCGTATGAATGTGATGTGTGCGATAAAGCTTTTCGTGATGCTAGTAATTTGCGAGACCACATGCGTATTCACACGAACGAGAAGCCGTACGAATGTGATGTGTGCGATAAAGCTTTTCGTACATCTAGTAATTTGAAAAAGCACGTGCGTAACGTTCATTAGCTCATTAAAATACTCCTGTTGTACCTGGTACCATATACATTTGCATTACATTCAGAACCAACCTGAGTATTTTCTTTTTCTTTCCTCACGCCACAGTTTCCGGAACTGTTTCCCTCACAAACAAACAACTCAGCAAGATAACCCCTTCTGTCAACAAACAAATTTAAACTTCTTTCCGTCTTCTTCCTCGGAATAGATTCCACGATAAAGAAGAAGTTCTCAGGAGGAGGTAAAAAAGAAAAAAGTGGTGATGTCCTCGAAGCGTCGATCGTCGAACCGCTTGAGGAAGAACAACACCAACGATTCAGACGACGACGACAAGAAGAAGAATAATGAGAGGACGACATTAAAGGGTGGTTTCGGGCAAAGATCATCGTGTGAAAGAACACATCCTCATCGTCATCATCATCATCGCGCGAAGAAGAAGATGAAGAAGAACAAGAGCGGAGAAAGAGTCGAAGAAGAAGAGGATACCGAAGGCGAAAACGGTTTCGTCGTCCAAGTCGCGCCAAAGAAGAAGTTTAACGACGAGGAGGAGGAGAAAAAAGATGCATCGATGACGGTGGTGCGAAACCCGTTGTTCAAGAAGTGGACCAAAGATTCGATCACGTTTGACGGGAGGACCTTTCGAGTGGCGAACGAGGAGGCGCGAAAAGAGATTGAGGAGAAGGAGAAGGAGAAGAAGGAGAAAGACGAAATCCTCCCACTCGAAAGAGAAGAAGAAAAAGAGAGCCAATCGAAAGTTTTCGCGAGGAGGAAAGAGAGGAACGGTGAGGATGATGATTTTGATGCGACGGACGGGGGTTCGCGCATAATCCCGTCGCACGAGCAACAAACGTTATCGCCACGAGAGCAAAAACGGTTCAAGCTTGAGGAACAACGAAAGGCGTACAACGCATTCATCAATCGAGGGAGAAAAGGTAGGCCGAGGAAAGATGAGATGGAAACAAACGGCGTGATTTTGTGTAAAATGTGCGAGAACGAGCAAAAGAATGAAAAAGGGTCGAAGTTTCGCAAATACTTCTGTTGCGACGCGTGCGTGCTAAGGACATCGAGCACGTTCGTGCCGAGTATCGGCGTTTCGGTTTTGTTCTGTCAGCAGTGCAGGAAACCGCACTTGATTGATGAGTTTGAGTACGGGATGAAGAGTTGTCAAAAGAGTTTGAACGTGCATCGGATTGCGAGGTTGAAACGGGCGGGAAAGTACGACGATTTGAGCGAAGGTCGGAGGACGTCGAACGGGGATGCAGCGACGGCGGAACGCAGTAGTACCGGGGAAAAAAGAGCGAGAGGATCTGTCGCGACGAGGAAAAATAATGCGAATAATATTATGAACAACAACGACGATAACAAAGTGTCGGGACGAGGGGAAGAAGGAGGATCGTTCGTTTGTGATAGTATAGTGAGTGAAGAGTCTTTGGAAGATGTCAGGAAACAACAACAAAATTTGGATAAGGAGCACGTAAAATCTATCGGAAACGCCTTCAGAAACGAACGCGATCAATATACAGAAAAAATTGGTAAATATGGTCTCGAACAAGCTGCGTTTGATAAAGCGCTTGTTGGAGGTTCGACGTATACTCCGGTGGCAAAATTGGTCATCCCGGATATTTCTCCAGACATCTTCTCCGTATTTCCTCCGGCACTGACGAAAAGTGATCGCTTGGTATTCCATGCCATGCGTAAAACGGCCTACGAAGCCGACATCGAAATGGAAGTGAGACGCTCGTGGGAGCTGAATCAAGCCTCGGAAGATGGAGTGCACGTCAAAGTGCAAAACGCGTCGCCGCCAGATTTACATCCGGATCTCGTGCATTTTGTTCGCGACGCTTTGCGCATGGAACCGCTCGCCATCGGCGACGGCGGCGAAGAAGCAGCGCAGTCGCCGAGAGCAGGAACTACCGATGGAAAAGATTTGCCGCACGATAATAACATCAATGATTTATTGGGAACAGTCAGACCTGGCTGCGTTTCTTTTTCCTTCTGGGTAAGCGACCCTCAAGTTCTTGAAACCGAATTTGCTCAGTCGATATTTCACTCCGGAGACAACTCTCTTTTCAATCGGCTGCGCGCAGCCTTCGTCAAGGGCGTCCGGAATAGCGTTCAAGACGAAAAAACGAAAGCGACGGTCGTCATTGAACGCGGAAGAAATTCAGTTTCTGTACGACATCGAAACATTGAGATAATGACGAAAGTTGAAAAAATGATCGGAGCTGTTACAAAACCACAAGTATTCCACGTGAGCGCGCGCTCGGTTTTGTCGGGTTACGTCGCATCTATTGCTATCATCGGCGCGAACTTATTGGGCGAAAATTCCTATTTGAACATTAAGTTTAACGATGAAGTCCAAGAAGTGTGCTTGGATCCGGAGGTGAACACGACGTTGGAATATTCGGTTTTGCAGCGAGACGAGCACATGGACGTGACACCGGTGATGATTCGAACGTACGTTCGCTTCAATAAGTCAGCGTTTTCATCTCGCAACAAGAAAAATACAAGCAATGGTGGCGTAGACACCGCACTTCTCTCATCCGTTGCCTCGCTCTTCCAAGCGTCGTCGAGTAAGGTGAAATTAGCCACGCTCCAAATCGTTCGAGATTGCAACGCTTCCGAAGCGGAACCGATCGTTGTAACAACTTCAAAGCGCATTCATCGAGAGATTCATGCAAATTTTTGCAGTCGGGAAGATCCGCAAGTGATGGGCACAATCACGCGACGAGCATTCCTCTCGTGCGCTAAGAACTGCGAAGACGAACGCGTCGCCACCGGCGTAGTGACGAAGTGCACGATCGACGCCATGGACGCGTTGAACTTGCGCGCTTTGGCGAACGAGCTTCGGCGGCTCGACAGAGAGCGCTTCTACGTCTCTATACAAAAAGCGTTAGCGAACGTGTGCGACCCGTACGCCGAAGTTTTACTTTCGGGCTTTCTCTTCGCCTCGGCGAATAAGTTTTACCGAAAAGTTAGGGAAATTGCGAGTCCGGAAGCCTACGCCAAGTTAAGGAAAAAGCTGTTCCTCTTGCACGCACCGAACATCTTCTTCGTCGCGCTTATGCTTCTCATGTACTATTCTAGCGTCGCGAGGACGTCGTTATACTCGAAAATGCGTGAGCGCTTTTTTTTGGCGATGCGCATCCACGCAATGTTTTACGGCTGGTACTCGACTCACGCCGCCACATCGGTGGTTTTCGAAAGTGCCAACGCAACAGTAGATTCGGACACGAAACATTTAAAACTCGTTAGAAACTTCCGTTGTCCGCAGCTATTACGCTTCTCTGGATTCATCGTCGTCGTCGTCATGGCTGCAATCATCAGCTTGATGCACAGCGCGCGACCGACGTGGGACGTCACCGTGAAAATTTTACACACCGCCTTACAAGTCGCCACCGCGGTGTGGTGGCAATGCACCACGGCCGAAACGATCGTGATACTCGTATTGGTCGTCTCCATCCAGGGCATACTTACCCTTCCAATGTTTTGGACGCAAAAACGCGCTTGGAAAGGCGTATGGATGGCGCATCCGTATCAAATACGCATGCAGAAAGCGAGAGAGGTGTTCTCCGTCGGCGGTTTGGCCAACGACGCCACCGGCGAAAAAAAGAACGCAGCAGTGACTCGTAATAATAAGAAAGCGGATTAATAATAATAATAGTACTGTAAACGAAGAACTTCCATGCACCACGCGTGTTGAATAAACTTGTGGTATTTATGTCTTTTTTCTCGCTCGCAGTAATGAGTTCTCCTCAGTTCTCCCAAGCTTCCGTTTTTTCCACCAAAACTTCATCATAAAAAAAAGACGACTCACTGCTCTCATCATCATCACACACATCAATCACTCTCATTGATTGAATTCACCTGGGACGACGAAAATGACGACGACGAAAGGTTTAAAAAGAAGAACGAGGAGGTTAAAACCATTATTTACGTCGTCGTCTTCGTCGTTTTTCTTCTTCCTTTTCTCTTCTTTAGCGATGATTGAATGGAGAAAAAACGACGTTTACGATGGATTCTTTGTCGCGGAGGCGTTGGAATTCGATCTCGTGCACCGCGGAGACTCGGAGTACGACGACATGAAGTGCGTCTCGGAAGAACACAACGAGCGCGCGATAGTATTATTTTCGTTTAAATCTATAGATAACGTGAAGTTGTCGATTAAACTGTTCGATCCGAACGAGAAAGTGGTGAAGCAGTTTGAGGACGTTTCGGAGGGTGATTACGGCTTCACCGCGGAGGTTGGCGGCGATTACAAGGCGTGCTTTTTTGCGGCGCAAATACCGGCGGAAGATCGCGCGAAGCACCGAGTGAGTTTGGAGTGGAAGTCTGGAGTCGCGGCGACGACGTGGGGGAAGATTGCAAAGGAGACAGACGTGGACGTGTTTACGAAGTCGTTGCGAAGGTTGGAGGCGGATTTGATCGAAGTGCACGAGACGATGTTGGAGTTGAGGAAATTGGAGGCAGACATGCGAGATAAGAACGAGGCGACAAATTCCAGAGTCGTTTGGATGGGATTGATTAGTTTGGTCGTTTGCGTTGGGTTGGCATTTTGGCAGATTTTCTACTTGAAGGCGTTCTTCAAGAGGAAGAAAGTTTTGTGAATGCGCGCTTTCGGTGAAATTATGAAAAGAGAGAGAGAGAAGAAGTCAAAGAAGAAGAAGAAGAAAACGACGAAAACGAACGAATGTGGCTCTGTTATGATGAGGATAACGCGCGTTGTATACCTAACTTTAAATTATATACTAAATATATCTATATCTAAACATATTATCTATCTACCTACTAAAATCGTCGTGTTTTACTTTGTGTCCTAAAACTTGGTATAATCGAACAAGCGAAACCACGTTCTCCAGCGCCGGTTGATTTCTCTTTTCGTCGCTCGGCTCAAATCCGCCGCGAACGCGTTCTTCTTGAAGTTTTTTAACGCCGCGGATTCGATGTATGCTTTCGCTTTCGTTTCTGCGTCGCTCCCTTTGTACTTTTCTTTTCTGGGCTTAAACTCAAACTTGTTGTAAATCTTCTCTAAAGTTTGAAGCGGTTTTTCGTCCAACTCTTTGAAAGGAATTTCCATCACGCGGGGTGTTAGATCATCGATATATTTCAAATCCTTCTCGTACGCGTCGTGTAAAATCTCACCTTGTCGAAATATAAACTCCTCGATTTCTTCTCGATTTCTGGGTGCTTGCAAGAAACAGGACCAGTAATACTTATCGGCCATATTTGCCGCGCTTTGAAAGGTTTCGTACGGGTGACGATGGCACACTAAAAACTGGGCCTTCGGGAACATTCGCGCTAAAAGTTTGATCCGAGCCATATGCACGGGCGATTTCAACACCAATCTTCGTCTTTTCTTCTTCGGAGCATTGTCTTTCTTTCGACTGTTTTCTGCGGCATACGTGACTTTTTGCACGAAATACCAAAAATTATCGCGCCAAATTCGAGCGTCTTCCAGTTTGCACGGATACTCTTCGTCTTCTCCGTCCAAGCGATAAAACGGTCGAAACTTTTCTTCCAATTTCGGAAACATCAAAGGCGCGTACGGCGACGCGAGACAACTGGATAACTGGTTCGTCGCCACTTCGTCCTCTTGCGGCGAATCGTGGGCCAATCTCATGTTATCCATAGGTCTCGTGTCGTCCATGATTGTTTTTAACATTTCCCTCACTCGTTTTGGAAACAACAGAAACGAGCTCGGAAACCCGACGTCAAACGTCGTGCACGTGTAAAACGAATCCTCATCTAGAGTTAAAAGATTGTGCAAATGCGTCGTCCCAGTTCTCGGATGACCGACGATGATGACCGGATCATCGTCAACGATCGTTTTAGAAATCGCGCTACCGTAACACACCATCTCAACGCACGCAAAGAGCGCGTTGAACATCGACATCACGGTCAGAAAAACCAGTCGAGGGAAATACCGAAAGTACTCGATGTCCCCGCGATACTTCCTCACCAACCGATACCACTGCGCGAAAGTTATCCCGCTCAAAGGATGATTCTTCACGCTCGAGAAATCTCTCGGACGCCACGGAATGTGTTGTTGTTGTTGTTGTTGTTGTTGTTTTTCTTCTTCTTTGCCCATCGTCATCGTGAATAAAAGAATCAATTGTTCTGCGAAAACGTGTGTTTGCACTTCTCGCATTCGTAAAACACCGTCTGCCCTTCATCCGCGCTCCTCAACTGCATGGTATAAAACCTCAACACGTGATTGTCGCATTTCGGACACGGTTCGTCCACCGTCGCTCTTCGTTCTCTGCTCACATTTTCGTCGTCTCGTTCGCTCCCAATCTTCGTCCCGTCCGGGTTTTTCGGTTCGATGTTGAACTTGTACAAGAAACTGGCGGCGTTGGAGATTGTTTTCATCATCTTTTTTCCTCCCGTCGTGAGCGCATCTTCATTTTCATCATCATCAGCATTAAACAACGTCTCCGTCGCGTGCGTCAAGTTGCAGCTCTGACACGAAATCAGCTCGGACGCTTCGCGCAAGTAAATGGTATATCCACATCGCGCGCACGATGCCGACATTTTTCCTTCTTATTCTCTTTTAAGTCTCCTTTAGTAATGAGTCATTTGTGAGAGAAAACTTACCTAAGAAGTACTCTGATGTTTTGAGAAATGGTGTAATTTGAGGCATTTTTCGACCAAAAAGTGAGAAAAATTTCTTTCGTATAGTTTGAAAGCGAATTTTCATGAATTTTGTATCTGTATCTAAAAAACAATTTTTTTTTCATTTCCTCTCACTTTCTCGCGCGCATTTGCGCGCATTTGCGCGCGCATATAATATCACTTTTTTTTTGCGTGCGCGCGCGCACGCGCGCGAGAAAGTCACACGCATTGCTATCATCGATAGAGGTCTATCGATGATAGTGGGTGGAAGGGTGGGAGCTCTTTTCTTCATCGTTTGCTTTCTTTCTGTTTTAGAGATACAAATCGAGCGTTTTTGTATCTCTCCTCCCGCACATGGCAGATTGAATGAATGAAAAGAGCCGGGAAAGAACGGACAAAGGGGGTTCGAGTACGGAGAGTTTTGACTTGCGCGGGCGAGTTTCTCTCCTTTTTTGTGTTCTTTTCTTTGTCGTCGTGTTATTGCATATCTTCTCTCTTCTTCATCGAAGAAGAAGTCAACGACGACACATGGAGGAAAGAGCATTTTTTGGGAAAGAATTCCAGCCTTTCATTTTTGAACCAGGAGTTTAAGTACCGTTGGGGGAGTTTTGTATCGATTAAAATCGAGAGTTCTCTCCTTTTTTTTTGGATTGCAGAAACATGTGACAACACAACGTCTCTCGAGCATCCATTTGCGATGCTCAGCCTATCATGACACTCGGCTCTCATGAGATCGATCGAAGAAACTTTGATAGGTGAAGTACGTTGATTTTTGATTGAAATATATCATTGAAAATACCATAAGTGTTTAAGTTCCATATGCGTATTTTTGCGCGGCGCTGCCTAGGAGCGAACGCGAGTAGACAACTTGAAATAAGTAAAGTATCAGCTATTCGAAGCATGCTCTGGGACGACGATTGGAATACTCGAGCAGAAATTTAAACCGGGAGCACCGTGGTGGTCGCTATCCAGAGTAGTCTCATGCGATGAGATGGAAACGGAGGAGAAGGAGAGGACGTAAAGCTTGTGCGACGGCGTGTTCTGTTAGAATATTCAAGATTGGGAGTCCTAGCTGAGTTGTAATTTGCCTAGTCTGTGTTCTCTCTCGCTTTTATTTGCCAGAACACTGTTGCTTCTTCAAAACGTGAGAAAAAAAAAACAATCTACTCGTAAACAGAATTCAGAATTGAATTCATCATCACACAACTTTCTCTCTTCTCTCTTCTGCGTCGCACTATACTATAACTCTCCGGGAGGAAAGAAAGAGAGAGAGAACGAAAGAGAGGGCATCTCTGCTAAAGCGTCTTATTTTCCTCGAATAAGAAGAAGAGGGAGTGAGAAGACACAAAAACCGCTTTGTTTTTAAGGAGCCCCGCGAGAGAGAGCCACTCAAACACAGAAGAAGAGTAGACGTTTTTTTTTCCGACGACGACGACGAGAGAGAATTCAAACGCGAGATCTCTTTAAGAAGAATGTCTTCGGCGAACGGAGCGTCGTCGCCGAAAAACGACGGCACGAGCACCACCACCGCGGCGAACAACACCAACAGCAAGAACAACAACAGCAGCAACAACAACAACAACAACAACGAGAAGAGCAATACTAATAATAACACGAAGATTTCGCTCGCGCACATCACGAAACCGTCGTCGAAACCTTCGATTATTCCGCCTCCGAATTACGTCACGCCGTCGCCGCCTTTGACCACCACCATCACCACCGATAAGGCTTTTTCTTCCGATAAAGGTAAAATAGCGACGACGACGACGATACCCACCACGTCAACGGGCACGAAGTCGAGAGAACACAGCGTTTTACCCGCCGGAGGTGCGATGAACGCGGAGGATTTTGTGTTATTAGCGAAGCAGAAGCAAAAAGAGCAACAACAGCGACAACAACAACAACAACAGGCGAAAGGCGTGTTTGGTTCGCAAGCGACGCATAAGCCGGCGTTTGGGAAGTCACCCACGCCTCCTCCTCCTGCTGCTGCTGCTGTTGCGAGTAATCCTCCTCCCGCGAGCACTGGACAGAAGAAGGCGAACGTGTGGACGCGTCCGGTGGCGAGTCCATCGGCGCCGGCTGGAGGAGCTCGCGGCGCGTCTCCGAACGGAGTGCCTTCGCCGGCTCCGGCGGCTCCGGCGGCTCCAGCGGCTCCAGCGACGGCGGCAGTGGTGCCATCACCGCCGGCGAGCAATGGTAATACTACTAGCAACAAGAACAACAACAACAACAATAGTAACAAGAGCACCGGAGCTACTGTGAATATTAAATCAACCGTGGCGACGCAAACGAACGCGTCGATGGTTACGAAGAA
>Ga0302114_10002764_pt1 | contig 11176 bp, 13 predicted proteins | sample AG5_Surface_MG_FD_203107 | JGI IMG/M metagenome (GOLD analysis project Ga0302114, IMG submission 203107) | Marine microbial communities from Western Arctic Ocean, Canada - AG5_Surface | ecosystem: Environmental > Aquatic > Marine > Oceanic | place: Canada: Western Arctic Ocean | collected...
CGTGGCGTTCGCTCGCATTAGTCTCTCTCTCTCTCTCTCTCTCTCTCTCTCTCTCTCTCTCTCTCTCTCTCTCACCTCGGGTTGCTCACGCTCCCACTCCCCCCAGTGTCCTGCCATGTACGCAATCACTTCCTCCTTAATACAATCAGTGTAGGTGTGATGATTCTCAAATACTGCATTCATTTTTACCATAGCATCGTCACTTTCCTGGTATTGTTCAATTGTGAATTGTCTCGCTGTAACTTTTGCCACGAATGTCCACCAATACTTCTTCTTGATGATTGTGAAGAATAGGACCACTGCGCCGAGCGAACAAGATTAGTTGAGTAGGTTAATTCAGTAGTGGAGCGGCGAGCGAAGCGAGCTAGTCACAACTAGTGCATAGTGTTGCTGTCGAGCTAGTCACAACTTGTGGATAGTGTTGCCGGCGCGCTTCGCTCGCTCGCTCGCTCGCTCGTCGCTTCGTTCGCTCACCTCCGACACTCCAACAGACCACCAGTCCCAGGAACAAACCCTTCACCTCCTCGATGTCTGAATCCAAACTCTTCAACTTAGTAACCCTCTCGTACAAATTCAGCGCCAAGAATGGGTAGCACTGAGCAGAAACAGTTATGAAGGCAAACATTGCCCCCCCCATGAGTTTGGGGCCGCGGAAGTGGATCGTCCCGCAGAAGGCCACGACAATCGCAACAATTGAATGAGTGGTGAAAGAAGCGGAATGCTTCATAAAGCCTTCCGTTCCCGCGAGCCAACAGGTATAATCTTTCCTAATAAGCTTGTAAAGGTGCAGCAAAACAAACTGCCCAAAAAACACGACGAAGGCTAACCTTTTGCTCGTAATGAGCATGAGCGTTACTCCAAACGAGAAACTCAGGTTGTGTATTGAGGACATCATAATCATTAACATAAAAGTCAACGCCCTCTTCCTCCCACTGTCGGGAATGAAACCGTAGTACATCGTTTGCTGCTTGCGATTGTCAACGTTCGTGTCCATGTCGAAGCTGCGCCGAGCGGAATGGGTTAGGTTGGACTTAATATACTTTTAGCTACTCGCGCGCTCACTCACCTTATTAGGGCGGACGAGAAACCCGTGGTGAGGGTGGACAGTAGGATGGAGATCAGGTACAAGTGGGAAGAGGATTTGGGAGTGGGGGTTGTGAGGTAGGCGAAGATCTGGATCAAAGAACCAGGGATGGACTCGCAGGCCAATTCAATGCTGTGCCGAGCGAAGCGAGGCGAAATTCAACGAAACACGAGTGCAGCGAAGCGAGAAAAAATAGTTGAGTAGGTTAGTTCAGCAGTGGATGTAGCCGTCTGCAGCCATTTCGCGGGATTCATCGCGAGTATGCTCGTCTTCCCTCAAGGCGTCTTCATCAAGGCTAGCTCGCTTCCCTCGCTCACCTCTTCCCCACTGTCATCTCCATCAACGGGGACAAGAGACATTGTTTTTGGTCCTTCCCTCTAGTCACCCGGAAGGCGTCTGCGGCCGGCTTGACAAACAGAAAAACCCAAATCGCCTCCCGTAGGACGAACCTCTTCCCCTTTTTCCTGTTGTTGACATAGACCAACATTAAATTCATAAAACTTCCCAAACCCAAACATAACCCAAGCAAATTGGCTTGCACCAACCTCCCATCCATCCTGTAGGTGTATATCATTACTAGGTCCGAGATGGAGTCGCCAATCGACAAGAACGCGCTCACTCCAACCCTCATCATGAGCCCGAGGCTACTTTTGGAGAGTATTTTTGCTGCAATGGTTTCCATCATTGGCTTGAAGAAGCGCCCGTGCTGCGCCGAGGAGTGGGTATGGATTAGTGTGTTATTATGTGGCTAGCTCACCTCAACTCACGACTCGACTCACCTTGTCGAACAAATCTTGTAATGTATTGTTGTCCAAGCGCCAGGAGTCGACGGCAACGCCCGGCTCGGTGCAGGTTAACAAAAACGAAAGGAAGGAGGATCCTATCCGGATGGCCTCTTTGGTTGGGAAATCAGAAACAGAACCACCTTGGATACTCGATTTGCCCACGAGCCGGTGTTCAATCACCACGCACAAGAGAGTGTCAAGCTGCGCCGAGCGAAAAGCGAGGTGCATTTTTAGTGAAGCAGGGGGGAGGCGAGCGAGCCAAAAAAATGAGAATCATGGTTTTTAGTAGTGGCTCGGTAACTCGCCTTCATCAAGGCTCGCTCGCTCACCTGCGGGAAATCCGTTTTCATGAGTTCTGTTAACGCCCTGTTATTCCTGAAAATCTCCTTCACTCTTTCCTCAACTTTCACCCCCTTCAACTCCTTCATCATCATCTTCCCTAGCACAACGCCATCCTTCTCGTCCAAATCCTTCAAGCTGCGCCGAGCGAAGCGAGATAGTGCGCATTTTTAATGGAGCAAAGGGGATGTGAGCGAGCCAAAAAATTGAGAATAATGTTAGTTTAGTAGTGGCTCATATTCTCGTCTTCCTCGAGGCTCGCTCGCTCACCTTCTCAAATTCTGATACGTCCTCTGAATCGCCTCTATCGTGCGCCATTCTTGCACCCTCGAGCAATTATTCTGTGCCGAGCGAAGTTAGTTCAGTAGTGGATGTAGCCATTATGTCTGTAGCCATTTCGCGGGATTCATCGCGAGTATGCTCGTCTTCCTTAAAGCTCGCTCGCTTCGCTCGCTCACCTTCAAAATTCTTTCCAGCAGCCTAAACATTTTCCGATTCACCACCTCACCCGATTTGTTATCTGCGGCAATGGGCTCAAACAGAATATCCACCGCGCATTCGCTCGAGCTCAATTGTGTAATTTTCACGGCGCTGCAGCCCTTATCAACAACTCTCGGCACTTCCTTCCTAGTTGCAAAAAAAAGTCTCCCGCGCGTTGAGCGGTTCCTCGATCTGCGTCTCTTCTTCGCTGGAATTCGAGCCTGAGTCGGTGAATTATAGACAATTGCGCTGAATTTCTGGAAAGGATTCTGCTTGGCATCCTCATCCCCAGCCTCATCCTTAGCCTCGGCCTCATCTTTTGCTGACCAAACCATTCTCCGAACAATTTCGTTTTCCACCTTCTCCCCGCCCTCCAGAATTTTGTCCTCAAGCATGGAGACAATTTGGGTGTTTTCACTATTTTCCTCAAAACCCTTTACTGTCCCGCCCAAATCGAGCTCAGCATCAGCCTTCGCGATTTCTCTCGCGGCAAGATCGTAGATGGACAACAGTGCCCGACTGTCCACATTCAGAATAAACGCCAACGCGTCTTTTCCACTAGTTCTGACCGTGGTTGAAAGCTTGATGATTGTTTTGTTGTCAAAAGCACAAACCATGCCGTTGACGAATTCGGAGCCAGTTTTCACCACGTTCTTCTTTTGGTCATCAAAAGCTTTGAAAAGGGCTCTTGCGCGCTCAATGTCCGCATTTTCAGTTCTGTTGAGGGTCTTGTTTTGTTTGTTTTTAATTTTTTCTACAATCAATTTTCTCCGCTCCTCGTCAATCTCGTAGTCCTTCGAAAAGGTCTTGCGCATTTCGACGAAATCGGTCAAAGCAGACACTGCTGCACGGGTGACCACAGACGTGGGGATTATTCCGCCCAATTCCACCCTTTGCAAATAGCAAACTTTTGTTGAACGGAATTTGCTGCGCGCCGAGCGAAGCGAGGCGCATGATACTGTTAGTTGGAGGGGGGTGGGAGAGTTCTTCTAGACAGCGGCTTTGCGCTCCGTTTGTGTGCAACTTACCTATCGTTGACCACCGGGCTGAACGTGTAAAACCCCGAGCCTTTTGCCGCCACCAAGTTGCTGAAAAGCATAGCGTGCCTGAGTTTTGCTAATTCTGTGTCAAAAACTTTGGATTCTTGGGCAATGTCAAAGGTGGCCATTACAATCGTGTCGCCTTTTCTTTTCCAAATGGACCGCGAAAAGAACTGACGAGGACGTGTGCCGAATCCAAGATCTCGAATCAATATGTTGTCAACAGAATGATTGCTGTTTAGCTTGGAATCGCGAAAGAGTATTGCCACTTTGTCGTTGAGGTGCATCCTGCGCCGTCATATAATGTTAGTATCGTCTTCCACACAAGGTGAGCGGCTCGCTCTTCATTTTTCGCTTGCTCACCTCCTCCTGCTCCAAGAAATAAAGTTGTAAGCTGCAACTTCTTCGGGACTGGCGTCTATTATTACTTCACACTTGACCGTGGTGGGAAACGAGGTGTCGCTTCCCGCGATCTCCGCTCCTGCAATATGTGACATCTCCGTTCGGAAGTCTGGAGATGGCAGGAGGAGAAATTCGGAGCCTGCGCCGAGCGAATGAAGCCGAGTGGGTTAGTTTTTTGTTAGGAGTGGCTCGTATCTCGTCTTCGTGAAATCCCACCTTTTGCATTTTTATTCATCTTCTTGGACACTTCATTCACCATGGCGCTTTCCTTGTCTGTGTAGACCTCTGCGCTGTTCTGTTCGTCGCTCGCCATTATAGCACTGAGTTTCAATCGCTCTATTTTGTCAATTTCTTCGTCACGGTTGAAGTGGTGTCGTATTCGGGTGATGAGATGCAGCTGTTTCGCTGTGACTGAGACCATTGCCTTTTGAAAAAATTGTGAATTACTAAGGGTTCCAGCAGGGTCAAACTGCTGAACGAACGTGCATTGGCATTGCGTTGTTGGGTTGATCTTGTGCGGGGTGAACAGATATATACCAAAGGAACGTCCTCGCACGAGCTTTCTGCGCCGCCAAACGTTAGTGAGTGTGGATGTGGGTGCCATTAGCCATTTCCCTTTCTCACTCACCTACTGGTCTTCAGTCCGCCGTATTCAACTATCGCACTTGAAGGTTCGAACGCGTGAACGTAAGAGCCGTCAGGCAGTTTGTCCCAGTAAACTTCGTTTACGAATTCTCGAGGTTGGAACACTGAGAAAAGCTTTGCAACAGTATAGAGCTGGTGCTTGGGGTCGTACTCCTGGACAACCATTCGGGCCAGATCATTTGCCTGGAGCGAAGCTGCCATTCGATCGTTGCTGCGAGCCGAGCAAGCGAGAGCGAGGCGAAAGCGAGTTAGAGATTGGGTCCTCAAACATCAGAGCAGAGAAGGCGAATCCACAAATTCGGCTGTAACTCCAACGTATGGAGTTTTTAGACGCCCAAAATTGGACACGGTGGCGGGTTCGGCCAGGCGCATCTTTTTGTGCGAGGGGGGGGGGGGGGGGTTGCCCAGGGACGGTACAAAAAACGCGAGTGCACGTCAAAAAAATCGTTCACTGCTCGCTTCTCTCAGCAACACTACTACCACACAAAGCAAAGCTTTATTCCATCAATAAAGCACTTCACTTCACTTCACTCACCTACAAATATCGTGGCTCCAAGCCATACACTCTTCCGCGCTGGCGTCCAACACTGCAGTCGCTCTTCCCCACAGAGTTTGAGCGCCGGCTTGTTGCAAAACTTCCATTTTACAAAAAATGTTCGACAAATTCGTATCGAGCTTTTTCCAACTCCTGTTATCGGGAGAAAAGTCAACCATTTCCATGAGTCGTCCAATCGTAGATAGCTTGCTGACGTGAGAGCACTTCTCAATATTTGCAACGAAATTATCGCGCATTTCTTTGTCAACTATCTGGCCGTTCCTTTGGTAGAAGAGCCTGAGAAACGAAACTACCTTCAAGGCACTCCCAATCTTCTTATTGATAATTGCAATTGGAATTCGCCCCTCATCTACAATGTTCGTGATGAGGGTAACCTCGCACACATTTATCGAGAGTGGGGTAATGAACCAGCAACCTTTCGTCTTGAGCTGAACAAAGGATGAGATTAATTCGGGTTCGTCTTGAACTGGAACGAAACGAGGCGGTGGATTAGTTGTGTTGTGTTGTGTTGTGTTGTGTTGTGGTGTGTTGTGCGAGCGAGCGCAGCGCAGCGAGCGAGCTGCGTCCATTGCGATCGACCGAGGGTAGCGAGGCAGGAGCTGTAATCCGCAAGCCGAACGCAGCGGAAAGCCGAGCGCAGTGGTGGGGGGGGAGGGGGGGGATCTCCCTCCTCCACAACCAAAGTTATTACACTCCACACCTCAAAAATTTCAAAAATATCCTGTTCCGCTCGCTCACTTACCTCGGCTTGAGGAGGTAGCTCTCCCAATGAGAAAATTCATTCGTTTCCCATAGGTCGTCGCCGCAGCCCTTTTTTTTGCCCGTTTACGTGAATTCTGTCTTTGTGCTTTGACTTTTTGCATTTCATCCTCGTCCACGTATTGATCGTCCGCCGGCATGAAAGCAAATAGGATTGTGTTTTTTGACAATATATTATCGAGCGCGACATGCTCAATATTGTTTCTTGCTTGGTCTCCCCACACAAATGTAATATTCGACTCTCTGGTTTTAAGAGGCGGGGGGACAGACTTGCGGACAACAATGTGCTGCGTGTGGAGATTTGTTGAGTTGGTATTGTGGGTGTAGTTCTTTCGCAAGATGTTGCCGTCCTTCTTTTGGTGCTCTTTCATGCGTAAATTGCTGCAATAATGCCAAACAAACGCCAGAACTTGGTCGGCACTGGCGTGCACGGTGGAAACTGCCTTGCCCCAGATGTTCGGGTCTCCCTCGAGGGACTTTGCGAACTTTGCCGAGCGAAGCGAGGCGAGGCGAGGCGAGGCGCATTATTAACGGAGCACGAGAGCAGCAAGCGAGCAAAAAAAAAGGTGAGGGGTTTAGTTCAGTAGTGGCGTCCATTGCGACGAGCGCAGCTGAAGCCGAGTTCAGCGGAAAGGGGGGTGGGGGGGTCTCCCCCCCTCAACAAACCCCAAGTATTTCACACGCGGAGCCTCGCTCGCTCACCTTCCTTGTATACAAATCTCTGTCGCCGAGTCGACTCCAGCTCTGGGAGTCTGTTTTTTCGGTGGTGGCAATCGAACTTGAAGTGGAGGCGGCGAGATCCAGGCCTCGCTTCACAAAGTTTTTCTCGAATGCTGTCAAGGGAGGGAGGTTGGGGATATGGTCGATAAAGCGTTGCCGGGTGAGCTTGTCAATTTCTTCGTCGCGCTGGAAGTGATTGTAAGCCTTGCGCACAACTTCGAGCGAGGAGGAGAGGCCTGCGCCGAGCGAAGAAGGTGCGAGTTAGTCGCTTTGCACACTTCTGTCACAAGGCTCGCTCGCTCACCTCGGTTCGACAGGGACTTTGGGATTGATCCTTTGATGTTGAGCTGAGCAACCATGGTGAATTTTGTCTGGTTGTGGGGAAGGCGCTCGAACGTGTAGAGGGTCGAGAGCTCCCCTCGAACAACGTTCTCAATGATTGATTTTTGGAAATTTTGCGGAACATCGGGATCGTCGTCGAAGATCGACATGTACAGCAAGACGAACTTGTCATGATCGATTTGTTTGTGGACACACCGCATAAGCCAGTCGCGAGCGGATAAAGGTGGGGGGAGGCGCTTGCAGGAATAGTTTATTTTATGGTGGTCGTTCAAATGGGCGAGGACCCGGTTCGGGAATCGGAGCTTGTCTGGTCCATTAACTCTCTCGTGCTCGGAGACAGAGTATTGGGACATTGTGTCGAACTTCCAGTTCAATAGCTGCTCCGGCGAAGTGTGAACGACTCCGTAGCACTTGCCAACAAGCACCCCGGAGGAGTTGTTGGCATGCCATTTTGGAAAGAATATATCAAGGTCGACTTGGTGCCAGTCTTCCTTTGAGATGTTTGCAATCGACTCTGAACCATAGTAGAAGGAGTTGAAAAAGTCCTGCTCGGTCTCATAGTTGGGATCGAGATGGTCGGTTTTTGACCGGTTAACTTGGGGGAGAATTGTGGGGGTGGGTGTGGTGGGGGTGGAAGTTGTAGTTGAGGGGGCTTCCATAGAATCTTCCATAGAATGTCCTTGGGAAAGTTGAGTTTGTTTCGGGGCAGGAGGAGTTGAGTTGAGTTGTTTAGTTTCCTCCATGAAGTGGTGAATACCTCTACAACTAATTTTTAACAAGAACATAAATATTATAAACGCCGAACACAAGGTTTAATGCAGCACCCTCCCTTCACGCCACCTAAGAAGAAATTATACCTGCAATTAGACCCTATTCTTGTCAACTCACAGGCCATTACACAAATCAGTCATCACCCTCCGGTTTTTCTTTGTAAAGACTTTTTGATCCCAACCGAGTGCAGCCAATTAATAAATGCAGCTTCAGACTCGTTTCAACCATCGCCCGTCGTGGGGGCAGGGGACGGAGTTACAACTGAGGCAAGAGTTAGTCAGAGTTGTTACTTGGCAAATAATGACCTTCCCGGTTTGATTGAAAGAATTTTGAAGCTGTTCCCTTGTTTAGCGCCACACCAGTGCGAGTGCCCGCAGGTGGGGTTCTATCAACCTGGGGGGAGGTACGACCAGCATTTCGACGCTTTCAATGTGAGCACCGAGGACGGCTTGAGGTGAGCATGAGCATGAGCATGAGCGTGAGCGTGAGCGTGACTTGATCGCAAAATTGCAATTCACTACTAACAACTCGGCACAGGTTCACCGAAAATGGGGGCCAGAGGATAGGGACTGTGTTGATTTATTTGAACGACGTGGCTAGCGGCGGTAACACCTGCTTTCCACTACTTAAGAACGGGGAGGGGGCTATGCTCCGGGTTACGCCGACAGCCGGTAGCGCGTTGGTGTTTTTCCCCAGCTACTTAGATGAAGAAGGGAAGGCAGTTTTGGACGATATGGCGTTGCATGCGGCAGAGCCTGTGGGGGAGAATTGTCACAAGTACGTGAGCCAAGTTTGGATTCGACAGCGGGCGTATGCTGGGTTGGCTAGTAAGCGTTTATGTGTTCCGCTTGAGTGGTGACATTTTACGATTAATATAGAAAAAATAACCTAGAGAGAACTATTTAGTCTACCACTATCTCCACGGGGAGAAAACTAAAGGTGTGTGGATCGTGTTTGTGAAACTCTTGGCAATTTTCGCGATGCCCCCTACTGCCTCCTTCCACTCACCAGCCTCCCTCGCCATCGCCCGGGATCGAGCCATGCCATTCACGCCTTCGTGACGCCAAATCTCAATGACCTCGTTGAGCTCGCCAATCTCGTTGTACATGAGGGTTTGTAGTTTCGTCCCCTCATCTTGGCCTGCAAGGACTTTTGCCTCGACTCCTTTGGCGTACATGTCCATGAAGGCAGGCACAGTGTCGTAGCCCAGAATGAGCTTATACCGACGCACCTCGAAAATGCCAGGGTTGCTGTTGGGGGCGACAAAATCACCACCGGAGCATTGGGCAGCGTCCAGCACGAACTGGGGAGCTTCGTTGTAGATGGACGAGTATTGCTTACGGACGTCGGGGCGGGTGTCGTTCACGGCAGAGAGCCAGTCAGCATTCTTCTGAGATGCCGCACGAGCGGCATTTCTTTCCTCCATTCCATCTTTGTAAAAGTACAGGTGGGATGCAACGTGAAGCTCTCCCCCTGTCTCTGGGAGGGTGAAAAGCCGGAGAGGAACAAGGCTCTTCCGCAGGTCAGCAGTAGAGGCAACCTTCTTTGCAAATGCAGGTGCTTTGTCAGGGTGGAGGTGATATAATCTATATTCGAAGAGATTCTTTGCGTGAGGGGTGGTCTTGCTGAACATTCGGTTGTGTGGCCTCAGGAAAGCTATAGCTTTTGGCATATTTCCTGTGATGTAATTCAAACTTTACATTGATAGAATCAAAGATTTAGAATTTGCATTCCAAGTTGATAGGATAGCTTATCCACGATCCCAGATGGAATCACCCAGATCGCCCCAAATAAATTTTGTTGTGTCAGAGCTCGCTGACCTTACCAGCCAACTAAAAACATCCTCAAAAAACCAAACACTTCGGGAGACAAATCTCTGTGACCTTCTCTCTGCACACGCGACCACCCTAAGCACCAGGTCCATTTCTTCAGCCAACAGCCTCCTCAACAGCCGAATAGATCGCTTGGAGTCCCTCCTCCGTGTGTCAAACGACACTGTGAAGGCTGCCCAGGCGAAGGGTCTCGAGAACGACAGGCTGACTAAACGCGTAAGGCAGCTCGAGGGGCAGGTCAAGCTCCTCTCGAATAAGTCCGCGTCGCCTTCTTCCTCCTTGTCATCGCCAGCTTTCCCCCCTTCCCCCCCTCCTCCCGCAGCGCAACCAAGCAAATTCAAAGTAGCCGTGAATTTGGCAACTTCCAAGCAAATCAAAACCAACGACATCAACCACAGCATCACTCAGATCGCCCACACCTACTCAACGAGCATCCAGGGTCTGCTGGCCCTCCTCGTTGGAACAAGCGGCAGCGACAAGGCTAACTTCGGCCGTAGGGCCGCGGAAGTCCTTCCGGGGGTGCTGGAGATTATCGGGAGCCAGGGGAGCGCTACGAAGGATAGAAAGGGTGGTGCGTCGGCACCGCCACCGGCACCGCTCCCTCTTGTGGTCCAGATCGAGCAGGACAGGAACCTCGCCCGGATCGTTTGGGCCTGCGTGTCGAATTCCACCTCCTGCAGCTCCAATTCCAGTTCCAACAACTTCTCCCGCCCCGTCCTCTCCCGCGTCTCCCCAACTCTGACATGCTCGACCCTAACCTCCTCAGTTGACCCCATAACCCGCACCCTAACACACATGTCCATCCTCTCCTCCCAAGGAGGCCTTGGCCAAGGAGGCCTTGGCCAAGGAGGCCTTGGCCTTGGCCAAGGGTGGGAAGGGGCGGAGCTTGCAACTGCAAGGCTGGTCGAGTCTGTCGGCCTCCGCGGAAAGGGGCAATCGTGCGTCTCCGAAACGTTCGTCAACTCGGGTGGCGTGGAGCTCATTCTCGGTCGCGGGGGTCTATCGAGCGGGAACTCTCCCGTGGAAACAGCCTCGGTGAGGATGCTCGTCAGGCTCTGCAACGGGGAGAGCCCGACCTACGGGGCGTTCTTGGACGAGGTTGCGGGGTGCGCTGAGATGCTCGCGAGGCTCGTTCTTGGCGCGTTTGACCTCGAGAGCCAGCCGCTCCCGGCGCGCGAACGCGAACGCGAACGCGACAACTTCAGGAACTTCAGACACCTGGGCCAGGTGAGGGAGGTTCTGAGCCTGCTCGTGGAAGTTACGCTGAGCAGCGAGGCGAGGAGCGTTGCGGGGAGGGTGAGGAGGGGGCTTGGACAAGTGCTGACGAAGCGGAAGAAGGGGGTGCAAGCCGTGCTGAGGGACTTTGTTAAGTCGGGGAGGAGGTCGTTGGCGGAGGGGGGGGGGGGGGTTACAGGGGAGAT
>Ga0302114_10002766_pt1 | contig 11174 bp, 12 predicted proteins | sample AG5_Surface_MG_FD_203107 | JGI IMG/M metagenome (GOLD analysis project Ga0302114, IMG submission 203107) | Marine microbial communities from Western Arctic Ocean, Canada - AG5_Surface | ecosystem: Environmental > Aquatic > Marine > Oceanic | place: Canada: Western Arctic Ocean | collected...
AAGCTCGCATTCATCACCTCCACCCCCCCCCCCCCCTTCCCTTTCCCTTTTCCTTCCCCCTTATTATTAACCAAATCGGCGAGCTTGTCGATAGAGCTTCTGCCGCCGGTGGGTGGGTTAGTAAGCGATTTCTCGTCTTCCTCAAGGCGCTTCGCTTCACTTCACTTCACTTCGCTTCGCATCGCATCGCATCGCTTCGCTCCGCTTCACTCCGCTCCGCTCACCTCCTTACGTTTACACCTCTCACCCCCCCAGCCCCTCCCCCCCCCCTGACTCCATGCAAAACGTCTTTGCTCTTGAACTTTGCCCGGACTGACCTGTTTTCCCGTTTGATTTCTCCCAAATTGATCGCCTCGTCCCTCTTCACCTGCCGATTCTGCCGATTTATATTTTCTGCCACTGTGAAGCTCGAACTCTTCAACCTACTTCTCCCCCCAACTCCAACTCCAACTCCAACTCCAACTCCCCCCTCCTCGTGGCCGCCCATATTCATATTTATCCCAGGCAACGAGTAGGGATTGAAGCTCTCTTTTTTCGGATTCTTCTTCACGATTGAGCCAAACAAACTCCCACCATCATCATCTATGGAGTTTTCCTCGAAGTCACTTTGCTCTTTTCTCCTCGCTTTTACGGTATCGAATGAGCGGACTTTCATCCTTCGTTCCTCCCCCCCCCCGGTGCCCCCCCCCTCCCCCACACCCACACCGTGATCTCTGCTGAACTTTTTCCGCACCTTCGCTTCCATGATGCCATGCATTTTTTTCTCCGCATTCTTCTGAACCATCGCACTCAACTCCTTGTTGACATAATTTTCCACACGGTCAGACCTGAACCTCTCCAGTGCGCGGCAGTTCGCTTTCACCGTGTTGGCCGTTTCCTCATCGTGTCCGTTCAAAACCAAATCTTCAAAGTGGTTCACACTGAACACCAGCGTTGTGCAAAACGCAGATTTCACAACACTGGTTGTTTTATATCTACAATTGTTCGCTCCGCACATAATCGTCTCGAAGTCACCCAAAATTGACGAGGGGCCTGCTCCGCCAATCTCGTGGGTTTTGTACGTCACTTTGTCTTCCTTACTCACTCTTGGAATTTTTACTTTACGAATCAGATTGACCTCACCCTCAAGGACGAAAAATACGCTGTTCAGCGGGGAGTCGATGAGAGTGATTTTGTCGCCGAAGCTTGATTTTTGGATATTCATTAAGTACGCCAACTGGATTAAGCTGCTCGTCCTCCAATCCTTGAACACACCGAAGTTCTTCAAGAAGGAGACCTTCAGAACCAAGTCCATCTTCTCTGCGTGCTGAGATTTCAGAGCAGTGTCAAAATGTTCCTTCGGAAGTTTTACTAAAATTGCTGTGGAGCTGCCAATAAGCGCAGTCAATGACCTCTCCGAATCGGATGCGGCCAAAGTGCTGTGCAACAAAGCCAACTCTCCAAACCCAGAGTACTTCTTGCTGATGCTAAAATTGTGCTTGCCGCAGAACTCTTCAATTTTTGATTGGGTCATTAGCTGCAAAATGTCAGGATCTTTTTTGATTCTCTCTCTCGCCTTAAATTCTTGGCTGGCAGAAACAGCCGAGTGAAGGTGAATCTTACCCTCAACCAATATATAGTAATAGTCGCCCTTCGAGCCCTGCATAAAAACCGCAGAATTCCTTTCCAGGAACATAATTTCCAAATGCTGCGAGATGGTGGTGAGCTGCGCCGCCGAGCAAAATGAAGCGAAAAAACTAGTTGAGTAGGGTATTTCAGCAGTGGATGTAGCCGCGAGCGAGGCGAGCAAGTCAAAACTAGTCACTTCGCTCTCTTCTGTCACCCCCCCCCCCGCCTTCGCTCGCTCACCTGAATCTCGGACAAATGCTCATTAGTTTTCAGTTTCGTCTTCACAGCCACGGGTGCTGCTTCTTCGTACTTCGTGGTGGATTTAATCTTGAAGCTCTTGAACCACCGAGAAATATTTTCTAGGTGATCGTCTGAACGTTCTCCAGGTTTGGTCCGTTCTAATGTTTTCAGCGAGAGTCCCTCATATTCCTTAAGAAGCGCAACAGCTTGAACATGCTTGTGATAACGAGCTTGCTCTCGGACCGCATTGAACCCAAGCTGGAGCGTGTGGAGCCGTTCCGATGTAGATTGATTTCTCCAACGTGTGAGGAAAACCGTGAGGAAAAACTTGTTGGGTTGAGAAAAGTGGGCGAACTGGTCTAAATCATGCTGTGTAATGGAGTTGAGATCATACCGTGCAACGAGATCTAAAAGGTACTGTGGTTCACGGTTGATTGTTTGATGAGAGGACAAAGAAGAAGAAGAAGAGTTCATCTTATTTAAGAACGCACTTTTAATCTTAAATAACCTTTTTTTTAACCTAACCTTTTTCTTTTCACCTTTTCTTGTTCACTTGTTGCATCTTCTCCCCTCAAATGTCCGATATTCCGGTTTATATACGAGTCGCGGATGAGATTGTCTCAACTGAAACCACATTCGTAAACCAGATGGAAGTCCTTTGTTTGGTTTATATCAACCCCCTCAGAGCCTCAAACATCCTTCCCCCCTCAACCCTAGCCTCCCTCTTCTCCAATGTCGAAACCCTCTTCGCTTTCAACTCCAAACTGTTAGAAGATCTCACGAAAGACCAAGCAGACAATAAACTATCAAATCGCAATGTGGGCAAAATCTTCAAGCAGGTGAGCGAAGCGAGCGAGCGAGCCTTGTGTGACAGAAAGGGATCGACTGACAAAATCTCTTTGCGCAGTTTGCCCCTTTCTTCAAGATGTTTACATCGTACCTAAATAACTTCGAGACCGCAGTGAATCTGAATGCCGAGCTTCAATCAACAATCCCCTCTTACAAGGAATTTGTACAGGTGAGTCTCACTCATTCTTCGATTGCCTTGAGGAAGACGAGGATACGAGCGACTAACAACCTAACCCACTCATTTATTTCGCACCTTCTTCGCTCGGCGCAGCATGCACAAGCTGATCCTCGATGCAAGATGATGGATTTGAACTCATTTTTGATAACTCCTGTGCAGCGAGTGCCCAGGTACAAGCTTCTCCTTGAGGAGCTGCTGAAGAGAACGCCCGAAACTGAGCCGGACTTCCAAACTCTGAAGGAGGCATTCGAGCTGACGAAAAATTCTGCCAAGCACAATAACGAAATGATTCGACAAAAGGAAATGAGCGAGAAAATGGTCACAATTTTGGCGAGCTTTGCGGAGGGGACGAAATTGATGGTCAACAAGAAGGTCTTCGATCTGATCGATCCAACACGATCATTCGTAAGGGAGGGTTTCCTCGACAAGTTGTGCCGCCGCGGCCCCAAACCGTTCATGTTTTGGCTCTTCTCCGACCTTCTTATTTACGGCGAGGCGTCCAATGTTTCTTCAAAATTCAAAATTCACAGAGTCATTCAACTCTCGCGGTGCCAAATCACCGCCCCGTCTGATGACAATTCCGCCCCGGCGCAAGCTGAGGATGGAACGAACATCGAGCTCCCGGTGAATTGCATGATTTCAGTTGAGTCGGACCAAAAAAGCTTTTTGGTTTTTGCCGAGACAAAGATCATTCGCGACCAGTGGATCAAAGCGATCAACGACACAATGCAATTAAACAGGGAGAAGTTCGAGGCCGAGACCGGAAAGCTCGCACCTGCGTGGCGGCCGGATGCATCCGCCTCTGCTTGCACGTGCTGCGGAAAAAAATTCACAATGTTAATCAGGAAGCACCACTGCAGGAATTGCGGTTTGGTCGTGTGCGGAAGTTGCAGCGGCACAAGAGTTCTGCTGCCCCACATTGACGAAGCATACAAGGTTCGAATCTGTGGCAGCTGCGTTGACGGGGGAATAGGAAAACAAAAACAAAAAGGCGATGTTAAATTTGTCATGGATGACGGAGCACAAATCTTGAACGAAAAAAGTCCGATTGAAGTGCTGCAGCTCGACGTGAAGGTTGAATTGGACCTGCCTTGCTATCCAGCCCCACAACCCAAGAGCTATGGGACAAAGGAGGACGACTTTCCACCGATCTGGGCGAAAATGAAACCATTTGTTGGGAACATGATCGCAAAGGAGGAGGAAAAGAGAGAGAGGAAGATTGCGGAAGTTATAAATAACCAAATGAAAGATGCAGATTTGGATATGGCCGGGAACCTTGCACTGGACTTGAAGTCGCTGGAAGGAGTCTTGTTGAGCGACCTGGTGGGCTTGCCGCTTGCCCCGCCTCCGAGCGCTGCCCCGCCAAGCCTGGTAATTGACGGACCGGTGGTTCCTCCACCGAGCGCTGCCCCACCACTGGTTGTGGCTGGTACTGGTGCACCCGTGAAGCCGAGCAAACCAGGAAAACCAGTCAAACCAATTAAACAACCTATAATAGTAGAACAAAACGAAACAGAAACACCGAAAGGAAACGTTAACGTGACCACACCAGCTGTCCCTCCACGACCGTCACGATTCAAAAACAGCCAGGCACCACCAGCTGAGCTTGTGGCGGCGGCAAACTTCACCGTTAACACTGGGCAATATTCTTACGAGCAATTGATTGTGCCGAAAAACGACCTGCCCAAAGATGTGGATTCCAGCATGCGCGAAAAATGGCTGAGCGATGCGGCATTTATGACGTGTTTTGGATGCACCAGGGCCACATGGAGAGGATATCCTAACTGGAAGAAAATTGAGTTTAGAAAAGCCGCTAAACTATGGTGATTTTTCTTCTAATTTGTGAGAATTTTCTATGTCAAACCAATTCCTGCTCGCTTCGTCGTACCGCGGCCCACCCTGCCTTGTTACCAACTACCGCAGTAGAGGATGATGAAGATGAAGATGAAGATGCTGTCGACGTTATTGATGATATTGATGGTGACGTTGATCCCTCACCAAAAATAATTACCCACATCGTTCGTATCAAATTTTTCAAGCACTGGACAGCTGTTTGTAAAACGCTGAACAGCGAAGCACAAAGTCCTCTCACCCCACCACCCTCAGCGTGCGTCCCAATGCTCCCAATACCGCTCTCAGCATGATCGTCAGGAATCCGAACAAACTCCCATGGTTTCGCATCGGTGGTGGTTTGTGGGTCGCCCACAAAATTTACTTCTAAGTTGTTCTTTAAAAACAGGATGCTCGGCTTCATGATTTCAAGAGCGCCACTCACTTCCACCGTTCCCATAACTAATCCACTCAAATGCCCAAGAAAGGAAATATTTGGGATCAAGACCTGCGCCATGCGAAGAAGGTGCGAAGGGGTTAGTAGTGGCTCGCATATATTTCTCGTCTGTACACTAGTTGTGACTAGCTCGCTTCGCTTGCTGCTAGCTTCGCTTGCTGCTCGCTTCGCTTCGCTTCGCTTCGCTTGTCACCTGCAGCGCAATGAGAAGTGCAACAGGGTAATAAGCGGTGGGAATCTGCGCAAACCCGAAAAGGCTTCGGGTCGAATTGGGGGGTGAAGTTGATGCTTCCAGGACAGCGAGGTGAAATATTACGCCCGAAAAACCCACAGAGGAGCCGTAGATGAGGGAAGCATCATCCGAGAGCTTGTAGTAAGCGTAAGTCACGAAAACGTGGAGGAGTGAAGTCGACAGGATGGAGATTAAAATCGAGAGACCCAGAGGGACTGATCCAAATCTAGTCTCGAGGGCACCGGCTATGGACAAGGTCGATAGCATATTCATGCCCAGGTGCATAATTCCCGAGTGGAACATCGTACTCGTTATCAAACGGTAGTACTCATGAGCATAAATGATTAGCCTAGGATTCAGTGTGAAGTTCTGGAGCGGCGGATCGAGAAAGAATTGGTAGATGTGGAGGGTCACACACAGTGCGACAATCATAAAGGTGGTGAATGGGACTTTTGCTGTGGGCATCTTACGACGATACCAATTTAAGCGTGTTTTTTTAATTTTTAATAAGGAAAATGAGGATCGAAAAAATTAAATTTTACACGCTTTCAACAGAAGAAGACTAACTCAAGCACATCTCACCCAAAGAAGCTTTTATCCCCAACACAACAACAACACTCTTTCTACTTAAATTTATTAACCCCCCAATCCCAAATTAAATCAAACTCCTCATACCCTCCTTTCCAACACAACTTACAAATATTATTAATATGTCCTCACCACCAAACTTTGCCACACAACGGCAGCAACAGATCTATGGTTCGAAACGGATTATAGATGCTGCTGAGACAACCCAAATAATGAATAATAAATATCAGCAGCGTGACCGGGTGAAGCAAAAGATAATAAATGATCAGAGTGACTTCCGAACGAAGAAGTTCCTCAACCGGCAGCGAAAAACGGCTGAGTGGCAGGCCAAAACTCAGCGGTCCCCCTTCCTCGTGGACCTGCTTGCCGAGAACGAGCGCATTGACGAGGAGAACAAGGTTCGCCTGGAGGAGCAGGCTCGTCGCCAAAAGATTTTTGAGCGTAGGAGGGATGAGGCCAAGAATGGCATCATCCTCCGAGCGTTGGAAGAAGCTTCGGATCTCGACGCTTTACGGCAGGAGAAGAGAATAATTATGACCGAGGAGCGCCGGCTGAAGGCGCTGCTTGATATCGAAAAGACCAAGGCGCACAGGAAGGAGGACAGGATGGCTGCGGCGAGGGCTGAGCGGCAACGGAAGGCTGCAAGAAGTGAATTCAAGAGGTCAGCGAATAAGGACATGTTAGATGACCACACGCGAAGGGAAAACCATCTGTTGAAGGTCAAGCACGAGGTTGGCGATTCACCGGACAATTCATTCAGCAATTTCATGGCGTGATAATATAGATAAGAAGTTTTTTATTCTTTTAAGTGTGTTTCCATTCTTTAATGAGATCGAGGACAATCCCAAAACTGACCTCTTCTGCTGCTTTTTTTAGCCGCAGATCAGTCCTTCCGTCATCCCTCCCATCCCCAACGTTTCTTCTGCGAGTACAACACCTCCCCTTCGACTGTTCCCCTGAGCTGCCACCAGCAACCCTCGCAGAGCATAACTGAGCAAAGATTGCAGCAACCGACTACGAGTAGGTGAACGCAAAGAAGACCTCATCGTTATCAAAAATGGCACCTCACTCTCTTGTCTCGCAAGAATTGCATATCAGTGGCGATGCTCTTAAACGAGTCAGTTTGCATCCATGATCACCCAAAAGAATAATGGGCCAGGAACTGTTTCCCAGTAGTTTGTTAATTACGTCAGCAAGTCGTGTGGCCAACTGCCGTGTAGTGAGTACAATGAGGAAAAATGCAGCAATATCCGGCGGAAAACATGGTGGCAAGAACGACTCCCTCCCATCGTGAACTACGAAGGATCGAATGCTCTGAAACATCTGTATATCTTATGATGCTTTCTTATGATGCTTTCTTATGATTTAGAGAGTGGGAGCACCCAAATCCTTAAATAAGATTTTGAGGAAAAAAAAGAAATCAAAAGAAGGATTTTGCGATTTTGATTCGTGGATTTTGCGCCAAACTTATAAGAAATTTTGACTCCCAACTCGACTCTCACCTCAAGCACATCCCATGGGTCGCCCCTTCTTGATGGACCAGCGCCCAAAGAATTCCACTAACAACAACAACGACCAATCACACACACAAATCCCAAATATTGGATTGAAGATAATAGCCTTCATCCTCCTTCTCCCCATCCTCCTGCCCACGTTCCTCTTCATTTTGTTCTCACTTTTTCCGATGCATCTCTTCAACTTTTGGTGGAGAAAAAGGAATTTACTAGGTGGAATGAAGTCACCTCCAATTGTCATAATCCCACGACGAGCAACCTCATGCTCGTCCGAGAAAACCTCGTATGGATCCAATTCCATCTCTGGCTTAAAGAACTTCAAAGTGTTGACTTACAATATAGCGGCCCTACCGCCCTACTTGAACATAAACCCGCCGAGGATGAGAACCTCACAATTGGCGAAGAAGATTGCCATGGAAGACAAGGATGTGGATTGCTTGTGCTTTCAGGAAGCTTTCGATGATGTTATCAAAAACGATTTAATCAAAGAATTGAAAAGTACGTTTCCTTACATTGTCAAAAAGCCCATTCCAAGTTTGCGGTTACACACCGCATTGTTGGGCTACTACTTGGCGCAGGACAGTGGCTTGACGATCATGAGCAAAGTGAGTGGTTTTTTAAATGGAGATGGAAATGGCCAAACTTATAAACTAACCCAACCCACTCTTATAATTCCCAGTACCCAATCGTTTGGGCGGAAGCGAGGGAGTTCGGCAACGAGGCCCTTGGAGCCGACTACTTGGCCCAGAAGGGGACCGTTGGGGTGGGAATTGATGTGGGGGAGGGTAACACTGTTATGGTATTCACGACCCACACACAGGCTGACCCTGGAACAGACCCCTTTTGGTGGCCGGTGACCGACGGTGCAACGAAGAGCGTGACGGCGAGGAAAACGCAAATGGGCGTCGTTGTCGATTTTGTGAGGGAGAAAATTGAGGAGGAGAGGATGTTCAGCAACGTTGCTGGGTGCATCGTCACCGGGGATTTAAATTTCAGTAGTCACAGAGTGCAAAGGTGGAATAAAGACAGGAGCGAGTGCGAGCTTGCTGAGACGGCGGAGTACGTGAGCATCATAGGCATGTTCGGGGAAAAGGGGTGAGCGAGCGAAGCGGCGAGCGAGCCTTGTGACAGAAAAAGAATCCTAACTCCGTGCGAAAATGCTATACATGGCTACATCCACTCATGAACTAACCTACTCAACTATTTTTGCTCGCTCACTGCTCTCAACCTTCGTTTAAGGTTCGGGGTTGAGGACGTTTACGCGAAATTCAACAAGCAGGTTTGTGGCGAGATGGTGAATCGGGAGTTGTGCGGTTTCACGCTGGACGCGGACAAGAACGCGGATTGCTCGAAGGACGAGTACTTCCGCTTAGATTTCATCTTGGCGTTGACTGATTTACATTTTAACAGTAGCAGCAATCCCGTGAAGGCGGGGGGGAGGGGGGGTGGGGGGAAGGGAAAGGGGGAGGGAAAGGGGAAAAGTGTGGGTGTGGGTGTGGGTGTGGGTGTGGGTGTGGGTGTGGGTGTGGTGTGCGCAAAGAAAAAAAAAATCGTTGCGGAGAGCGTGCGTATAGTGGAGAACCAATGGGAAAGGAATCGCAGCGTGGATGGAAGTTTTGATGGGGATGGGGGGGTCGGGGGGGTCGTCGTCGAGTTGCCGGCGAAAGGTAAAGGTAAACGTAAAGGAGGGGTCGTGGATCACGACGACCATGGGTTCGACGATCTTGATTTGATTTTGGACGGAAAACTGCAACGGCTGAAGTGCTTCAGCGACCATTTTGGAATGGAAGCTCAATTTTGCTTCGTCGAGGTCAAAATTGAATAATTGACAATTTGATGTGGTCTTAAGAAAGAAATTTTTTGAACTAAAAATATTAATAGGATTCGTACAGATAGCCCTTCTGTAAGAGCTGGGTGACGATTGCTGAGAAATTAGAATCGGAGTCTGATTTTTTGAGTTTTCGATTCTCGCAAAGAGAAAGGATTTGGGGCTGGGTGGTTTGGAGGTAGGGGAATTGTTCGCCGTTCACAAAGAGTATGTAGTTGCGTTTAGAGAAGGAGAACGAAATGCCTTCAGTACGTGTGAGTGTATTGGCTGAGCTGGGATTGTGATTGTGATTGTCATCGTCTTTAATTTCGCCAAAGACACCTCCCCCCTCAGTCAAGATTTCGCCAAGGAACGCTTCCCACTCATTCTCATTCTCATCGCTGAGAATGGTGGCTACGAAGTCCTTCACAGTCTTCTTCATCGAGTTTGAGATTGAAGAAGTTATTTCTCCACGAGCTTGAGTTTGAGCTTGAGCTCGAGGTTGGGACGACCAGTCGTCCCTCCAGAAATTTTCATCTATATTCATGTCACGCTCAAGGAGGCGCATCAGTAGCTCTTTTCCGCTGGGAGAGCGACTCCCGATAGAGAGTGTGTTCGAAAATGAGTTGAGTGAGAATTTTGATGGGGGATCGGAGGAGAGGGACATGTTTGGCATCGCTAATCCGTGGTGGCCAACGCGGGGTGGGAGAAACAGCATATCCCCAGCCTCCAGAACAACGCTGCAAATGCTCCTATCACCAAAACCGTAATCTTCTAGAATTCGGACACTTGGATTTGGACTAAGGCGGCTGTATTCTTCCATTTTTGAAATTTGCCAATTTGCATTCTTGTTGTTGTATTCGAGTTCCCATTTTTTTGGAGCACCAGGAAGCTGGACAAGGAAGACAGCGAAGTTATCTACGTGAGGCCCCATGCTGGAGGGGAGGAGGGAGGGAGAGGAAGTTGATATTTGGACATCGGCAAGATCGAAATTCTGCGAGAGACGAGGCGCAAATGAATTGAGTGGGTTAGTTTAACAGTGGATTGGATGTAGCCGTCGGCAGCCATTTCGAGAGATCCAGCGCGTTTATGCTCGTCTTCCTTAAGGCGAGCGGAGACTGAGTGAAACTCACCTTTAAAAACGGAAACTCATCGTGAACGAAGTCCGCAATTGAATTCGAGTGAGGAAAAGGTATTGTCTCAAACGAATTGATTATGAGAGAGGAAGGGAGTTTAGAGTCGGACAGGGTTGATAGCACCCAGGACGGGGAGGCGAAGGGGGATCGTTCGAGTACGTACTCGCCATCAGGAGATTTGGTGATGAAGCGAGCGTCGGCCACGAACTGATCGTACTCGGATTCAGTTTCATCGAAGGAACAAATGTCCACAAGATCGACTATCGAGTTGTTCGGAGAAAGATTTTTGAAGGGGAATGTTGGGAAAGCATTTTTTATCAGAATGGGAGTTTTGGTTCTGGAGAGATTCAAGGTGTTGGCCTTGTCCCGGAAGAAGTGTGGGTCATTTTCTACATTATGGAAGGTAGGGATTGTTGGGCGAGAGACGAAACAGGGCGACAGGGCCACCACTAGGGAGAACATAGTGAGGGGGACAAAGAGCCACAGTTGGTTCATGAATTGCTGAGGATTTTTTGCGAAGATTAACAAAATTTCAAATTTTTTGCATATTTCATATATATCTCCACTGTAAGCTTTCTGACCTTGCACAATGCCTCCTCTACGAACTATGCCTATTTTGCACCGTGATAAATTTTTTCAAACATGAAGCACCACTAACACTCTACAAACCAAATCCTGATTTCCCCCCCTTCACCTTTTCTCAAAATCTCTTCCCCTCCCCCCACCACTTTGCCC